>Ga0306926_10003303_pt1 | contig 16677 bp, 20 predicted proteins | sample flu12Cox44000178_FD_203759 | JGI IMG/M metagenome (GOLD analysis project Ga0306926, IMG submission 203759) | Lab enrichment of tropical soil microbial communities from Luquillo Experimental Forest, Puerto Rico - flux8day.12C.oxic.44.000.178 (v2)... | ecosystem: Environmental > Terrestrial >... | reverse complement strand
CGATCGAGCGCTGACGAAAGACCGAAAGCTCCATCTCGCTCATCGTGCCCTTCATGCCGAGCAGCAGCCGGTCATTCGGTGAAGCCGGATCGTAGACACCGTCCTCGTCGACGATCAGGGTGCCGACCAGGCCACAGAATTCCAGCAGGGTATGCCAGTCGCGGCCGTTCCGCGCCAAGCGGGAGGCTTCCAGCGACAGCACGGCGCCGACGCGGCCCTCGCAGATCGCGGCCAGAAGCGATTCGTCAGGTTTTGGTGTGGTGCCGGCAGGAGAAGGTCCGCCTGCCTGCTCTGGGCAGCGGCGGGACCGGCGAGCGGATTATCTGGCGTTTACCCGTTTATCCGACAGTCCACCACATCCTGACCAACCCGGTTTATGCCGGCGCCTACGCCTTTGGTCGGCGAACCGCACGCGTAACAATCGAGAACGGGCGCAAACGGGTGATCAGGAGCATGCAGCGCGACTGGCGCAGCTGGGAAGTTTTGATCCGTGACCACCACGAAGGCTACATTTCGTGGGCCGAGTTTGAGAGGAATCAAAAACTGGTCGCCGATAACGCCAACGGCAAGCGGTTCCTGGGCCGCGGTGCGGTCCGCCCGGGTGAAGCCTTGTTGCCTGGGCTGCTGCGCTGTGCTCGGTGTGGCAAGAAGCTTCGCGTCCGCTACGACCACACATATCGTTACGAGTGCGTCGGTGCCTTCAACCAACTCGCCGCAGCGCGGTGCATCACCTTCGGCGGGATGCGCGTCGACCGGGGGTTGGCCAAGGAGGTGCTGGACCGGCTGCAGCCCTTGGGTGTCGAGGCGGCACTGGCTGCGATCGAAGCGCGCGGCCAGCGGCGATCCGAGAAGAAAGACCACCTCGAATTGGCCTTACAGCAAGCCCGCTATGAAGCGGCCAGGGCGCAGCGTCAGTATGACGCCACCGATCCGGAAAACCGCTTGGTGGCCGGTGAACTGGAGCGACGCTGGAACGAGCGCCTGGTTGCCGTCCGCGATCTTGAACTCGAGATCGATCGTCTCGACGCCGACGAAGCGCCAGCCCTGACCGTTGCCGACCGTGAGCAGCTTATGGTGCTTGGTCGCGACCTTCTTCGGGCATGGGAAAGTCCCGGCACCACTCCGGAGACGCGCAAGAAGATCATCCGAACTGTCATTTCCGAGATCATCGTCGACATTGTCGGCGACAACTTGGAGCTGATCGTACACTGGGAGGGCGGCGACCATACGCGTCTGATTGTGAAGCGCAACCGCGCCGGCCAGACGCGATGGACTACCGATGTCGAAATCGTTGATTTGGTCCGTGCCCTGGCGCGGCAAATGCCCGACCAGACGATCGCCGCGCTGCTCAACCGATCCGGCAAGTCGACTGGTCGCGGGAACAGCTGGACAAGGGGACGTATTTGCTCGCTTCGGCGTCAATACGACATCGCCATTTATCGTGAGGGCGAGCACGCCGACCGTGGCGAGGCGACAATCGAGGAGGCGGCTACGGTTCTTGCAGTCAGCACCGCCACCATCCGCCGCCTCATCGCTGAGGGCGTCCTTCCAGCGAAGCAACATTGCAAAGGGGCGCCCTGGATCATTCGACAAACCGAGCTAGCCCGCGAAGAGATCCGCCGGCAAGCCGACATGCGCCGGTCGCGACGCCCGTTACCTGACGAGCGCCAGCAGAAACTACTAAATTTATCAATCGCATGATGAGGTAGGTAGCATGACGCGCCCTCGTCGGAACCCGCGAACAGCCATGATTTTCTGCCCAGGGCAACGCCGCGTAGTGCCCGCTCGGCTGCATTGTTGCTCAGGCAGATGCGGCCGTCGTCGAGAAACCGGGTGAAGGCCGGCCAGCGTTTGAGCATATAGTCCATCGCCTTGGCGAGATCGTTGCCGCGCGACAGCTGGGGTCGCTGCTCACGCAGCCAGCGCTCCAGATCAGCGACCAGCGGCGCGCTCAGCTGCTGCCGAACCGCGCGGCGCTGCTCGGCGCTCTGGCCGTTGATTGCACGCTCGATGTCGAACAGGGCGTCGATGCGCCGGACTCTCCAGCGCCAGCGGCGAGATCACGCTGATGGTCTTGCCCTCTGCCTTGCGGCGAGCGGCAGCGGCGACATCGGCTATAACAAAAAATGGCCGGCGGGCATGCACCCAACACGCCGCCTCGACCAGCGGCCCCGGCTTGCAGGTGGCGTCATAGAGCTTGGTGTATCCGCCATAGGCGTCGGCCTGGAAGATCCCGGCATAGCCGGCCAGATGCGCCTGCGGATGCTCGCCGCTGCGATCGCGCGAGTAATAGAACATCGATCGCCGCCGGCGGCGCCGGTCCGCCAAACGGATCAGCTCGTCCTCGACGAGCCGATCGCGGATCGCCTCGTCGAGGACGAGCTGATCCCCTTCGTCTTGGGCATGACAAGAGCAGCGCGCTCGTCCGCTGCCGACGAGATCGAGGCCGCCATTGCGAAAGATAGCCTCGAAAAGGAGGATACCGTGAACGCGGAAAAAGTGGCACGACTCAGATCTCGACGGCGCGCGGCGTCAGCCGCACCTCAACCTCGCTGCGGGCGAAGCGATAAGGGGACGCTGTAGAAATGACCGTCGAGCTCGACATGGTGGTCGACGCCGGCCCGACCGAGACGCCACTCGGCAAAAAAATGCGGCTCTGCCGGCAGCGCGTTGAGGTTCGGCCGGTCGAGTTCGTCGAAGAGCGCTCGGCGGGTGACCCCAAGCCGCCGGATCGGTCGCTCGTCATTGAGCTGCCGCAATAACTCGCTGATCGCTGTATTCTGTAGAAGCGACGGCGGCGCAGGCGGCCGAGCAGCCAGCGCTCGATGATCAGCACCGCGACTCCGGCCTTCGCCTTGTGGCGTCGCCGACGGGGCCGTGCCGGCAGGACCGCGGTGTTGTGATGCGCCGCCATCTCGGCGTAGGTACGATTGACCTGCGGCTCGTAAAGACAGGCCTTGATGACCGCGACCCTGGTGTTGTCTGGCACGAGCAGTTTCGGCACGCCGCCAAGCGCGGCAAAGGCTCGGGTGTGAGCGCCGATCCAGTCGGCCAGCGCCTAGGTTCCAGCTCGCCTCGGCGTAAGTGAAGTTGGAGCGGACACGGGCGAAAATCTGCCGCGCGGACCTGGCGGGTGAGCCGGTCAACGATCACCGGCACCGTGTCGCCGGCGTAATCGACAAACAGCTTGTCACCGCCGAGATGGGCCTGCCGCATCGTGACCGACGGTCGCGACGCCCAACCGCGGTACAGCTCGCAAAACCGCACCCCTCGGGATGGCGCTCGATGTACTCGTCCCACAGCATCGCCAAGGTGACGTGCTTGCGCTTGAGCGCGCGGTGGATCGTGGATCTCGCCCCAATCGGGTTCGAGATGACGGCGATGACCCTGCTTGGTGCCGACTGCAGCACGGTCATCTCAGCCGGCAATGGCCAGCTGAGCCCCGCGCTCGCCAGCCGTTTCAATGTCAACCGGACCGTCGAGTGCAACACCGACGCGGCGGGCAATCTCGTTGAGCCCGACCCCCGGCGCTTCTCAACCGAAGCACGTCACGCACTCGGCGCATCGGCATCCTCTCTGCTGGCATCCGCTCCTCCGTGCAAGAGCCAAAGGGGCGGACCCTAATCGGGCCAGCAGAGGCGTCGCCTAACCGAACGAGATCATCCCGGAATAGCGGCCGAAATCATCTCCGAACGCCGAGCGACATCAAATCGGAATGATGGGCGAAATCATCGCGGATTCGCGAGCGACTTCCCCCGGATTCCGCAGTCGCGACCCCACACGCCGTCAGCGATCGCGATAGCCTACCCGGAAGTCGGAAAGCAGCGCGTTCTCGTCAAGAAGCCAGGTGGACGGAACCCTGCCGAAAACCGTCACGCGCAAAGCGGCGGACACCGCTGGCCGCAAAAAATCGGCTACAATAACCGCCTCCATCCGGCGATAATGAAAGCGCGCCAGTTCGTCGATCGCGGAGAGCTCGGGCCGTTGATGTTTATACGCGGGCGCTATGGTCACACGGCCGACCGGGGTATGAGAAGGAATGGCGCTTCGAACGCTCCATATCGGGGGCCGGCGGAGTGATTGATAAAGGCTCACACCTGATTGATCTTGCACAGTGGTTTCTCGGCGAATTCACCGACGTACAAGCTGTGCTTAGGATTTTTTTGGAAGCTGAAGTCGAGGACAATGTATTTCTCACTCGTCGACGCCTGAAGGGCAGACCGTATGGCTGCACGCGACTTGGACGGAATGAAAGAACTTGTTCTCGGCGAGATCTATGGTCGGGAGGGTAAGCTGGAGATCACTGGACTGGGCGGCTCCTACGGGTTTGAAAGCTTGACGTTCTACCGCATGTTGCCGGGGATGCGCCCGCCCTATTGTGGGAAGCCGAAACGGCTGGATTCATTTCAGCGATCCACGAAGGTGCGGCGGCCGATCGGCGACGCTGTCGAAGCAGTGCGCAGCATGTCTGTCATAGAACGCATGTATCAGGGAGCCTCGCGATGATCATCGTCCGCAGTCCTTTGCGCATCACATTGGGCGGCGGCGGTACTGACCTCCCTTCCTATTACCGGGAACATGGCGGCTTCCTCATCGCTGCGGCAATTGACAGATATGTCTACATCACGTTGCACAATACGTTTCACCCCGGTTACATCGTCAAATATTCTGAGCTCGAACGGGTCGAGCGGGTCAGTGATATCAGACACCCGATCGTGCGGGCCGCGATCGAGTTAGTCGGCTCAGATGACCGCATCGAGATCACCAGTATGGCCGATATCCCGGCCGGGACCGGGCTCGGCTCTTCGGGCAGTTTTACGACTGCGTTGCTTCGCGCCTTGCACACTCGCCAGCGCAATGTCATTAGCGCTCATACGCTTGCCGAGCAAGCCTGCCATATCGAGATCGATTTGCTTCGCGAGCCTGTTGGCAAGCAGGACCAGTTCATCGCGGCTTATGGAGGCGTCACCTGTTTTGAATTCAACAAAGACGATAGCGTTACCGTCGCCGCAGCTGCCCTTAATCACGAGGTGTTCGACAACCTCGAAGACGGCCTCTGCCTTTTCTTCACCGGCTATACCCGGTCGGCTTCAACGATCTTGAAGGACCAGGACGACAGGTCGAAGGCGAAGGACGGATCTGTGATTGACAACTTGCACTACATCAAAGACCTCGGTCGGCGGAGCCATGCGGCCCTTCTGCAAGGCGATCTTCCGCTCTTGGCCGAGCTCATGGACGAGCATTGGCAGCAGAAGAAAAAACGCTCGGGCGATATGTCGAATAGCCAGATCGACGAGTGGTATGAAACTGCCATGCGCAATGGCGCACTTGGTGGCAAGTTGATTGGAGCTGGGGGGGGCGGGTTTCTGATGTTCTATACCGAGAACAAGCGACGTTTGTTACACGCGATGCTTGAACAGGGGCTGGAACAGGTGCGCTTCCGCTTCGATTTCGAAGGTTCAAAAACGATGATCCAATGACGGGGATGCCGCCGATCGCTGTACTCGCGGGCGGCCTTGCCATGCGGATGCGGCCGCTGACCGAGGAATTGCCAAAAGCTCTCCTCGAGGTCGCGGGCGAGCCTTTCGTCGCGCATCAGCTTCGGCTTTTTGCTCGCGAAGGCATCAGAGAAGTTAAGCTGCTGGTCGGCTACCGTTGGGAGCAGATAGAACGCTGCGTTGGCGACGGCAGCAGATTCGGTGTGAAGGTGGATTACATCGTTGATGAGCCGGGTTTGCTCGGTACTGGTGGCGCGGTTCGTCACGCTATCGAGCATCTTGGACCGGAATTTCTTGTGACCTATTGCGACAGCTGGCTCGATGCGCCATATGCGCCGGTTGTCGAAGCGTTTTACGCAAGCGGCCTGTCTGCCCTGATGTGTGTCTTCCGCAATGAGAACCGCTGGGACACTAGTAACGTTCAGTTCCAGGACGGGGTCATTCGGCGTTATTCAAAAAGGTTTCGCCTGCCGGAAATGCAATATATTGATTGGGGCCTCGGCATGCTGAAGGCGAGTGCTGTCGTGACCCGGCCGTTAAACGAGCATTGGGATCTGGCCGAACTCTACGAAGAGTTGTCGATTTCCGGCCGTCTCGCTGGTTACGAAATGACTCGAAGATTCTATGAAATAGGCTCCTTCGAGGGGCTTACTGAAACGAAACAGGTTCTGTTGAGCTCGGGGCATAGAGGGTCGCAAATCGGTCAATGTATGGCGACACTTGAGTGAGGGCCGTATCCCACCGTGCCGCCTCGATCTTGCGCAGCACGTCCTCAGCCATGGGGAAGCGAGCCCGCCCTTCCGATCTGGGCTTGAAACTCGGCACCAGGGCTTAATCTTCCGTCTGACGGGTCACACATGACGACCTTCAACCAAGCTCAATACGACGATTTGGTCGCGAGATCAAAGGACGTCTACGCCCACACAAAGTACGGCATTTTGGAACGCTACGTCGCCGACCGTCCGCTCATGCGGATCTTGAACGTTGGCTGCGGTAGCGGCGATTTGTCAATCCGTTTGGCCCAACTCGGTCACGACGTCCGCGGCATCGACGTCGAACCAGCCTACATCCGCCTCGCCGAAGACAACGCTAATCGCGCCACCACCTGCGGCCCGTGCAGCTTTGCCGTCTCCTCGATCGAAGATTACCAATCCGAAGCCCGGTTCGATTGCCTGGTCTCCACCGACGTCCTCGAGCACATCGCTGACGATCGCCGTGCCTTCGCCAAGATGGTGGACCTTCTCTATCCCGGTGGATTGCTGCTTATCACCGTCCCCGCCGGCCCCTGGTTGTTTGGTTACCACGATGAACAGCTCGGCCACTATCGCCGCTACACCAAGCGGACACTCCGCCAACTGGCGGAGAAATTCTGCTCAATCGAACGGGTACGGTATTTCGGCTTCACCCTCGTGCCCGTGTGCTACCTGTACAGTCGCCGTTGGCGCAAGCCATATCCCGTGACCGAGGCGGGGGATGCCACCAAAAGCCCAGTGAAATCGATGATCCTGAGAGGGCTTCTGAGATTCGATCGACTCGTGCCTCTTCCGTTCGGGACCAGTTTGGTGATGAAAGCAACCAAGCCATAAAACGAACGAGGATAGGGACCGCTTCTGGCGTCGGAAGGGTTCTGAAATGCATTTTGATTTATGACACCAACAAATGACCAGCCCGACGATCATCTGGTGGAGATCGAGCCGGTGGTCTTTTGAGTGGCCGTGACGGCCAAGCGGGACGGTTTCGGGTTGTCGTTAGTGGTGGTGGTTGGCCGGCGCGGTGCAACCCGTCCCTCGCCGCCCTGCCCCTCGAAGGACAGGCTGGTGGTATCCATGAACACCACGCTGAGCTCGGCAAACAGCTCGCGCCGGCGGGCGAGCAGCGCCTCTTCGACGAGGTCTTTGCGGCAGCGCGGCACCAGTCCGCCGGCCTCCGCCTGATCGGCGAGCGGCTCGCCGAGCCAGGCCATGCAGAGATGATGCAGCTGGAGCTCCTCGGTGCCGTCGACCGGCAATAGGGTGGTCACATCGGCGGCATTGCCGGGCCACAGCTCGCAGCACAGCGGTCTGCCATCCTGATCCGAGCAGTTGCGCGCGCGTTTTGGCGTCGGCCACCTCTGCGTCGTCGCCGACCGCGGCATGATCAGCGCCCAGACCATTGCCGCGCTCGAGAAACGCAAGCTCGAAAATATCCTTGGCGTGCGCGAGCGCAGCAGCACCGAGGTGCGCCGCACCGTGATCGACGATGCCACGCCCTTTGTCCCGCTGGTCGTGCCGCGGGCTGCGGGCGTCCTCACCGAGCTCGAGGCCAAGCAAGTCAACATCGGCGAGCGGCGCTACATCGTCTGTCGCAATCTCGCCGAGGCCCGGCGCGACGCCGAGCAGCGCGCTGCCATCCTCGATGGGCTGCGCGCCAAGCTCGCCCAGGGCGACAAGGCGCTGGTTGGCAACAGCGGCTTCCGCCGTTATCTCAAAACCGTCTCGGCCAGGCACTTCGCCATCGACGAGGAACGGGTCGCCGAAGACGCGCGCTTCGACGGGCTCTACGTGCTGCGCACCAACACCAAGCTCACCCCGCTGCAGGTTATGCTGCGCTACCGCGAGCTGCTGCGGGTCGAGCAATTGTTCCGCCAAGCCAAGGCCGTGCTCGCCACCCGTCCGATCTACCATAGCAGCGACATGGCGATCCGCGGCCATGTGTTCTGCTCCTTTCTGGCGCTGCTGCTCGTCAAAGAACTCGAAGATCGGCTGCGCCGGCACGGGGTTGCCACCGAATGGGGCGACATCCTGCGCGATCTCGACCGACTGCAGGAAATCCGGCTCGAGCAGGATGGCAAGCGGTTCCTGCTGCGCACTCCCACCACCGGCGTTGCCGGCAAGCTGTTTCAGGCGGTCGGCGTCGCCCTGCCGCCCAACCTTCAGGAACTCCCCCCGCAACCGACCGCCTAACCCGGCCCCGACACTGCCGCCGTGGTGCTAAGACCACGGCGTTCGTCCGTAAGCCATTCACTCTACTTGATCAGGAATTTCGTGCGGCGGTTGGGCATGATCGGAGGAAAGGAGCCAACGATGCCGCGACGCAAAGACCCTCGCATCCCCGACGCGGTCCTCGACCAGCTGCTGGCTGGCGCCGACCCGAAGACGGTTTTCGACCCTAACGGGCTGCTCGATGCTCGGGCGCCAATTTGCCTGCGGCCGATCCCAATCTGTTCAAGGGCTCGCGCGCATGCCGGCGTTTTCCGCCTCTCGGCGGCAGGCGTAGCGGCCTGTACCCACACTACCGTATGACGCGCTCCGGACAGGAAGTAACAACATGCTTCGCCGGGGCCCGTGGGAGATCGCGAACTCTTGTTCTGGTTAACAAAAAACCGTATCATTTCTGGTGCGCCAGAAATGCGGTGAGCGTCGATCAGATGAAGTCGATTCGCGACGGGGCCACAGAGATTGCCAACTGCGGAAGCGTTGGCTATGCTCGCGAAGGGTGAAACAAGCGCAGACGCCCAGAAATTGGTCGCCTGCCTGATCAAAAGCCACCGCAACAAACGCGTCGAGCTGGTAGAGATCCGTGGCTTTGTAGCTGCTGGTGCACCTGCTGGCATTGTCGACGGTCAGGAAAAAGGCGAACGCTCCGCGCCATTTTATTTGCCGAACGGTTCCGCATCGAGTAATTTAGCCACCGCATTTCGGGACGTTGAATCGCACGCTCGGCACACGGGGATCGCGGTGCCGTTCTTTCATTGTTATACTCGGCTGGCACCGGGCGAATTCCTCACGCCGGAAGGTTGGGCTTACATCGCTGATCGTGAGGAAAAGGATCTGGGCTTTACCGGACAGCCACGCGCCGTGGCGCTTCACCATTTGCCGGACCATTCGATACATATGCACATCGCATGGAGCCGGATCACGTACACCGAGGACGGGCGCGTTTACGCGATCGACCCCGGCCCTATTGAAAACAAGCTGAATAGAATCTGCCGCCAGCTCGAATCGGAGTTCGGGCTAGCAGAAATACGGGGTTTCAAGGCAGTACAGCCCTACGTTCCAGCACCGCTATGGAAGTGGATACGCTGGCAGAAGAAGTTGAGACTGCAATGCCCCCTCGAGCTCAGTCGTTTTGTCGCAGAGCCCCACACTCGCTTAAATTCTAAACAGCGTAAGCAGCTTCGAAACCGATATTTGAGGGCGCATCTCGGCATACATTGTGTCCACACGCACACCGAAATACTTACTGCAACAAATGCAATATTGGATGTGCCAACTCATGTCAGCGGAGTTGTAGTTGAGGCTGGATGTTTTAAAGGTGGAAGCACCGCGAAATTGAGCATCGCAGCAAAACTCGCGAGCCGAAAGCTCGTGGTATTCGATTCGTTTGTGGGCTTACCAGATCCCAACCCAAGTGATCGCATGGACTTTTACGCAGGCGAATACGCGGGATCGGTGGATGAGGTTTGTGATAATGTGAAAAGGTTTGGAGAAATTGGCGCGTGTGAGTTTAGGAAGGGATGGTTTTCAAATACGATGCCGTCCTTCACCGAGCCGGTTGCCGTCGCGTTTGTTGACGTCGATCTTTCAGATTCGATAAGGACTTGTCTGAAATATTTGTATCCGCTGCTAATTCCTGGTGGAATTATTTTCTCGCATGACGGCCACGTCCCGACCTGTGTAGCGGTGATGCAGGATCGAAGTTTCTGGAAGAATGAGGTCGGCATCGAGGTTCCGCTGATCCGAGGCCTAGGCAAAGAGAAGTTCTTACGTATCGAAAAACCCATTACGTCCGCTCCGGTGCGATGAGTGTGACAACGGACCCGCAGTCAGCTTCCAGCCGCCTCACAGCGGCTCGCGTCGTCCCGATGGCAGTTTCGGGCAGCAAAATAGAGCAACGCTCCCTACCTGGTGGGGAAGCGCGACAACTCGGCGATAATCCGGGTGATCGCGGGTTGAGCCCTAACCGCCAGACCGCCTTGCATCAGGCGCCCCCAAATTCATCGAGCAGCGCCTTTGCCTCTTTGAGATCGGGCGTGTCGAAGCCTTCTGTGAACCAGCCGTAGACCGGTGCGAGGAGGTCAAAGGCTTCGACGCGCCGGCCCTGGTGTTGGCGCAGCCGGGCAAGGCTCGCGGCAGCGCGCAGTTCCCAGAGCTTCGCCTGTTGCTCCCCGGCGATGCTCAGAGCCTTGCAATACCACTGCTAAGCGGCTTCGAAATGCCCCCGCTGCAGCAGTAGTTGGCCCTTTCGTCTGTTCAGTTCTGCTGCGAACCAGCCCTCCCCTGTTTTGTCGATGATCTGCAGGGCCTCGTCCAACAAGGCTAAACCCTCTTCGGCTTGTCCAGCGATCTCACACGCCGCAGCCAGGAGAGCCGTATAATAGGGTACCGCCAGTTCTGCGCCAGTGGCGCGGTAAGCGGTAGAACCGCTGCGCAGAAGAGACATTCCCTCCGTCACATTGCCCTGTGTGACTTCGACCCAGCCTCGAAAGATCGCTCCCAGCGCCCGCCAGAATGGAAAACCCTGCTCGGTCGCCACTGCACCCAGCTGTCTTGCCCGCTCAGCCAGGGCTGTGTTGTCTCCGAAAAGTGACAGCAGCCTCACGCCCACCGCCAAGCTCCCAGCTAATGACGGCGGATGAGCCAGCCTGCGGGCCTCAGCGATTGCTCCACGAAACTGTGTCAATGCTTGGTCTGGAAACCCGAGGCCGAAAAGCACAATCCCCAAATACGCCTGTGAGTTGACGTGAGGGTGGAATCCGACTTGATGGACAAGCGAACCGCAGGAGATCGGATCGTAAAGCGCAAGCACCTCCTCCAGATGCCGCCGGGACGACGCAAATTTGCCGGCGAAACTCAGGTTGCCACCGGAAGAGGCGTGACCCAAAACGAGCCCGGCGTGATCGTTGCGCTGACGGCTCAGGCGCATCAAATCCTCGTTCAAACATTGTGCCATATCGAGTTGTCCGCGGTACATGTGATAGCGCGACTGTCGATAGGGCACCGCAAGAAATTCCGAAGGAGAACCTAGCTGCTCCCACAGCTCTCGTGAGCGGGTATTAGCTCGGGCCGCTTCCGGAGCCCCGAATCCTTTGACGGTAAAGAAGACGCCACCTAGAGCACTCCAAAATTCGAGCTCTTGTCGCTGTCGTTTCGGGCTGTCCGGCAGCAGCACCAGCTGGTCGAGCCCTCTTTGAAATTGTGACGCCGCTTCTGCCATCGCCGAGCGAGTGGCGGACCTTCGACCGGCTTTGCCCCAAAAGGCGACGGATTGTTCAACGAGCCCGGCCTCGGCGTAATGCTGCGCTAATAACTCGGGTTGGTTCTCGATCAACTCGGGTGAATAAGCCTCAAGCGCTTCGGCGATCCGTGCATGCAAATGCTGCCGGGTGCTACGCAGCAGGCTACTGTGAGCCGCGTCCTGGACCAACACGTGCTTAAAGACATAAATTGCGTCGGGCGGCATGCCTCTCTGGAATATCAACCCGGACGCGACGAGGCGGGCGAGAGAGGTTTGCAGTTCGTCCTCGGAAAGACGAGAGACGGCGCGCAACACAGCGTAAGGGAAATGTCGTCCAATTGCTGCGCCGATCTGCGCCACCAGCCGCACCGGTGCCAAACGGTCGAGCCGCGCCAGCAGCGAAGCTTGTAAAGTCGTCGGAATCGCGAATGACGGCAACGCGCGGTCGAGCACATAGCGATCCGCCTCTTCGTGTAACACACCGCTCTCCAGCACGCTCTTTGTCAATTCCTCAACGAACAGTGGCACGCCATCGGTGCGATCGACGATCTGCTCGATGACCTCCTGGGGCAGCGTCCTGCCGCCGGCGATTTCCGCGACCAAGGCGCTACGGTCACGCCGGTCCAGGCGACTAAGCGCTAGCATCGTCACCTGCGGCTCGCCGGTCCAAGGCGGCTCGAACTCGGGCCGGAAGGTCACGATCAACAACACCGGAAGGGTGCGCATGCGTTCGACGATGAGGTCGAGCAGCTCCCGCGAGGTTGGGTCGATCCAATGTGCGTCTTCGAAAACCATGACGACCGGCTGCTGACGAGCCAAGCTCTCGAGCTGTCGCATCAGCGCAACCAACGTTCGCTCCTTCTTTCGCTGCGGACTGAGGCTCGGCAACGGGTGACGCTCCGAAGCCGGCAGGGAGAGCAAATCGGCCAGTAATGCCACATCCTCCTCGGATGGTGTGGCCTGGCCGAGCAAGCTCTCGAGCTTCTCCAAGCGAGAAGCGGGTGGGTCCTCGCGTGCGAACTTCGATGCCCGGCCGAGCTGGTCAACAAAGGGGAAAAGCGCGCTGTCCTTGTGGTACGGCGAGCAGAAATAGCGCAGTCGGATATGGGATTCGGTATGTAGACGCTCGGCCAGCGCAGCGACGACCCGCGATTTGCCGATACCGGCTTCGCCGGAGACCAGTATGACTTGGCCGTCGCCAGCCTTGGCGCGCGACCATCGGCGCAGCAGCAGCTCGATTTCCTCGTCGCGGCCGACGAGCCGGGTGAGTGTCGATCCGCGCAATGCCTCGAACCGGCTCGCAACGTTCCTCGGCAGCAGCACCCGCCAGACCCGCACCGGCTCGGTGATGCCCTTGACCTCAACCGCGCCGAGATCACGGTATTCGAAGAGATCGGCAACCAGCCGGCGCGTGCCAGCGGATATCACGACCGTATTCGGCTCGGCCAAGGCCTGCAGACGAGCGGCGAGGTTTGGCGTCTCGCCGACGACCGATTGCTCCTGCGCAGATCCTGGGGCAATCAGATCGCCGACGGCCACACCAATTAAATCGCCGACGACCACCAGCCCGGTGGCGATCCCGACGCGCGCTTGGAGCTTGACCGAATTGAAATCGAGGCGGCCGATAGCGGCAATCGCGCTCAATGCCGCCCGCACCGCCCGCTCGGCATCGTCTTCGTGCGCTTGCGGGTAACCGAAATAAACCAATACGCCGTCGCCCATGTACCGAGAGATGAAGCCATCGAACTCTGTGACGACTTCTGTGACAGCGCGGTGATACGCGCCGATGACCTCGCGCAAATCCTCGGGATCGAGCCGGGTAGAGAGGGCGGTCGACCCGACCAGGTCACAGAACATCACCGTCAACTGTCGGCGTTCCGCATCGCCTCGCTGAAGCGCGTCGCGCGGTGCCGTTGCCTCGGTAGCTACGAGCGCCTCGGTGCGGAGGCCGCTGATTGCGTCAAGCAGCCGCCGACGATCTCCGACCAAGGTGACGCCGATATCTTTCAGATCCTCAGCCGTCAGGCTCGGGAGCACTCCAGCGTCGATCTTGTTCGCGCGGAACGCTGGCTCGTATTGCTCGAGCCCGAGTTTCCGCAGCCAATCCGCGACATCCATGGTCGACACCCGCACAAGGATACCAGTCTTTGTATGTCGTACTTTTGTCGAGATGGCTATAGCCAGTGCTTCTAGACTAGAATGCGCGTCGGTGCGCGTCCATAAACGCATGTTCTTGAGCACGATAGAAAGACTGCAGGCGCGTTTGATTGGTTGTTGCGAGATCCACTTCGCGCTGACGTAGCAGCTCGCCGGCAGCGACTCGGATAACGTGCACAGGTGGCGCGTCGGGTTGAGATGATCGCCGTTGCAGTGCCGCGGGAGGGGTGGGGCTCTACCTGGGTTTCAGGCGGGCCAACAGCACCAGCTATGTGAGCCACCACGCAGACCAGACACAGGCTTTGAAGTGGTCGAGCCCGCGCCACGTGCACCGTCCCCCGCCGCGATCAGGCCAAAGCGCGTGGCGCCACCGACGTCGCTTTCCACAAGAGGCGCGGCCTTGCCGTCGCCGACATGGCCACGAGCGCTTCGGCTCGAGTCGCCAGCCCGGTCCCCATTCGTGCCCGCGCGCCGACTCATAGGAGACGGGTCTAGGGGATCGTATCACGTATGTTGGGCTTGATGTTCACAAGGACGGGATCCGTCATGGTTCACAAGGACGGGATCGTCGTGGCGGTCGCCGAAGGCGGCCCGCGCAGCGAGGTGCGGGAATATGGTCGGATCGCGAACGCGCCGGCGCGTTGCAGCGGCTGACTCGCAAGCCGGCCAGGAGGGGCTGAAGCTGCGGTTCTGTTTGAAGCGGGGCCGAGTGTTTATGGCATCCAACGCCAGTTGCATGAGGCTCGGCACCGGCCAATCCGGTGCAACCTTCGCTACCTGCATACTGTGGGACGGGTCGCCCCCTACTCGGGCGCACAAATGGGCTAGATTTCTCGCAACCAGGATGTACTGCCATATACCAATGCCGATTTAGTCGGTTAACGGCGGCTAAAAGCGATGCATAGGGACAAGGTCAAGGCTGCCGCGATTTCACACACATCTGTGTACATCCTCCTCTGTTCTAAATCTCTTTTCAAATATCTGCTGCAACCAGATCTCAAAGGTTATGTACCGGCATAGTTCCTCAGCATGATCCAAGCCTCTCAAGTGTTCGTTCCAAGCGAATTCGACCCTTGATCTTGGTAGATATTGAGGATAGATTGCTTGCGGATGATTGAATAATGCCGAAAAAACCTTGCGGGCAGGCTCCCGCCTTAGCCAATCGGGATAATCTACGTACTCGTAGGATTGAAAAGGGTCCTGAAAGAAGCCACCCGAGTACCGGAAAACCTTCCGGCGAACTCTCCGTATCACATGCAATAATTTGGCAACATTGTCGGACATTCCAATCGGGTTCCCTGTCTTTTGCCAAGGGATACGCCGATAAAACTCGGGAAATTTACGCAGCAGCATTGTTTTATAAATATGGCTTTTAAGTCTCATGCTGTCGGGGAGCGAATAGGAGAATTCTAGTAACTTATTATCATAAAATGGAATCCGAGTCTCGATATAGGTTGACATCAGAACCAACCCATTATATGTAAATCGGCGACCTCTATTTTGCAGAAAATAGAAATCTGTTTTATTTAGATCAAAATATTGTTTAGTAATATTTACTTTACTCGGCTCTCGCCCGACGAAACGGCCGGCGAGTTGGGGGGTGATCGGATGATCGAGCGCCTCGCGTGCGAGCCAGCTGCCGCCGAGGACAACGTCCCCGAGGAATCCATTAAGCGCGATATCAAAAAGCTCACTTTCGAGCTCAGCCGCCTCGAAACCGTGCATGTGCAACAAACTCGTCTGACCGTCAGTCAGCCACACCCCTTTAAAGCGCGGAAACAGCCAATTACTCGCGTTCAGAGAAAATCCGTGATTGACAGCTCGGCGGACGGCCGCAGCGCGAGCTGCGATCAACCGGTCTGCGCACCCATCGATTCCAAAGGTGATAGTGTGCAAAACGTTGCCATAATTGGGGATTGCGGCAAGGACTGCTCGAGAGTCGAGACCACCACTCAATTCCACCCCGGTTCGTTCCCCGGACCTCACCCGCTTTTCGACTGCACGGACAAACAGAATTCCAAGTTCGTCGGCGACTTCGTTTTCATCCAACGAGCCACTGAGCAGCTTGATTTTATCCCACCACCAGTATCGTGTCTGTTTTCCGCAATTTCTGACGATGTCCCAGCTTAAGATCGATCCCGAAGGAAGAAGACTGACATCTTTGAACCAGGTCCTTTCTTCGGTGATGTAACCAAGCTCAATGAAATCATCGAGCGCCGCCGGATCTATCTGCGCGGAGAAATCCAGAACAGGCAAGAAATATTTTAGGGCCGATGCCCAAGCTAATTTCGATCCCCTCCAAATATACAGTCGGCGGAGACCATATCTGTCCGTGACCAGATGAAGTTCTTTTGCTGCTCGGTCATAAATAACGGATGCAAAAATCCCATCGATGTGTTCCAGAAACGTCAAACCGTGCTGACGGTACAACGACGCAAAGATTGCCGTCGCGGGCTGCGACAGGTTAATGCTGCCGGCAGCTTCGCCGAAATCGTAGATCTCGCCATCGAGCCAAACGACCAGATCAGGCGAAATGCAGGGCTCCAGATTCTGGAAAGCAAGCGACGCAGCCACACAACAAAGATGGTTGTCATAAAATGTCTGGCTAGGTCGTAAGTTCGACCCCTCTGCGAAGAGAGCCGTTATGCTCTTGAGAGAAGCGAAGGCAGATTGTCGATTCGGATCATGAAAAAATCCAGCTATCCCCACCATTGGGTCCGAAGCCGCAAAAGCCGAGGGTAACGCTCCTGCTCAGGCTGCCGGCGGGTTTTTGATATGTGGACCGACATTCCCCTGATTCCGGGCC
>Ga0306926_10003294_pt1 | contig 16690 bp, 17 predicted proteins | sample flu12Cox44000178_FD_203759 | JGI IMG/M metagenome (GOLD analysis project Ga0306926, IMG submission 203759) | Lab enrichment of tropical soil microbial communities from Luquillo Experimental Forest, Puerto Rico - flux8day.12C.oxic.44.000.178 (v2)... | ecosystem: Environmental > Terrestrial >... | reverse complement strand
ATTGGCGGTTTGCAGGCGTTCGGTACATCGGGCATATTTCTTGGGCCTGTCATCCTTTCGGCTGCTATGGCTTTATTTGGATTTCTTCGAGAAGAAGTTCGTCGGGGAGCGTGGGTTGTCGAACTTCCAATCGAGCGCTTTTCGTTTGCCAGTCCTCCGCATCGTCGCAATTCAAACTAAGTTCCCTAAGAGCGTCGTGTCCCTGCAGATCAGTCCTCAAGTCCTCGACATCTTTGAACAAAACGCCAGCACTACGTTCAAAGATTTGGACATCTTGTCTGTCGAAGCGAGGATCATCGAACTAAAATCCCTCAGTTCAAACGCTTATGCAGCATGGAGCGATGGCATCGCGCTTGCAGTGACCGGGGCAAGGTCTGAAGAAGATCAAAAAATAATCGGAGGAACGTGAAATGCCAAGTCTTCGTACGATGCTCTACCAAACGAGTAGACAAGTGCTCGCCCTCGCCCTAACTGTCGGCCTAAGCAGTTGGGCTCTGCCGGCACGATCGGCAGATGCGGAGTCCACGCAAACGATGAAGGACCTGAATACCGCCTTGAATGGGGAAAGGAATGCCCACGAACGGTATTTGGAGTTTGCCAAGAAAGCGGACGAAGAGGGTTATGGCTCCGTCGCGAGTTTGTTCCGTGCCGCGGCTGCCGCCGAGGATGTCCACGGCAACAACCACGAGAAGGCCATGCGTAAACTGGGCGGCCGTCCAGACGTAAAGATGGAAACGCCCGCCGTGAATTCGACTCGCGAAAATCTAGAAGCTGCGATCGCTGGCGAGTCTCATGAATGTAAGAGTATGTATCCGGATTTCGTTCGTCAGGCTCGGCAGGACCGACTGGTTCCAGCGATTGTGACGTTTGGACAGGCCATGAGAACCGAAGAGGAGCACGCCAAGTTGTTTGAGGAAGCTCTTCATGATCTTGACGAGCTGAAGGGTTCCGGTCCACGAACCTACTACGTTTGCACCGTGTGCGGTTACACGACAACCGACCTTAATTTTGAAAAATGCCTGAATTGCCTGCAACCGAAGGATCGCTACAAGTCGGTCAGCTAATGCCCAAACACGAAGGAGGCTGCTCGCCCATAAGTGAGCAGCCTCGGCTTGAGTCCTGGAGAGAAGAATCGAAATGATAGAACTAATTGCCATGCAAGCTGTACCGCCGATCCCAAACTGGACCGAGCTCCATCCGCTCGTTATTCATTTCCCGATCGCGTTGCTCCTGATCGCTCCGCTTTTCGTAATTGCCGGGATCGTTATGAATCCTTCGAAGGGAAGGCCCTTCCTCGTGGCCGCGCTATCACTGATGGTCCTCGGAACCGTAGGCAGTGTGGTCGCGGTCCTCACCGGCGAAGCAGCTGCGGAAGTGGCCCACCGTACAGCAGCAATGTCCGCGGCTCTTGAGCGTCATCAGGAACTGGCGGAGACCACTCGTGACATCTTCGGTCTGCTGAGTGCGATCTTCGCAAGTATCCTATTTGTGCCGCGTTTCCTGAGACGGGAGACGACTACGGCAGCAGCGCGACTTCTGCCGCTTGCGTTTCTGCTCTTCTACGCTGCCGGAACCGTGGTTCTTGTAAACACAGCGCACAATGGCGGACGGTTGGTGCACGAGTTTGGTGTCCACGCCGTACTCGCTCCAACAAATGAAGCAATCAATAATGCAAATCCTGCAGCAGCTAGCCCGGAGCAAGCAGAGAGTGAACGCTGAATGGCGGTGCTAGTCTTCTGGCGTTGGCTTCAATCCGTATTTGGAAATCTTGTAGGCAAGGTGACTACGGGAGATGCCAAGGCGACGTGCCGTTTCAGCCTGGGCGCCTTCCGTTTCCTTTAACGTTCGCTCGATAAGTGTCTTTTCTGCCCCAGAAAGAAATTCACGAAGATTCAGGGTATCAGGAACAAGATCGATCCAGTTTTGTGAGGTTCCGCTCTGCACAGCTTCTGCGTCCCCCGCAATAGGAAAGCTTTCTGTCCCAATCATCGCAGACCCCGACAGAATGCATGCTCGCTCAATCAAATTGCGCAACTCGCGAATATTTCCGGGAAACGAGTACTTCATCAACCGCTCCAGGGCGTCGCGGCTGAGTTCGTGTTTTGACACCTTTAGCTCCCGGGACGCCTGTTGGAGGAAAAGTTGGCAAAGAACGGGCAGATCTTCGCGGCGTTCCCTTAAGGGCGGTATCGGAATCGGGACCACAGCCAGCCGGTAGTACAAATCCTCGCGGAATAAGCGATCTCGGATATGCTGCGTGAGTTCGCGATGTGTGGCGGCGATTACTCGGACGTCGACCTGACGCGGTTTCGTCGAGCCGATGCGCACGACTTGGCCGTCTGTAAGAACACGCAACAGTTTCGCCTGCGCCTCCAGCGGCATCTCGCCAATTTCATCAAGAAACAGGGTACCTTCATGTGCGGCTTCGAACAGCCCGCCGCGGCTCCTGTCCGCGCCCGTGAAAGCTCCCCGCTCGTGGCCGAACAGCTCGCTTTCGAGCAACGTCGGTGGCAACGCCGCGCAATTGACTGCCACAAACGGCTTTTCCGAGCGCGGGCTGCTTCGATGGATAGCCCTGGCAACGAGTTCCTTTCCTGTTCCCGTTTCGCCAAAAATCAACACGGGCGCGTTTGTTGGGGCGACGCGAGCGATGAGTTCACGCACGGTTTTGATTGCTTCAGAACTGCCGTAGATTTCTGAGGACCCTTCCAACCGGTCCACTGTCTCTCGCAACTTGTCGTTCTCGCGCAACAGGGCGGTTCGCTCGCACGCACGTTTGGCCGTTGCCCGAACCACCTGCGGTTGAAACGGTTTCGTAACGAAATCGAAGGCTCCTTGCCGCATGCTTTCGACCGCAAGTTCGATCGTGGCGAAGGCCGTTATGAGTACCACGGACAGAGTAGGGTCAAGCTCGCGGATCGCGGCGAGCAGGTCGAGCCCTTCCCCGTCTGTCATCTTCTGGTCGGTGAACACGGCATCGAAGTCTCCGGCACTGAGCTGTGCCTTTGCCTCCGTGACACCACTCGCCTCTGATGTCACGTGGCGATCGAGCGCAAGAGCGGACCCCAGAACCCTTCGCATATGCGGCTCATCATCGACAATCAGGATCCGGCCCATATCCGTTCCTTATCCTCTTCCTTTGACTGAACCGTCGCCGGCAACTCGAGCGTGAAGCAGACACGGCCGGGTTCGTTCACCCGCAAAAACAGGTCACCTCCGTGTGCCCGTGCGATGTTTCGGGCGATGGCCAGTCCCAGCCCCGTGCCGTGGCTCTTCGTAGTAAAAAATGGCTCGAAAATTAAGCGCAACGTTTCCTTGGGTATGCAAGGCCCAGCGTTGTGAACCTCGAGCCAGACGGTTCCTTTATCCGTCAGCAGGCCTCGCAAGGTCACGGTTTGCTCCGATTCCGAAGCCTCAATGGCGTTTTTCGCGAGATTTATCAAAGCCTGCTGAACCTTGCCGGCGTCCATGAGAACGTTCAGATCCGGCGGAACATCCACGGTCAAACGGACCCCCGTTTCAGACGCATAGGCCTTGCATGCACTGGCCACGTAAAGGAGCGTGTCAAAAGCTGAACCATCTACTGGTTCCAACAGTTGCGGTCTGGCATACTCCAGGAAATCACCCGTCAACCGCTCCAGCCGCTTTGCTTCCTTCGTCGCGATTTCGAGCATTTCTTTCCGTCCTGCCTCGGTGACTCCGTTTTCATCCGCGATGCTCAGGGAACTCAATATCATCGCGACCGGATTGCGGATCTCATGCGCGATGGCGCTCGACAAACGGCCCACGGCGGCCAGCTTCTCCTCCTCCAGAAGGTGCTTCCTTGTCTTTGCGAGTTCCTCAGCGTTGCGAGCCAAACTGAGCTCTTTCTGCTTAAGCCGCCTCACGAGCAACCACACAATCACTCCGACGAGCGTGAAGATCAAGGAGATAGTGCCGGCTTCGATGTATTCATTGAATTGCGGGGACGGGTGAATTCGATAGTACTCCCAGACCCAGTAGAAATTGAGGGCATCGGCGACCCCCACAACTAAAAGCGTGGCAAAGAGGGAAAATCGGAAAGCTGCCTCGAGGATAGGGATGATCATCAATGCGAAGTACTGGCTGTCTTCGTGATTGGTCGCTGCGGCAGCAAATGTCAGCACGGAATTAACCACGATGGAAAAAACGGTCAGCCACACAACCAGGGTCCGCGTAATCTGGGCCGGCCGCGCCTGAATCCACATGAACACAGCTGCATGGAAAAAGAAACCTACACCGAGAGCGACAAGTAACACGGAGGATAGACGCCCCCAGTACGGCGTCAACAGCGCATGCGCAAACAGGAGTCCTGCAATGACAAACAGGTTGAGAATACTGAAGATGCCTGTCTGTTGACGAAAAGAGGTAATCGCCGTGTCCGGTGGTTCGTTGACGCCAATCGCCATGTTCCTCTGCTAGGCTTGCACTTCCTTCCAGCACTGCCTCACATTCCCGGCGCGCCCGACATGTCGTGCGTCACACAGGACCTCGTCGTTTGCGCACTAGCTGGAGTCAGTGTGGTTCTGAGAACTTGTCTCGATTGTCAGGCTACGGCGACCAAGTGTGGCAGCGCGGGCTGCGCATCGCTCCCGACAAAAGGTCTAAGTAATATTCCCCTATTTGGCTCGTATTCGAGGCGATAAATCCTGGCGCAGCTGCCGCAGAGCCAGAGGTGGCGAAGAGAATGGGTATGGGCAGGCTGTCCGGCTTTCAGCTGTTGCCTAGGAAAGCGGAAGATTGCCCCCTGGCGATAATCGAAATTGACGCGGCATGCCGGATTTGCGCATTCGGAAAACATCTTTCACCTCCACGACATGTTGTTGGAGCGCCCGGGTCCGAGCGTTCCCCACGCTTGGGCTCCCCCAAAGGCGCTGTACGTAAACTTGGCTTCGCCCAAGCCTGAAACAAATTCCCTTGTGCAGCATTTTTGAGACTCGACAGATCCAGCGTCTCTTCCTCCGTGACGTGAATCAGCCAAGGCAAGCTCAAGAACTCTGCTCACTTCTTCGCGTCGTGGCGGTAAGACTAGATAATCAAAGGCCCCCTGCCGCAGAGCCATCAGAAACTCCTCCCACTCACCCGTGCGCGAGGTGATAATCACGGGAATGGGTCTCCTTCGGTGCTTTGCGAGCCTTAGGATCGCTTCTAGCGCGCCGTCCGGCAAATGGTCTTCACAGATGATGACTTGGATGTGCTCGTGCTTCATGACCTCCTGAGCTTCTTCGAAGGAGTGGGAAACCACAGGTACCCTTCCTGCCTCAGCAATTGCCTTTAGCAAGCCATCCAGATTCTCGTTGTAAGGGAAAACAACCAGGATATATGGATGTCGAACCTGTTGCTCTAGAGTCTCCAGAATCATAGCGACAATATCCCCCTGGTGTCGTTTCAAGAGTCGGCGCAGTGCGCCAAGCGTTCACGTGCATCTATCGTGCCGATCTGCGTGGAATTCATAAGCTGTTGCATTAAGTAGAGTTGCGCGTCCGGATCTATGTTCGATGCTCAGCTTGAGTTCAAAAACCTGAACAGCTCGACGCAAAAAGTTCAAAACCCTTGACGCCAGCCGAAGACATCGCAGGGACGAGTCTCTTTTCAGAAGCAGGAACATGACACTAAGATGTTGCAAGAAAAGAGTTGAACACGACCCAAGATCAGGATCACAAATCGAAGCCTTGTCGGTAATCCGATTGCATTTGAAGTAAAGCGGCGTGGTCTCTCGAAGACCATTTCATTTCGAGCCATTCGCCAAAGGACGCCGATGCAAACCTTGGAAATCGCCCCTGCTCTTTCAATCAAGAACATACTTTATCCGACCGATTTTTCGACGGCAGCCGAATCGGCCCTGCCGTTTGTCATCGATGTCGCCAAAATGTTCGGATCTCGTGTGACAGCGGTTCACGTTCGCACACCGGATGCTGTCGCGTTGATACCACCTCTTTCTTTCCCCTATCAAACGGAATCAACCGAAGATTCCATTCCGGAGCTCATCGGTGCGCTCGACAGTAAGCTCGCAGCCGTGGAGCACGAATGCATGGTTGGCGAGGGAGAAGTATGGGACCTTGTTGCGAAGGCTATCGACGAGCGGGAGATCGATCTGGTCGTAGTTGGTACGCAAGGCAGAACTGGAGTGGAGAAGTTTATGCTTGGCTCGGTTGCTGAAGTGATTTTCCGGCAAGCTGATTGCCCGGTTCTCACTATTGGTCCAAATGTCTCGCATAGAACTCACCGCGAGTGGGAACTGAAGAACATTTTATGGGCCACCGATTTTACGCCGACCTCTTTGGCCTCTGCACCGCTCGTCTTCTCGCTAGCATGGGAGCGGCACGCCCGATTGACTCTGTTGAATATATTGGAAAGCCCCTCAGCCGAAGATCTCGTTGACCCTCAGCGTTATATCGATTCCACGATACGGATGCTTCAGCATCAGGTACCGAAGGGCGTGAGCGAGCATTGCCAAATGAACTATGAAGTGGGCCAAGGCATTCCGTCGGACGAGATTCTCAAAGCTGCAAAGCACTTCGGTTCCGATCTAATCGTGCTGGGCGTGCGCCCGGCTTCGGGCCGAATGGGTCTTGCAACGCACTTAGCTCGTCCAACGGCCCATAGGGTGGTCAGTAAAGCGACTTGTCCCACCCTGACAGTTCGAGGGTGAATCATGAAGAAGCAGGTGAACATGCTCGGTCTTAGTCGAAACTTACCTGCACTGAGGAGGCTAAATGCTTTCTATACACCTGATCAAACTGATCGAAGCCCACGCAGAATCTTTGACCCATGAGGTGATCGAAGATCTGCTAACCAACGAACACACTCCCTCGCAGAAACATATTCCAAAAGAGGAGCTCGCGTCGCGGATTTTCGCGCTTTACAAGAACCTCGGCAATTGGATCGGCGATCCAAAAGACGATGCGATCCGCAGTGAGTACGAAAAATGGGGAAGCATTCGCCGCCACCAAGGAATTCCGCCGAGTGAACTTGCATACAGTTTGATCCTGACAAAAAAACACCTCCGGCGTTACATCCGCGAACATTGGTCAGTCGTATTCTCAGGCGACCGAATTGCCAGTGGTGAGCTGGCTCCTCTGGAACTCTACAGTATTCAAGAACTTAACTATCTTGTTGGCGATTTCTTTGACAGGGCCTTGTATTACCTGCTGCGAGGATACGAGACACAAGCCAAGCAGAGTAGTGCGTAAGGTATGCGCAGAAAGCCAGAAGTGCTGCCTGCGGCTGGGCCAGTGGCCTGCAAGTCGTGCGGGTCGGTTCACCAAAACAAGTTCAACTCTGAAGTTACGATCCATTTTGAGGGTCTGAGAAATATAAAGAAGGAACCGGCGCTCGTGTTTCCCGAACTCTTGGTGTGCCTCAATTGCGGTAACGCGGAGTTTGTCATTCACAGAGATGATTTGCGCTTGCTCGTGAAAGGAGGCCCGTAGAGAACATTAAGTCCGAGCCATCTCATTTTGGAAGGGCAGCGAAGATGCGAAAGTTCCTACTGTTTGGTGTTTTCCAAACTACAAGCGGGCAGGTCCGAGCCATCCGTCGATAGCGGTGACTCTTTTTAGTGTGGCACTTTTTCAGATGGAACAGACCGGCGTAGGGTCGCCAGGTCTATAGATCATCAGTAACCAAAGAGCTGAGCGAGAACGATAAACCCTCGATATCAGGAATTTGGGCAACCGAATACATCAACGTGAGACCAGGCGCATTTGCAGCCTTGTCCTGTGGAAATAACAAAAGTTTGCGGCTGTTCATCGGGAATCTGCTGATTGGGCGGATCGAGATTCTCGGCGATCAGTCCGTAAGAGAGGCGTTTCACTTGGCGGTGAAGCGCCTCTTTCCTTTGTGCCCAGAACCGACCCGCGTAGAAGGAGTGCAGTCTGGCGCCCCTTAATGTGCCCGGTGGAAATCCGACGATATGGTTAGGGTGGTTGTGCCAAGTCGGGAAATCTTCTGCCGGGATCATAAGCGCGGAGGTCACCCAGGCCTTTTCATGGAGCGACTTGAGAGGGCTTCCTTTTGCGCGAGAGCTTTCGCTGCAGGTCTGGTCCAAACTCATCAACCAGGTGGTCAATCACACTTAAGGGAATGCCCATCCCTACCCGGGAAAATGTCTTGCCCGCCCCGCGTTCCTCCTTCGGGTAATAGGCGTTGGCCAAGGCACTGGCCGCAAGCCCTCCAAGCAGACCCGACCAGTTAAACGCCTCCGATGGGAGTCGGTATTCGTTACTACGGGGCGGATGAGCGCGCGTGCAAAGCGGAGTTCCCAAGGTCCCGAGCCTTTACGAAAATACCTGGGATCGTGGTGCAGGAGGGAAGGGAAGAGAAACGTTCTGAAGAAACTGCTCGCTGATTCATCAGCCATCCCGGCACCAAATCGCTTGGCGTCGTGGAGGATCAAGAGTTGATGGCGGAGCGCAAGAATCTCTGTCATAGAGCGCAGCTCGAGTCCGAAGGCCTTGCTGAATCGATCAGAACGGCTAGAAGAGGATCGGGAACATAGGAGCCGCAAGCTATAGTTCACGCCATTCAAATTCAATTGGTGAACGAGAAACGGTTTTTTTTGAAGAAAATGTGCGTCCTGTTTTCAATAAGTTGCAATCGCAAAATCGATTATGTGTCACTCGCTCGACGAGCGTGATCAGATTTTTCTGCTTGACGTAGTACATGACATTCCTTTATTTCTGGTCTTCCCCAGTCAAATTCAAGCATTCTCTGAGCGGAGGTTTAATGGCTCAGCTAGCCACTAATACGCGTATGTCCGGCAGATTCCCGCATCCCATGCCGGAGCACTTCGTCGCCGCCCGACATGTGCGCGCTCTTGTAGTTTCTTCCGAACTGGAAGTCCGCAAACCGTTGCTCCGGAGCCTCCAATGGCTTCAAGTAGACGCGATTGTTTGCGCCGACCTTCGAGAAGCCGAGGAGGCGCTCTCAGAACACTTCGTGGACGTTGTCTTCTGCGATGACCGTTTGCCGGATGGTTCGTATTCAGACCTGCTTCGTCCGAGTTGTTCGAGGAGCAAAGCTCCTAGGATCGTTGTCACGACTCGCACGGGTGACTGGGAACTTTACTTCGAAGCTTTGGGAAAGGGTGCGTTTGATGTCATTCAAAGTCCGTGCTACTCGACCCATGTCGAAATGACGATTTCGCGCGTCCTACGGGAAGACGAAGCGCGGTTGGAGTAACTCAGCTCTTCGGCACCGCTGACTCTTTCGCTGCGGGATTTCGTGACAACTTCGAATAATCCTTCACATACGCGCGCAAGCCGAAGTTTTCGTTGACCTTGGCGTAACCCTGCACCAGCTGCTCGCGATAATGATCTGGGCTCCAATCCAGTGGGTCATCCGGATCCATGTCCAGGATCGTCAGGTCAGTGTTATCCATCGTGATTTTTCCGAACTGCACCCGATTGCCCTCGAACTGCATATAGTTCCCCTTTTCTTCCGAGCTTGCGCTTTTTCCGCCATCGCCAAACATGGTCACGATCGAGTTGCCGGCCACTTGAACCGCAGAAACCTTGCCGCGAATATGCGGCGGTGGCAGCAGCTCACCCAAATCCATGATCACATCATCTTTGTCGATACGAATACCCGGGATTTTGCTCGAACTTAGCAGGCTGGCCAGCTCGATCCCAAAGACGCTCATCACCTTCTTCACACTCAGGTGCAGCGCTTTGACCTTTTCGGTCCTGACACGGATTCGGCCATCTGGATTCACGCTGAGCGTGCCAATGGTCTCAAACGGAAGATCCCCTTTCGCGTGCAGTTTGCCTTTAGTGTCGAGCTTCCCGTCCTGAACCGTGACCTGCAGTTCCTTCAGCGGAGCATCTGGCTTTGCGAAGACATAATCGTTCATTACAGCCGAAAGCGCCTCGGGTGTAACCGAAACTCTGCCGCTGTTCACATGCACCTCGAACGAACTCTTGTCGTCGAATACCGGCATTTCATTCTTGCCCGTGGGCCAGAGTTCCCCCGAAAGAGTTTCAAGATGCGCTCCGGCCTTAGGCATCAGGCGGAATATCACGTTATGCATTTCGGCTTTGACGCCTTTGCCCCTGGGCGGAGGGGCCACCGCCGGGCTTTCGGAACTTGTGACGCCGTTGCTTGCCGGAGTGGCCGAATTATTTGAACTCGGCAGCGATGTCGCAACTTTTGCTGGCGATTCCGTCTTTTGAGGTTCTGGCTTCTTTTCACATGCTATCAGTCCCAAGCCAATCACGACAAAACAGAGGATGACTTTCGGTCGATACATTACGTTCACCCATTTATCCCATTCATTACGAGCCAGAAAGGAATGGAACCCAATGGCCGCAAACGGCTCGAAGCAGTTTGCACCAAACTCAGGCAAAATCCGCCTGTCGTTCGACAGAAGTCTGACCGACTTCAAATCAACAAGATACGGTGAGACGGCGTTAGGCAGCTACGCCGCCCAAAAGTCGGTCGGGGTTCCGGGAGAACCACAGGTCAAAGTTTCCCCGCACCCGAAAATTCTACCTGAGGTTTAAAATTAATGACTTTAGAACTGTTGTATTTTCTTGGAGCTGCAGCTCAACGTTTGGCATCACCGTTGCTCTCTAATAGACGGAGCTTATTTTCCGACCGACGACGTGGGCCATGCGAAGAGATCGCGAGTACATCGGCCTCGCATCGATCCTACTTCAGCTTGTCGCAGCCCCGACAGTGTTGAGTGGATTGGGATCTCAGCCGGACGGTCCTTCTACAGCATGCGTTTCACCGAAAGTCGTCGTCGGCAAGATTATGCAAAGCCACGATTGGTTCTTTCTCGTAGAAGAGGGGAGGCGCGAGGCCTACATGCTAACCAGCATTCGACTCGTGCAAGCTTTTATCGGAAAGAAAGTACGAGTTTTTGGCACGCTCGAATCACCGCACGTTTTGGCGGTCGAACGCGTCCAGGAGATTCCATAAGAATTTTGCGAAACAGCGGGAAGTAGGGCCTGGTGCCATTCCTCGACCCTACCAACCCTCGTTGACGTGTTTCCCGAATTGAGGAACCTCCGATCCTAATTATCATCGACGGGCGCTGAGCAATGAGTTGCTGCTCAGGGCGGTGACGGGGACCGGTCTTTTCACCATACGGGTTGATTCTTATCTGTGCTTATGCCAGTTCCGAAAAGCTCGGATCACAGATATGCAACGCGGCTACCGATAGCAAGCAGTTTGGAGAGCTGACAAGTTCTAGTCCGGGCGGTAGCGATTCTCCAAAACTGCGGACCGCGTCGGCACGTTCTGGCGGGATGCATTTTGACAAAACCTGGACGGTCTGTTCAGAGATCCCATGTGCGATCAAGCGGGAGACTGCTTGTTCGCGAATGGCCGCATCGACGTCCCGCGAGCGATCGTCAGTGCGTCGTGCAATCAGCCCGATGGCGGAATCTGTAGCCGCCGTGAACGTGAATGAGTCCAGTAGAGCATTGAGCCACTCGCCAGCAATTTCAGGTGGCACTACCGAGTGCATCGGCCCGTAGAGCGGAATGCGGGCGCCGAGCCGGCCGAGCGACCACAGCCAAATTGCATCTCCAGGTTCCTTTCTGAGCTTCGCCACCAATTTATGGCCCAGCGAAGCACGGATGCTGGCTTGCAAGTGTTCAAGGTTCGCAAGGAGGCGCCACTTCTCGTACTCGAGTTGCCGGTTGATGCGCTTCTTCTTGCCACCCGGAGGGACAATATGCCTCCGATAGAGCGCCTGCTGCTCGCTGGCATGGATGCCAGCAGCGATCCGACGCAAGAGCACGAGTATTCCGACCTGACATTGTAGATCGTCGGCAAAGACGGGATCATTCGACACGATTCTTCGCAGGTCCGTAACCCGGGCATTATCCCCGGTCGCACCAAAACCCGGACGCAAACAGAAGCCGGCGAGATTGAGCCAACGCATCTCATGGCGTGGAGACTTTTTGCGCCCGGCCGCAACCTCGACTATCACATCGGCAAGCCGGCGAATAACCGAAATGGGCCAGGAGTCTCTTTTCGCGCCGAGCAGGGCTTCCATTTGGCTGAGGAGAGCCTCCGATGTCAAGGAGCCGACATCCGCAGAGCCGCCAAAAACCTTATTGATCAGTTGCGCAGCGGATTCGACATCGGAAGTCCTGACAGCCGGAGAACGTGTCGGTATGGCTGGTGGTTTGGCGTTATCGAGTTGCTCGGCTTCTGCCTCTTCGCCGCGCAGTTCGAACTGTAACCGCCAGCGATGTGGCGTCTTGCACGACTCACACCAGAGTTCGAGCGTACCAACCTCGGTGAAACTGGATCTGAGGCCTACAGTCAGGTGCACATCGCGTCTCTTGCCGTACCGCAACAAACTGACTAGCGGAGGATGACGATGTACGCTCGCTTCGTCCAATGTAGCGACTTCGCCGTGTGCGTCGTGCCGCGTGCGCGAACTGTAAAGCGTGAACGATACCGGGCGGTTCGCGAGCACTGAGAATTCGCGATTGAGCATCGGGAGTGTTGTGCCCTCTTCGACCCCGGCGGGCAAAACACAAATACCCTGCAGACCGTGGTCCGAGCGCAATCCGATGTAGTACGTGCGCGCGTTTCCGGCTCTGATGCGTAAACCGCTGCCGCGTCGTACGCGGCCATAGTAAGCAGCACCGCGAGCAACCGCACTATCTACGGCGTTGTTGCTGAGGAGCTTGGGTGACCAGCCGCTCTTGGTTCCTCCGAACCAGGCGGAAAGTGCCTCGACAATCCTGTCGCGAGTCACCGATGGCGCGCAGAAGCCGCCATTGAAGAGCACGGCATCGGGTCGAGCCATTTTCTGGTTTGCAGATGAAGCGTCCATGCCGACAGCCGCTTGGGTCAGAAAGGCCGCGAGGTGCTTGGTGATGGCGGGATCGCTGACATAGGGTAGACCGAGTTCGCGCAATCCTGTCGGCCGCCCACTGGCCGGCATCTCTTCAGGCGCTGTGATTGGCAAAAACCCGTCGGTTAGAATCTCCAGAACTTCCTGGCGGGTCAGGTCACTGCTGAGCGCCTCTCCGACGACCGCACGGCCGCTACCCAAGATGGTAACCGACACGCGCTCCAACGACGAATCATTCAGCAACCGCTCCTTTGAGGCACAGCAGGTTCGCCGCAATGAATAACGCTGCCGCAACGTGAGTTTGACGCCTTTGAGCTTCTTCTCCACGTGCCGGGCCAGAGCAAAATCAAGATTGTCGCCGCCCAGCAAAAGGTGCTCGCCGATGGCGGTTCGCTCAAACTGCAACTCGTTGTTGACTAGGCGAGTGCGAATCAGGCTGAAGTCTGCCGTGCCCCCGCCGACGTCGCAGATCAAAATCAGTTCGCCGTCATGGAGATCTTCACGATCTCCACCCTCGTATCGGTTTGCTGCGATCCACGCATAGAAGGCAGCCAATGGTTCTTCTAGGAGAGTGAGCTTCTCGAGGCCGACACCACGGGCGGCTTCGGCCGTCAGCTCACGTGCTTCCAGGTCGAACGAACCGGGTACTGTGAGGATGATTTCCTGATGCTCGAAACGCGCTTCTTCATCAGTCCCGATTGTGCCGTTCCACGCGTCGCGTAGATGCCTGAGGTACCGCGCGGACGCTTCAACTGGGGAAATCATGGGCAATGGCGGTTCTGCTTGCACCGGCAGGATCTTGCCACGACGATGCACGCCGGGATAGGAAAGCCACGATTTGGCTGATGACACTTGGCGGCTCGGCACGAGAGCTCCCTGTTCGCGCGCGAGCACACCCGTCACCATTGGCGGATTCTCATTCCACGTGGCGCTCACCCCCCCGGCAGACAACTCTTCTACAGTGGGGAAGTAAAGAAACGAGGGAAGTGAGGGAAGCGTGCCGACTTCGCCCGGTCTCACCAGCTGCGGCACGGGGAACACATGAATGAGGGATTTCGCATCAGCGACGCTCTGAGTATCGATGTACGCTACGACAGAATTTGTCGTGCCCAGATCAATACCGACAAGATAACGAGAGGACACAGGACTCACCGGCTGGTCTTTTCCCGAATATTCAGCTCGAGCTTCCAGCGGTGGCCGTCACGGGATACGCACCACACCTCGAGTGTGCCAAGCTCAGTGACCCGAGTCTCGAGCCGCACTGGCACAATGGTTCCGCGCTGGTTCTCGAGCTGGAGAGTGACCTGCAGAGGGCTGCGTTCCTCGATATCGTCACCCCAATCTTCCAGTAGGCTGCCGACTTGGTCCTGCTTACGGACACTGGAACTCAGAAAACGAAACTCGGCTGGCTCGCCGACAACGAGCCCAAACTCTCTATCGGGAATCGTGGCCTCCGTGCCCTCCTCCATGCCAAACGGAACGACGCAGAGCGCCTTGAGCGGGGTTTCCATGCCTGGCACAGCGGGCATTGAGCTTTCGATTCCGATGTAATAGGTGCGCGAGGCGCCACTGCGGATACGCACGCCGCGACCACAACGCGCCTTGCCGTAATAGGCGGCGCCGCGCGCTACGGCGTGCTCCAAGTCAGGACCTCCCAGGATGTGCTCTGTCTCGAGCGCCTCGAATCCCTCTTGTCGCAACCAGGTGTTCAGTACCTCGACTACCCTGTCGCGGAGCACCGCCGCTTTCATCACCCCGCCGTTGAACAGGATGTGCGTGGGACAGGCAAGTCCACTGCGACCATGCCGGATGCCCGCCGCCTCAGGACTGTTGCGAACTTGCTCCGACAGGAAGCGCGCCAGGTGCTTGGTGATGGCCGGATCAGCCGCATACGGCAGGCCCAATTCCTGAAAGCCAACACGGCGCTGCCTCGCAGGTAGTTCGTCGCTTGCAACTTTTGGGAAGAATCCTTCTACCAGGATCTGATTGACGTCTTCACGCACCAGTTCCGTTTTGATCGTGCCAGCGACGAGCTTTGTCCCTTTCCCCAATAATGTAATTGGACGCGTCTGCATTTTGGGTGATTCGAACAGTTTTTCCTTGGCCATCCGGCACTGATGCCACAGGGCCTGCAACTGCCAGATGTCGATGCGGTTGGCCGCGGCTTCCAAGCGCTGCTGAAGAAAACGCGCAAGTGCCAAATCCATGTTGTCGCCGCCCAACAGAATGTGGTCACCAACGGCCACACGTTTCAACGTCAGTTCGCCATTCTCTTCGGAAACCAGAATGAGACTGAAATCGGTCGTACCGCCGCCGATGTCGCACACGAGAACAAGGTCGCCGACCTTGACGCGCTGGCGCCAGGCATTACCCTGGCTTTCCAGCCATGCGTAAAAGGCTGCCTGGGGTTCCTCCAGCAGCGTGACCTGATGATAGCCAGCTTCTTCGGCCGCGCGCCTAGTCAACTCGCGTGCTTCCTCGTCGAACGAAGCCGGCACAGTGAGGAACACGTCCTGCTCTGCAAGAGTAAGTTGCCCTTGTTCCTCTGCCGAGCCGCTATCCCACACCGCACGCAGGTACCGCAAGAACTGCGATGACGCGTCGACCGGCGATAGTTTGGGTACCTCCTCGGGGGTTTGCCAAGGCAAAATCGGCGCGGTTCGGTCCACAGAGGCATAAGAGAGCCAGGATTTGGCTGAGGCGACCAGGCGGTTGGGACTTTCCGCGCCGCGTTTGCGCGCCAGTTCGCCGACGACAAACTTCGGCTCGGGTTCCCATGGCAAAGCGAGGCTGCCCTTGGGAAAATCGAATTCGCCCGGGATGTACAGAAAGGACGGCAACAATGTCCGTTCTGCCACTTCGTTTGAATCTACAAGCTGCGGGATGCTCCGGACCTCGATTTTGCTATTTTCTTCGACAGCAGTGGCGTCGCAGCGCGCCAGCGCTGAATTTGTAGTTCCTAGGTCAATACCGACAATGTATTTGGCCGCCAACGAAAATCTCCTCTTCAAATCCACATCTTGCATCAGCCCTTATGGAAGTTCGACCTCAGCCGGAGCAATCACCATGCGTCCGGAACCCTGCGGCAACGGCGGCAAATTCACCTCCTTCACGTGCCAACCCTTGTGTCGTAACACACCGCGGACCGGCGGTTCTCCGGTCACATTGCCGAACAATTTGATGGCTGCCGGATCGAAACCCGCTTGCACGGTCACCGGTTGATCCTCTTCGGAATTCAGAATCGGTTCCAACTGTACGTAATGGTCGAGCACCTTGCGGCAGGCCTCGTGGATTGTGCGCACCGCGGCTCCAAGCTGTGCGTCGGGATAGGGAGAGATGTTTTCTGACAGGAAATCGATGAGCCGCCCGTCTCGTTGCAGCAGCGCAAGCATCTGCACGGCGCGATCAAATGTGTCCGAGGCTGAGCGCTCCACCTCCCTCGCAAGAGAGGCAGAAGGCTGAGCAGTCGTAGGCGTCTGCGAAACCGCGCCAGCAGACTTGCCTCGCTTATGGACGAACTCGTTGGGAATATCACCGTGGAACAAGATTGACAAGAAACACCTAAGGGCAATAGTTACTCGTTGCCAGAACCCGTTCATGGCTACTCCAGATGGTAAAGAATCCAACCAATTAGAATAAGTCACCCCCGTCTGCGCGGGCGGGGTTCGCAGAGAATCCCAGCGACTCCCATGAGCATGATACCAACAGAGCTCAAACCTTTCATGATTGGGGCGAGAAGCAGGCTAATCTCAGCATTTGTGGTCGGATCCGGCGCTCGGGCGGGCCGACTTTTGGCGCTGTCACTCCTCCTCATCCGGTACCTTGAGGTGTTTCAAATAAACGTCCTTAGGG
>Ga0306926_10003290_pt1 | contig 16704 bp, 14 predicted proteins | sample flu12Cox44000178_FD_203759 | JGI IMG/M metagenome (GOLD analysis project Ga0306926, IMG submission 203759) | Lab enrichment of tropical soil microbial communities from Luquillo Experimental Forest, Puerto Rico - flux8day.12C.oxic.44.000.178 (v2)... | ecosystem: Environmental > Terrestrial >... | reverse complement strand
CGAGCTGCACGTAAAGCGTTCCAAGCATCGCGGTCAACGCGCCCGAAATCACCGCGGCTTGCAGCTTGACGCGTGTCGTATCGATGCCGATGACTTCGGCGGCGGGAAGGTTTTGGCGGATCGCGCGCAACCGGTACCCCATCGCGCCCCGGCGGATCATCTCGAAGACGGCCGTCACCACCACAAGCGCAACCAGCGCGATGTAGGCATGCGGCCGCAACAGCTTGAACGAATAGGCGGCAAAGCTCGGCGGCACGAAGGGCACGGACAGCCCGCCGGGACCGCCGGTCAATGAGGTCCACACATTCGCAATCACGCGCATCACTTCGCCAAAGGCAAGCGTGGCCAGCGCGAAATAGTGGCCCTGCAGACGCATGGTCGGGATCGCAATGACGAGCGCGGCCAACCCGCCCAGCGCGCCGCCGGCGAGCATCCCAAGCCATGGGCTGATGCCGAATTTGAGCAGCAACACGGTGGAGGCATAGGCGCCGATGCCGAAGAACGCGGCATGGCCCAGCGAGATCTGGTTGGCGAGACCGCCGACGATGTTCCAGGCCTGTGCCATGGCGGCAAACAGCAGCGTGATGGTGAGGACTCTGATCCAGTATCCACGCGGATCGAGCAGCAGCGGGAGCAGGGCCAGCGCCGCGATCGCGATGCAAGGCGTGAACCGCAGCTTCATCGGCTTGCTCCGATCAGGCCTTGCGGGCGAACCGCGAGCACGAGGATGAAGACGACGAACAGCACGAGATTTTGCAATTGAATGGGAAAAAACAGTGCCGAGAGCGCCTGGATGATCCCGACTGCAAGTCCGCCGACGACCGCGCCGGCGACGCTGCCAAGCCCGCCCAGCACGACGACGGTGAACATCAACACCACAAACTGGCCGCCGACGCCCGGAAATACCGTCACATAGGGCAAGATCACCGCACCGCCGAAGGCGGTGAGTCCGACGCCGAGCGCAAACGACATCTTGTACATCAGCGCGGTATCGATGCCCATCAGCCGCGCGGCGGAAGGATTTTGCGCCGTGGCCCGCATCGCGCGCCCGAACCAGCTCGCGCGCATGAACCACCACAGCGCAATGCCGCATAACAGCGACATCGCAAATGCGATCAGATAGGGAATGCTGACGAACAGCTGTCCCAGCGACAGCGAAGCGGTCTGGTACGAAGTTGTGACCGAGCGGAACTGCGAGCCGAACAACAACAGCGATCCGTTCTCGATCACGATCAGGATTCCGACCGTGAGGAAAATCTGCGCCACCGAAGGTGCCGTGAGCACTCGCGAAATCAACTGCCCCTGCACCATCCAGCCGATGGCGAATGCGACGGCAAACGATAACGGTGCGGCCGCAACCGGATCGAGCCCGAGAAAGGCCCAGGCGAACCAGGCGACGAACATTCCGATCGTGAGGAATTCGGCTTGCGCAAAGTTCACGATCCCCATCACGCCGTAGACCAGCGTCAGCCCGATCGAGATCACCGCGTAGACGCCGCCGATCAGGAGTCCGTCGAGGATGGCCTGGAGAAATGACATAAATGTCGCCAATATTAGGATCGGACCACTAAAACGAGTGGAGGAAACGCATATGACGCCGATGCTCCTTCACCTCCCCCGAAAAGGGGGAGGCCGGCGAGCCTCAGAAGCGTTCTTGCGCATTTGAAGCGAGCCGGGAGGGGGTCATTCTTGGAGCTGTTGCGGCTTTTTCCGCTCGATATCGGCAAATTGACCCCCACCCCAACCCTCCCCCTTTCAGGGAGAGGGAGCGCGACGTCGTCGCTCATGCATCAAATACGATAGCTCCGCCCTGCGCCTTAACGCCTCAGCTCCGCCAGACCGGCGCGCTCTTCGCAACCTCCTTCGGCCAGACGGTGACGATATCCTTGGCCCGCCACTGCACCATCAACGGCACCGAGAGCACGTTGAGCCCGGTCTGGTCGAACTGGACCGCCCCGCCCGTCATGCCACCGATCCAGCCGCCGGTGAACTTTGCCCCCCGCAACGCCGCGGCGACTTCTTCGGCCCTGGCAGACTTTGCCTTCTTGATGGCCTGCACCAGCACCTCGAGGCAAACGGCGTGTTCGAGCGCTTCGTGCACCATGAAATAGCCGAAGCGCTTGCGGAAACGTTCGGTCAGCTCCGGCGCCAGGTCGTAGTTTGAGGTATCGATCGAGAGCACATTCTCGGCGAACTCGCCGAGGCCCTTCTCGAAATCCGGAATGACGTATCCGGCCGCGCCACCGATCGCGGGAATCGTGATCTTCTGCTGGCGCATGGTGCGAATGATCAGAAGGCTGTCGTTGAGATAGGAGACCGGGAAAACGGCCTGCGCGCCGGAGGCACGCAGCTTGTTGATCAAGGGCGTGGTGTCGGTGATGCCGAGCGGATAGGCGTCGTCCATGACGAGCTCGACATTGGCCGCTTTCGCCCCTGCCCTCAAGCCGTTGGCCTGCGCGGTGCCATAGGCGGTGTCCTCGTACATGATGGCGATCTTTTCGATTTTCGTGCCGGCGGCCTGCGCGATCGCGGCCGTATATTCGAACTGCGCCTTGCCGATCACGGAAGCCTTCGCCACCACCTGAAAGATGTTCTTGTAGCCGCGCCCGGTGATCTGGTCGGCAAACGACATGGTCAGAAGCGGAATGTCGCGCCGCTCCGTGACTTCCGAAATCGCAAGCGTCAGCGAGGACGCAAACGCCCCCAGCACGGCCGTGATGTCCTGCTGGGTGATCAGCCTTTGCGCAACCGTGCCTGCCGTCGTCGGCGTCGAGGTCGCGTCCGCCACCACCAGGTTGATCTTCGCGCCGCCGAGCTCGGCGATGCCGCCGGCCTTGTTGATCTCGTCGGCGACGAGCTCAACCCCGTTGCGCGAATTGATTCCGAACTGGGCGTTCGGTCCGGACAGCGGCATGATCACGCCGACATTGACCGGCGGCGCTTCCGCTCGCGCCGAAGAAATGATGAAGGGCGCGGCGAGATACGCGGCGGTGCCGGAAAGCACGGTTCGGCGATCGAGACGTACGCCCGTCCATGAATTCCTCCGCAACATTCTCACCTCCCCAAATTTCCAGATTTCCAAAACGTCGGCCGCACCTTGCCGCACGGCAAATCCGCCGTCTACTGCTTCATGACGCCGTCGCGGATAGACCTCCGTGCATTCACGACGCGCGACATCGATCGATACGGGTCGCAAAATAGCCGCCATACTTGCTTTTGCGGCCGATAACACGAACGGTTTCGCCGATCTTCAGCGGACCATCGAGATCCTTCAAGATATCTTCAGAAAAATACACTATTGCGCTCCGGCCTTCCGGCTTGATGATTCCTCCATACCGTACCCCATTCGGCGGCGGCAATGCCGTTACCGTTCCAACCTTGTCAAATGGAGGTTCAAATGTCTCCTGAAAGCTGAGGCCCGTTAGTTTGGACTGCTTGAACTCAGTCCTAAATCGCTCATTGCAAATCAGCGTGGTGAATGAGGTTTTCATTCGAAAGACGGAGTGTACGCCGACGCGATTTTCGTCGAAAGCCAAACTCCTTTGATTGGTTGGCGGGTGATATATTGAACCATCCCTCAAGATTTCGCGCTCGACCACCGAGCGCGACTCGTCGAGCGCATCTACCAGCGAGACAATATCGCAAAGCCAATACGTTGCGGGCTCGGAAGCGGGATCAACTTCAGTGTCGACAGTCAGGTAGGCAAAGTCAGCTTCACAAATCTTATCAAACAACTGCTTTGCCCGGTCTGAAACCAGCCAATAGCCATAATGGAATTCGACATCATATGGTTTTCTGCCGCGGCGCTTGGGGATGCGAAATCGAAATCTTGGCCGTACCGTGAAGGCGTGAAACCCGGGCTGAAATGGAGAAGGCGGGCCAGAAAAAACCTCGTCGCGGTTCAGGCACTCCAAACCCGCCGAAGACTCTGCATTTACGAGCGGCTGCCCCAATCGGTAAAATCTCTTCGCCTTCCGGTCAGATGATTTTCCCTGGTCTTTTTGAGATCCCACGCTATCCCCCACTCTTACAAGGTCCTCAGTCTACTGCAACATGGCCGATGCCGTGATTCCATCGGAACGATCAGGTCTCATTCGAGGTCAGAATCTCCACGATCGCCTGCCCGGTTGCCGCGGTTCCGAGATTGCCGCCGACGTCCCTCGTCGACTGCCCTGCCTCGATCGCCGCCGTCACCGCATTTTCGATGGCGCGCGCCGCCGATTCGAACCGTGAGGCACCCGAGCGCTCGCCGTACCAGGCGAGCAGCAGCGCCATCGACAGGATCAGCGAAAACGGATTGGCGACGTCCCGTCCGGCGATATCGGGCGCGGAGCCGTGGGCGGCCTGCGCCATGGCGTGGTCGGCGCCGACATTGAGCGAACCGCCAAGGCCAAGGCTGCCTGAGAGTTCGGCGGTCAAATCGGAGAGAATATCGCCGAACATGTTGGTCGAGACGACGACATCGAACCGGTCCGGCTGGCGCACCACATGCGCCATCATGGCGTCGACAAGGATATCGTCGACAACGAGGTCCGGAAAGGCGCGCGCCGTTTCGCGGCAGATATCGAGGAACATGCCGTCGCCGATCTTCAGGACATTGGCCTTGTGAACGATGGTGAGGCGTTTCCTCCGCCGCATGGCAAGCTGGCAGGCCGCCCTTGCGATTCTTTCGCAGCAATGTCGCGTGATCCGGCGAAGCGAAACCACCACATCCGCCGTGACGAGGAGCTCGCTGTTGCCCTGCTCCATGTTGCGGTCGGCGTAAAAGCCTTCCGTATTCTCCCGCACCACGACGAGATCGAATTCGCCAAAATGGTTGGGCAATCCCGGATAGGTTCGCGCCGGCCTCACATTGGCAAACAGATCGAGATTCTTGCGGAAGAATTTGGATGGGTTGATCTCGCCGCTTTGCTCGTCCCTGAAATCGAAGGTCGCGGTGGGGCCTAAAATCAGGCCGTCGGCGGAGCGCACGATCTCCAGCAGCCCGGGCCGGACGGTCGAGCCGAATTGCCGCAGGCTTTCATGACCAACCGGATGCTGCTCGATCTTCACATCGAGCTGGAAGCGCTCGGAGGCGGCCTGAAGGACGGACCTGGTCGCGGCTGCGATCTCTGGTCCGATGCCGTCGCCCGGCAGAACGACGATGCGCATGTAAAATTCCTCACCCCGAAGTCGCGCTCAGTTGCCTTGGGTCGGTCCGCCGCAATAGCGCAAAACACCGATCCTCCCAAGCCGAATTGTTCCGCGCTAGTGCGGCGAACTTGAAGTTCCTATCAGTGTTGCTGCCAGCTAATCATAGGAACTTCAAATTCAAAGCCGCACTAGAATCAATATGTTGCTAGAGCTCCTTTGATTCCGAAGTTCGCATCGGAAGTTGCCGCGATATCATGCGAACTTCGGAATCGGAGCTCTAGTGGTCCCGATTCTACATTCGCCTCCCTTCCCAGCGGCCACCGTGCGAATGTTAGAATCGCAGGACCACTGGCAAATAATAGGTTCTAGTGGAGTTTAGGATTTGACATTCGCTTTCGAGCTATGCGGTTGGCTGGGTAGCGAATGTCAAATCCACTCCACTAAAACGCATATTATTGATTTGAATTGGTTCGGCTTCCGGTCCAAATTCCGGTTCGAAGTTCAATCGATGGATTGGATTAACAGGGGATCGCGATGGCAAACCTCACAATTAACGGAAAGTCTTTCGACGTCGATGTTGAGCCGGATACGCCTCTTCTTTGGGCAATTCGGGAAAATGCCGGCCTGACCGGCACGAAATACGGTTGCGGCATTGCACAATGCGGGGCCTGTACGGTCCATGTTGACGGGGTGGCGATGCGTTCCTGCAGCGTCTCGGTCAGCGAAGTCGCCGGCAAGAAGATCACCACCATCGAAGGCCTGGCGGACAACGGCGCCCTGCACAAGGTCCAGCAGGCCTGGATCGCCAACGACGTCCCGCAATGCGGCTATTGCCAGAGCGGCATGATCATGGCGGTTGCGGCGCTCCTCAAGGAGAAGCCGAAGCCGACCGACGAGGACATCAACGAGGCCATCACCAACATCTGCCGCTGCGGCACCTTCCAGCAGGTGCGCGAGGCGATTCACGCCGCCGCGAACGCTTGAGGAGGACATCATGAACCACATGCCCAAACTCGACCGCCGTGCCTTCGTCATCGGCAGCGCCGCGCTTGGCTCCGGCCTTGCGCTCGGCCTCGATCTTCCCCTTGGCGGCCCCGCCGTGGTGCGTGCCGCCGACGGCTCGCCCGAAATTAACGCGTGGGTCGTGATCCGGCCCGACGATACCGTCGTCATCCGTATCGCGCGATCTGAAATGGGCCAGGGGAGCTTGACCGGTCTTGCCCAACTGGTCGCCGAAGAACTCGAATGCGACTGGTCGAAGGTCACGACCGAATACCCCACCCCGGGACAGAGCGTGGCCCGCAAGCGCGCCTGGGGCGACTTTTCAACCGGCGGCAGCCGCGGCATTCGGGCTTCGGCCGATTATGTACGCAAAGGCGGCGCCACCGCACGCACCATGCTGATCCAGGCCGCCGCCGAAGAGTGGAAGGTGCCGGCCTCCGAATGCACCACCGCCAACAGCGTCATCACTCACACGCCGTCCGGGCGGAAAACGACCTATGGCAAGGTCGCGGAAGCCGCCGCGAAGCTCACTCCACCGGCCGATGTCAAACTGAAGGACCCGAAGGACTGGAAGCTTGTCGGCAAGGGCGTCAAGCGCCTCGATACCGTGGACAAGACCACCGGCAAAATGGTCTACGGCGTCGACGTCAAGTTGCCGGGAATGCTCAACGCTGCGATCAGGCAGTGCCCGGTTTTCGGCGGCAAGGTCAAGAGCTACGACGAATCCAAGATCGCCAACATGAAGGGCGTCAAGAAAGTCGTGAAGGTCGCCGACAATTCGGTTGCCGTGGTTGCCGATACCTGGTGGCACGCCAAGACCGCGCTCGATGCATTGCCGATCGTCTGGGATGACGGCGGTAATGGCAAGGTCTCGAGTGCCTCGATAGCGAAATGGTTGGAGGAAGGTTTCGACCCATCGCAGCCGACCTATGTCGGCAACGAGAACGGCGACGCCAAGGCCGCAATCGCCGGTGCGGCGAAGAAGGTCGAGGCCTTCTACGACTATCCCTACCAGAACCACGCCACGATGGAGCCGATGAACGCCACCGCGCTCTATACCGCGGATAGATGCGAGGTGTGGTGCGGCACCCAGAACGGCGAGGCGGCGTTTGCCGCAACGCTGGAGGCCTCCGGTCTTCCGGCCGATAAGTGCGACGTTCACAAGCTGATGCTCGGCGGCGGTTTCGGCCGCCGCGGCCAGACCGACTATGTCCGACAGGCCGTCTTGATCGCAAAGGAAATGCCGGGCACGCCGATCAAGCTGTTGTGGACGCGCGAAGAAGACATGCAGCACGGCTATTATCATCCGGTCACAAGATGCAAGATGACCGGCGCCTTCGATGCCAACAACAACCTGACCGCGCTGCATATGCGCATTTCCGGGCAGTCGATCCTGTTCACCTTGCGCCCGGAGGCGCTCGTCAACGGCAAGGACCCCGTCACGTTCCAGGGTCTCAATGCGAGCGGAGAGACGGCGATCGGATATTCGGTCCCCAACCTGTTGATCGAGCATTCGATGCGCAATCCCCACGTCCCGCCGGGGTTCTGGCGCGGCGTCAACGTCAACCACAATGCGATCTATCTCGAATGCTTCATGGATGAGCTCGCCCATTCGGCTGGCCAGGATCCACTCGAGTTCCGCCGCAAGTTGATGACCAAGCACCCGAAGCACCTCGCCGTGCTCAACGCCGTGGCCGAGCGCATCGGCTGGGGAACGCCGGCGCCTCAGGGCGTCTATCGGGGCCTGGCGCAGTTCATGGGCTTCAACAGCTATGTTGCTGGAGCTGCCGAAATCTCGGTGATGGACAACGGCGGCAAGATCAAGGTCCATCGCATCGTTGGTGCCACCGATCCAGGCTATGCGGTCAATCCGGCGCAGATCGACCGCCAGGTCGCCGGGTCGTTCGTCTACGGCCTGTCCGGCCTGTTCTATGGCGGATGCACCGTCAAGGACGGCCGCATCGAACAAGCCAACTTCGACACCTACAATTCGATGCGGATCGCGGAGATGCCGAAGGTGGAGTCGATCATCATGCCAAGCGGCGGGTTCTGGGGCGGCGTCGGCGAGCCGACGATCTGCATCGCAGCGCCGGCCGTGTTGAACGCTTATTTCGCGGCAACGGGAAAACGAATCCGTTCGTTCCCGCTGAAGGATCAGAACATCAGCATCGCTTGAAGCTTGAAGCGGCGGCCGCCTAGTGTCCCGGGTTCTGACATTCGTATCGTGTTGCCGCGAGGACTTTTACGAATGTCATAACCAAAGGGACACTAGCAAATATGAGTTTCTAGTGCGGTTTTGGATTTGACGTTCGCTATGAGGACTCGCAGCGAAACTAAAGCGAATGTCAAATCCACCGCGCTGGTGGCCGCCGCGTCATTTTCGGAAAACTGCTCATGGACGCGCTGCGCCTGATGACGACGCGGAGAAACGTCGTTGGTGGCATCGCGGCGACGGCAGCATCGTTTGCTTTTCCCTCCCCCTGCCACGCACAATCCGTCGCGCGTATCGTCGTGATCGGCGGTGGCTTTGGCGGCGCGGCTTGCGCGCGCGCCTTACGAAAGATCAACCCCAAACTGCAGGTGACGCTCGTCGAGCCGAACCGGACCTTTACCGCTTGTCCCTTCAGCAACGAGGTCATTGCGGGCTTGCGCAGCCTCGAAGCCCAGCAATTCGGTTATGAAAGAATCGCAACCGATGGCTTGACCGTCATCGCGCAAGCCGCAACCAAGATCGACCCGCAAGCACGGACGGCTGGTCTCGCCGACGGCTCCTCGCTCGCTTACGACCGCCTGGTGCTGGCGCCCGGCATCGACCTGAACTTCGAAGCGTTACCCGGATACGACGAAACGACGTCAGCCAAAATGCCCCACGCCTGGAAGGCCGGAGCGCAGACGATGCTATTGCGCCGCCAGCTCGAGGCCATGCAGGATGGTGGCGTGGTCGCCATCGCCGTGCCGGCGGCTCCTTATCGATGTCCGCCTGCGCCCTACGAGCGCGCCAGCCTGATCGCCCACTATCTGAAGGAGAAGAAACCGCGCTCCAAGGTGCTCATACTCGACGCCAAGGACGCCTTCTCCCAGCAACGTCTGTTCGAGAATGCCTGGAAAGAACTTTATCCGGGCATGATCGAGCGGATTCCCCTGTCGCAGGGCGGTCGGGTCGTCTCGGTCGAGCCGGCGACCAACACGCTGGTCACCGATTTCGGCAACTACGATGCACAAGTCGCAAACGTGATCCCGCCGCAACGTGCCGGCCGCATCGCGAGCCTTGCGGGTGCTGCCGACCATACCGGCTGGTGCCCGATCGACCCCGTCAGCTTCGCCTCCAAGCTCGTGCCTGATATTCACGTCATCGGTGACGCCTGCATCGGCGGCGGCATCCCGAAATCCGCATCCGCCGCAAATGCCCAGGCCAAGGCATGCGCCAGTGCCATAGCAAGTCTGATCGCCGGGAAAGCCCCCGCAGTGCCAAGGCTGGATGGCACCTGCTACAACACGGTTACACCCGGCTATGCCTTTTCGCTTTCGGGCATCTATCAGCCTCGGGACGACGTCTTTGCCGAGGCCGAGGGCTCAGGCTTTACAAGCCCGGTCGATGCCTCACGTGAGGTGCGTCAACGCGAAGCCGATCAGGCACAATCCTGGTTCAAGGCAATCACGGTGGAAACTTTTGGCTAACTCAGCGATTTGTATTGTCGGGAGTTGGTTTGTGGCCGCGATGCTCGCGCTATCCTCCGCGGCAAGCGGACAGGAATTGCGGCCCTATATCATCCGCGGCGATTCCATTCCCGAATCGCTGACGGGTGTTGGCGGTGATCCCGCACGCGGACGCACGCTCGTGCTCGAGCGCACCAGCACATGCATTCTCTGTCACAGCGGCCCGTTTCCGGAGGAGAAATTTCAAGGCGACCTCGCACCTGATCTTGCAGGCTCGGGCAAGCGCTGGTCTGCGGGCCAACTCCGGCTTCGGCTGGTCGATGCGTCCCGCCTCAATCCCACGACGATCATGCCGTCCTACTACCGCGTGGACGGACTGACGCGCGTGGCGCCGGCGTGGCTCGGAAAACCGATCCTCACGGCCGAGCAGATTGAGGATATTGTGGCGTATCTCGCAACGCTGCGCGAATAGGAAGACACGAAGATGCGCAATTCAGAAGGCTCCACGCGCCGCCAATTCCTGGGTATCGCCGGCAGCGCCGCGGCGATCGGAACGATCCCCGTCGTCAGTCTTCGGCCGGTTGCGGCAACTCCCGAGACCATGACGGCTGCGATCAGGAATGTCATAGGCAGTGCGGTGGTACGGACCGGCAAGGTCAAGCTCGATGTGCCGCCATTGGTCGAAAACGGCAACACCGTGCCGATGACCGTCACGGTATCGAGCCCGAATACCCCGGAAGACCACGTCAAGAGCATCCACGTTTTCAACGAGAAGAATCCACAACCCAACATCGGCAATTTCTATCTCGGGCCGCGGGCCGGCCGCGGCCAGATTTCGACCCGCATCCGCCTTGCCGACAGTCAGAAGATCACTGCAATCGCGCGCCTGTCCGACGATTCGCTGTGGTCCGTCACGGCCGACGTCGTGGTGACACTGGCCGCCTGCACCGAGGAGGTGATCTGATGACTTCCGCACTGATCAACGTCCCCAAGAAGGCAAAACGCGGCGACGTCATCGAGATCAAGACGCTGATGTCGCACATCATGGAGACTGGCTACCGCCACACCGCCGCGGGCCAGATTATACCGCGCGATATCATCACGAGCTTCACCTGCCGCTATAATGGCGAGGAGATTTTCCGCGCCGATCTGTTTCCGGCGATTGCCGCCAACCCGTTCATCACTTTCTTCACCGTTGCGACCGAAAGCGGAAAATTCGATTTCGAATGGATCGGCGACAACGGATTTTCTGAAACGGCCTCGGCAACCATTTCGGTCGAATGAAGCCATTCGGCACGATATGTTTTGCAGTGGTGCTGATTGCGGCTAGCGACCACTTTCCGAAGTTCGTGCTATATCGCAGCACCCACTTTCACGAACTTCGGAAAGTCATGGGCACTAGCAAATATATTGATTCTAGTGCCGCTTTTCTCTTTGAAGTTCCTGGATCGAATTCGCCGCTTGTGGTGCAGGAACTTCAAATAGGCGGCACTGGTATCGCCGCCGCCACCGAAATTCCACCGAACGAACGCCGCTCGGGCTACACCTTCATGACGCCCGACACGCAAGCCATCCAGGACGATGACACTGCCAATCCGGGCATGCTCTGGGTGCTCGACGGAGAATCATTGTGGAAGAACAAGGCAGGCGCTGCCAACAAATCCTGCGCCGATTGCCACAATGACGCGAGTACCACTATGAAGGGCGTCGCCGCGCGCTACCCCGCACTCGACAAGACACTTGGGCGTCCGGTCAATCTCGAACAGCGAGTCAATCTGTGCCGCGCCCGGCACCAGGAGGCCTCGCCCCTCGCCTATGAAAGTCGCGACCTGCTCGCGTTGACAGCCTTTGTCGCGAAACAGTCGCGCGGCATGGCGATCACGCCCGACGATACGGCTGAACTGCAGCCGTTCATTGCCAAGGGCCGCGACTTCTTCATGAAGCGGCAGGGACAGCTCAATCTTGGCTGCACCAATTGCCATGACGACAATTGGGACAAGCATCTCGCCGGATCTGCCGTCACCCAGGCGCTGCCGATCGGCTACCCGATCTACCGCCTGGAATGGCAATCCATGGGGTCGCTGCAGCGCCGCCTGCGCAACTGCATCACGGGCATCCGGGCCCGGAACTATGACTACGGCGCGCCGGAGCTCGTCGAGCTCGAACTTTATTTGATGTCGCGCGCCTCTGGAATGCCGATCGAGACCCCGGCCGTTCGGCCGTGAATCATCCGGGGACCGTGAGCGAGGCCAGGCCGGAGACATCCGAACTTTCGTCGATGGTCCAGATCGCATCGATCAGTGGCGTGACGTCGTGGCCGGGATTCCACCCGGCGGCCGCGGCCCGCAGCTTGTCCTCGAGGTTGCGGTCGGACAGCGGATTGACGTCACTGCCTCGGGCAGCCGTCTGGGTCAGCTTATGCGTTCTGCCATCAGCGGTCGTGACCTCGACCGCCGCTGCAATCGTGGAAAGACTTTCATCGCGCAGGACTTCAACCTTGCTCCGCAGCTTCAGCACATTGCCGTCGCGCACACAGGAATCGGTAAACTGGTCGAGACCGGCCTTTCCGAAGACGAGCGCGGCTGCGACCGCGTGCTGCACGCTGACCTGCGCCTCGCGTCCGGTTGAAATATTCGGCCGGTCGGCTCGAATGCTCAGCAGCGGATTGCCGCGGACCACGACGCGCGTGACCTCAGCGTCCGGATTTTCGCGCCGCCAATCGAGCACACAATCGAGCACGGGATGGATCACGAAACCGCACGGATAGGGTTTGTAGGAAGTCGAGATGATTTCCCAGCTTTCGCCCCATCCATCGACGACGCGTGACAGATCAGGCTTTTCTGCGAGCGCATGATAGAAGCCCTGAACGCCGGCAAGCGGCTCTGCCGGTCCGTCAAATCCTCTTTCGGCCAGCAACGCCGACCAAAGCCCGTTCCTTGCCGCATTGCCTACGCTGACGCTTTTTGCGGGGGTCCCCAGACATTCGCAAAGCCCCGCGGATTGTGTGGCCGCCAGGCCAAGCGCCCACACCATCTGGCGCGCGCTTAGCGAGGCAAGTTTGCCGCTGCCGGCAGCAGCGCCAAACACGCCGCAGGTGGACGTAATGTGCCAGCCCCTGTTGTAGTGGCTCGGCGAGATCGCAAGTCCGATCCGGGCCTGCACTTCGTTGCCGAGGACAAGCGCAAGCAGCAGGTCGGCCCCGCTTGCGCGCCGCCATTCGGCAAACGCGAGGAGCGCGGCTGCGACCGGCGCGGTCGGATGGATCACGGTGGCCACGTGGGTGTCGCAGAAGTCGTCGACATTGGCGCAAGCCGCGTTGATGAAAGCTGTGCTCGGCGCGTCGAGCCGCTCGCCACGTCCAATCACGCTGGCCTGCCGGCCGCCGGAAAATTGGCCGAGCAAGCCGAGCGCGATCTCGATCGGGCGACTGCGGCAACCGGCGAGCGTGACGGCGAAGAAGTTGATCAGAGAGCGCTTGGCCTGATGCTGCACCTGCGGCGGGATATCGTCCCACCGCGTTGCAACAATGTTGTGAGCAAGCTTCTCCGTGATGCCGGCTTGGTTCAGCATTGTCATCTTCCGGTTGAGGCAGGTGCGAAGCATCGCAGGGTTGGGAAATAGCGCAAGCCAGGGCGTGCACTCATAAACAGTCGATGTCTGCTTTCGGGGGTAAAGCGGAAATGCGCCAAAGGTACGGGAATGTCGCCTTTTGTGACCCGTCGGCGACGCTGCGCCCGCTCACCGGCAGTGCACGAAGCGGCCATTTTTCCGCAAAGATGTGCTAGGACTCCCTTATCGGACCAAGGAAAGAAGATGAGGCGGCGGGAGTTCGTCGGTCTGCTCGGCGGTATGGCAACCACATGGTCGTACGCTGTTCGGGCACAGCAGGTCATCAGGCCTGCCCGCCTCGGCTACATTTGGATCGGGGCAAAGGATTCGGAGTACTCGACGCGGGACGGACTGCGCCAGGGCCTGCGCGATCTTGGCTATGTCGACGGGCGTGATTATGTTCTCGAGGAGCGCTATGCCGACTCAGTACCGGAGCGGCTCCCCGGTATCATCGCCGAGTTGCAACAGCTCCAGGTAGCCCTCTTCCTGTCGCCCGGGGTTCAGGTGACCCGCGCACTGATCGCGCATACGTCGACAATTCCGATCATCGCCACCGCACCCGACCTCCTCGCATCTGGCTTTGTGAGTAGCTTGACACGACCGGGCGGTAACGTGACCGGCATGTCGCTTACAGCGGGCCCTACGCTGGGAGAAAAATGGTTGGAAATCCTCAAAGAGACTTTTCCGGGTATCGCGACCGTCGCGATATTGACCGCTTCCGGCGACATTTATCTCGATCGAATCCAGGCGGTTGCCGCGACGCTTGGGCTGCGGGTGCGATACTTTACAGCGCAGGATCCGGAGGAGATTGATCGCGCGCTGTCCGACATCTCTGCGATGCGGCCCGACGGCCTTATTGTGGAGTCCGATGCAAACCTTGTCTCCAATCGAACGAAGATCATTGAGTTTGCCGCGCGCCACCGGCTTCCCACCGTCTACGGGAATCTGGATTACATCCCGGACGGCGGAGTCATGGCCTACTTCACCAGCATTTTCGAGACATGGCGGCGGCTCGCGACCTATTTCGACCGCGTGCTCAAGGGGGCCAATCCGGGTAACCTCCCAATCGAGCAAGCGGTGAAGTTCGAACTCGTTATCAATCTAAAGGCGGCGAAGGCAATCGGGCTCACGATTTCAGAGTCAATGCTGCTCCGCGCCGATAAGGTGATCGAATAGAGCGCTCCTCTTGTGCGATGCATGAATCCAGAGATGGCCCCTTAGCAGACATGACAAAAACGTCCTCCCATGCCCGCTTCCGAGCGGAATGCGGACATCAACTGCCTGCATCGGCAGGCGTATTTTTGGGTACACGCCCCGCAAACCTGTCCGCTACAACGGGAAGCGAATGTTGGAATCGGACCACTAGCGCCCGGTGGACCTTGTGCGAAATTTTGCCCTATGGTGGCGCAAAACAATCGAGGTGAAATGCTCGCGACCATGCCAGTTTATCCGAAGCGCCTTGCGTCAGCTTTCAGCCTTCTCGCCTTTGCTCTCGCTTTCACGCCTACTGGCGACATCGTTCGTGCAGCCGATTATCCGTCGCGTTCGATTCATTTGATCGTTCCCTACGCCGCCGGAGGTGCAGCCGATTCGATCGCCCGCATCATCGCCAAACGGGTCGGCAAAGCCCTGGGCCAACCCATCGTGGTCGAAAACCGCGGCGGCGGCGGATCGATCATCGGCACCGAATTCGTCAATAAGGCCGAACCGGACGGCTACACGCTTCTGCTCGGACAATCGGGGCCGATCTCCATCAATCCCGCCGTCTACAAAACCCTGCCCTACGATCCGGTGAAGGATTTCGCGCCGGTCTCGCTCACCACCACATACCCTTATCTCATGGTCATCAGCCCCGCGCTCGGCGTGAAGACCTTGAAGGAATTCGTGGCGCTCGCCAAAAGCAAGCCCGGCGCACTGAACTATGGCACGACCGGCGTGGGCGCCGCCAACCACCTCGTCACAGAACTGTTCGATTTCAAGGCCGGCATCAAGATGACCCATATCCCCTATCGCGGCACGGCCCTGGCGGTTGCCGATTTGCTCGCCAGTCAGGTGCAGGTGGTGTTTTCCGATCCGATCTCGGCGCTTCCACACGTGAACTCGGGAGCGCTGATCGCGCTTGCCGTCACCAGCAGGGACCGCTCGCCGGTAGCGCCCCTGGTGCCGACAATGTCGGAGAGTGGTTATCCCGGATTCGACGCCGTCGGCTGGCACGGCATTCTGGCGCCAGCTCGCACGCCGCCCGAGATTGTCGCAAGGCTCAATGCGGAAATCGTCGACGCCTTGAAGGACGGGGAAACCAAAGCCCTGCTCGAAAGCCAGGCGATGCAGATCGTCGGCTCCTCCCCCGAATCCTTCGCTGCTTTCATCAAACAGGATATCGCGATCTGGAAGGAAGTGGCGGACCAGGCCGGGATAGAGGTGAGGTAACTCACCCTCTCTGACCTGGTTGCCAACCGCCCTTGCCCCCCGCGTGTTTCAGACGCGTCGGGCTTGCCTCATTCGGCCGGCGCAGCCATCGGCAGGTCGTGTCGCGGAATATAGGATGCCGCGCTACTGCCGTACTTTCCGACCGCGAAGAAGCCGGCCGCCACCACCGCATAGGCTAGCGCGACGGCTGGCGTTACGCCGAGGCCGCCGCCAACGCCCACCGCTTCGCCATGCATGAAGCCGAAATAGGTCAGCACCGCACCGGCCAGTGAGAAGGCCGAAGCCTTCACGAAGTCGCGCTCGATGATGAAGACGCCGATCGCGCCGAGTATCAGTCCGGCGATGATGGAGCCGCCGCCCATCACTTCCAGTCCGTGATAAAGCACACCCTGTTGCGGCAGCGAGGCAATCGCGGCCGCTTTCACTGCGCCGACCTTCTCGGGGGCCAGGCCCCCGACCGCCTGCGCCGCGCCGACGGTTGCCACCATCATGGTGTCGACCTGCAACTTGGCCCATGCGGCCAGATGCGGCGTTAGCGCCACCACGATCGCAGGCGCGTGCTTGACCGGCGTGGTCTGGAACGCCTGCGCACCGATCAGCATGCCGATGTAGAGCAGAATCGGCGAAATCGCGACCACCGGCACGAGCGCCAGCATCACCGAAATGATGCCGAACCACGACAGCAGGACCACCATGATTCCGGTCGCGGCCGAATAGCCGATCCGGCCGCCCATCGCCTTCCATCCGGGATGACCAATATAGACGGCGTTGATGAACGGATTGCCCATCAGGCAGCCGATCAGGCTCACGATGCCGTCGGCGGTCAGCACGCGCGTGGTGGGATATTCGTCGCCCGCGGCTTCCGCGCTTTCG
>Ga0306926_10003289_pt1 | contig 16709 bp, 17 predicted proteins | sample flu12Cox44000178_FD_203759 | JGI IMG/M metagenome (GOLD analysis project Ga0306926, IMG submission 203759) | Lab enrichment of tropical soil microbial communities from Luquillo Experimental Forest, Puerto Rico - flux8day.12C.oxic.44.000.178 (v2)... | ecosystem: Environmental > Terrestrial >... | reverse complement strand
GCCTTGCGGTGAAGCCAGTCGGAGAGCCGGACTCCGGAAATCGGGACCTCCGGTTCGATGAGCGGAGATGGGAAACGGGGTGATGGCCATAGGCCCCCAGCTACCGCGCCCATCTTCGACTCTACCCCGACAATTCTGGGGTGCTGGTCCCGCGTCTCGCGCGGGCCTGGTCTATTCCTCGTGGGAGGGAAGGCAAAACACGAAGAAAGCGCGCGGACCTTGGTTCGACCGCTTCATCCCCGCAAGCAGCCAGTCGCTCTTCAAATGAAGCGTCGGCTCTGGGAGCACTTGGACAGGGAATGCCCGCCCTCGGCCGCGGTCGACGTCTAGCGAGCTATGTCGAGGTCCTCCTATAACGTCGTCTCGACGACGAAGATCGAGGGGCCCAGTCCCAAGCGGCATCGGCTGAGCGCAACTAAAACGGGAGAAAAGACGTTCCTCCGAGAATGCATGCCGGGGTCATACCAGATCTGGTAGAAAATGAGGCAGCTGGGCCCCAGCACTTGGACAGGGAATGCCCGTGGTTCAAGCTGATGACGATGTTCGAGCGCGTTCACCCGCTCGAGGGTGGCGCCTTTCGTCGCAAGTCTTGGCGAGACCGTCGTTACGGGCTGCCCTTGGAGAGCCCTTTTGTATTCTACCCGCGCTATGCAAGTGAAATCGCTGATAAGGCTCGGGGATATTGGTACGTCTATCGAAAGGCGCGGGTCATTCTGAAGGAAGTTCTCAGTGCACCTGATCGCTGGACCTACAGCGATATTGCGATCGCCCCATCCAGCGAGGACGAATTCGACCGCCTGGACCTCTATCACGCGACCGCCGGCGGCGAGGAGGCCCTGGCCTACAAGCGTCGTCAGGATAGGCTGCGCCGCGTGAGGGGTGAGAGCAGCTGCGGACCTTCGCGGCGGTCGACTTCTCATTCACCGGAGGCTTCGACACGTCCGACGTTATAGAAGGCGCCGTGCGCCGCGCTCGATGGCGTAGCCGACTATGATTTTGGGTCCTCACAACTTTTTCCGGTGAGAACGGAACCGTTGACGTTAACGGACGCGCTTACAGCTCGGCGCCAACCACCCAACAAAGCTGTTTGGACTGCGGTCGGGGAATGGCCGCATAGGGGCATGAAGACCAATTCCCGCGGCCAAGGCCCAACGGCCGTTGTCTGTTTCGAAAGCGGTCGCTCTGCTGCCGACGACTTTTGGGTCGGGCTCTCAGCGACAGGGCACTTTCAGCGGGCACGGACTGAGTCCGGGAGCAATGGAGCGGCTTCCGAATGTCCCGTATGTGAGAAAGTTCGGAGAACATGTACTCACTGTGAGTTTTACCGACTGTGACCCAAACCGGACTCCCCTGCATCGCCATTGGAGTTGAGATCAGTGTCATTCCTCCGTCTTGGATAGAATTCGACCTTCCTATACGGACACCAGCGTGGCACGGTTGATCTAGATCAGGGCAACGACACGTTTTTGCAAGCTACCTGGCCGCGGCGATGAATGGGCGCTTGCCACCTCCGGGGCTCGGCAGGATCCTACGGAGCCGGGTCGGGTGTCCGGCAAAACGTCAGAACCATGCTTATGGACAGGAGGAGAACATGTCTGACGAGCTTAGCGTACAAATTCCCAATTCCGCCGAGCAAAAGCGCCTTGACGAGGCTCGGGAACGGGAGGTCCCGTGGAAACAATGGGGCCCGTACCTCAGCGAACGCCAATGGGGTACGGTCCGTTGAGGACTACAGCGAAAACGGCGACGCCTGGAACTACTTCACGCACGATCAGGCACGCTCGCGTGCGTATCACTGGGGCGAGGACGGGCTTGCCGGGATCAGCGACGATTCACCAGCGGCTGTGCTTCGCGCTGGCGCTCTGGAACGGCAAGGATCCGATCCTTAAAGAACGGCTATTCGGTCTAACAAACAGCGAAGGCAATCACGGCGAGGACGTCAAAGAATATTACTTCTACCTCGATAGCACGCCGACCCACTCTTATATGAAGTACCTCTATAAATATCCGCAGAATGCGTATCCCTATAGCAATCTGATAGAGACCAACCGTCAACGCGGCCGTAATGATCGGGAATATGAACTACTGGATACTGGGGTCTTTGATGAAGATCGATATTTCGACGTTTTTGTCGAGTACGCGAAAGGCACTCCGAGCGATATTTTGATCTGCATCAGTGTGGCCAACCGCGGACCGGAGGCCGCCAGCCTGCACGTGTTGCCGACCCTCTGGTTTCGCAACACCTGGACTTGGTGGCCGGACCAGCCAAAACCCTCCTTGCGGCAAAGGCCCGAGAACACTGTCGCGATCGAGGTGTCGCATGCTGAGCTGGGCGGCTTTCTGCTGCAGTGTGACGGAAATCCGAGCCTGCTGTTCACCGAAAACGACACGAATAACGAACGCATTTTCGGCCGCCCGAACGCAACCCCCTACGTCAAGGACGCAATCAACAGCCGTGTCGTGGCGGGCAGAGAGGACGCGGTCAACCCGGCTCAGACCGGAACCAAGGCGGCGGCACACTATCAGCTCACTGTCGGCGCCCGCGAAACCGCGGTCATTCGGCTACGGCTTAGCAATACCGGCGCCAGAACTCCGTTCGGCGCCGGGTTCGATGAAATCGTCGACAAGCGCCGGCAAGAGGCCGATACATTCTACAGGGCAGTCACGCCCGCCCGTGTCGGCGAGGATGAGGCCAATGTGATGCGGCAGGCATTGGCCGGGATGCTATGGAGTAAGGAGTACTTCTTTTACGACACGGAGAGATGGCTCGAAGAGCACGGCGCGGACCCGATGCAGCCCTCAGCCCGCCAGGTTCGCAACCGCGAGTGGTTCCACATGATCGGCGATCATGTCATCTCGATGCCGGACAAGTGGGAGTATCCCTGGTTCGCCGCGTGGGACCTCGCGTTTCACACGCTCTCGTTGTCGATTGTCGATAGCGATTTCGCCAAAGAGCAACTCGACCTGCTCCTGCGCCAAGTCTATCTGCACCCGACCGGTCAGATCCCGGCCTATGAGTGGAATTTCAGCGATGTCAACCCGCCGGTGCAGGCCTGGGCGGCGATCTTCCTCTACCGCATGGAGCAGGCGCTGCGCGGCCGGCATGATCTCGGCTTCCTGAAGAGGGTGTTCGGCCATTTGACGGCCAATTTCGGCTGGTGGGTCAATCGCAAGGACCGCTTTGGCCGCAGCCTCTTTGAAGGCGGGTTTCTTGGCCTCGATAATATCGGCGTCTTCGACCGCAGCGCGCCATTGCCGACCGGCGGCCATTTGGAGCAGGCCGACGGCACAGCGTGGGTGGCCTTGTTTTGCCAGAACATGCTCGAAATTGTCTTCGAGCTTGCGGCGCACGATGCAACCTATGAGGAGCTGGCGGCGAACTATGCCATGGAGTTTCTGCTGATCGCGCGCGCGATGAACGGGATCGGTCCGGGCGGCATGTGGGACGAGGAGGACGGCTTCTACTATGACGTCCTTCGCTTGCCGGACGGGACCGCAACGCGGCTCAAGGTCCGGTCGATGGTGGGGCTTTTACCGCTTTGCGCCACGACGGTCATAGAAAAGTGGCAGCGGGAGCGGGTCCCCGCACTAACAACCGCTATCTACAATCGTTGGCGGCGCATGCCGGAACTCCACGAATCCATTCATCCAACGGGACCGGGGCATCTGGGCGTCGCGGAACGCGGCATCATGGGGCTCGTAAGCGAGAGTAGGCTGCGCCGGATCCTGACGCGCATGCTCGACGAGAACGAATTCCTGAGCCCCTACGGGATTCGATCATTGTCGCGTTTCCATGCCGAGCATCCCTATGTCTTTTCGGCGGGCGGTCAGGAATACCGGGTGAACTATTTGCCGGCGGAATCCGATACTGGCATGTTCGGCGGCAACTCGAACTGGCGCGGGCCGATCTGGATGCCGGTCAACGCGTTGATCATCCGCTCCCTCTTGCACTACTACGCCTATTACGGCGACAACTTCAAAATCGAATGTCCGACCGGCTCCGGCAATCTGATGAACCTCTTCGAGGTCGCGCACGAGATTGCCAATCGCCTGACCCGCATCTTGCTGCGCAACGAAACCGGTCGACGGCCGGTCTTCGGAGGCGCCGAGAAACTCCAGCGCGATCCGTTTTGGCGCGACAATCTGCTGTTCTACGAATACTTTCATGGCGACAACGGCGCAGGCATCGGGGCCAGCCATCAAACGGGTTGGACGGGTGTTGTCGCCCTGCTTATCGAGATCTTTGGCAAGCTCGATGCGGAAACCTTTCTGCAAGGCGGAAGGGAATCGGCGTTCCGTCGAGAAAAAGAGAGGATCTAGGTGGAGGGAGGGCGATGCCGCGATACCCTTCGCTGTTTCAGATAAACACCCGGGTCTGGCTGAACCACCTTTCCCGCAAGGCCGGAAAACGCGTTACGCTCGCCGACATCGATGACGCGACCTTCGATGACTTTGCCGAACAGGGATTCGACTGGATCTGGCTACTCAGCGTCTGGCAGACCGGTGCCGCCGGACGAGCGGTGTCGCGTGGCAACTCGCAATGGCGGGCCGAGTTCAAGGCCCTGCTGCCAGACCTGACCGAGGACGACATCTGCGGCTCCGGCTTTGCGATCACGGCTTATGCCGTCAGCGATGCGCTCGGCGGCGACGCGGCGTTGGCCCGGTTCCGCGAAAGTTTGGCGCGCCGCGGGATCAAGCTGATGCTCGACTTCGTGCCGAACCACACGGCCCCCGACCATCCATGGGTCAAGGCCCACCCCGAATACTATATCGAGGGCAGCGAAGAGGCGCTGGCCGCATCGCCCGAAAATTACCTGCGGGTCGACACCGATTGCGGGCCCAAGATCCTGGCCTATGGCCGCGATCCGAATTTCCCCGGCTGGCCCGACACCTTGCAGCTCAACTACGCCAATCCGGAACTGCAGAATGCCCGGATCGACGAACTGATCGCGATCGCTGGCAAGTGCGACGGCGTGCGCTGCGACATGGCTATGCTATTGCTGCCGGAGATTTTTCAGCGCACCTGGGGAACGACGCCAGAGCCATTTTGGCCAAAGGCGATTCCAGCGGTGCATCAGAAATTTCCGGACTTCGCCTTTATGGCCGAGGTGTACTGGGATCTCGAATGGACCTTGCAGCAGCAGGGCTTTGCCTACTGCTACGATAAGCGGCTCAACGACCGGCTGCGGGACGGCCAGGCCGCACCGGTTCGAGATCATCTGCTCGCCGGGCTCGATTACCAGGACAAGCTGGCGCGCTTTCTCGAAAACCACGACGAGCCGCGCGCCGCGTCTGAATTTCCGTGGCCTCGGCACGCTGCGGCGGCAATCATCACGTTTTTGTCACCCGGCTTGCGCTTTTTTCACCAGGGTCAGTTCGACGGGGCGCGGCTCCGGATGCCGACCCATCTGTGCCGCGACCCGATCGAGCCGAGGAATCCCGACATTGCGGCTTTCTACGCCAGGCTATTGCAGGTTCTAAAGCAGACCGCGGCCCTCCGTGACGGCGCGTGGTCGCAAATCCAGCCGCAGCCGGCGTGGGCCGGAAACTGGACCTCAGACGATTTCATTGCTTACACCTGGACCGGAGACAACGGCACCCGCTTTCTCGTCGTCGTCAATTACGCCGGCCATCGGGGTCAATGCCGCCTGCCGCTGCCATTTCCCGAGCTTCGCGGCAAGCCGGTGCGCCCGACCGATGTAATGGGCACCGAAATCTACGACCGCGATGGTGGCGAGATCGTCGACCCCGGTCTCTACATCGATCACGCGCCGTGGCAATACAACGTGTTCGAGCTGCGCGCAATCTGACAGGCCATGGCCCGACGGCTCGCCGCCCCTGTCCTCGCGGCCCTTGTGGCGGCGTGCGCTGGCATCGGTCCGGGAACGGTGCCGCACGACCGGATCGACTATGGAAGCGCCATCGGTGATTCCTGGAAGGAGCAGACCCTCCTCAACATCGTCAAGCTCCGTTATGCGGACATGCCGATCTTTCTCGAAGTCGCGCAGGTCATCGCCGGCTACCAGCTGCAGAGTGCGGTTACCGGCAGCGTCACCTTGGGGAATTTCACCGCAAACCTGATCGACCGGTTGACGGCGGCCGGAACCGCGACGGCCGCCGGCACCTACACGGACCGGCCGACGGTCGTCTATTCGCCGCTGACAGGGGTGGATTTTTTGAAGCGGCTGATGACGCCGGTGCCGCCGAGCGCGGTGCTGTTCATGCTTCAGTCGGGCTATTTCGCGGATCGCATCATGCCGATCATGCTGGACTCGATAAACGGCCTCAACAACGAGTCGAACCGTGTGCAGCGGCCTGCCGATCCCAAATTCACCCGCCTCGTTGAGCTGATCCGCGAGGGCCAGCTTGCCGCCGCGATCCAGATCCGCATCGAACACCCGAAGGAGGGCGCCGAAAGCTCTGTGCTGATCTTCGGGCCGAGCAAGGACCCGCAGCTGGCGGCACGAGGCCGGGAGATCAAGAGCCTTCTCGGGATCAAGCCGGACCTGCGGGAGGTCCGGGTCAATTATGGCGGGTACTCGGGAAGAGACGACGAGATCGACATGATGACGCGCTCGATGCTGCAGATTATGCTTGAGTTCGCCGCGGTCATTCAGGTCCCTGAGGTCGATGTCCTGCGGGGAAAGGCGGGACCGGGGCTCGTCGACACTCAGTCCGCAGCGCTGATCGGCCCGCCCTTGCGCGTTCAAGTCACCGACGCGCCGCCACGCGATTCCTATGTGTCCGCGCAATATGACAAACGGTGGTTCTGGATCGCCGACAACGACATTCAGTCGAAGTACACATTCGGGATCATCATGCTGCTATTCTCGATCGCCGATACTGGGGTGAGGGGGTCGCCGCCGGTCGTCACGATACCCGCGAACCAGTAAGCCTTGGTCAGTATGGACGCCTAAGCCGCGCTGATCCCGATCAAGGCGTAAGGCCGCGATCGGCTCCACGAAGGGGAGCGGCGTGCCGTCGAGAAAAAGGGAGGGTCTAGGCGGAGGCCTGACCGAGGGCGACATCTGCGGCTCCGGTTTTGCGATCACGGCTATGCCGTCAGTGATGCACTCCATGGCGGCGCGGCGTTGGCCCGGTTCCGCGAAAGACTAGCACGGCGCGGCATCAAGCTGATGCCCGACTCGTGCCGAGCCACACCGCCTCCGATCATCCATGGGTCAAGGCTCTTCCTGCTCTAAACTCCGCTGGAGTCGCTAACTCCGCGAAACGGTCAAACTAAGATTCCGTGTGTCGGACGTTGGTTAAAAACGTATAGTAGTCGGCTTGCGCGGCGGACGCTCTGCCGGTAGTGCGCCTTCCGCGATCAAGCCGAGGGAGGAGAAACAATGACGATCTCGCGCCGGAGCCTGATCGCGGCGACGGCTCTGACCGCGTTTGCCGCGCCGCGCGCATGGCCCCAAGCACCCCAACCTGGGCCGGCGGCGGCGCCGTCGACGCGCACTCCCCTGCGGACGCGGTTCGCGCGGTTCACCGGCGATTTCGACGAGATGCTCGACCGGGGCCTCATTCGCCTTGTCGTTCCCTACAGCCCCACCCTGTTCTTCGAGGATAAGGGCACGATCTACGGCACCGCGGCTAACGGAGCACAACTGTTCGAAGAATGGGTCAACAAGACCTTCGCACTTGGAGCACGGCGGTTGACTGTGCCGTTGACACCGGTGTCTCGTGACAAACTGTTCGATACGCTGCTCGCCGGCGACGGCGACATTGCTGGGGGCGACATCACGATCACCGAGGAACGCCGTAAAAAAGTGGCCTTTTCGATACCGACCCTCAGTAACGTGCGCGAGATCGTCATAACCAGAGAGGAAGTCCCCGAACTCGACAGCGCCGAGGCGCTCTCGGGCAAGGCGGTCGCCGTCAGCCGCTCGACCAGCTATTACGAGAGCTTGACGAAATTAAACGAACGGCTCACCGCCCAGGGCAAGCCGCCCGTTACCATCACCATCGTTCCCGACACGCTGGAAGTCGCGGACCTAATGGAAATGACGGCTGCTGGATTGTTGCCGGGCACCGTGAGGGATGACTGGGTTGCCGAACTTTGGGTGCAAATAATCAAGGGCGTGAGGTTGCACCCAAAGGCGTCGTTGCGAGAAGGCGCTGAGATCGCCTGGGCGGTGCGGCCGGACAACCCGAAGCTATTGGCAACGCTCAATCGCGCGATTACCGCGATCACTGAAATGTGAATCGGTGGTCGGATCAGACGCGGTCCTACCTGGCAGAGCTCAAGCAATTGCACACCGCCACCCAAGACGTCGACCTGAAGCGCTTTCGCGACACAGTCGAGATTTTCCGGCACTACGCCGGCAAATACCGGTTCGATACCCTGATGCTGGTGGCGCAGGGTTATCAGGAATCTGGTCTTGACCAACGCACCGTCAGCCCCGTCGGTGCGGTTGGCCTGATGCAGATAATGCCGCAAACCGGCCGCAAACTCGGCGTCGGCGACATCCACAAGCCGAACCCCAACGTCCATGCGGGCGCCAAATACATGGCTCAGCTAATGGACGACCATTTCAAGGATGTCCCGTTCGACGACCAGAACCGCAACCTGTTTGCCTTCGCCGCGTACGACGCGGGGCCAGCCAAAATCCAATCGTTAAGGCGCGAGGCGCAGGCGGAAAAGCTCGACCCGAATTTATGGTTCAACAATGTCGAGCGAGTGGCAGCGGCACGGGTCGGGCAAGAACCAGTGCGATATGTGCGCAACATCTACAAATATTACGTCGCTTATAAGCTTATTGAAGACGCAGACGCGGCCAAAAGGGCCGCGATCACCAGCCGCTTACTACGTTGACAGCGTTGTGACGGTTTGGCGGCCGCGTCCCTGTTACCTGCCCGACGTGTCGGAGGAAATTCCTCGCTTGTGTTGCCTAGCGGCCTGGGGGCTCTTTCTTGTTCTTGCGGTTGCCGGAACCCTTGCCCTGGGTGCTGAGTATATGTTCGATGGCGTTTATTATGGAAAAAGAGTGCTGACAAAGGGCTCGGGTCCAACGTGTCCTACTGAAGAAGATGTATCCGTCACCATCCATGGCGAAACGCTGACATTTACGAATAGTGCTTTAGAAAAGTTCATCATGCCGTTTTATCCTGGCTCGGACGGATCATTCGGCCAGACTCATACTGGTGAGGGGCGTGCTGTTGTTCATTGTCATGGTCGTATAATTGGAGATGTTTTAGATGCGGATGTTACCAATCCCCCTTGCCGGTATCATTGGCATCTAACGAAAGGATAATCGAGGCCCGGACTCTGGTACCGTTTTGCCTGCTCCCACCGTAGCATTAGCGACGGTGCTTGGCCGATATCCCCATGCCGGGCAACAAGCGTGCAATCAAGGCGCTGTCGGAGGAAGAGAACGCCGCCGCGCTGCGCAGGGTTGAAGGCATCGGCAAAGACAATTGATGCAGATCAACGCACCACCGTGGTAAGGGGGTAGTTCTGGCATAAAAGTCTCGCTCCCGGAGGTGAGAATGCCTTCGAGCGTTGTCCGCACCTTTACCGACCCCGACGCGTATTTTGCGGGGATACGAAATCTGCAGATTGAGGGTGTCGTCTTACGGCGCGGCGAGTTCCAGGCCGAGTCGACGCGTATCGACCTGCACCGGCTATGGATGCACCGCTTCGACGAGAGCCTGCCTCGGATCATGAGAGTCACGCCCAGCGGGATGCGGGCGGGGATTGTTTTCGCGAGCGCTCCTGGCCAGCAAGCGATGCAGATCAATGGCATCGAGATAGCGGACGATCAAATTTCCAGAACCGGGGTGGATTGGGAATGATGGAACAGGGTTGATCCAGATGCTGGTCACCTGTTTGACGACCGCCAGCGCGGGCCGACGACCACGCCAAGCGCCGTCATGCCAGGATCATGGTCAGGTTCGAGGAGGTCTTGGCGGAGCATCTCAGCCGGCCTTTGCGGATGCCGGAATTGTGCGCGCTGGTCGCGGTCAGCAACCAGACCCTTCGCTTGTGCTGTGCCGAATTTCTCGGCATGAGCCCGACCCAGTATCTGCTGTTGCGTCGGTTGAAGGAAGTCCGCCGTGAGCTGCGCAACGCCGATCCCAACATGGTGACCGTGGCGGAAGTTGCCCGCCGCTTCGGCTTCGCGGAGGGGGGGCGCTTCGCCGAGACATACCGGGCGACATTCGGCGAGGCGCCATCTGCCACTCTCCAACGTATTCCAGGAGTGCGACTGGCCGCTCCGTAAATTTTCCCAATTTCTGCATAGCTGGCGAGGAAACCCACGGTTTAGCTTCGCGCTTGCAGAGGTAATGTGGTCAGAAGCCAAAGCTAGCAACGTTGCTCTGCCGACAACAAGGCGCAGACGACGCAAGGAGAGAGAACCATGAAGCGAGGAAACGTAATTCTGCTCACGAGCTGTGCAACACTGGCCCTGTTGCTGGTTGCTAACGCAAGCCCAGGCTCCGCGCAGGGCACCAAGATGAGCGATGTCGCCGACCAATTGAGAACCGCACTGGCGGGTGAGCTGGTGACGGTTACGCAACAAGGCCCCGTGACGCTTACATCAAGCGCGGATTCTATGTTCCCATCGGCGGGATGGGAGCTAAACCCGGGAGCCCCGGTGCTCGGCAAGATCGTTCCGACCCTTTCCAAGCTTCAACGCACGGAGATCGTGGTTAGTGGGTACACGGACAATGCCACGGTCGGCCCAACGCTCCAGAGCGCGGGAATTTCGAACAATCTCGACCTCTCGTGCAAGCGGGCGGCGAGCGTGGTGGTTTATCTCGTGTCGAAAGGTGTAAATCCCAACCTGCTGTCGGCTCAATGCTTCGGGGAGACGCGCCCCGTTGCACCGAACGACACGCCCGAGGGAAAGGCGAAGAACCGGCGCGTGAATATCACGCTCACCGGCGATGGCACATGATCAGTTAGCGATTTGGCAACTCTAAGCCAATTGCACGGGGAGAACCATGAAGCGAGCAAACGTAATCCTAAGCGCGGCCGGGTTAGTCTTAGCTCTATCTGTGCCCGGCTGGGCGCAGATCAGAACGCTACCCACGCAGACCGTCACCCTTTCGGGCACCGTCGAAACCATAGATCTTCAGAAACGCGTCGTGAACATCAAGACGCCCGATGGCAAGTTCGAGTCGGTAGAGCAACGTTGCCAGATTGGCTTCTGACCACATTTGCCTTTGCGAGCGGGCTAAGGCTAAACAGTAGATTTTTCGCCGACTATGCAGAAATTGGGAAAGTTCACGGAGCTGGAGGTCGCATTCCGGGAATACGTTGGAGAGTGGTTAATGGGGCCTCACCGTATGTTGCCCGGTAGCTCTCGGCCAACTGGCCCAGTTCCACGAAGCCGTAGCGGTGGGCACCTTCTGCCACACTCACCATCTTGGGATTGGCGTCGCTCAGCGCACGGCGGACTTCCTTCAACCGACGCAACAGCACATACTGGGTCGGGCTCATGCCGAGAAATTCGGCGCAGCACAAGCGAAGGGTCCGATCGCCGACCGCGACCAGCGCGCACAATTCCGGCATCCGCAGAGGCCGGCCGAGATCCTCCGCCAAGACCTCCTCGAACCTGACCATGATCCTGGCATGACGGCGCTTAACCTGGCCGTCGCCCCGGGCGGGGGCGGTTGTCAAACAGGTGACCAGCATCTGGATCAAACTCTGTTCCATCGCCCGCGCGACCTCAAAATGGGACACGATCTTGGGCTTTGTCTCGGCGAGGCGACAGATTCGCCCGTGCAGACGCCGCAGACCCGCCGCAATGCGTTGAGAGGGTTGTAGGGTTCGGCCCTCCGCTGGCAAGGAGAACGGCGTTCCGGAGAGGGCCCGGCCATAATATTCGAGCTGTGCCGGGTCCATTACGATCACGTTCCAGGCAAAGGGTCCGGCCGTGAATTGATGCAGCCGCTCGCCACGGCTGTGGAACACGATGTCGCCCGCCTTCATTTCTGTGCCGCGCCATACGGGCATTGGTCCGGAATTCGCCGAAAACGTCATAAAGGCCAACCCAGGTGCGAGCTGCAAATAGGCTACGCGTGTGGCATCTTCCTCACATCGCAACACCTGCAAATGGTGCAGCTCTGCCCAGGTAAGGCGGGCTCTAAACCTGTCGCGGGGCAGGATGACGGCTTGGATTTGTGCCCGGCCCAGGCTCGCTTCGTAGTGATCGGGCTCAAGGAACGTGCGCGTGCCGCCACCCGCCATTTATCGCCCTGCGAAATCAAACAGAAGCCTATGGCTGAGCGTAGATCGGCCAAAAGACGCCGACTATGCAGTTTTGTGGATTCCGAAGTCGATCCGATCGCGGTCGTTATGCTTTTGGGGCGTCCGGCGGACGACGCAGCGTTGTCGAAGGCGATTCACCGAATAGCGAACGATAGGCAACCGAAAAGCGACCGAATTCCCAGAACCCGCAATCGGACGCGATCTCGGTGACAGTCATCCTTTCCGCATCGGCACTCCGCAGTGCCCGGCGTGCGTGCCCCAGCCGCGAAGCGGTTTGATGAGCTTGAGGTCGGGGACAAGGTGTCGATCACCTATAACAACACTGTGTCAGCGAGACTGAAGGCGCCGGGCGAGGCGCCGGTCAATAACGCGACCGGTGCCACCACCGCGGGGCAGAGGGAGCGGCCTGGGGGCACGGCAACCATGGAAAGGACGATGACCGTGACCGTCAGCGCCATCGATAAGAGCGCATCGTCGATCGCCTTCACTGGCCCGAACGGATGGAAATACAGTCGGCGTGTCGTCGACCCGAGTGTGCTCGATAAGGTTAAAGTTGGCGACCAGGTTGACATCACCTGGGATACAGACGTCACGGTTGCGGTGCAGTAGGAACGCCATACCGGCACTGCTGATTTCGAGGTTGCCTACAAGCGCGGGCTATGGCGCTGGACTGGCTGGCCGCGAAGCCACGCGACGCGCGGCGGTTGCAGCGGCTGGCCGTCCTGGCCCGATTCGATACTCGGACCGATACATTCGGTAGTCGAGCAATCAGCATAAATTGCCGTCTGATGTAGTATGGCAAAAGACCGCGTAGGGTCAGATCAATATTTAGGAGTGTAAAATGCTGAAGGTCCAAACGATGTCTGGTCGAGGAGTCTTGTCCTTATTCGGATTTGGCGCTGCGCTGTTCGCCATTCCAACCACTGATGCCGAGGCGCAAACCGCCGGAATGGAGCGGCGTCACCAGCGACGTCAAGGGCGCGTCGAGCGGCGTTACGAGCGGCGCGGAGGCAAGTCGGCGCAGCAACCGCCGGCGGCAGCCCAGCCTGCGCAACCCGCACCGGCACAAAAACAATAATTTTCTTTTGGGAGCCCCGCTGAGGTCTCTTTCAGCGTGCACGTGAGGAGGAGAAACACTTGATGGGATACTATCGCTGGGCGCGTTCCGCGCGAAGCACAGTGGCGTGGGTGAGTACCTGGGCATGAGCCCAAAGCGGTATCTCTGGCTCCGGCGAATGCACATGGCACCAAAGGAGAGAGATCCATGAAGCGAGGAAACTTAACACTGAGTGCGATCGGGTTGGTATTAGCTCTGTCTGTGCCCAGCTGGGCGCAGCTCCAAAGAACGCTTCCGACGCAGACCGTCACGGTTTCGGGTACCGTGGAGACCATCGATCATCAGAAGCGCGTCGTGAACATTAAGGCACCAGATGGCAAGATCGTCACGGTCGACGTGCCCGCAGGCGCGACGCGGTTCGATGAGCTCAAGGTCGGGGATAAGGTATCGATCACGTATAACAACACCGTCTCGGCGAGACTGAAGGCGCCGGGCGAAGCCCCGGTCAATACGGCGACGGGTACGAGCACCGCGGGGCAGGGAGATCGACCTGGGGGCACGGCGGGCGTGGAGAGAACAATGACCGTGACCGTCAGCGACGTCGATAAGGGCGCATCATCGATCACCTTCACTGGTCCGAACGGATGGAAATACAGCCGACGTGTCCTCGATCCGACTGTGCTCGATAAGGTTAAAGTTGGCGACCAGGTTGACATTACCTGGGACACAGACGTCGCGGTTGCGGTGCAGTAGGAACGACGTACCGGCACTGCTCATTTCCAAGCGGCCCACAAGCTCGGGCTATGGCGTGGGACCGTCTGGCCGCGAGCTGCCCGGCGCGGCGGTTGCAGCGGCCGGTAGTCCTGGCAGGAAACAACCTTGATCGGCGCGTCGGAAGCATCGGTGGTGCAACAAGCATTGGGCGGCCCCATTGATCAGGATCAATTCGTGGGCTCGCCGCACGACGTAAATTCCGCAGCGCTGAACCGTTGAAAAAAGGCAAGACGAGCCGTCCCCAAGGAGGACAAAGGTATGACACCGAAATTGGTCTTACCCATGCTCATTTTTGGCATGGTCGCTGGGATGTCCATCCCGACGAACGCAGAAAACGGTCAAGGTGATAGACGAGGCATCAACTGAAGCCCCCCTCGTCCTCGCCCAAACCGCCGGGATGGAGCGGCGCCAGGAGCGCCGGGAAACTCGACAGAACTGCCGTCAGGCGAATGGGCTCGTCGGTGCGGACAAGCGCCACTGCAAACAGAACGCACGACAGCAGGGACAGCCGGCACAAGCCCAGCCCGCGCAACCCGCGCCGGCACAAAAACAATAGTTTCGTTTGGGAGCGCTTCTGAGGTTCCCCTCAGCTTGCTCGCGCTAGCCCGAGTTTGGCGAGCCTAATCAGACCATCAACCAATCGTCTGCACCTTTTTTGACAAGGAAGATCGAATGAAGCAGTTCTTGTTTTTAGGGATCTCAATCCTGGCAGTCTCGGCTTGCGCCCCGGAGGCACCACCACCACCGCCTGCGGCGCCGGCTTCGGCGGCCCAGCCACTCCCCGGATCACCAGCCGCCGCGGCGCAGCCCGGAGGCTCTTTGGCCGGATCGCCCAACAACACGACCACAATCTTCGACGGAACATACACCACTGGGGCCGTCCAGAACGCGAGTGCGAGTGCTGGGAAGAGCCTTTCCGAGTGCCCTAATCTCCACGTGGCACCGCCTGTGACCATTCGCAATGGTCTCGCGCAGCTCCCGGTAAATAATGGTAGGGTCAATTCCACGTTTCAGGGATATGTCAGTCCGGATGGCACGTTGGCGATGCAGAGCGAGATCGGCCAAGCGTTCCAGGGACAAATTGATTCCAATTATGTTCTCAGAGGTAGGACGGTTGGGAACTGCGTGTACGACGCGGCGTGGAAGCGAACACGCTCGTCGACGTCGCACTTTTAGAAACTGCTACTGGTTGTCCGTTCTTGAGGAGGGGAGGGCAGTAGGAACGCTATACCGGCACTGGTTGATTTCCGAGCTGCCTACAAGCTCGGACTGTGGCGCGGGACTGGCTCGCCGCGAAGCCACGCGGCTCGCGGCGGTTGCAGCGTTCGTCGACGCCAGCATGCACAAAACGCCGCTGCATCAACTGCCGCTTTTCGGTTGCCTATCGTTCGCTATTCGGTGAATCGCCTTCGACAACGCGGCGGCGGGTCACCTGACGGCCCAAAAGCCTAACGCCAGCGATCGGATTGGCTTTGGAATCCACAAAATCTCCATAGCCGGCGTCTTTTGGCCGATCTAGGCTCAGCCATGAGCTTCTCCTTGATGTTGCAGGACGATAAATGCCGGGTGGCGGGACGCGCACGTTCCTCGGGCCCGATCACTACGAGGCGAGCCTGGGCCAGGCACAAATCCAAGCCGTCATCCTGCCCCGCGACAGGTTTAGAGCCCGCCTTACCTGAGCAGAATTGCACCATCTGCAGGTGTTGCGATGTGAGGAAGATCCCACGCATAGCCTATGTGCACTTCGCACCTGGGCTGGCCTTTATGACGTTTTCGGCCGATTCCGGACCGTTGCCGGTGTGGCGTGGCACAGAAATGCAGGCGGGTGACACCATGTTCCACGGCCGCGGCGAGCGGCTGCATCAGTGCACCCCCGGACCTTCGTCTGAAACGTGATAGCAATGGACCCGGCGCAGCTCGAACATTATGGCCGGGCTCTCTCCGGAACGCCGTTCTCCTTGCCAGCGGAGGGCCGAATCCTACAGCCCTCTCGGCGCGTTACGGCGGGTCTGCGACGTCTGCACGCGCGAATCTGTCGCCTCGCCGAGACAAAGCCCAAGATCGTCTCCCATTTTGAGGTCGCGCGGGCAATTGAACAGGGTTTGATCCAGATGCTGGTCACCTGTTTGACAACCGCGAGCGCCCGGGCCGACGGCCACGTCAAGCGCCGTCATGCCAGGATCATGGTCAGGTTCGAGGAGGTGTTGGCGGAGCATATCAGCCGGCCTCTGCGGATGCCGGAATTATGCGCGCTGGTCGCGGTCAGCGACCGGACCCTTCGCTTATGCTGTGCCAAATTTCTCGGCATGAGCCCGACCCAGTATGTGCTTGCGTCGGATGAAGGAAGTCCGCCGCGCGCTGCGCGACGCCAAACCCCACATGGTAAACGTCGCAGAAGTCGCCCGCCGCTTCGGCTTCGCGGAGCTGGGGCGAATGCGATCCCCGGCTCCGTGAATTTTCCCAATTTTTGCATAGTCGGCGACGAAATCAACGGTTTAGTCTCGCCTCGCTGGGCGAGCCTTCCAGCTGAAATAAGTCAACTCGGAAAGTCGTCAGCACGGCTTCACAAGGAGGAAAAAATGAAACAGCTCTGCCTATTAGGGATTTCATTGCTAGCAGTTTCGGCTTGTGTAGCTCAAGCCCCTCAACCAGCGG
>Ga0306926_10003288_pt1 | contig 16709 bp, 18 predicted proteins | sample flu12Cox44000178_FD_203759 | JGI IMG/M metagenome (GOLD analysis project Ga0306926, IMG submission 203759) | Lab enrichment of tropical soil microbial communities from Luquillo Experimental Forest, Puerto Rico - flux8day.12C.oxic.44.000.178 (v2)... | ecosystem: Environmental > Terrestrial >... | reverse complement strand
TTCGCATCGGATATTTGCTGCCGACGCGGGAGCGCATTATGGCAGGACAACCACAGGCAGCGCCGCTGCTGGAATTGGCTGAGCGAGCTGAGCGCCTGAGTTTCGATTCTGTCTGGGCCGGTGCACCAGCGAAATCACCGACCTCAAAGCGGCATTAGCCAACTTCCGGCGACCTTGGCCGAGCTCCCGTATCACAGATGCTGCCGCGGCGGGGGCTGAACTAACCCCGCGGCGCGGTCAACGGTACTTGCTATGATCGCCGTGGTGGGCGGGTCGAAATGCCGGCGGCGTACCGTCAGCGTACCACTTCGATGTCCTTCTTGGCGAGCGTCACCCTCTGCTCGCCGCCGAGTAGCTGCAGCAGGATCTCGACCCGCTGGCGCGGCCGCATGTCGGCGAAGATCGCCAGATGACCGGAGAAGGGGCCGCGCAGGATGCGGACGCGGACGCCGCGCCGTAACGACGCTGGCGGCACCAGCTCAATCAGCCCGCCGACCTCGCGGCCGCGGATTTCCTCAATGACGCTGTCGGGGACGCGCGCCGGCCCCGTGCCGTCCATGATCAGGTTGATGACGCCGGCGGTCCATCGTGCGGCGTGCCATTGCAGCTCGACCGCGATGAAACAGTAGCCGGGGAACAGGGGCGGCCGAAGCTCAACCCTGCGGCCGCGGCGGATGCGCCGATCCCGTAGCCGCGGGTAGTACGTCTCGTACCCGTTCAGGGCCAGACAGTGCAGCGCCAAGGCCTCGCGGTGAGGCTGTAGGCGAGCAGCGCACCAATACACGCTCACCCCGCCTGAAATCGGTGGCGATCGCGGCCGCCCTCACGCGGATCCGGCGCGCCGACGGCCGCGTCCTCAATCAACTTGCTGCGCCGGCCCATATGGCGCGGCCCGGCGAGAGCGCGGGTGTCAGGAGGTGGGTGGAAATAGCCGCGCCATACATCTCGCAGGATGCGATAGGCCAGCCCCTCGCCACTACAACCGGTCAAAGCGCTTTCCGCTGCAACCCGGAACGCTTGACGATCGGCCGGCAAGAGCGGCCCAGCGAGGCGGGAAATCAGGGCATCAAGATCAGGATCACAAGATGTTGCCATAGCGGCGCTCCCGTGAGAACGTGGGACCGCCTCAATGCTTGGATTTCAGGGTTGAACGCCTCCGCAGTTTCCTCCCCGCGGGGGCGTTCTTTTCTATTTGGCCGCCGCTGCTTCCTCCGCCGATGGCGTCGCCGATCGCCGCTCGCGCCGCCGGCGAGCAGCCGACCACCGCCCGACCAACTCGATCGGAATATCATGATGCGCGTAGTGCTCGCGCCGGGCCCGAGCATCCATTCCGCGCGCCTCCGCGAATGCCGCTTCCCACTCGGCCTCGACCTCGCTGCGCTCCTCCGCGGCGAGCAGGCCGGCGCGCCATAGCGTGCTGCGCTCCGTGGCGTAGGAAGGACGGACACCGTCAAATTCGAATTCATAGAAGGCGGCCGGCCTGCGGCCGTGACTGCCCCAGCGGGCCATGAGCTCGTCGCGATTCGCCGTCCACGCCGCCTCCAACTCCTCGCGGGAGTTGAAAAGGCTGCCGGCGTGCCCAGGCCCCAACCACAATTCCATTGCTTGGCTGGGGCTGAGGGCGTCACCAGTCAGGGCCTGAAGCTGATGCTGCCGCCGTTTCGCGGCGTTGCCGCTACCAAGGCCAAGGGTTTCAGGACGTTTGGTCCAACCTAATTCAACGGCAATGGTAAGGGCGGACACGCGACCCTCGCGAATCGCCTCGGCCAAGTCGTGACGGCCGTCCCTCTCCAATCGGGCAAGGATGTAATCGCGACGCCCGCCGCTCGGCATTACCTCAGCGCTTCGTTGGCCCTTAGTGCGCGGACCACCATGCTTGCCGAGCTTGGGATGACCGAGGTCGTCGGACATGAACGCCACAAGAATCGAGGATGTATCCGGTTTACGCCCGACCTCGGAACCACGCAACCAGTGAGATTTTCGGCGAGATTTTAAGGGATTGTTTCGGCCATCCGCGAAATTTTTCACGACTCCGTCCGTCTGTGAGGCGCGCGCCGCGACCTGATCGGCGGTCGGTATTTCGGACCCCCCTCCCATGTCATTGAGATTGCTCAGGAATTTCGTTCCTTCATATTGAACCGCGTTCGGCTAGGCAAGTCAAGGGGAATGGTGCTCATCGCAGCTGACTGAGCAGCTTGATGGCGCTGGTGTCGCCGCGCGCGGCAAGCGCTTGCGTGCCACCGACAGCGAAGACTGCGACTGCGCGTAGGAGCGCGCCGAGCTCACGTGCGGCGCCTGGATCGAACCGGCAATAGGCGCCGTTGCTCGCTTTAGCGATCGCGCGAAAGGTGCGTTCGACGCTGCGGCTATTGCCTTCTTGGAACATCAAGACCGGCACGCTCTCAATTGTCCGAGCTCCTTAGCTGCGGGAATGAGCTGATCGTCTTCCTCCTCACAGGCGTCGCCGACGAAGACGAGCGCCGAGACTTTGAGCAAGGCCGTTTGACGTTTGGCGTGAGCGAGGACCTTACCGATCTGTGTCCGTCCGGCGCGGCACTGGATGCGCGTCATGAGCCGAGTGAGTTCGTTGGTATCTGTGACCCAGCGTGAACTACGGCATTCGGAGAGGTCGCGGTAGTAGACCAGCTGCACGCTGAGCCCGTCGACAGACGCGACGGCTTTGAACATGTCGCCCTGCAGATGGCAGGCCATATCCCAGGTCTCGTGCCGGCTGTTGGTGGCGTCGAGCGCGAAGATGAGGCGCCCTGTCCCTGTGGTCGTGCGCGATGACGACTTCGTCATCTCGGCGATAAAAGTGTCGATATCGGCGGAAATCGCCGAGGATTTCCCTTCGACCGGTTCGATTTTTGGCATTTTGGCCTCCTTTGTGATTCCGGGGTGCAGACGATGCAGACGATCGAGGGGTACTTTCCTTTAGCTCTATATATTTCGCACCCTGCGAAATTCCGTACGTAGGTAGAAGTAGGGGGGATCGTCTGCATCGTCTGCACTTTCGCTGCCTCCGCTCGCATTTTCCCTGCTAAATCCCATACCCCTCTAATGAAATGAGGCACTGTATCGTCTGCATCGTCTGCACTTTCAGCTGATTTCTCCGAGTTGGAAGCGGGCGTGACCGGTCCTCGCGTTCTGCACCCTAACCAACCGATATTTACGCGACGTCCCTTGGACGTCGATCAGGTGCACGATGCGTCCATCGATTTTACGCAGCCAGTGTCCCAGGCGTTCGGCCGAAATCGCCTTCGGGTCCCCTTTCGAAGCCGCGACCCGAAGCAGGAATTGCTTGAAGTACATCGGGCCCCAATAAGTCGGCGGTGCATTGCACGCCTCCTCAATGATGGTTGCGGCCAAATAGGGCGTGTTGAGATCGAGGCCGTAATCCAGCCAAAGGCTGACGAACTCACGAATGCTATTGAGTACTGCGTCCTCGTCGCGGATGCCCTCCATGCTGATGACCGGGTCCGGCTCGTCCAGCCAAATCAACGGACTGCGCACCATCTTCGACCAGGCCGCATAGCTGCCGAACGGGCCGCATACCGACGGCGCGCTCGCTGCGAGGTAGGCGCGCACGATCGTAAGTGCGGCTGCGACATAGGTGCCGCGATTGTCGGCGGCGACCTCAAGCGCGTCCTTCTGGAAGACCCGCAGCTCCGGCCGCTCATCGAGCGCTTCGAGGTTGCAGACGAGCCCGCGCCGGACCATGTCGCCCCGGAACGTGATGTTGTTACCGGTCGCAAACACAGTGGAGCGACATTCGCAGGGTGGCATTTCGCTACGGCCGAGAATTCTAACGTTGACGACGGGCCGCTCAGTGAGCTGACAGAGCAGTTCGCCCTCGAGGTCGTAGGTGCAGTTATCGAGCGAGAAGATCGGGATTGCGCCCAGTAGGACCGAGCCAAGGCGTTTCTCGGTCTCCTCGATGCCCTTGCTGGCAGTGATAACCGGGCAGTACTGACCGGTCGCGACCATGGCGATCACATCGACGAGGTGGCTCTTGCCGGTCCCCGGCGTGTCGGCGCGTATGAGGTAGATCGGGGCGGTTGGCAGCGATCCGCGGAGCAGGGCGGTCAATAGCGCGGAGACTGAGACCGAGCAGTTGAGCTTCTTCTCCAGTCCGTCCTTTCCCTTGTCTCGGAAGGAAAACTCGCAGAACAGGTCCTTGAGCTTTGCAAGCGCCGCTAATGCGTCCTGTCGAGTGGGTCGCTCGACGATCGGCGGCAGCTGCAAGCTGGGGAGTAAGTAAAGCTCCGAGGGCGGATCATATCCGGGAGTGGAGAGCAGCGAGCCGTCGGGGCGCAGCGTGGGCGTGGTGATGATGCCGCTCACATGCGGGTAGGCCCAACGCCGCCCGCGCGTCAGCGCCATGCGCACGAGCAGGTTGGGCGGATCGACGTCGACCCAGGCACCTTTCCGAACATTCCAGCGCTGGTATATCGCGGCCTCGGCGACCGGCTCGACGAACGAATCCGCGCTAAAGGCACTCAATCGCGCCGCTATGGTCTTGCGTCCATTGGCCGCCACTCTGTTCTCGAAAGCGGGGTACACAAGTGTTCCCGCTCGGGTGAAGATCTCCAGGCCGGCGGAGATCATCGCGTGCTCGGCCGCGGAGACGGCGCGCGGAAGCTGACCGTCGATGAGACGAATGGTTGGCAGGATGTGGATGGCGGCTGCCGCTGCCGCCGCTGCCGGTCCCGGGCCTGGACCCGGCGCCGACGCGGGGCCCGCTGACGCGCCCCCGGGCGATGCTCCAGGCGACGGCCCCGCCGGAGCGGCGGCCATCAGCACCACGCCGCTCACAGCCTTGTTGTAGGACCGCTCCACTTCCTTGCGTAGGCGCTTTTTGTACTTGGCGCCGACACCGTTCGGGCACTTCTCGAACAGCGCGACGATGTCCTCGACTGTCCAGTGCCGGCGCTTGAGCTGGTCGACGACGCTCTGAAACAGCGCCGATCGGCTCTTGTCGCTGCCCTTGCCGACGCCGCCCTCGCGGATGTCCTTGAGCAACTCCGCAGGCAAGGTCGCCTCGTAGTCGATCGGAGCGGCGGCTGCGGCGACGGCCTCCGCGACTCGCGAGAACGCCGCCAGCAGCTCGTCCGGATCCCACAACCGGCCGGTCTGCTCAACGATCCGCGTCGCCTCGACGGCGGTGCGCCCGCGCGCCTGCTTCGCGGCCGAGGGGAAGTTCGGCGTACCCGGTACACGGTAACACTGCGTGATCACGCCCGTGTCCTGATCGGTGCCGGAGCTCGCACGGATAGCGTCGCCAATGAGCTTTGCTTGTGCGGCAGGGATGGCGCGTGTGAACAGGTACCAGTAGTGGAAATTCCCGGGCGAGGTCTCGATCACGAGGCTCGGTCTCACCGTGATACTGCCGCCCTTGCCCTTATCGGCGTCACAGTCGGCGACCAGCCCAAATACCCAAACAGTGTCCTCGAGGCCGCCGCGCAGATTGCCGCGCAGATCGGCGCGCACGGTGCGGGCCTCGATGTAGGCGTTGTGTCCGGCGAGCGCGTCGCCGACCGCAGTGCGCACCATGTTCTCGATATCATCGAGCGTAAACCGGCTGGGAACGAGTTTCTCGTCGAGCGGATTGAGCCGGGACATCTGCAACACGCCGGGCGGCCCGGCGCCGTTGATGACCTGGCGCGCGTGCGCGCTGATGATCTCGATGAATTGGCGAACGGTGGCCTCGTCCACTTGCGCGCTCATATGATCTTCCCGCCCAATCTGAGGAATAGAGAGAAAAGGTACTTGTGCATTCGCTCGGTCGGTTCCTGGTCGTACACAGTCTGCGCCGCTACCTTGTTGATGAAGTCGTGATGCCGGGTATCGAGCCGGTTTATGTTGCGTTGGCAGAACAGCGCGACCGCTTGCCAGGTCGGCTTGCCGTCGGTGCTGCGGAAATCGTCGCCGCCATGCAATCGGTTCTCGGTGTGCTGCACGGCGGCGTCCCAGATCTTCCTCTTGATCTCGTCCGGGACCACCGTGCTCTTGCCCAGGTTCTCGATACCCTGGGCCAGACCGTTGATGTCGGTGCCGGCGGATTGCAGCGTGCGCCTGAGCGCCTGCACGGCGGCGAGAACTTCGCCATCACTGTTGCTGGCGAGCAGGCGCACCACGGCGGCGAGTCGCTGCTCCAGAGTTAACGGAGTTTTGGGGCGCACGCTCATGGTTTGTTGAACGGCGGCAGTGATTGCTTCGCGAGCCTTAAGTCACACAAGTTCTGGGCGACCATCCCCTCGATGACGAGCAGCGCCGCGAAGCTGATTGCGATCTCAGGGGTCCAATTGCCTTTTTCCGCGCGTTGGCGAATCAGGTCCACCAACGCCTTCGTTTCAGGCTCAAGGTGGGGCCACGCTGCCTCGCCAATGCCGCGCCGAAAGCCGCGCTCGTTAATGGCCATCGCAATCTCGTCGAGCGTCGTAACGGCGGGGGAGAGCGCGGGCTTGAAGGGATGGCTAAAGGGATCGCTCATGTCGTCCTCCAGCACCGTTCCTTGTGTGGACACATGCGGCAACGCCAATCCTCTGGATTGTCGAAAGCGCGCGGCAGCAATTCGCCGGCGCGTGTCGCCTCAATGATGTTGACGGCGCGGTCGCTCCAGTACTGCGCGCGCTCGGCGTCGAACGGCACGAGGGAGTGCAAGAACTCGCAGGTGTTGGCGTTCACCGCGGTGAACAGCGCGGGGTTGGTGATCTCGAGATAGGCTTGATAGAGCGAGACCTGCGCGGCGTAGTGCGGGAACGCCTTCTCCAACCCGTCGCGCGCGACCGCCTTCCAGTTCTTGTCGTTTAGCGCCTTGCACTCCCAGATTAGGGGGAAGATCAGGTAAGCGTCCTGCAAGTCGGGACCATGGATGATGATGCCATCGGCATGCCCACGGAGCGCACCATTCACAGCGACGAAGGCGAGCGCCTCCCGCGGCGCGAACTTGAAGCCGACGGTGGTGAGATGCTGGCGCGCGCGCTCCTCGAAGTAGTGCCCGCGGTCGAAAATCTCGCGCGTCCTGGCCGCGAGCACGGGTTTGCACCACCAGTCGTACTGAATGCGGCGCGCGCATTCGTGCCCGATGGCTGACGCGCCCAGATAGGGTCGCGGCAATTCCGCTGGCGCTGCGGCGGCGCGTTCGATGGCTTCGTTGAGCGCGACGTTGATCGGCTCCTCCGTCAGCTTGGGCTTGTAGTAATCGTAGGGCACCGAAGCCTCGATCAGGTTTTGAGCGCAGCCGTCCCTTAAATTCCGATTTCGTCATTGAGTTCGGTTGGGTCCATCAACGGCCCACCTCCCGCGGCATTGGCCTGACGGGCGATCGTGCTCGCGCTCGATCCCCTGGAAACGCCCTTGTCGCTGAGGTCGCGCGCGATCATCGCCATGCGAATGAGCCGCATCGCGGTGAGCAGGAATTCGATCATGGTGTCGCGCGGCCAGGCCGTGACCGGCTGCGACCAGTCGATCGTGCCGCAGGCGCTCGCCAGCTCGGGCAAGATCGCCGCCACCGCGCCGGCATCCCATGGCTCGGGATCGAGCGCGGTCAGGCGAATGGTCTGTTCGGTGTCGAGCTGCTCCGCGGCCGCCTGCTCGGCGCGCTTGCCGATCCACGCGAATAACATCGCGGCGAGGACCCAACCCCATTCGGTATCGTTCAATCGTCCGACCGGCGTTCCTGGCGGTATGGGCCCGTCAAGCTTGACGACGTCGCGCGCGGCCTCGATGGCGGCGGCGGTCGCCCGCCGCTGCCATTCGTCCTCCAGCGCGGACAGCGAGACCTGCCCGATGGTGGGGGTCTTTTTCATCAGCGCGACCATGCCGGCGGAGTGATCGGCGTCGAGCCCGGCGCTGAGTCCGCGGGCGCGGCGGCTGAGGGAGTGGCTATAGCTCCGGCGCCGCCGCCATTGAACGGAGGCGGCTGCTCGACCGGGTGCCATTCCTTGTGCTCGGGGCCGATCGCGCCCAGCAGCACGTTCTTGTCGGCCCAGCTCTCGCCGCTGCCGTCGTTCTTCGGCCCGCCCTTCCTCACGCCGATCTTGGCGATGAGGATCAGGTTGTCGAAGTCCTTGAGGCTCGCTGAGTACACCTTGCGCGCGCGCTCGCTGGCGTCGCCGGGCCTGATGCCGTGCACGCTCTCCAGGATCTGCTTGAGGCGGCCGCGGTTGGTCCGAGCCATTTCCTGCTGACCCGCGGTCGTGCCTGCAAGCAAGAAAGTGTCAAAGACCTTGCGCTTCGCGTGCGGCCCGTCGACCACGACAAACTCGCAGTCGAGGTACTCGGCGTCCCCCGCCTTGGTGCGCTTGCAGATGCCATCCTCGCCGACATTGCCGGGGCGAATGCGCATCTGTACGGTCGCGATCGTCCCGTGCGGGATGAGCTCCGAGAAGTCCCGGGGGTCGGGAGCTTGTGAGTAGTCGAACGGCATGATGAACCTCCTATTGCTGTTCGAGGGGGTGAACGGATCGATTGAGGATTTTGGCGATGAGCTTTCCGAGGTCCGGCGGCTCGGTCTGATCGAGCTTTCCGCTGCGATCCTTGGCTGGGTAGCCCCATGGATTCGGCGACGAGCATACGAAGCCACGGGCCGGGTCCTGATCGTCGAACTTAAGGAAGTCCATCACGATGACCTCGTCGACGATGGCGCCGATCTCGCGCGGCACCTTGGCGCCCTCCATCTGGAAGCGGTGCTCGACGAAGCGGTTGAAGTCGTCGACGACCTTCTCGAGGATGACGACGAAGACCACGTTCTTCTCGCGCACGTGCTGCAACTGATGCAGCCACATCAGCATCTCGCGCGCATGCAGTCCGTAGACGCTGCGCAGATCCTTGGCGCCGGTGCGCTCCGAGCGCGCCTCCGGTTGCTGCTCCGCCGAGCGGAATGAAAGCCGGCTGATGGCGGTAATGCTGTCGACGAAAATCGTGTTGTAGCGGTCGAGATTTTCCAGCGCTCCCCCGACCGCCTTGTAATGCGCCTCGGAGTAGCAGCTGGTGGGAGCGAACGACGGGTTCGGCCCGCCGATGCGGACTGCGATATCGCGCGCGGTTTTCCAGTCCTCGATGTGAATGACGTCCGCCGGCACATCCTGCACGGCAAGGTCGCCGGCCTCGCCTTCGATAAACAGCACGCCGGTCGGATCGGCGAAGGTGCGCAACTGGCTGGTTTTACCGACGCCGGTCGGGCCCGCGAGCAGGATTTTCACACCGCGGGGCTGCGCGAGCCTCTCGTCGGCGCCGATGATTTTCATGGCGTGCTCCTCATTCCACCGGGAGCAGACGCCGCCCGCGCCAGAGAAGCGGCAAACGCGCGTATGTCTGCGACATCGGCGCGCCGAGCTTTCCGCTTAGAGGGTCGACGGTTGGCGGCTTGTTCCACTCGAGTTGCCCAACGGCAATTCCACGGCGCATAGGGGCCGTCGTTGTCGATACGATCGAGGGTCAAGTTGTCGTCGGGCACGTCGCCGACATCGGCAAAAAAATTTTGGAAGCTAAGCCAGGTTTCGCAAACGCGGATGCCGCGGCCACCATAGTTGGCATAGCACGGCACGTTTGGATTGGAGCAACGCGCCAGCATACCTTTCCAAATCCGATAAATTCGGGTGCTGGACATCCCGTGTTTTGTCTGGCGCCTTGTGGCCATCTCCTGCCGGAGGCATCCACAGCTTCTTGATATGCCTTGAAGTAAGTTGATCCCGCGCACGTTGCGTTCTACGCCGCAGACGCAACGACAACGCCAAAAAGCGTCACGGATTACTCCATTAAGGCGATATCGCTCTGGATGCATCGCAAGCACCGTCCAGCGACCAAATTGCCGTTCAGTGAGGTCAATGAGCTTTCTCACGGCGCGCCCCCTTCGAGCGTTCCGCGGCCATGACCACGTCGGCGGCGAGTTCGAGCTTGACGACGACGAGCAGCGGCTTGCGGTCGGCGCGGATAACGAGGAAGTCGCGACCCTCAAGCCAATCGTAGAGGCGGTTGAAGCCGTTGCCGCGGGCCTTGGCCTCGCCGCGCAGATCGCGACCGAGCACGGGCACGCTGATGTCGCCGCCGAAGCGGCCGCGCGCGGCGCCGGAGAGGGGCACGCGCTCGCCGGCAAGGCCGCGCTCCTGCAGTAGGCGCACAATGGCGCGTTCGGTGCGGTTGCCTTTGTCACGCGATGCGCGGCCGCCTCGCGCGCCCCCCTTCTCCAGCCGTGGTGCTTCACGCATAGCGGGCCTCCCGTAGTGCGTGCTGGTCGTTGCGAGCCACGGACTCCGCCAGAATCCGCTGGCGCAGGAAATCGACCGCCGCCTGCGCCTTCGACGCTGCGGTGAAGATCGCTTTGGAGTCGTTCTGGAGCAGCTCGAGATAGTTCTCGATATAGGCTGCGTGTGGAATGAAGCCGTCGATCGAGAACTCCGCACAAAGAAACGCTGCGCCCAGCTCGGCGATCAATTCCTCCGCCGCCTTGGACTGCAAACCGAACCGCGTACCGAGTTGCCGATCCAGCCGGGACGGGTGCCCGGTCCAGTGGACCAGCTCGTGAAAGAGGGTGGCGTAATAGTGTGCCCGACTCCGAAAGAACTTAAATGCGGGCATGTTGACGAGATCGAGCGTGCCCCCGCAGTAACCGGCAGTGTCCTCGATATCGCTCTCGTGGATTCGGACGCCTGTTGCAGCGATGAATTGGTCGATAAGAGCATCACGCTGATCTGGATTGGGCGGTCGCGGTGGCGCCGTGAGCCTGGTAGGCAAGCCTTCACATTGGTCGACGTTGAATACCGTGTAACTCTTCAACATCCGGAAGCCGTGCGGCTCGTCCCCCTCGGTCTCCCGTTTGACCAGATCCTTGACGAAGACAATGTGGTGACCGTGCTCACCCTTGCGGACATGACCGCCGGCCTCGAGCGCCTGCTTGAAGGTGAGGAACCGCGGCTGCGGCCAACCGTTACGGCGTGCGGTCCAGAGCAGCAGCGTGTTGACGCCAGAGTAAGGACGCCCGCTCACCGCGTTGGCGGGGATGTTCAAGCCGGGCGTCTCCGACCACGGCTTTATCCAAGGACGAGCGCCAGTTTTGAGTTCGGCGACGATGCCGCTAGTGACTTCTTGATAGATGTCTCGGGTCATGACTTCTTCTTCACGCTGGATTTCGCTAAAATGGCGGGACCGTCGAGTGTGACCTGGCGGCCAAAATCTCGACGGTCCCTGCGCCGGCAGTGGCCACGCATTGCACGCAGCGTACCGACGGTGATGCCGAGCGGAACGAGCGCTCGGCGCTACCGAGCGGGGCGGCAACCCGCTCGGCATAGGACATGTGTAGTTTCCTGCACTCATTAGCCCTGACCGTTCCCGTACTGCTTGCGGGCCTTCAATGCGCGCGTTGCCGCCACCCAGCTGTCTCCGAAGGACACTAAGGCTTTGCCTGGGGGCGTCCTCGTCGATCTCGGGTTGAGGAACATCGATCTCCGGCAGATCGAACCCGTCGGTGGCGAGATCCATCCTCTCGTTGAGGTCGTCGATTACCGACCTCAACTCGGCGAGCTTCGCGGTCGCCTCCTCACGCACCGCCGCCAAGGTCGCGGGATTAACTTGCGCATCGATCGCCGCCTGCGCCTGCTCCATCCACGCGACTTCGGCCGCCTCGACGCGGTCCGCCAACGTGTCGTCGAAGTAGGGAACGAACGCGTCTTCCGTGATCTGACGCAGGACGTTGGGCCGCAGCGTTGCCAAGGCGTCGATCTCGGTTTGCTCGATGCCCCACTCCTCGCGCCAGCGATCGGCCCGCTTCTCGGTCTCCTTCAGCGGCGTGGAGGGCAGCCCCAGTTCCTGCACCTGCTCGATAGTCAGGGCGACCGGCACCACCTCGAAGCGGAACTTGGGGAAGCGCAGGTCGCGGAACGCCTGCAGCTTGCGGCCGATGGAGACGGACATCTGACGCCCCGCGGGGTCGCAGTCGGCGACGGTGAACATGACGAGCGGCCGGCCGTCTTCGTTGGCGTCTTTGGCGATCTGATAAAGCAGCGCGTCCGATATCTCGCCGGTCGGCAGATAAAGGTCGGCATGCTTCGCGGTCGCGATCGGATCCAGCACGTCCTCAAGGCTTGCCTTCTCCCCGAAGATGGCGAAGCAGTAGGGTTGCCTTGGTTCGAATCCCCGCGCGACCGGTCGCGGCTCCATGTCGACGTTGTCGGGAATCTCGACGTCGACGCCGACCGAGATCGTCGCCTTGGGCATAACCCTTGCCTTGCGATGGATGATCGGCGGCGAATTGCGCTGATCGATGATGCGGTCGAAGCTGACGTAGCCCAACCACCTCGCCGTCTTGCCCGCGGTGTTGACCAACCAGGTCCAGTCGTCGTCCGTGTTCAGGTAGGGCTGGCCGTTCGGCTTGATGAGATTGCTGGTCGACACCAGCGTGTAATGGAGCCCCCGCCAATGAATCTTCTTGGAACGCGGGACCAGCCGGTCGAGGTGTTCGGCAATCCAGCGGCCGTCGCGGTGACCGGCCAGGGTGTCGAGTCGATAGGGGTCGACCTGCGGGGACAAGACCGTAAGGTCGTCCAAGCGGACGCCGGTCTTGGCGCAAGCGGTTTCGAGGATGGCCCGAAGCGCGCCGGCAGGTTTTCCGTTGATGGGGGTAGTCGGTCGGTATAACATATCCCTCGTCTCTCTCTTCGTGGGGATGGACAGCACGCCAATACGGGCTCCCCTGTTTCAGCAGCGGGAGCCCGAACTTCTTCAACTCGTATCGATGATGGTGGTGGCGGCGGTGACCTCGCTCGCCGCTTCCGTCGTCGACGCAAGGCTTGCCTTTAAGGTCACGACCACGTCGCTGGCGGTCGCGCCTTCTTGCTCCAGCACGGCGCGCATCTGGCCGACCGCGGCCATGACGCCGTCGATGGACGCCGACGCCAACGCCTCGATCAACGCGGCGGTGAGCGCGAGTTGGATCGGCAGCGGGAACGCGGAGACAAAGGAATGCTGGAAGGCGTCCCACTCCGTCTCGTCCCACACATTGATGGAGCCGCCGGGGCGCTTCCTAGGAGCGGGGATTTTTCGTTCTTTGACGAGCTTGCCGGTCCATTGACGGGAGTGTGGCCAGCCTTTCTCAGTCCGCAGCTGGCGAAATGTAAGTAAGCGCCCCATTGATCGCCTCGCAGGTCACAACGCGACGGGTAATGCCGCGGGATGCAAGGCTCTCTATCTACAGCAGTCCACTAGCGAATACGCAAAGCAGGCGGCAACATTCGCATCCAAATGGTTCAAAACCCCCACGCGCTGAGTTTTGAACTTCAAAACTCAATCGCCCTGAAGGACCGGGCGAACGACATGCCTTTTGAAGCTGCTGGCGCTGGGAAGCTTAGCCTTCCTGGGCCACGAAGATTTTTCGAACCAAGCTTTGAGATGCGCGGCCGCCGCCTCCTCGTTGCCCAAATACTGGTCCGAATTTAACGCCCGTCGGTATTCCGCCTGTGCGGCTTGAACCAGCTCAAGCGGGATGGGCGGGCGGCCGCCGGGACGCTTTTTAGCGGTCGCCTGTTCGCTGTCTCCGTCCTGCTCGGCTTCTTCCTGCTCGGGCAACGGCTCGGCGATTGGGTACCACTGAAGAAATTCTATTATCCAATCAGGCTTCTCGGCGACGTTTACGCCGCCGTCGCTCAATTTATCCGGGCACCAATAGCAGCATTCTGTAATCCACTCCTCGGGCTCGGGCTTGATCTGCCTAAGTACCACCTCCGCCCAATCGACATACTCAAACTCAATTTGCTCGGATACCTGCTCGGGTTTTACCTGCGCGGGCACCTGCTCCGGCTCCAGTTCCTGCTTCGCCTCAGCCCGAGCTTGCTCAGCCAGTGCATCAACGACGGGATCAGCAGGCAACTGGGATGTCAGTAGTTGCTCTCGCTGCACTGGGGTGTACGGCTGCGGCAGCCCCTCGCGCAGCTTGGCGATGGCCTCCTGCTGCTGCCGCCAGATCGGGGATCGCTTGAGATCCCGGAGGGCACGGGGAATGAGTTGCGGACCAGGGGGCTTGCCTTTATCTTCGGCCATGATGTGTGGCCCTCGCTTGGCGGTGAGACGTTCATGCATCGGGCCCGGACAGGGGCAACCACTCGCTGCCCGGGCCACCTCCCCTATCTCACCCCATCATGTTGCTGCCGCAACTGCACCACCCGACCTTCCGGTGGCGCGACGATCCGCAACACATGGGCGGCCCACGCGTTAAAGGCGTGCCGCTTCTCGGCGTCGAACTTGTGCAGGTCGTAAATGCGGTGCAGACCGGGCTGACGGTGCCCGATGCAGAGTTCGGCAATATGCGGAGCGATCTGGAGCCGGGATAACCCGGTACGGAAGGTCCGGCGCAGATCATGCAGAGTCCAGTGCGGGATTAGCTTGCCCCCGTTGAGCGCAGTCATTCGACGATTGAGGTACTTCACCGCTCGCACGTAATGGAGGAACGATCCGAGCGCGTAGGTGGGGACCGTTTTGGTGTGCCTATCCTGGAACAGTCCGCGCAGAATCTCGATTGCCGGCGCCGACAGCGGAACCACGATCGGTTCGTCCATCTTCATTCGCCCCGCCGGGATGGTCCATAGCGCACCATCGAGGTCGAACTCGGACCAGAGGGCACGGCCAAGCTCGGAACGCCGGACGCCGAGCAGCATGAGCAGCCGGATGAAGGGGCCGTAATAGACCGCCTCCAGCCCTTCGGTCGCGCGCCAGATCAGGGCGAGCTCGGCGTCGGTCAGAACCCGCTGCCGCGGCTTCTTAGCGCCGACCAGATCCTTCGCCGCAAGGTGATCGGTGGGCGCGTGCTGAAGGTCGTAGCGGGGAACCGCCCAATTGAAGAGCCGACGGGCGTAGACCAATGTCTGCCGGGCAGCTTCGGGGTGGCCACGGTCGACAATCTCGTCAACCATAGCGATCACATCGGTGCGGGTGATGCTGGTGATCGGCCGCGCGCCCCACCGGGGGATCAATTCACGCCGAATCCGGTTCTCGATATCAAGGCCGGTTCGCTTCGAGGCGACATGCCGGCTGATGAAGGTTTCAGCCACGGCCGCGAAGGTGCTGGCCTTCTCGGCGGCCGCTTGGCGGATTTCCTCGGCTTTGCGGGCGCGGGGGTCAACACCGTCCTGCATCTCCGTCAGCAAGGTTCGAGCCCGCTGACGAGCCGCAGCCAGGGGCATGGCGGGGAAATTGCCGACCTTGATTCGGACCGGCTTGGTGCTGCCGCGCGGGCAGCGCATGACGAAGAACGAGACGACCCCATGGGGGCTAGCGCGGCAACCGAAGCCGCGCAGCTGCTGATCCCAGATCTCGACCGCGCCAGTACGCGGCTTGGTAAGACCACGGAGTCGGCGATCGGAAAGGGTCTGTTTCATGGCTGTGCTGTCTTCATCGTTGGGTCCGACATACCATCCGTGGTAGTGCCACGGTAGTGCCACGACGGATTACGCCAGTTGACGTGGGGCTGCGTCAGTTGTCATCAAAATAGCAAGAAACCCGCTACCGCAAGGGTTTCCTCGAGGAATATGATGACGCGAGGCGACATGCGATGACGTGGCGGGACACCCTATCGCCGTCGTTCATGGCAATGGTCGCGTTGCAGCCGTCGCTGTTGTGCTTGGCACCCCAGCCGCCGCCGATCAACCCACCGAGATAGATGTAGAAGCTGTCGTCCCTTGGGCGGCGGCCATTGACGCGCCCGACCACGAGATCGGCGTGGTGGCCGGCGATGATGTGCTCGGGGATGGCGGGCGCGAGCGCCTTGAAAATGGTGTCGATGATGGTCATGGGATAGGTCATCCACATGCGCATGGCGGCGGGCTTGAGCGCGCTCACCACGCGTCCCGGCGGCAGCACGATTTCGAGCGCGCGGAACTGACCGTCGTTGATGGGAAGATCGAGCGCCGAGGTCAGGCACTTGAATGCCACCTGGCAGCAGGAGCGGCCCGCGGTCTCGCCGGAATTGTAGAAGCCGGCGACCTGCTTCGCGACGTCGGTGAGGTCGACCTTCATCCGGTCGCCTGCGATCTCCACGCGCACGCGGATCGGCACCCGCTCGCCGAGCTTGACGCCGTCATCGTCCACGAACGACTCCGCTTCATAGACGCCGTCGGGAATCTCGCGCACACGCGCGCGCGCAACCGCCTCGCTGTGATCCATGATCGCTTCAATGCCGCCGATCACGGCGTCGCGGCCGTATTTATGAATCATCTCGAGAAAGCGCCGCTCGCCCGTCTTGACCGCCGCGATCTGGGCGCGGAAGTCGCCCATCGCTCGCTCCGGCAGGCGCACATTGGTCCTGATGATCGAAATCAGCTCCTCGTTCGGCACGCCCTTGCGATAGATCTTCACGATCGGCATTTGCAGGCCTTCGGAAAAGATGTCGGTCGTGGCGCCGTCGAGCGTGCCGCCGACGTCGGGCCAATGCGCCATGCAGCAGGAGAACGCCACCACCTCGCCGTCGTGGAAGATCGGCACTGTGAAGGTCATGTGGTTGAGGTGGCTGCCGGTGATGTAGGCGTCGTTGGTCAGCAGGATGTCCCCGGGATCGAGGTTCTCCACGCCGTAGTGATCGAGCTTCGTCTTCACCGTGTCGCTCATGCCGCGGATGAACATGGGCAGCCCGAGTCCGATCGAAACCGTGTTGCCTTCCGCATCGAACAGGCCGACGGTAAAATCGAGCGCCTCGTAGATGATCATGTTGTAGGCGGTGCGCA
>Ga0306926_10003286_pt1 | contig 16711 bp, 15 predicted proteins | sample flu12Cox44000178_FD_203759 | JGI IMG/M metagenome (GOLD analysis project Ga0306926, IMG submission 203759) | Lab enrichment of tropical soil microbial communities from Luquillo Experimental Forest, Puerto Rico - flux8day.12C.oxic.44.000.178 (v2)... | ecosystem: Environmental > Terrestrial >... | reverse complement strand
AGGTCGAGCAGGACAAATCGATGTTCATTCCTGGCTTCTGCGAAAACCGAATCCGACCAGGGTTTCCAGTCGATCCCCCGTTGGTCGCCGCCGAAAGCAGTCGCGCAGCAACACAGAGCGATCGTCATCCAACTGAAATGTAAGCGGCGGATCGCAGTCGTATAGTAGGAGACCATAAAAGTGGTGCGGGATGCTCCTCACTCACGCCTCGCATCCAAACCCTTTTGAAGCCAACGGTGACTCGATGCACTACCTCGGATTCCGAGACGACGCCGCAGAAGTCAGATCCCGTCTTCGAAAAACCGCTTTTCCAAGTGCGTCGAGCGAGATCAAACCGGGACCGAATGCCAGAATGATCAAGGCAGCAAACCAAAACACAAAGGGGTCCGCTTTAACGAACTTATCCGGATCACTGATGAAGCTGGCAAATGCCTCCATGTCGGCTGTCACATATGCGACAGTCATCGACACGAACACCATGAGCGCGATGGGACGCGAAAAAAGACCGACAACCAGCAGCAGCCCGCCAAAACACTCAAGCGATCCGACAAACCAGGCATTCAAGCCGGGAAATGGAATACCAAGGCTTGAGAAGAATTGAGTGACCTTTGCGATATTTCCCAGTTTTCCCATGCCCGTCTGAAATAGCTGCCAAAAGAAATATATCCGCATCGCAAGCAAGAGCGGCGAACGCAGGTAGTTCGCGCCAGCAACGAAGAGTGTGTACGCTCGATGGATGAATCTATAAGCCATAGGTTAGCGAGGCCGCGCCTCAGACGGGCGGATGCAGAAAAAACTTGAAAAAACTTGACTCATCTGCAACCAGCTTTGCTTTTCAGGGATTCTAGGAGACTCGACAAAACCAGCCGAGCATGGACCAGACATCAAACCATTCCTTTATCTGCGCCGGCCAGTCGATTTCTGTTCGAGAGCTTTGTGAAACGGCCTGGAAGCACGCCTCTTCAACCGTCAAACCACGCCCTAAGAGTTGCAGAATCGCGAACGCGTCGGGGTTAAGGCGCTTGTAGTAAAGCATGTTGTCGTGGCGGTGAACCGCGAGATAGACTTTCGAACGCTTTGGGAAGCGAACCCGCTTGTGGCGGCGGGGCACCTTGGGTCCGGCGTTCATCGCGTTGCTTGCTTCACCGCGCAGGGCGTCCGAATCCCGCTTTTTGATCGCAACTAAAAAATCATCAATTCAGTTCTAACAGGCCAAGGTAAGGTTGCAGCCCGAGTTTTAGTTTACTTGCTGGCGTATCAAGAATGTCGTCGTGCGTGATAGGCGCTTTGGCCGGGCCATCAAATGCAACAACCTGAGCCCACTCAAAGCGCGCCATGTCCAACGCTAGTTCAGAATGAGGAGCGCTCCAATCCGGCTCCTCGCGCAAGAACTGTTCGAGACGATTTCCGAGGTCGCGAAGCGTGTAGGAATCCGACGGATAGCGCGCCAGATAGGCCCGCGCAAGCTTCAGGAACTTACGTTCGCCAACCACCGCGCGTAGCCCGCGATAATCGTCGTAGAGGCAGTCGAGCACGCGAAACCAGTATTGACGATTGTAGATTTCAAGCCGCTCAAATGAACTCAAACGATCGTTAGGTTTAATAAACTCCGAAGCGACATCGGCCATAGCTGCCCCATCTGTCCAGCGTTTTTGCATTCCCCACTGAGGTGTGAGGGGTCGAAACAGGGTACTGGCCATGACGCGTTGCAGCTCCCGCAATTGCCGGACCGAGTTTATCTTACGCGGGGCTCTCGGCAAGCTGGGCGTTACGGAATTTATTGGCTTTGAGCGCTTCATCATGCACCTCATCAAACGAAGGGATTCTATCGTCCCATTCCAGCAGTGTAGCAGTCGGCCCTACCAACTTGATTGCATGAGCGTACATCTTCCATACTGGATCCAGTACAGGATGATCATGGGTATCGAGAATATACTTTTCGAACTTTGAATGCCCGGCGATATGCATCTGTCCGACTCGATGATGTGGAATGTGGTTAAGATAATCGTACGGGTTAAAATTGTGGTTTTGCGAAGATACGTAGATATTGTTTACGTCGAGTAATATACCGCAGTCCGCCAACTCGGAAACTTCGCTGAGAAATTCCCACTCGGTCATTTCGGAGGCATGATATTCTGCGTAACTGCTGACATTCTCTACACAGATAGGAACCTCCAGAAAATCGCGAGCGGCACGGATCTTCTCCGCGGTGTGACGTGCGACCGCAAAGGTGTAAGGCATCGGAAGCAGATCATGCGTATAGCGCCCGTCAACACTTCCCCAACAGAGGTGATCGGATAACCACGGCGTTTTGGTACGCTTCACGAGCCGCTTGAGACGCCTGAGATGCTCGCGGTCAAATTTGTCCGCCGAGCCGAAATAAATCGCGACGCCATGCTGCACAACGCGATATTGCTCAAGGATTGCGTCGAGGACTTCAAGGGGCCGCCCACCATCGACCATGAAGTTTTCTGAAATGATCTCAAACCAATCAACCACCGGCTTTTTCGCCAGGATATGCCGGTAATGGGGGACACGGAGGCCTATGCCTATGTCATAGTTAGTATATCCGTTAAAGGGGTTTGCAGGCATAATCGTTCCTTAGCCCAAAGCGTTGGCTTGAAAAGGGTCCGTTTACGTCCTTGTTCGGGTCCTTTTTGATATCTCTACACCGCCCGGCGAACCGGGCGGGTAGAGGATTGTGCAAATGACTAAATGCCAGGCTTGCTGCCGTCGGTAGCGCAACCGCCCTTGCCTTTGCAAGAGTTTTTGGCCTTGCAACCGTTGTCACCAGTCTTACAGCCACCCTGTCCTTTACACTCGTTCTGCCCTTTGCATCCATGTTTGCCTTTTGCGTCATCCATTTGCTGGAGCGCAACACCGGCTTTGCTGTTAGCGGTTGTAGTCGCCGCATACGCTCGCACAGCGAACGATCCGGTTAGAAGACCGGCAACCGCTGCGCCGGCAATAATTGCTCTGGATGGTTTGATCATCTTTTGACTCTCTCTTGTGTCTTTTTGATGTTTGTCCGCCTTCGCGACGGCACTGTCGTTTTTCTTGGAAAAACTACAGACAACCGATCTCCTATTTGTGCGCGCGTCGGCATTATTAGGATGCACAAATAGAATTCTTATTCCTAGACTCGCTAAAACAGCGCCAAATTCCAAATTTTTTGACCAATTAGCGCCAAAAATCTCACAAGCCAAAGCGCCCGTGAGGGTTGCAAGCGATGCGAGCAGGGCCCCGGGAAGGGATGGCCTCCTCCGTGCCGTCCCATTAATTAATCCCAAATTCTCAAAGAACGCCCAATGAAGAAATCTGGTGATCCAGGTTTCGGATTAGTCTCCAACCAGTCTCGGCCAGATCGCTTGTAACGCACGGCTGTTGATCAAGCGCCGATCCCCATCCGGTACGCTTCGTTGCCGGGGATGGTCAAATCGGCCGGCCAAGGTTTGAAACCATGAACCGTAGCGCGGTGTTGAAAATGCCCCGCAAAGATCGCCCCCGACAATCACTGCTTTTGAGCGGATCAGATCAAGCGCCCAAAGAACATCTTCAATAGAGAATTGTCCACTTTCCCAATTTGTCACTGCATCGCTTCCTTTCAGGCAATCCAGATCTATCGTGACGTAGACCGACCGTGTGCGGAGAGACTCCAGGTATTTCACGAAAGTTCCGCGCCAATTCATGTCGGTAATCGGATGCAACCAGTCCGGGTAAACGGTCCGTCCGACTCTCCAGGGGGCAATCCAAAGTCGGTTTGCGCGACACGCAGCGCGATTTCCAAGCAACCTCCATGGGAACCGGCATTCAAAACTACCGCAACCCCAGACAGAGATTTGCTCGACGAGTCGGTTCTCCAAAGTGCGATTGACCCACGCTCCACAACACCAGTGAGGCGGACGACTATCCCAGTCCGGATGATTATCGAAGGAAATAATCAAGAACGGTTCTCGGAGACGCCGGACGAAGACTGCGGTCAGATGATGAAAATCGCCGGATCCCGAAAGCATGAAACGCCGGAAACGGCTCCCGAATTGTTCGTGAAACGCTTTGATCGCGCGTCGCGACGTGACGAATCGAAGCGATCGCCCGGTGTCTGTCGCGTCAATTCGGTCCAGACACTGTATCTCAAAGGGCAATTGAAAATCCCAGGCGTCGTCAAGAGCGAGCCACGCTGCATCAGGACTTTCCAATCGACAGTTCGCTACCATAGCTCACTGGCGTTCGCAAATTTTTGAATTGTCCGATCGTATCGGGTCGGCTCCAGAAGCGGAAGAAGGAGACGAAAAATCGGGTTCAGCCATGCGTACGCTGAGAGCACGTAAAGATCCAGCGGTTCGAGATCCATCCGAAAATGGTACTTCGGATCATAGTTCAATGGTGCGCTGTGATAGGTATGAATCCCATTCTTCAAGGCCCAGATGATCGTGTCGCGCCAAGTCACAAAATAGAGGTGGTAGTCCAAAGCGACCGAATAGTCCAAACCGATATAGTTGTCCCGTAAGATTCCGTCATGGACAAGGACGGAGGCGAAGGCGATGATCCGCCCATTCTGCCGCCAAATGAAAAATCTTGCACGTTCAGGCATCCCGTGCGCCAGTTCGCAAAAGTAGGTCTTTGAGAGTTCCTCAAATCGGAATTGCGATCTAGCCAGTGTCTGCAGATAAAGAGGATAAATTTCATCTACAAACGGAACAATGTTTGTAACCACCTCCCATTCAATGCGCAATCCACTCTCAGATTTCTTGAATTTTCTGCGAAGATTTTTCCGGATCGAATGACTCAACCGCCTTACAAGGTAGTCTTCAAAATCTTCAAAATCCAAATCCAGCCGCGTCGCAGGCATGCTCGGTACCCGTGTAAATCCAGAGCTTTTCAGCGCGTCAAGTTCGCTCCGATAGACTTTCGGGAAGTCTTTAAAGACGATTAGTATCGTCTTTAATTTGCGCGCAACAGGTCTGAGGCCATGCCGCAGAGCTTCGACCGTCCATCCTACACCCTTGCTTACTGTGTCTCGCGCAAGATCCCCTTCTCCAGCCGAGCAGCCGACCATCAACATGCGCAAATTTAAGAATCCGGGGATATATTTGCGAACCCAATTGACGAGCTTCCGAACGACGGCGGGCGTTCCAGTCACCAGGTCTTGATTTACGACCAGGAAGGGCTGTATTGCCCGGATTCGTCCTTCGCCATCCTTGAGCAGCAGGTAGTAATGGGCGAATTGATTCCTCAGTGATTCGTGAACTATCTCGTAGTACCGATGATCTAAAGCTTTGCCCTCAAAGCACCCCACCCATGCTTCATAGTCTTCAGGAGGAATGCCGTCTGCCACGGCTGCCGACCCGTGAGATGTCTGGAAACTGAAAAGAATCCGTGCTGATTTTATCGCAATTTCTTCCGCAGGTTCCATTCGGATCTTCGGTGTAAATTCGGCTGTACTTTTGGTGCGGTTTGGCAATGGGCTGGAGGGGCGTTGCTTGCGACGCCCTGGTTTCGAGGCGAACACAGTTCTTTGTTGCGCATTGACAAAGGCTCGGGAGGCGCGAGCGCGTCCCCTCCAATCTTTTTCTGGCGTCTCAGTTAAAGGTTGGGGGACACGCCGGGAAGCCGGCACGCTCCTCGCTCAGGCCTGCAAAACTATGAGCCGGCCGAAGTCGTCTCAGGCACCAGCGGTCTGCTTTTTTCAGGTAAACTCGGGTCAAGAAAAGCGAGGGCATGCGGAGGCTTGATAACTCGGGTTCCTTCCTGCTTTTGTTGCTCAGCTATTTGCCGATGCAGTTGATCCATTTTTGTCCAATGCACCTTGGGACGAAAATGATGCTCGGCGTGGTATCCATTGTTGAACCAGAGAAAATTGTAAATCTTCTCGTAGGAACTTACTCCCCAGGCGATCGGTTTGTCCGGGTTACCGCCGAAATGAAGGTAAAAACCGTTCAGATACGAAAGACAGTGGCCGAGATAGTAGAACGGCAGAAAGACGACGATGAACCTCCAGTTGAGGACGCCAAGCAGAATGAAAAAGCAGATGAAAGACGCAATTTCTGCAACGCCCCAAAACGCGTCTTTAGAACTCTTTCGTTTGACCTCGGCGTAGATTGCCTTGGGGTCATCCCGCATATAGCTGAGAAAAACATAACTCCACACATTCTCCGCTTCGCCATCATGACCATGACGATAGATCGATAGCCAATCGACGGTGTCTCCATGTTCATCGGGTCTGTCGCTGTTTCCCATATGATGGCGATGATGAACGTATTTGTAAAAAGTCTGGGAAAAACCAAGGCAAAGCGACTCTACAAGTCCAAAAACACGATTAAGCGGTCGCCACGCAAAATAAGGATTGTGCAGAAAATTATGAGAGATCCCATTAATATTCCAGGAGACGCTGACCGAGTATATAGTCCCCATGCAGATGATTGCCCACCAGGGAGCAACGGGGAAAACGGCAAAAAAGGCCAGCACATAGGCAAGGTGCAAAAAACCGCACAACGCCGGCACAACGTCCCATTTTGAATAGGCGAAGAACTTCATAGACTTCGGAAACAGATAAATGAACTCGCCGCGTTGCGCCACGTCAAGTTTTCCAAGACACAGCCATTCGGAAAACAGAGGATTCACCACAAAGGCGCAGAATGGAAGAATGGAAGAATGGAAGATTGGAAGGATGGACGATAAAGCTTAGAACAAGGCTTCGATCGCCGCTATTGACCTGGAGGGCTCCGGTTCCCTCGCAGCCGCGTTAGGTGAAGGGCCCGTCTCGCATTGCCCAATCTCCCATTCTTCCAATCTTCCATTCTGCCATTCTTCCACGTTGCAGGGATCGACGTTGCGAGACAACCTCTCCCTCACCATCACCCTGACGCCAAACTTAGATCCATTCCGATCTTCGTGCCCTCTGCGCCTCTGTGGTGAATCCCCGTTCCGAGTTCGGAGTTCGGGGTTCGGGGTTTGGGCGTACCGTTCGCCGTTCGCGGAGCGAGGTCAGACAGCGCTTACCATCAGCCTAACGCCAAACTTCAATCCATTCCGACTTTCGTGCCCTCTGCGTCTCTGCGGTGAATCCATTCTTCCTCCTATTCCTGGCCGAATTTCCTGATGTCTTCGGGGGCGTCCTTGGTTGGGACCTTCGGCTCGCCCTGGACCATGATGCGGATTTGCTCCACGATCTCGGGATTGGCAAGCGTAGTGACGTCGCCGATATCCGTGGTGTTGGAAATCGAAGCCAGCACCCGGCGCATGATTTTCCCCGAGCGTGTCTTCGGCATGTCGGAAACAATACGAACACCTTTCGGCCGCGCGATTTTGCCAATCGAAATCTCAATTACGCGAACAACCTTATCTTCAATGGACTTGCTGGGCTTCAGGCCAGGCTTAAGCGCGATATAAATCTCAGGCACCCGCCCGCGCAACTCATCCATAACCGGTACTACCGCAGCTTCGGCGACCTCATCGACGGCGAGACAAGCGGATTCCAGTTCCTTTGTTCCGAGACGATGACCGGACACGTTGATCACGTCATCGATCCGCCCCAGGATGCGGTAATAGCCGTCGGCGGCCTGCATTGCACCGTCATTGCAAAAGTATGGCCAGTCGCGCCAGTCCTTGCTTTTCGGATCCTTGCAGTATTTGCGATAATAGGTCTGAACGTACCGCTCGGGATCTCCCCAGATAGTTTGGAAGATTCCTGGCCACGGGTTGCGGATGCAGATGTTCCCGGCGTGGCCAGAACCCGCCGGGACTTCGTTCCCGTCTTCGTCCAGGATCACGGGGTGAATCCCCGGCACTGCGGGTCCTGCGCTGCCGGGTTTCATGGGATCCATTGCCGGCTTGGTGCTGCACAGGAAACCTCCGTTTTCCGTTTGCCACCAGGTATCAACAATCACCGCCTCCCGCTTGCCGATCACGTTGTAGTACCAGCGCCAGACGTCCGGTTCGATCGGCTCGCCCACGGTGGTCATGTGCTTGAAGTGGTAATCGTACTTCCCTGGCTCGTCCGGACCGGCCCTTCGCAACGTCCGGATGGCCGTGGGTGAGGTATGGAAGATGTTGACGTTGAGCCGCTCGGCGATCCGCCAGGGACGTCCGGAGTCGGGGAAGGTGGGAACCCCCTCGTAAACCACGCTGGTAGCGGCTATGGCCAACGGACCATAGACGATATACGAATGCCCGGTAATCCAACCGATATCCGCCATGCACCAGTAAACGTCCTCGGGATGGATATCCTGGATGTATTTCGAGGTTCCCGCTACATAGGCCAGGTACCCGCCCGTGCCGTGCTGGCAACCCTTCGGCCGGCCGGTTGTCCCGCTGGTGTACATGAGAAATAGAGGCGCTTCTGCAGGCATCGACACTGGGGCCACCCTGCTACCCGCGAACTTCTTCATGACCTCGCGAAGGTCGTAGTCACGACCCGCAACCATCGGGCTTGAAGTGGCGCTACGTTCGCCTAAGCGACGCCACACCAGAACCTTGTCGACCTTCTGGCCGTTCTTTTCGGCGACAGCTACCGCAACGTCCGCGTTTACCTTGTGGTCGAGCAACTTGCCGCTCCGGTAGTAACCGTCCATCGTGATCAGTACCCGGCTGGCGGAATCCGCCATTCTGATTCCACAAGCCTCACCGCTGAATCCCCCGAAGACCTGGGAATGAATAATGCCCAGTCGCGCGCATGCCAGCATGGTAATCGGCAGTTCCGGAACCATCGGAAGGTGCAATGTCACGCGATCGCCAGTCTTGAGGCCCGCGAAATCTCGCAGCATCGCCGCCACTTCATTTACCCGCGCCCAAAGCTCCTGATAAGTGATCGCCTCATGACCTTCGTCTTCGGGTTCAGGAACGAAAATCAGCGCCGCTTTGTTCCTGTACTTGGCCAGATGGCGATCGACGCAGTTGTAACAGGCGTTGATCTTTCCGCCGACGAACCATTTCCAGAACGGCGGGTTGCTGGTATCCAGGGTCGTGTGCCAATACTGGTCCCAGCTCAGCATGTCGGCATATTCTCTGAAGCATTCCGGGAATTTTTCGATACTGAATCGCTCGCTGACCGAGGGTTCGGTCAGGTTCGCCTGACCAACGAATTTGGCCGAAGGATAGAAATATTCTTCCTCTTTCCAATGGACCGCAATTTGTGCCTCGTTAACATCGACGTCGACCTTTGTCATTGCTGTTGGTTCTTTTTCCTCTGGCATAGTACCCTCCCTTACGGGTTAGTCTGATCCGGATCGGAGCGTTCGCCTTAGGATCGCAAACCCTATAAAGCTGAACGCGTTTCGTGTCGAAGATCTCTCCTTATATTATCACGCGTAAACAGGCTTCCTATGACAAACGTCATCAAAGAGACGCCAATCGGATACCAAAGCCCCGCATAAAAATTGCCTGTTGCTGCAGTGATCGATGCAACAATCAAAGGCAGAAATCCCCCAAACCACCCGTTGCCGATATGGTAAGGGAACGACATCGAAGTGTATCGTATTTGCGTCGGGAACAATTCGACCAGAAAAGCGGCTATCGGCCCATAAACCATCGTTACGTAGATCATCAACACGATAAGAATTGCAAGAATACCCGGGTAATTGATTTTTGAGGGATCGGCGGCTTTTGGATATCCGTCTGAGGCGACCGCGGCCTCTAAAGCTTTGTCGTCAAATCCGGTGAGCGATTTTTCGCCGACTTGTATTGTCAACGGCGCATCAGGTTTCGCCGCTTGAACTTCGAACGGCACTCCGCGTTTCGTCAGAAACTGGCGCGCTTTATAGCTCGGAACGGCTGCAGGCGCCGGTTTATACTGCTGAAAAGCGTCCGAGAGCGTCGATGCAAATTTGTCGCCGAAGCCTTGAAACTCACTGGTGTAAAGGACAACCGGGGCCTTGCTTATGGCCTCACTAAGTACCGGATTGGCAAGGTAGGTCAATCCTTTGAAGAGCGGAATGTAGGTGAGAGCAGCAAGCAGGCAGGCGGCCATCATGATCTTCTTTCGCCCGATCTTGTCGGAAAGCGATCCGAAAACGAGGAAAAACGGCGTTCCGACGACCAGCGCTATCGCAATGAGAGTATAACTATGCTGGTAATCAACCTTCAAAACATTCTGAAGGTAAAACAATGCGTAAAACTGGCCGGTGTACCAGACAACACCCTGGCCGGCTGTCGCTCCGAGAAGTGCGATCCAGACATATTTCGCGTTAGGGAGTTTGAAAAAGCTGTCAGTGAGAGGCGTTTTGCTGACCCTTCCCTGCGCCTTCATTTCCGCAAAAATCGGGGTTTCCTGCAGTTTAAGCCGGATATAAACGGACACGCCAAGCAAAATTACTGAAACAAGAAACGGAATCCGCCACCCCCACTCCTTAAATTGGGTCTCCGACAGTCCGCCACGGCATGCCAGAATCACCCCAAGAGATACAAAGAAACCGAGCGTGGCGGTCGTTTGGATCCAACTGGTAAAGAAACCCCGCTTCTCGATCGGAGCATGCTCAGCTACGTAGGTAGCCGCACCCCCATATTCTCCTCCCAGGGCAAGACCCTGTGCCAGGCGCAATGTCACAAGAATGATAGGAGCCCAGATCCCTATTTGCGAATACGTTGGCAGCACACCAACAAGAGCGGTTGCAAGCCCCATCACAATGATCGTGATCAGGAACGTGTATTTTCGTCCGACGATGTCGCCAATACGACCGAAAACGATTGCGCCAAATGGCCGTACTCCAAATCCCGCGCCAAACGTGGCTAAACTGGCCAGATATGCGGCGACGTCATTTCCGGGAGGAAAAAAGAGACCTGCAAAAAAAGTGGCTAACGTCCCATACAAATAGAAATCGTACCATTCGAAGACGGTGCCTAAGGAGGAAGCAAAGATTACACGGCGATGTTGAGCTCGAAGTTCGCTAGAAGAAAGCGTTGCCTGGGTGGATACAAAAGTAGACATACTGTTCTGAGAGAGAGATTTGGGTGCCTGACCAAGAACATGAACCGAGGGGTTCCTCGCTGGTTTTTCTCTGGACTGTTTTTTGGGGGGGATATCGCCAGGGAAGGCACGATTCGGGGAGTATCCGAGCTACTAGTAATCAGGTCAAGACCAAACCCGCCATAATCTCAAATCTGAGACTTAGACCTGGCCTTCTCATAAATTTTGTAATTTTGTGAGAAGCACCTCACTTGGCCGAGGCGATCTGTTGAGGGGAAGGAACTTTTCATCGGGGTGGCATCATGTGAAGATTTTTGGCAACGCGACATAGATAACGCTGTGACCGGGTGGCGGTAGGGTCCGATCCCGCCCAGTTTCTGCTGAATGACATCGAATCCATCCTTCCGGGTCCTCTAGAAACTGGTGCGGGATGCGACCGGTCCCGATTGAGTTGGATGTCTAACTCGTTGCAAACTAAGCTTGGGCGCTGTGCGAAAGAATCTTCGACAAGAATTGCTGGGCCCGGTCGGTGCCAGGTGCACGGAAAAAGTCCGTTTTTGCCCGGTCTTCAACGACCTGTCCGTCGTCCATGAAAATCACTCTGTCTGCGACTTCCCTGGCAAATCCCATCTCGTGCGTTACGACCATCATTGTCATCCCGGCTTGAGCCAGATTTACCATGACATCGAGAACTTCTTTGATCATTTCAGGATCAAGCGCTGAGGTCGGCTCGTCGAAAAGCATTGCAATCGGATCCATCGCAAGCGCCCGCGCGATTGCCACACGCTGCTGTTGCCCGCCGGAAAGCTGCGCGGGAAATTTTTGCGCATGCGCTTTGAGTCCTACGACTTCGAGAAGCTTCAGCGCTTTCTCGGCCGCCTCACTCTGTCCTCGTTTCAGAACCCGGCATTGCGCGATCGTGAGGTTCTGCATAACGCTCAGATGAGGAAACAATTCGAAATGCTGGAACACCATGCCTACCCGCGAGCGCAACTTCGAAAGATTGGTTTTTTTCTCCCCGACCGACGCACCATCAACGATAATTTCCCCCTTTTGGAAACTCTCCAGACCGTTCACGCATTTGATCAGCGTCGATTTCCCCGATCCGGAAGGTCCACAGACGACAACCACCTCTCCCTTGGTAACCTCCGTACTGCAATCCTTTAATACGTGGAAGTCTCCGTACCACTTCGAGACATTTTTGATCGAGATCATCAGGCTATTTTCTTTTGCAGTTTGCGCACCAATGTTGACGCTACAAAACAGATCGCCAGATAGACCGCGCCGGCAAACAGGATCAATTCAACAAGCGTTCCGTCGCGGTTCCCAGTGTTATAGGCTACCCCAAAGAAGTCAGCGAGACCCATAACATAAACAAGAGATGTATCCTGAAAAAGAATGATTGCTTGCGTCAGCAACAAGGGAATCATCCTGCGAAACGCTTGCGGCAAAATAATCAGCCTCATGGTTTCGCCGCCCGTCATTCCGAGAGCCAATCCCGCCGAGACCTGGCCTTTCGACACGCTTTGAATACCGGCCCTGATGATTTCGGCGTAGTAAGACGCTTCAAATAAAGAGAACGCAACAAAAGCGGACAAAAGTCTGATATCGAGGCTTGGATTTCCGACCACCCTTTTGATGAGGTCGGGTACAAGCAGGTAAAACCAAAGCAGTACCATCACCAGCGGAATTGACCGGAAACAGGTCACGTATAAACCAGCCAGGGTCGAGAGCACGCGGCTTTTGGAGAGTCTGCAGACTGCGAGCATCGTCCCGATAATCATGCCCGCAATAACGGCTACCAACGTAATCTGAAGGGTGCGAAGCATGCCCTCCCAGAGATAGGGTATCGCGCCAGGAATCGAGCTCCAGTCAAAGGAATACACCTATTGTTTTCCTCCAACGAAACCTGGTAACCTTGTGGTTTTTTCCACGTTCCTTGAAATAAGCATCACGACCAGATTCACAATTGCGTAGAGTACCGTAACCGCGATAAACGACTCATATAAACGCGAGGTATATTCCCCCATGTTTTTACTGCGTTGCGCGAGTTCAACGAGACCGATCGTAGAGGCAACGGCCGTATTCTTAATCAGGTTCAGGAATTCAGACGTCAGTGTCGGAATAATGATCCTGTAAGCGACAGGTAACAAGATCAGAGTGTAGACCTGAGCGGTGTCAAACCCGAGCGCCAGACCGGCGCCGTATTGCCCTCTCCCCAAAGACATGATGCCGGAGCGGACCTGTTCCGAGACACGAGCGGCCGTAAAAAATCCCAGGCACAGTGTTGCGCTTACAAATTGCTGAAGGTCAGGAGACAGACCCTGCTTAAACCAGGTTCCAAAAAATGGAACAGTCTCCGGAAGCACGAAGTACCAAATGAAAAGCTGAACCAGCAGGGGTATGTTGCGAAATATCTCAACATAAAAGGCTCCGAGCTGGGGCAGCAGGGTTCCTCTTAAAGTTCGTAGAACCCCAATTAGTGACCCGACAACGAATGCAAGAACCCAGCTGCAGACAGATAGCAAAAGCGTCCACCCGAGACCAAAGAGAAGGTAGCTGAGATAGTTGCCCCCACCTCCAACCGCCGGCTGCAGAAATACCCTGAAATCCAAATCCGCCAGAATTGTCGCCATTCTCCTCCTCTCGAGCGGCGCCCACCCGGAACCCGACTGCCTTCATCAGCTTTCGCGCAGATTGAAATCGCAAAAGCCGAGTTATTGCAATGCCTTATCGTTAGGCGCCTTAAACAAAGCTTTCATATCGTCACTTAACGGAAGATCGAGGTTCAAGTTCTTCGGAGGAATTGGCGACTGGAACCATTTCTTATAGAGCTTTTCAGCTTCGCCGGATGTCTCTGCCTTGGCGATCGTATCATCTACGAGTTTCTTAAATTGATCGTCCCCTTTTCGCATCATCATGCCATAGGCTTCCTTTGACTGCGGCGTTCCCTCGATCACGAAGTCATCCGGCTTCCGGGCCTTGGCACGTTCCCCGGCCAGCAGAGCATCATCAAGCATGAAGGCAGCCGCGCGCCCGCTCTGCAACGTCAAAAACGATTCGCCATGATCCTTGGCGCTGATAATGTTCATGCCCATGTTGTTTTTCTCGTTCATTTCCCGAATGAGACGCTCCGAAGTCGTCCCTGAGGTAACGACAACATTCTTCCCTTTAAGATCCGGAAAATCTTTAATGCCCGAATCCTTCTTGACCAGCAACCGGGTGCCTATCACAAAGAACGTATCCGAAAAGCTGACCTGCTGTTGTCGCTCAAGATTATTAGTGGTTGATCCAGCCTCGATGTCGATCGTGCCGTTCTGAATCAGCGGAATGCGATTTTGCGACGTAATTGGAATGAGCTTCACTTGAAGATTGGGCATGTTCAATTTTTTCTTCACGGCATCGACGACCATCATAAGCAGATCCTGAGCATAGCCAACGACCTGATTCTTATCGTCGTAGTACGAGAATGGGATCGAGGATTCTCGATGTCCCAGCGTAATGACCCCCGCATCTTTAATCTTCTTCAACGTTCCGGTCAGCTCTTCCTCTGTCCAGGCCTTTGGACACACAGCAACCAAGCAGAGACCGATTACGGCGACTAAATAGTTCTTCATTGTTATTGAACGTTGACCTCATTTAAGGGGGGTATCCCGGCGAACAAGCTGCGAAGCGAGGGGCGGAATGTCAATCTGAAACTGTATTGCGCATCGCCCTTGATATCCTCAAGAATCAGCGCGAAGAGAACTACAGATTCCTTACTATCCTTCGCGTAACTTTTTCTAATGTACTGCGTCTGTTACCCTCAGAAATGAAAGTGTTCGGGTACACCCTTGCGGCAATATTCATTCTTCTCGCGGCGGTTTCCCCGTCTTTGGCGCAAAGCATCAACGTTGTGTCAGCTTACTATGGAACGTCCGCTCGCAGCAGAGACGTCACGGGACGGGTTCAACGCTTCGCGGACTTCGGGGAGCCGTTCCGAGTCAGCAACGACACTTTCCGCATGGATCCCATACCTGGCCAAAGGAAGACCCTGGTCGTTGTCTACAATGTGGAGGGCAGGCGAATCACGGACAGCGTCGAGGAGGGAGATGTATTCTATTTCCGAGGTGGCAGGTACGCGGATGCGGTTCCCGGTTATTACAGACGCGGAACACAAATTCTCGCCGCTTCCTACGGAACCAGGGGGCGATACGTGAACGTTTCCCGTGTCGTTCAGAATTTTGTCCGAATCCGGCGGCCATTTAAGGTTTCAAACGAGACTTTCGGAATCGACCCCTACCCTGGCGTGATAAAACGCCTGAAGGTCCTTTACTTGCGAAACGGTGAACGCCGAAGTCAGATCTACGTTGAAGGTGACGTCGTCCACTTGTAGCTGCGTTGATGACAGAGCAGCGGAGGCGCAACCAAAGGTTCGTCCTCCCCATGTTGTGCGCTTCGATCCTCACCAAAACCGGGTGCCGAGAGCGCATCAGGCCTAGCCGCGCCATTCGGGCACCGCTGCTCCGGGATGAAATTTTCGGGCTGCCTACTGCATTTTTGCAAACGCCGCTTCCCTCTTCCTTCGATCAATTACGAATGTGTTGTTGTCGCCGTACAGAGCCCAAGGACCGGGAGGAACATCCTCGAATTCCACAAACTTCCAGTCAGTGACATCTGTATTGCCAAGCCTGAGATAGTCGCGGATTGCCGGAGAAACATCGAGTCCGGCGCCGCGGTTCAAATTCGGTCGTGGCCGGTCATTGCCGAATACGTATTGCCAATGATCGCTGCGAAACGGACCGACATCTTCCCATTGGCCATAACAGACTCGCACACCTTTTCGGATGGCGACCCAACGTCCCTTCAGAACGGACTGCCCTGATCTGGTAAACGTTTGCTGCAGCCACGGAACAACTTTGTAGGCTTCGTCTTTGGTACGGCCCCCGCTCACATCGTTGTATGGAAGTGCAAGATAAAACGGATTCTGCCTCGGAATAAACCGTGCGGGAATAAAGCCTCTTCTCTCGCCTGTCTCGGGCGCATCAGATCCGCCAAAGCTATGTGACCAGTTTGCATCCCAGGCACTGGATCGGTTCGGCACGGGATTATTGGCAGTCGGGGACTCGCCTATCCAAAAAACCGTCGTCACAATTGCCTCATGCCACGGGAATTTGTCTTGCGGTCCCGCCAATGGGTCCGTTTTCAGATTTCTTGGCTCAATTTTGAATAGGATGTTCTCGCGCAGCTTCATGGCGTTTTCGGTAAAGCGCGCTGCGTTATCGCTCGCTGTTTGAGCGGAACCCTTGAGTGCGCAAAACGCCAAAACGCCGGAAAGGAGTGTCAAGCACAATCCGTATTTCCTCATAAAAAAGGTCGGCAATTGTAGAAGGACAGAGCCTCGCTGTCAAATAGAGAAGCGACGCGAATTTGCCGCAGAATAGGGATCAACGGCTGAAATACGCCACACAACGCAATGCAATCGAACTATTTCGACAGATTTAGGTCAATTTTGACTCCAACCATCACTCCACAGGATCCAGCTCCAGATAGGTCCGGGAAACCACCTTGCCAGTGTCCGCGCTGATGCGTTCGATCCTGATTTGCTTGAAAATGGTTTTCTCCTCAACCCTCTGACCGGAGATGACTTCGAATCGCTTAACCAGTTTGCCTTGCCAATCAAAGCCTTCGGCCTTTATCAAGGCACCCCGGTCCTTTGCAATCCACAGCCGCACCGTGCCGTATGCCGAATTTCGAGACGGAGGTTGGACGTCCACGATTGAGCAGGTAATCGCTCGAACCCGCTGTTCTCCATTCAGCTTCGCATTTTTC
>Ga0306926_10003285_pt1 | contig 16714 bp, 15 predicted proteins | sample flu12Cox44000178_FD_203759 | JGI IMG/M metagenome (GOLD analysis project Ga0306926, IMG submission 203759) | Lab enrichment of tropical soil microbial communities from Luquillo Experimental Forest, Puerto Rico - flux8day.12C.oxic.44.000.178 (v2)... | ecosystem: Environmental > Terrestrial >... | reverse complement strand
ATAAATGTCGGGCCAGACGAGCACGGCCGCGTGTGCGCCCTTGGCGGGATGGACGAAGTAGGCGTCCGCGGTGCCATCCGGCGTGTGGATATCGACTTCGGAGTCGCTGACTGCGAGCTCATCGCCGCGCACCACCGGCGCCAACCAGGAAGTGAGCCCGGCGCCGAGCGTCAGGGCGCCAAAGTGTCGCCGCGACAGCCGGGATCGGAGCTGATACTCGATGGTGTCCTCGAGCGTATCGCGGTCGCACATGAGATCTCCCTCAGGTCCTGGCTCGCGCGGCCAATGAGCGCGGCATGTTGCGCCTGCCTGCACGCACCCGGCAAGCCGCTGCCGCCTGAGTCGTCGGTCTGCCGGGCAAGAGCCGGCTCCACAGGAAGCCTCCCGAAGCATAGACTGAAGGTAGCTCAGCCGCGGCAGGCCCCCGAGTACCGCACGGCGAGGCATCGATGATCAGGGAAGCGCCCGTACAGGAGAACAACACCATGCGCGTCATCCACAAACTCCACTTCGCCACCTCCGTCGCCCTCGCCCTCGCCATCGTGGTGGTCGGGGTGTCGAGCCCCAGCCATGCGGACGTGACGATTCAACAGCAGACGTCGTATGACTTCGCCATCATCAAGGCGCACGGCACCCGGAGCGAGCTCACCAGCACCGACAAGCGCCGCAGCGACTCGGAGATGCACTGCGAGGGCATGATGTCGATGTTCTGCGGCAACTCACAGAGCGGGGAGATCATCCGGCTCGACCGCAACGTCGAATGGGTGCTGGAACCGAAGAAGAAGGAATACCGGGAGACACCCCTGCCGACCGCAGCACAGCTGCTCGCCGCCCGGCAGGAGGCTCAGGCGATGATGGAAAAGGTCAAGCAGTGCCCCGCCATGACGCAGCACCCGGCCTCGGCCCCCGATACGTCGAAGTGCGAGATGTCGCCGCCCCGGGTCGAGGTGAAGCAGCCCGGCACGCACGCGACCTTCGCCGGACACGACACGCAGTTGACGCAGATTGCGCTCACGAGCAGCTGCACCAACAAGACGACCGGGGATGTGTGCGATTTCGTCTTTGGGCTGGACAGCTGGCTGACGCAGGACCAGATCGCGGGGCTTGCGGATCAGAAGGCGTTTCTCGAGGCCTACCAGGCCCGGCTGGGGATCGACCCGCGCGACCCCGCGATTCAGAAGCAGATGCAGCAGTTCCTGGCCCCGTACGCGGACGTGCTGAAGCAGGTCTCCGCCAAGTCGAGCGAGCTGAAGGGTTACCCGCTGAAGACCGTGCTGCGCATCGCCTACGGCGGTGAGCACTGCGCCGCCGTGAAGAATCAGCCGGCGGGCGGGGGTGGCAACGCCCTCGGCGACGCGAGCCAGGCCGCGGGCAACGCCGCGGCCGCCTCCGCGGCCAGCGCGGCCGGTTCGGCGGCCGGTGCCGCCGCCGGGAACGTGGCCAAAAACTCGGTCGGCAGTTCGATCTTCAGCTCTGCAGCCAATAGCTTCGGCAGCAAGCTGGCAGGCGGCCTGTTCAACAAGAAGAAGGCGGATGCGGCTGCCCCCGCACCGGTCCCGGACAACGGGCTCCCAGCTGGGATGATCCAGGCGGCGCAGATCAGCGTCGAGACGACCTCGATCGATGCGGCGGCGGTCCCGCCGACAGAGTTCGAGATCCCTGCCGGCTGGAAGAAGGTCGAGCCGAAAGCGAAGGACACTGGATCCAAGGAGTTCACCTGTCCGACAGCCGGCTCGTGATCGACGCTGTCAGCGCGCTTCATTGATGCGGATCGTCACCTACAACGTCAACGGCATCACGGCGCGCCTGCCCAATCTCCTGCGCTGGCTGGATGAGGGCGCCCCGGATGTCGTCTGCCTGCAGGAGCTCAAGGCGCCGCAGGAGAAGTTTCCGGAGCTGGCGATTCGCGCGGCGGGCTACGGCGTCATCTGGCACGGCCAGAAGAGCTGGAACGGCGTCGCCATCCTCGCCCGCGGCCGTGAGCCGGTCGAAATCCGCCGCGCGCTTCCGGGAGATCCCGAGGATGTCCACAGCCGCTACCTCGAAGCCCGGGTCGATCAGACCATCGTCGGCTGTCTCTATCTCCCGAACGGGAATCCGGCACCAGGTCCCAGGTTCGACTACAAGCTGCGCTGGCTCGAGCGATTGACGCGTCACGCCGCCGAGCTGGTCGCGAGCAATGCCCCCGTGGTGCTCGCCGGCGATTACAACGTCATCCCCACCGAGCGTGATGTGTACAAGCCTGGGCGCTGGGTGGACGATGCGCTCTTCCGGGTCGAGGTTCGTGAGGCGTATGCGCAGCTGCTGCGGCAGGGCTGGACGGATGCGATTCGAGCGCTGCACCCTGAGGCACAGATCTATACGTTCTGGGACTATTTTCGCAATGCCTATCAACGCGATGCCGGGCTGCGCATCGATCATCTGCTCCTCAATCCCCGGCTTAGCCCGCGGCTCGAGCAAGCGGGCGTCGACCGCAACGTGCGCGGCTGGGAAAAGGCGAGCGACCACGCTCCGACCTGGGTGAACGTCCGCGACACCGAAGTTTGAGAGCCGTCCGCGCGTCCGACGTTGACATAACCGCTGCCGTTTCCGGAAGGTGTTCCGATGACCGTCGATCTTCCCGGGCCGGAGCGGTGGCTTGAACTCCACTGACCCCGGGGGAGCAGGCTTTTTTTCCCGCACTGCGGAAAACCGAAACGCGGAACTCTTACAATGGTGTAAGCATCAATGGTGATGCTGCGTTAAATAGTGTTACCGCAGGGGGCTGCACAGTCTTCGGACGGGCAGCGCCCGCGACCACGGGGGCGCCATCGGCGCCCCGCCGAGTCCGGGGGCGACGGTATGGACACAAAAGCTTTCTCAGCACTGGCGGCGCTCGTGCCGCTTGCGATCTCCGCATCTGCCATCGCGCAACAGCCGCCGCCGAGTTATCAGCCGCCGCCAAATTACCAGCAGCCGCCGAGCTACCAGCAGGCGCCGAGCTACCAGCAGGCGCCGAGCTACCAGCAGGCGCCGCCGGCGAGTTACCAGCAGCCGCCATCACAACCGACGTATCAGCAACCGCCCTCGTCGCCACCGGCTTACCAGCAGCCGGCAGCGTCACAGCCGGCTTATCAGCAGCCGCAATCGCCACCGGCTTATCAGCAACCGTCGGCCAGCTACCCGCAGCCCCAGTCAACGACGCAACGGTCAACACCCAACTACCAGCAGCCGCCGCCGAGTTATCAACAGCCGGGCTATCAACAGCCAGCGGCGGCGTCAGGGCCCCAGCAGCCGAGCTATTCACAGCAGTCGGCGCCTTATCCGCAATCGCAAGCGGGCTATCAGCAGGCACCCCCGGGCAATTACCAACAGCCGTCAGCGGCAGGCTACGCGGTGCCGTCAGGGGCAGCGGCAGGGGCAGCGGCAGGGGCAGCGGCAGGCTACGCGGTACCGTCGTCGCCGGGCTATTCACAGCCGCAGGGTGCCCCCGGGTACGGGGCGCCGCCCAACTACCAGCAGCAGATGGCCACTTATCCGCAGCCGGCGAATCAGGCGCAGCCGCAGTCCTGGGCCGAGGAGCAGATCGATCCCCATCACAAGCACCAGGACGCACGCCACAACCACAACCACGTCTACCCCGACCGCGGGAGCGTCGTCCGCAACCTCCCGGCGGGAGCGAATGTCGTCAACTTTGGCGGACAGTCGTACTGGTTCGCCGACGGAGTCTGGTTCGAGCCACGCGGCGCGGCATACATGGTCGTCGAGCCCCCGATCGGTCTCGTCGTTCCAGCACTGCCTGCGTTCGCCACCGCCGTCGCGGGCAGCGCCGGACTCTATTTCTACGCGAACGATACCTACTATCGGCCACGTCCCGATCTGGGGGGTTACGAGGTCGTGAACGACCCGGTGGATTCGTCGCCGGCGGGCACCAGCGCCCCGCAGCCTCCCGCACCGATGTTCGCGGCGCCCGCCGCAACAGCCGCGCCGCTGGCGGTGCCGGCATCTGCGGCCGCAATGACTGCAGCCGTGCCCGCCATGGCCGCCGCGCCGCCCGCGATGGCGGCAGCGGGCCAGTTCCCGACGAAGCCGCCGCAGATGGTCCAACTGTTCCCGAACAACGGCCAGACGCCCGAGCAACAGGCTCGCGATCGCTACGATTGCTATCGCTTCGCCCTCGCGCAGACGGGTTACGACCCCTTGCATCCCCAAGCCCAGGCGAGCGGTCAGCAGGCGGACGCCTACGATCGGGTACGAACTGGGTGCCTTCAGCAACGCGGGTACACCGTTCATTGAGCCGCGGCTGACAGAGTCAGAGTCGCGCCTGCCGACATAGTCAGATCATCTTCTCTCCGCGCACGTCGCCTGTGGGAGTGGCGCCCGCCACGGTATGCTCGTCACTCTCGGGAGGAGACGCGTGGTCATCATTCAGCGAGGCATTGCACTCGTCGCGCTGTGCCTGATCGGCGCAGCGCAGGCGGCCACGCCCTCTCCCGTGGAGCCGCGCCGGCGCGAAGTGCTGCCGGACAGCGTCGTCCCGCGCCACTACGACCTCGCACTGGCGCCGGATGCCGAGTCGCTCACTTTCACCGGTAAGGTTGCCATCACCGTCGAGGTCATTGCGCCCGGACCGACCATCACCCTGAATGCGGCGGGCCTCACGTTCGATCATGCCGCCATCGATGGCGGGCCTGACGCGCGCGTGAGCCTCGACAATGGACTGGGGCGCGCCACACTCACCTTTGCGACCCCGATCACCGCCGGACAACACCTCCTCAACATCGAGTATCACGGGGCAATAGGCCGCGCGACTCAGGGTTTTTTCGCCATGGACTACACCGGTCCCGATGGACCGCGCCGCACGCTCGCGACCAATTTCGAGCCCGGCGACGCGCGCGATCTGCTGCCGTGCTGGGATGAGCCTCGGCGCAAGGCGACGTTCACGGTGTCGATCGACGTGCCGAAGGACCGCATGGCCGTCTCCAACATGCCGGTGGCCACGGCCACTCCGCTCTCGCCTACGACCCAGCGGGTGCGCTTCCAGCAGACCCCGAAGATGTCGACTTATCTGCTATTCGTCGGCGTTGGCGACTTCGAGCGCATCCAGAATCGCGTCGATGGCGTGGACCTTGGCATCGTCGTCAAGCGCGGCGATACCGGCAAGGCCGGCTATGCTCTCGAGCAGGCCGGAAAGCTGCTCCACTATTACAACGATTACTTCGGTATCCCCTATCCGCTGCCGAAGCTCGACCTGATTGCAGCGCCGGGAGAGATTGTCGGTGGCTCCATGGAAAACTGGGGCGCGATCTTCTATTCGCAGAACCATTTGCTGTTCGATCCGCGGAACTCGACCGAGGAGGATCGCCAGCTCGTGTTTCGGGTGGTATCGCACGAGATGGCCCACCAGTGGTTCGGCGACCTGGTCACCATGGCCTGGTGGGACGAGCTGTGGCTGAACGAGGGCTTTGCGCGCTGGATGCAGACTTACGCTGCGGATGATCTGCATCCGGAGTGGGAGACCGGGCTCCAGGCAGCGGCTATCTTCGAAGCGGGCAAGCAGGCCGACTCCGTTCCCTCCACGCACCCGGTGGTCCAGGAGGTCTACACAGCAGACCAGGCCCAGGAGGCGTTCGATGCCATCACCTACGACAAGGGCGCCGCCATCATCACCATGATCAACGGCTATGTCGGCCGCGACCGCTTCCGCCAGGGCGTGCGGCGCTACATGCGGGCGCACGCGTACGGCAACACCGCGGGCGCTGACCTGTGGCAGCCGATGCAGGAAGTGGCCGGACTCCCGATCCTCGGGATCGTGCACGACTTCACCCGTCAGGAAGGGCTGCCACTCGTGACCGTCATCCCCGCCGCCAAGGAAGTCAGCCTCAGGCAATCGCGCTTCGCGGACGATCCCTCGACTCTCGCCGGCGTGCCAGCGCAGCGCTGGCGGCTGCCGCTTGCGGTAGGCGCCGTCGATGGGCCCAAGCACTACCTCATCCTGCAAAGCAGCTCCGGCGTGCAACAGTCGCCGCCGCTGCTGGTCAACGCCGCGCAACAGGGCTATGCGCGGGTTCTGTATCGCGGAGAGACGTTCGACTCTCTCAGGCCGCGGTTCGGCGCACTTGCCCCCCCAGACCAACTGGGCCTGCTCAACGACGCCTGGGCATTCGCCCTGGCGGGAGACGCACCTGTGAGTCACGTGATGGATCTGGCAGCAGCCCTGCCGGCGGACGCCAACCCGATCGTGTGGAACCGGCTACTCGATGTCTTTCAGGAACTCGACCGGCACTACAGCGATGGGCCACAGCGCACGGCTTACCGCCGCTTCGTGCTCGGCCTCCTCGCACCGCTCGCCGCGCGGCTAGGTCCACGCAGCAGCGCGAACGAAGCCTCGAATGTTGAGATTCTGCGCGGTCAGCTGCTCGAGACTCAGGGCCGGCTGGGCGATGCCGCTGTGATCGCGAGCGCACGTCAGCAGCTGGATTCCGGTGCCAGTAGCGCGGCCGAGCAGCGCCGGGCCGTCAACATCGTCGCAGTGCAGGCCGACACGGCGGCGTTCGACGCGTTATTGTCGCGCGCCCGGCAGACTGCCGATCCCCTGGAGAAGGCGCACCTCTTCCGGGCGCTTGCAGGTGTCGCCGACCCGGCACTCGCACGGCGCATGATCGATGTGGCACTCAGCGACCAGGTTCCCGCGGGCAGCAACGAACGACTGCTCGAGATTCTCGCACACTGGCACCCGGACATGACCTGGGAGGTGATGGGACCGCGACTCGATGACCCGCAGCTCCCGTTCAGCAAGACGCAGCGCTGGCAGATCGCCCGCGACATCGCGGAAGACTCTTCCCAACTCCAACGCATCGCTGAACTCGAAGCCTACGAGACGCACAGCGTGCCCCCTGAAGCGCGCAAGCCGTTCCTCCAGTCGGTCGCGGCGATCCGCCGCAACCAGCGCATCGTCAGCCACGTACTGCCCGATGTCGATCGCTGGATCGCGGGTCGGGCTTCATGAATCCCCATCTGTGGCTGGCGTTCGTCGCGGCCTCCGCTGTCATGGGACTCGCGCCGGGCCCTGCGGTCACCAGCATCGTCGGCTACGCCTTGAGCTCGGGCCGCGCCACCGCCTTGGATGAAGCGCGCCGGCGGCGGCGTGCTGATCGCGGCCGGCGCCGCAACGGCCGTGTCGCGGACCTGAGACTGCGATAAGAGCACCGTCGAGACCAGGGGCTGATGCGAGTCGGTCCATTCAAGGTTCCTCGCTGGCGACGGCTTCCGCCTCTGCAACGTCCGCCGAGATCTCCTTGAGCAGTGGCTCGTCGAACTCGTGATCGACCGTCAGCGGCAGGATGCCAACGAACTTCGTGGCCATCTGCCCCATCCCCTGTGGAGTGGCGAAAACTACGAGAATCGTGCCGGGGGAGTCAACCGCTCTTTGTCATTCGACAGCCAATGAGCACTCATCCGAAAAACGCACTGAGATCGACCAGGGTGTCGAGTGCCACCAGTGTAACAATCGTGGCTAGCGCCAGAAGTGGAGCAACGAGCGGCCGCTGGAAGATGAACATGGATGCTCCTCGTTGGGTTGTTGACGAGGAACAGCGTGACGAAAGCAGCCGCGCGCCAACAGGGTAAAGACGTCCCGACGTGGAACTCAGCGAGTCCGCCGGCTGGGGACATTTGTCCCACCCCGCACGGAGTGGCGCGCCGCAGGTGACAGAACGCTAGACTAACCGCCGGAGGAGCCTGCGGTATGGCGCAGTCGATCCGCTATCTCAGGACCCGCGATGGGGTTAGGCTGGCCTGGGCCAGGCTCGGCCAGGGCCCGACGCTCGTCAAGGCGGCCAACTGGCTCTCGCATCTCACCTACGACCTCGAGAGTCCGGTCTGGCGGCACTGGATCGAATTCCTGAGCCAACATTACAACCTGATCCGCTACGACGAGCGCGGCTCGGGTATGAGCGACTGGGAAGCCACGGATCTGTCACCGGCGCGCTGGGACGAGGACCTCGAGGCAGTCGTCGAGGCCAGTGATCCGGGTGAGCAGTTCGTGTTGCTCGGTATATCGCAAGGCGCCGCGGCGGCGATCGGTTATGCCGTGCGCCATCCACAGCGGATCTCTCGCCTCATACTGTACGGCGGCTACGCGAAGGGGTGGGCGCACCGCCCGGAGTCGGACGGTTATCGTCGCTACCGGGCGATCCTCGATCTCGTACAGCTCGGTTGGGGTAAGGACAACCCGGCGTTCCGGCAGCTGTTCGCGGCACAGTTCGTACCCGGAGCGAGCGCGGAGCAGTTCACATGGTTCAACGAACTGTGCCGGCGCACCACCACGCCGGAGATTGCGACCCGTCTGCTCGAGGCGCGCGGCGGCCTCAACGTACGTGATCTGCTGGCGCTGGTGCACGTACCCACGCTCGTCCTGCACGCGCGGCAAGACGAGATCGTGCCGTTCGCGGCCGGCAAGCAGCTGGCGGCCGAGATCCCCAACGCGGAGTTCGTGCCGCTCGACTCGCGCAATCACATTCTGTTGGCCGACGAGCCCGCCTGGACGCAGTTCAAGGACGCCGTGCTCGAGTTCACGGGTGGTCCGCGCGCCGTCGGAGCCGAGGATCCGTTGCTCGCGACGCTGTCAGTGCGGGAGCGGCAGATCCTCGCGGCGGTCGTGGCGGGGCAGAGCAATGCGGAGATCGGTGCCGCACTGTTCGTCAGCGAGAAAACGGTGCGCAATTCCCTGACGCGAATCTTCGAGAAACTCGGCGTACGCACGCGCACGCAGGCAGCCGTTCTGGCCCGTGACCGCGGATTCTCATTGCCGTAGAACGCGTCGCCCCTGCCTGCTCCGCGAGGGACTACCGTGCCGGACGCCTGCGCAACCGGGGCCGCATTTGTCATAAACAAGCGGTCTGTCCCGGGTGTTAACTTCACGCTTCCTTCCTGTCGCCTGGCGCAGACGACAGTAGTCGCCGACGTCGGTAGGCGCCTGCGGGGTGATGCACTCTATTCGCGCTTGTCGGGAGGATGACACATGACGACTGGTGTGCAGGCTGAGGAGGCCGGAATAGTGGACGCGTACACTGACACGGTGCGTATTCTAATTCTGCCGGAATCGGTGGTGGAGCCGCGCACCCACAGCGAGGCGCCGGCACGGAGCTTCGATCCGTACAGCACCGACATCGGGGCGCTCAAGGCGCGCCCGAAAGCTCGCCGGACTCTCGACGACATGCGGCGGCTCAGCGAGACGATCGTACGCAACCGCTGCCGCACGAAGTGAACGCGGCTAAATCGTAGATTCCTGCGGTACCCCGCGGAGCCTGCGACACGCTCTCCTCAGTGCCGCGCCGGAGCGAATCCGGTGCGGCAATTTGTGCCCTCCCGCGGCCCCGGTTGACTGCCCTACCTGGCGGCTCCCGCCGTGGCCGTGATCTTCTCCATGGCGTCGCCAACCGTGAAGCTCGCCGCCTTGGCGCGCGGCGGGAACTCCTTGAATGTCTCAAGGTACTTCGCGACGATCGCCTGCGCCGGCACGAACAGGAACATCCGGTGCGCCAGCCAGTCGCCGTAGTTCAGGCTCTCTGGACCGCGCTCGTAGGGGTCGGCTCGCAGGTTGTACATCTTGGGTGTACGCAGCTTGGTGAACTGACTCGCCCAGGCGCCCGCCGGGTACTCGGGAGAGATTTGCGCGTTCTGCTCCAGGAAAGCCATCTTCCACTGCCGCACGCGCAGCGCCATCAGGTCGCCGTCGTCGCTCCAGTAGAGGAACTCCTCGCGCGGCGAGGCTTTCGCCTCGCCCTTGAGGAAGGGCAGCAGGTTGTAGCCGTCGAGGTGCACCTTGAATTTCTTGCCGTTCAGGGTGAGACCCGCTCTCAGCCTTTCGACCAGGCCGGTCTCGCCCGCCGCCGCCGCGAACGTCGGGATGAAGTCCTCGTGCGCGCAGATATCGTTGACCATCGTCCCGGCCTTGATGACGCCCGGCCAGCGGATCACGCACGGGACGCGGAAACCGCCTTCCCAGTTGGTGTCCTTCTCCCCCTTGAACGGCGTCGAGCCGCCGTCGGGCCATGTGACGCACTCCGCGCCGTTGTCGGTCGTGTAAACGACCACGGTGTTGTCAGCGAGCTTGAGGTCATCGAGGAGCTTCAGCAGCTCGCCGACGTGACCGTCGGTCTCGACCATGCCGTCGGGATACACACCCAGGCCGGTCTTGCCCTGCGACTCCTTCTTCAGGTGCGTGAAGACGTGCATGCGGGTGGTGTTGAAATAGCAGAACCAGGGCTTGCCGCCCTTGTGCTGGCGCTGGATGAAGTCTTTGGCCGCGGCGAGGAACTCCTCGTCGATGGTCTCCATGCGCTTGGTGGTGAGCGCACCGGTATTCTCGATCCTTTGCGTGCCCACCCGGCCGAACTGCGGATCCACGGTCGCATCGTCCTTGTCGGTGGCCGTACAGCGCAGCACCCCGCGTGGACCGAATTTCTTGCGGAAGTTCGGGTCCTTCGGGTAGTCGGGATTCTCGGGCTCCTCTTCGGCGTTCAGGTGATAGAGGTTGCCGAAGAACTCATCGAAGCCGTGCACGGTCGGCAGATGCTCGTTGCGATCGCCGAGGTGGTTCTTGCCGAATTGCCCGGTGGCGTACCCAAGCGACTTGAGTACGTCGGCGATGGATGGATCGTCGGGCCCGAGGCCGAGTGTGGCGCCCGGCAAACCGACCTTGGTGAGACCTGTGCGGATCGGCGATTGACCGGTAATGAACGCTGCGCGCCCGGCGTGTGCAGCTCTGCTGGCCGTACCAGTCGGTAAACAGCGCGCCTTCCTTCGCAATCCGATCGATGTTGGGCGTGCGATATCCCATCATGCCGAGGTTGTAGGCGCTGATGTTCGCCCAACCGATGTCATCACCCATGATAAAAAGAATGTTTGGTTTCTTGTCGGGCATGACGATCCTCCGTGCTTTGAAGTCGGTTGCGCTGGTTGCATGCTAGGAAACCCTGCGGCGAGCTCGCCATGGGACCTAAGTCGGATGTAAAGCGTCCAGCTCAAGTTCCGGCCAGTGTCGCCGCCTCGCTCGGGACCTCAGTTGCAGGTCGTACGGTGAAACCCTGAGCCAAGAGACATGGGACTGCGCGGACCGGCACCGTAATCGGCCATGTCGCCGCTGCCGGAGTTAGATTTTCGCCTGCGCTATATTGTTCATGCCGGCCAACGCGTGCGAGGCCAGCGTACCGATGTGATGGCGGCCCCTGAGGCCGTACCACAACAGGCCGGTCCCAAGGATCACTCCGGTGTACGCGAATGCACCCCAGGTGTTGTACCAGGGCGTGCCGTAGACAGCTTCGCGCGGCCAGGCCAGGTTGAGTGCCATCCCCGCGCCCCACAGCACCGCGATGACATTGACCAACAGTCCCCACCTGCCCAGGGTGAAGTAGCCGCCCGCCGCGAGATCCGCGGGCGGCCAGTCCCCGCGCAGACGCTTCATCAGCAGCGGGCCCGTCACCATCAAGTACGCGAGGTAGATCATGATGACCGCGATCGATGTCAGCACGGTAAAGATCTTCGGCTGTCCGATGTTGATGACCAGGATCAGCGCCGCAATCACGCCGATCACGACAGCGGGCGCGATTGGCGTCTGAGTGTCGGGATTCACCCGGGCGAGTTTCTCACCGAACGGCAGCGCATTGTCGCGCGCCATCGCAAAGGTCAAGCGGATGGCGGCGGTGTGCACGGCCAGCGAGCACACGGTCACCGCAATCACGATGCAGATCAGGAATACCTTGCCCAACGGGCCCCACATCACTTGCTCGACGATGTATTGCAGGCCGCCGCTGCTGCTCGCGATCTGCGGGTCTTTCAAGTCCGGTGCCGAGAGGATCGCGAACACCAGGATCGCGCCGCCGATGACGAACGAGGCGAGGATGGCCCGCAGAATCGCCATGGGGGCCGTGCGGCGCGGCTCGACCGTCTCCTCGCCCAGCGAGCTGGCGGTGTCGAATCCGTACATCACGTAACCCGAGGCCAGCGACGCCACCAGAAATGCGCCCAGAAAGCCGCCCCTGGCGCCGGCACCGTATCCGTTGGTCGAGAAAAACACCCCGGGCCCGCGCGTTGTGTGGAGCGCCAGAATGATTGCGATGAGGCAGGCGGCAATCAGCTCGATAAAGACGCCGGCGCTGTTGATCATCGCCATCAACCGCACTCCCAGCGCATTGACTACGGTGGTGAAGAGGATCAGGGCGGCACCCAGGATCACCGCGTTGGTGGCGAAATCGAAGGCGCCGTTGCCGTCGCCGACGATCTGAAAGCCGCTCCACAATCGTGGCAGGTTGAGTTGCAGCGCAAGCACTACCGCAGAGAGTGTAACGATCGAGGCGGTGAGCATCAGCCAACCCGCAGACCAGCTCACCATACGGCTGCCCAGCTGCTTGGACCAGTTATAGACCGAACCGGCGACGGGGTATTTGGCGGCCAGCTCCATGAAGCACAGTGCGACTGCGAGCTGGCCGATCAGCACCATCGGCCAGGACCAGAGGTACGCCGGCCCCGCGGTACCGAAACCGAAGTAGAACAGCTGGAAAGTGCCGGTGAGGATCGAGATATAGCTGACCCCGGCGGCAAAACTGCCGAACTTCCCGATACCGCGATCGAGCGACTCCTTGTATCCGAAGTGCTCCATGCCGCTATCGGTCCGAGCGGTGTCGGCGTTCTTAGCCATTCGTGTGCCCCCGTGACTCGGATTCCGCGGCCGCCACCGCGGCGCTGAATTGCAGACCGACGGAGTTCGACCGCTGTTGTTGGAATGTGTCAGAAGTTGACGTCCGCAGTCCCAGGCGACGGTGCACACGAAGAGGTCGCTGCCCACGGTACGCGCGAGCTCCTGGATGCTTGAGCGACTTTGAAAACAGAAGCGGCCGAATGACGTCGGCGGTAACCTCGTGCTTCATCCGCTGACTGGCCTGCCCCGTAGATATGAGGTACGCGCCGTTCCACGCTCCACGGTTCTCTCTCCCCTTTCGTCCGCGTCGTCGACGCGACGTTCGCCTGCCTCTGCGCAGGTTCGATCAACAGAGATCACGGCGAGTCGCACCCGATCACGTGCCTCATTGTCACCCAGCGCCACTATATCCTAAGTAACTGAGTTCCTATGTCCGCCAGCCGCCGTTCTTCCGATGACTGCCGCGGACGAGGGCCGACGGTTAGATACGTGCACGCGGTACCTGCTCAGGAGATAGCCGCAAGCGGAAATAGCCAGACGCAGCCGCACGTAAGTCGCGGATTTTAGCGGGAACCGCCTGCAGGCATTTCGCGTGCGTATGGCTGGTGCGGCTCAGACGAGTAGCACGGTGGTAGGAGCGGTCGCAAGCGCCCCGGCATGGCCCAAGACCGCACGATCACGTTCCACGTCCCCGAGCACCCCGGACTCTCAAGCAGTGGCGAGGACGACGATCTCACGCCCACCTCGACTGTAGCCTGCGTGTGGTTATCAGGAGCGTGCCGGGCTGTCGATCGACTATGCACTGACGCGACCGACGTGTTGAAGGTTTGTTCCGGCTCCCGACTGGCGTCACAAGTGAACTGTGGGCCTCAACATCCAGAAACGACAAGATCGCGGCTCAGGTAGATTCTGGAAGGGAGATTCGCCGTTGATCACCCAGCCCGTCTCGGAGCATAAATCGAGCGCGATTAACGTCGTTTCCGATCTGCAGAAGTTGGCGGATACTCTGCAGCGGCACAGAAGTCGCCCTTGCTAGACTCGTGACTCGTCGAAGCCGGCAACGGAGGAGCCAACGTGAACAAGACTCTGCTGCTGATGTCCCTGCTGCTGGTGACCGCATGCGCAGGACAACCGAGTATGACGACTGCGCAGCGGCTCGAGCTCTATCGCGCCCACGCCGGCGAACCCGTGTCCAGCTTCCAGTTCACCGGCAGGCTGTGGGGCTGGCGGTCGCTGGGGGACAGCGCACTCGCCGTCTGGCCCCGCAGCAACCAGGGCTACCTCGTCGAGCTCGTCGGACACTGCCCGGACATGGCGTTCGCCGTTTCGATCGGTCTCACCAGTAGCGTCGGGCGCGTGTCCGCCGGATTCGACCGCGTTATCGTGCGTCTGCCGTCCAACCGGAGTCCGAGCCGGGTGGGCTGCAGGATTCGCACGATCCGCCCGATCAACGCACAGGTGGTCACCGAATCGAAGGGTGACCTGGGCGAGGGCGATGTCATCGAGAGAGACCCGTCGATCCCCGACGAGCCGACGCAATAGCCGCGAAGCTGCCGTAACCGAGCGGCACCACTGTTTCGCGGCGGCTCGGCGCGGCCGTTAGCTTGCAGAACGATGAGCCACGGTAGTCGTCCGTCCGTCCCAACGACGGACGGCGCGCGTCAGATTTGCCAAGAGCTGATTACAGGGAGCAACAAAATGAAACGCCTGATCGCTATGTTAGTTCTGTTCGCCGGCGCCACGCATCCCAGCATCGCTGCGCCCGTCCTACCCAGCTACGAGATTCTCCCGGTAAGTCACATCCACAATCCTGCTGGGCCCACCTTCAATACCTTCAAAGCTTTCAAGATCGATCGTAAGAGGAACCTAATTGAGGTGTGCACTGCGACACAGAGGAATCGTGGGGGCGGGGCAGATGCGGTGACCTGTGCGCCGCTGCAATTCCCACCACCAGGCTTACCAAATGTGGCGGTGTCGTCGGTCGTAGTACATCTCCCGGGTGTGCCGGCGCCGACCATGCTTGCGAACGACATGTTTTGGGCAATAGATGTGAACACCGGCCAAGTGACTTTTTGCTGGGTTAGATGTGTGATTGCGAGGGAGTGACGACGCGCACGCGCCGCCCCACGAGTCTTACGGACGCGTGAGAAGCCTACCCAGAGCCGATCCTGGTCCGCCGGCAGCACCCCGCGACTCTGCTCACGGCGAGACAGCAGGCGGAGCGGGACGGCGGCGCCAGGCTTCGAGCCTCAAGGCTCGGGATTCGGGTCCTTGCAGTTCATTCCCGCGCGGGCGGCTTCGCCCCATGCCTCACAGGAGCCCGCGGGCGGCGCCTTGCTCCGCTTCCCTGCGGCGGAGGACCCGGGCCGAATCGGGGCCTGCCGCCTGCAAGGCCCTGCCGCCTGGTTGAATCAGGTCGAGCGATGGCTCGGGTTGATCACCAGCGCGCCATTCGCCGCGACTCCTTCCAATCCGTTCCCGATCTGGTGCGCGAGATCGAGCAGTTCGTCGCCGCCTACAACCTGCATCCTCAACCCCTTCATGTGGACCGCCACCGCCGATTCGATCCTCGCCAAGCTAGAACGACTTAGTAAAGTTATCTCCGGGACAAAGCACTAGGAGCAGGTTCACAAGCTGGCCTTCGGTGCAACGCGTTGCAGAACCTTCATTGCAACCTGCTCATCACTGTGAGTGAATCCGAGAAAGTTAACCACCACCTCGTGAGCAGCGCAGAACTCAGAAAAGGCCTTGTATTCTCCCTCGACCCAGTTGGGGTGATTGAAAAACTCGTCAAATTGCATCACCGTGCCAGGAACGATGCAGTCCCCGAGCATGTCAAATATGGTCCGAGTTGAGCTGTAAAGGTCGGCATCGAAATGCACGAATGCTAGCGGCCCTCGGTATTTGTCTCGGAAGGGTGGAATTGTGTGTTCGAACAACCCCTTGTGCAAACGAACATTGGGCCGGACTGTCGGAAGCGACTGCAGCTTGAATTTCCCCTTTTCATGACCAGCACGCCAGTCTTCGGGCAGCCCTTCAAATGAATCGAAGCCATGGACCTCATTCGCGGTCTGAGATGCAATGAAGTTGATGGTTGTTCCACTATAAACGCCGAATTCGCAGAAAAGCCCCTGAACCTTCACATGCGCCAAAGCTGCTTTCAACAGCGCAAATTTATCGGGGTAGCTTCCGGCCATCCTCATGTATTTGTCGACGAATTCTGCTGATTGCTTCGTAGCGCTGCGCTGACGCGCCAGCTCGATGTCGCGAACTGCTGCCTGCACTTCCCGATCAACATGGGCTAGCAGACGCGTTTTCAAGTTGCGTTTAAGGCTTGCCAACATCTTTGTACCTGGTGACGACTGCTCCAACCCACTAACGAGAGAAGGGACGCAGACCGGTACGTCCATCAGCTCAGCAGCCGCATGGGCAAACTGCTGGAACAAGTCTACATGTCCGAGACCATTGCGCAGACGCTTGTCGAATCACTGAGCACCGACCTGAATCGCTGGAATCGTGAGCGCCAAGAAACGGGCGATGATGCCAGGAGCGAGTCGCGGGATGCTAAACGATTTCCACCGACGCGAGAGCACGATCGCTGGCCGGCGTCGGCGGAGCGTATGCAGGCCGCCCTCTTGCGCTGCATGGACGCACTCGTGTGCCGTCCGCGTCTTCCGATGAGCTCACGCTCACGATTGAGCCCGCCCTCGGCACGCTAACCGGCGCCCGAAAGGTCAGGTGCGGGAATTTCAACTGGCCCCCGGTGGATTAATTTGGGTGGCCGCCGGGGGGTACGATTGGAACTCGACACGATTAACCAACTTGGATACGCTGTAAAGTACGTGCTTGGTCTCGACCGAGCAGGGAACAATCTAACGGTATTTCCTGACGATACGTTTATCGTGTCGTACCCCAAATCTGGCAACACATGGATGCGGTTTCTCATCGGTAATTTGATTTATCCAGAGGGGGTCGACTTCTCGAATATTGCCCTTAGCCGGCTCCTAACCCGGTGCGCACGGATAATTCATACCC
>Ga0306926_10003284_pt1 | contig 16714 bp, 19 predicted proteins | sample flu12Cox44000178_FD_203759 | JGI IMG/M metagenome (GOLD analysis project Ga0306926, IMG submission 203759) | Lab enrichment of tropical soil microbial communities from Luquillo Experimental Forest, Puerto Rico - flux8day.12C.oxic.44.000.178 (v2)... | ecosystem: Environmental > Terrestrial >... | reverse complement strand
TTCGATGCCGACAAATCGCGCCACTTCCCAGTTCTCTACGCGTTGCATGGACTGGGTGACAATGAGCAGTACCTGGTGCATTCCGGCCTTTGGAACCTCGTGGAAGACATGCGGGAGCGGGGCGAGCTGAAGGATTTTCTGATCGCGTCTCCGGACGGCGGTAGAGGCTTTTACATCAATTCCAAGGATGGCAAAAACCGCTACGAGGATTTTCTTGTGCTGGAATTCTTCCCGTTCATCGAAAAACGGTACCGCGCAGCACCGGGACGAGTGAACCGGGCAATCACGGGAGTGTCGATGGGCGGTTATGGCGCGCTGCATCTCGCGTTTCACCATCCCGAGCTTTTCTCGTCGGTGAGCGCGCAAAGCGCGGCGCTTGTCGACAAACTCCCCAACGTGTTTGTGAACCTAGGTGCCTCGGAGCGTTCTCGCGCGCTCGCTGCGTTCGGTGATCCGCCGGATGCCGCGTATTGGGAGAAGAACAGCCCGATCACACTGGCGCGAACGGCGAACCTGACTGGCTTGAAGATCTACTTTGACTGTGGCGATCAGGACGACTACGGATTCGAAAAAGGGGCGGCAGCACTGGACAAGGTTCTTACGTCGCGCCGCTTTGTTCACGAGTTCCATATCTATCCGGGCAGGCACGATGCCCCTTACTTTGCCGCCCACATTCCCGCTTCGTTAGAGTTCGCGTCGCGCGCATTTCAGAAGTGAACGGGCGGGGCGGTTTCGGGTGTAGAATGCGAGTCGGTCCGGTGCTCCCGGAGCAGGAGAGATTCAATGCGCCGCTTCGCCGGTGTAGTGGTGTTGTTTACGTGCAGCTGTTTTGCGCCAGGGTACGCGCAGGAAAAGCCGGCGGAGAAGCCTCCGGCGACACTCACGTCTCCGACCTCCGGACCACGGCTGGAGTTTCTCGATGAAGTCTCGTACTACGAACAGCGGTTCCTGCGACTGGCAGACGCGATTCCTGCGGAAAAATACACCTGGAGGCCGGCGGAAGGCGTTCGTTCGATTGGTGAAGTGTACATGCACGTGGTCGCAGCGAATTACGGTCTTGGGAAGATGATAGGCATGCCGCCGCCCGCGGGCGTGGATACGAAAGCAATCATGGCGGCTGCGGGCGACAAGGCGAAGGTGATTCAAGCGCTTAAGGATTCGTTCGCGCATTTTCGTAACGCGGTGCTGTCGATCAAGGATTCCGAACTTGACAAGGAGATAAAGACACCGCGCGGGCAAATGACAATCCGGGGTGCCTTTTTCCTGATCTCGGGCCATTATGGAGAGCACCTCGGGCAATCGATCGCTTATGCGCGGCAGATCGGCATCGTGCCGCCGTGGACGGAAGAGAGACAAAGACAGGAAGCGGAAAAGCCGAAGCAGTGACCAACGCCGAGCGACCGGAGCACGACGGCCACTCGAGTGACCCGACTGAAAAGGCGACCCTAAAAGACCTACGACGGGGTTCGATGGAGAAAGTGCTGGGAATTGCCGGCGTGTCCTTCCGATCGCGCGATCCAAAGGCGCTGGCTCAATGGTATCGGGACCATTTGGGAGTCAACGTCTGTCCCCGACAATTACACCGATGGAGCGTGGGAGCAGCAGGCCGGTCCCACAGGCTTCGCGCCGTTCCCGGAAGACACCAAATCCGAATGGCGGTTCGCCCGCTTGTACGACCCGGAAGGCAATCCAATCGAATTGTGGAAACCGGCGGGACGTGACGCACGCTAGTCCCCCTCCAAATGCCATGGCGCGAGCATGAATTGGGCTGAAGGCTCACCGACTCGGAGCACAGCTCTGCTATGATGCACGCCGTGAAGATGCGGAGGGGCGATGAGCTTTGAGCAGCGCTGGAAGGAAATTCAAAGCGGGTTCGAACGCTCGTTCTGGGTCGCAAACATCAGCGAGATTTTCGAGCGGCTCGCGTACTACGGATCGTTCGCGTCGTTGGCTAATTATCTGCGTGAAACGCTGAATTTTCCCACCGAGCAGACGGGAACGCTCGCGGGAATTTTCGGTGGCATGGTGTGGTTTCTGGCGATATTTGGCGGAGCCGTAGCCGACCGGCTGGGCTTTCGACGGGCACTTTCGCTGGCTTACCTGATACTGACCGGCGCATATTTTTTGCTGGCTTCCATCGGTGCGCCATGGCTTGCGCCGATTCGCGATGCGGTACCGCTGGAACTGTTTGTCGGGTGCATCCTGGTTCTTCCTGCGCTGGGCATTTCGCTGGTGAAGCCGAGCGTTGTGGGAACGACGGCCGGAGCGTCAAAAGAAAATGTGCGCTCGCTCGGCTACTCGATTTACTACACGATGGTAAATCTCGGCGGCGCTTCGGGGCCGCTGGTGGCTTCGTTCGCCCACCGGCACCTCGGGGCGGGGAAAATCTTCTACGTTGCGTCGTTTGTCGTGGGTTTGATGTTTGTTGGAGTGCTGCTGTCTTTCCGCGAACCACAACGGGCGGAAGGCGCGTGCACACCGACGGTGGGCGAGACCCTGAAGAATTTCCTGACGGTGCTGCGCAATCCGAAATTCATGATTTTTCTGCTGGTTTTCACGGGCTACTGGATCGTGTTCTGGCAGCAGTGGATTGTGCTGCCGGTGTACCTGCACACGTACGTGGATAAAAACATCGATGTGGAACTGGTGCTGGTGACCGACGGCATTGTCGTGATCACGTGCACCATTCTGATCAACCACCTGCTGCGAAAACTGCCGGCGTTCAGCGCGATCGTGCTGGGGACGCTGGTCACCAGTTTGTCCTGGGTGGTGCTGGCGCTGCGACCGTCGATGTCGGGAGCGGTGATATCCATTTTCGTGCTGGCGGTCGGCGAAATCATTCAACAGCCCCGCTACTACGAGTACATCTCGCGGTTGGCGCCGCCGGAGCAGCAGGGCACGTACATGGGATTCGCGTTTCTGCCGCTCGGAATCGGCTCGTTGATTGGAGGATGGTTTGGCGGGCGGTTGCTTCGCTATTTTGGAGAAGTACAAGGCAAGCCCGAATTGGTGTGGTACGTGATCATAGCCGTAGGGCTGCTGACGACCTTGCTGCTGTGGATTTATGACCGTGTGGTGAAGCCGGCAAGGGAATTGGCCACGGCCTGAGACGGTGAGGACGTCGAAGGAGTGGTTTCCAGACAGAACCCAAGATCGCGTGGTGGACTAATTGACCATGCGCCGGAGGGAATCGAGGGCCTGGCGGGCGAGGGTATAGCGAGGCTCGATGTTCAGCGCTTGCTGAAAACAGCGCATTGCCTGGCCGTACATTTCCTTGCCCAAGTAGGCGCGGCCAAGATTGTAGTGAGGAAAATGGCGCGGCTCGTAGCGGCGGGCCTCAATGGCCTGCTGCAGCCAGGGAATGGCGTCGTCGAACTGGCCGAGTTCGATTAAGTAAGCACCAATGTCGTTGTAGGGATTGCCGAAATCGGGATCAAGTTCGATGGCGCGCTTGCATTCGGTGATAGCGTCGAGAAGCTTGCCCTGAAAATGATAGGTCCAGCCGAGAAAGGTGTGGGCCTCGGCCGTGGGATGGAGCTCGAGCGAGGAGTGGTAGAGTTCAACGGCGCGGTCGTAATCGCCTTCCATTTGAGCCTGATAGGCGTCCTGCAACACCTCCCACGCGCGAGTCAGGGTCTCCTGAGTCATGGGGCCATTGTGAGGGGGAAAAGAGAGCAAGGTCAAAGGTACAAAGGTTCTAGCTGTGCATAAGCGCAACCTGTCCGTTTTGACGGGGAGACAGTGGAAATTCGGCCAGAGAACAGGGAAAATAAAAGGCGCGAAATTTAGAAAGGGATGGAAACGTGAACCGGAATCGTATTATTCGACTGGCAGGCATCCTGCTCGTTTCGGGGGCGCTCCTTGGCGCGGGGGCAGTTTGGGGAAATAATGGGGCGAAGCCCATGCCAAACGCAGCAGCGGTGGCGAGGGGCAAAACGCTGTTCCAGCAGAAGTGCTCGCTGTGCCACTACGACACGAGCGATCAGAAGAAGATTGGTCCCGGCCTGAAAGGCCTATCGAAGCGTGGCGTTTTCAGCGTGAACGGGAACAAGATTACAGACGATAGCTTGAAGACCTGGATCGAGAACGGCGACCAGTTGATGCCTCCGTTCAAGGGGGTCCTTGAGCCGGCACAGATCAAGGATGTGATTGCCTACGTAAAGACGCTGTAGCTGCCCGTAAGGACAGTCGGGGAAGGTCAGAGAGCCTAGCTTCATCCTGGAATTGCGGCAGTGAAAAGAGAAATCCCCGGAAACCTGGATCGAGCCAGCAATCCGGGGATTTTCAATTTCCAACTCTCCCGACGGGAAGAGAACTACTTCAGAACTGCATCCTTCAGGGCCTTGGCCGGGCGGAGGCGGACAACGGTCTTGGCCTTGATCTTGATCTGTTCGCCGGTCTGAGGATTGCGGCCGATACGCGCCTTGCGGTGAGCCTTCACAACGCGGCCAATTCCGGGAATGACGAACTTACCCGCGCCACCCTTGGCTTCCCTGACCGCAAGCTTGTGGAGTTCCTCAAAGAAACCAGCGACCGTCTTTTTGGGCGTGCTGACCTTTTCGGCGATGTGCGCGATGATTTTGGTTTTGCTCATTGGCTTAGCTGCCATTTAGTCTGCTTATCCTCCTGAGATGTCTATCCACCCCGAACGAATCGAGGTCAGCGCCGAGCGAAGCTCTACCCCTTATTTTCGTGCGTAAACTCGGGCCGTTTGGGAATATAGCGAAGGCGGAAAAAGAACGCAAGGGCGAAACATCGAAAATACAGGGAAAAATGCGGTTTTTTTGAGGGCATGTGCAAAACGTGCAGGTTTCATGCGGGTTGGAGGAGATGGGGAAAGGGCGGAATCGAGGCAGTGGCTGCTATCCTTTGTAATTTCAAGTTAATTAAGGAGAAGAGCGGATGAGCGCGGACTGGAAGGAACTTGAGCGGCGGATTGCGGATTTGACCAAGAGCAGGCCGCCGCCAGTCGCGGTCACATTTCTGGACGCGGAGCCTGTGAATATCGAGAAATTTGAGGGCCGTGAGCCGTCGAGTTGCAGCTTCTGGCGATTGGCGGCGGGCGGCCGCACATTTTACACGGTGCCCGAAAACCACTTCAACTGCGCCGTGGGCGCCTCATACGCACAACATCCCGCTCTCGGCGGACAGGCAAAAAGAGACGGAGCAAAGCATTAAAGATTAATGTTCGATCTGGGCTACGTGAGCCCGGAAGAAGTGCGAGAGATACCGCGTCTCGGGAAAGGGCCGAAGGCAATCTTGTATGCGCCGCTCGGAGAAGTCCATGCGACGCCGGATGTGGTTTTAGTCGCATGCAAGCCAGCGGGAGCAATGTTGCTCGAGGAAGCTGCGGGCCGGGCGGGCGTAGGGACGGCATGCCAACACTGGGAAGGCCGACTTGCATGGCGCTGCCTGCCGCGTCCGAACACGGAACGATCACGAGCCTGGGTTGCATCGGGAACCGGGTGTACACGGGTCTTGCTGACGAGGAAATGTACGTGTTCATGCGAGGAAAAGATCTGGCCGCAGTGGCAGCGGCTTTGGAAACGATCAAGAAGGCCAACGCTGCGCTGCAGGATTACGCGAGGGCGCGGCGGCAACAGCGCTCCACAATTTGAAATGAGAAGATGGGTTGCAGCGGTGGTGTACCCCTACGAGAATTTGACGCAGGAAAACGGATAGAAACATCCCGACGGTGAGTGGACAATCCACTTCGCGGAATGAACCTCGCGAGGTGAACAATGAATTCCTTTCAAGTAGTGGCCATTCCAACGGAGATTGCGGAATCGGTTCGCAAGACCGGGAAAGCGCCGAAGTACGGTTTTCCGGCTCACAAAGAGATAGCGGCAGGACGGGCGCCTTGCCGGCACTGCCTGCGGCTGATCCGAGTACATGAGGAAGAGCTGTACCTATTCACGTACGATCCATTCAGCGAATTGGGAGTACCGCCGCTGCCGGGGCCGGTTTACATTCACGCCGATGCTTGCGAGCGCTCGGATGGAGCCGACTCGATTCCAGAAGAATATCGCGGCCGATTGTTGACGCTTGCGGCGTATGGCTCGGACCGGAAACTGATCGAGGAGCGGCGCCTGACAGGCGGGAACGAAGATGAAGAGGCTAAAAGGCTCTTCGCCAATCCCGACGTGCAATACATTCAAGCGAGAAGCACAGCCGCGGGCTGTTACCTATTCCGGCTGGAACGCCGGCGTTAGAAGAGGCACGGCAGCTCCGCGCGCGTCGATCAAAACCAGTTAAAGCGCTGCGAGATCTTCGTAAAGATGCGCGATGGCCTTGATCCCACCGTAATAGTTTTCGAGGGCGAGGTGTTCGTCGGGAGCGTGGGCGTTTTCGTCGGGAAGGCCGAATCCGATGAGAACGCAGGGAACGGCGAAGGTGTCGTGCATTTGCGTGACAAAGGGAATGGAGCCGCCTTCGCGGATAAACACGGCTCGTTTGCCAAAGCCCTTTTCGAGCGCGGACTGGGCGACATGGAAGATCGGCGCGTGATAGGCAGCGACCCAAGGCTTCCCCTTGCTGAGCACGTCAAATTTGCAGTGCACGCTTTGGGGCAAAAGCTTGCGAATGTGCTTTTCAACGAGTTTGGCGATCTTTGCGGGATCCTGATTGGGAACGAGACGAGTGGAAAACTTGGCATAGGCCTTCGAGGGGATAACCGTTTTTGCGCCCTCGCCCTGGTAGCCTCCCCAAATGCCGTTGGGATCGAGGGTCGGGCGAGTTGCCAGGCGCTCGATCGTGGTGAAGCCCTTTTCACCGACATAATCGGGCGCCCCGACAGCCTGCTTAAAGTCCTTCACTTTCCACGGCAGGGCGTTCAGCGCTTTGCGTTCGGAAGCGGGCAGCTTCACCACGTCATCGTAAAATCCGGGAACGGTTACGCGGAAGTTCTTGTCGTGCAGCTTGGAAAAAAGCTCGGCGAGGATGGTGAGCGGATTGGGAACGGCACCGCCATAAACGCCCGAATGGAGATCGCGGGCGGGGCCCGTTAGCTCGATCTGGTAGTAATTCAGGCCCCGGAGGCCGTAGGTGATGGAAGGTACGCCTTTGCCCAGCATGGCTGTGTCTGACACGACGAGGGCATCGGCTTTCAGTTTCGCCTTGTTTTTCTGGACGTAATCCCAAAGGCTCACACTGCCGACTTCTTCTTCGCCTTCAATCAACACCTTGAGATTGATTGGAAATTTCCCGTTGAGCTGCCGGAGCGATTCGAGGGCCTTCAGGTGAATGTGCACCTGGCCCTTATCGTCCGCTGTGCCCCGGCCGAAGATGTTTCCGTTGCGCACCTGCGGCTCGAAAGCCGGGGAAGTCCAAAGATCAAGCGGCTCGGCGGGCTGCACGTCGTAATGTCCATAGAAAAGGATGGTAGGTTTTCCCTGGGCCTCGAGGGATTCGGCATAGACCAGAGGATGGAGATTTGTCGGGATGATTTCAACGGTTTTGAACCCCGCGGCGCGAAGGTGATCGGCAACCCATCTCGCAGCCCGTTCGATGTCGGGTTTGTGCTCGGTTTTGGCGCTCACCGAAGGGATGCGAAGAAAGTCGCACAACTCGGAAAGATGTTGTTCCTGGCGACCTTCGATAAATTCAGTAAGGTTCATAGGAAGCCCTCAGACACAATGATTCCCTGCTCTATAAAAAAGGCAAAATTTCCAAGAAAGAAACCGGCGGCGGAATGATCCAGCGGGCGGAACGCGCATTCGGAGCCGCTGAGTTAATTGTAAGGCGAGGCCACAGGCTGCACAAGTTATCAGGAAGGGAAAACATGATGCGGGACCGGCTCCGGTCACCCTCCTGCCGACATCAGTGCGCGGTGTACGGGCGCGATACAGGGGCAGGCGCCGGGGCCGGGTAAGGGACGGTATAGTAGGAATTGCGCGGCTTTGCACTTGGGAAACACCCGTCCCGCAGGGCAATTGACGGGGCAGGGTAGGCACCGCATGATGGGCGCATGAGCGAGGTACTCCAAGCTGGACACCGCCGCAGCCAGCGCATGTTTCACCGCATGCGGCTGCAAGCGCTCGGCCGCAGCCATGACGGGCGGAAGTTCCGCGAGGTGTGCGAGACGCTGGTCGTCGGCGCGCACGGGGGCCTGCTGATGCTGAAGAACGAAGTCGACAACGGCGAAATCCTGGTGCTAGTCAATCCGGAGACCCAGGAGGAGCAGGAATGCCGCATCGTCTACCTGGGGGATATCGGGAATCGCGGCACACGAGTAGGCGTGGAGTTTCTGACCCCGGCGCCACACTTCTGGGGCATTGATTTTGACGCCCGACAACTTTCCAGGAGTGAGCGGGAGCAAAGCGCCAGCTAACCCTTCGTCCTGGTACAGCTTTCCTAAACCCACAATACGACCCATGATGATTGAACGGTCATGAAGTGAGGTAACCTCCGGGTGTCGCGCCTCAGGCGGACTGGCGAAGAGCGATCTTGGGAAAATCCACCTCGACTCCGGCCGTGTTGTTAAAGTAGTTCGTGAAGATGTTCAGCGCCACGTGGGCGCCCATTTGTACTGCAAGGTTGCGGCGGTCACCAACATCAGTGTCATGCCGGACAATAACGACATCCGGAACACGGCCGACTTCCGGGCGTTCGTGTTCTTGAGCGGCGTGTTTTTCGTCTCCGGCGCCGCCGGCATAACCACTTCTCTCGGCACACCAACAGATTGCACCCACTGGTCGATAGCGAGCCCTCGTTAACGAGGTTTTTCAGATCGCATGTATCCCTGGCCGCGGGCCTTTTCCTCCGTTACCGTTGGAGCCGGCGGAGGGCTGCTCCCGGACGTACTCCACTGAACCTGGCTACCGTAATTCAAATAATGGCACAGGCTGGCGCGTCCTGAAAAGGACTGAATACAAACTGGTATTTAGGATTTGGACCGAATTGCGTTGGAGTCTAGCGACAAGCTGAGCAAAATGCAGCGACCCGACCGGACTCCTGGCGGTAGACCCACTGTAAGAATTTACAGTAGCGGAATCACTCGTTCGGGGTCCTAATTAGGGCGCAGGTACCCCACGCGGGTACGAGTTTCTCCGATCATTCGGCATATTCATGGCGCCGATACTGAAGGTTCTAGCCTTGAACGTAGCGGCACACAGTTTGTATTCCCTTTCTCACCCGAGGTGTGGGCGCCTAGGAGGTCTCAATGTCATTCTTAGCATGGATCGTTCTCGGGCTCATTTCAGGTTTCATCGCCAGCAAAATCGTGAACAAGTCAGGATCAGGCGCTGTCATGGACATTGTGTTAGGAGTCGTTGGAGCCGTTGTGGGTGGCTGGCTCTTCAACACCATTGGCCACATAGGGGTAACCGGCTTAAATCTCTATAGCATACTGGTCGCAGTCGTTGGCGCTGTGGTCGTTCTGTTTATCTACCACGCGTTGTTCGGCGTTCGGACGCACGCGTAAGCGCTTTCGCAGTGTAGCGTTTCCGAGCGGGATTTGGCCGGGCACGCGCCACGGATTGCTTATTTCCATGCAGTGATGTGAAGCGCGACAGCGTCGGCGGAGAGATAGACGCAGACGTCGTGTTTCTTGCCGGGTTCGTCGGCGTGCCAGGCGAGGAGCGGTGCGCCGGTTTGTTCGTCGAGCTCGCTTTCCTGACGTGAGGACCAGTCTGAAGGCACGAGGATCTCCAGCCGGGCGACGAGATCGCGAAAGCGGGTTTCCCCGGCGGAAGCGGAGACTTCTTGCCAATAGCACACGAATTTTGCACCGGCATCGGTGGTGGCGGAGACTTTCTTGACCAGACAATCTTTCGCGCCCGGGAGTTTGTTGGGGGCGGGGCCAGCGAAATTGGTGGTGCGAGCTTCGAAAGCCTTCTTGAGGGCCTGGCAAAATTCGTCGCAGCCGTTAGTTGCACTCTGGTTGACGCCGGCCGGGGCGGATTGCGCCGGCTTGGCGGGAGTGGGCGAGCGCGAAATGTGGTGCACGAGATAGGGCGAGTTGAACGAATTGACGATGAGGTAGATTTTCGCGGAGTCGTCGGACTGTTTGGAGACTTCGAGATGCAGCGGACATTGACCGATGTAAGGGCCTTCGGTGGCAGCGGGTTCGCAATCGGGATTGCCGGCATCGACGTAGCGATTATCGCCGGGCGTTTTGATGTTGAACTGCCAGGAAGGGCTGAGGAGTTTGAGAGCGTCCATGGCGCGTGCATACCAGTTGGTGGCGTTGGCGAGCGGAACCTGAGCGTAGCAGATCAACATGGGGACGTTGTTGGCCCAAGTGGAGGTGGAACAGGGAACTTTTGTGGATTCGGTGGATACGTCCGGGAGTGGAACCCTGTGGGCGGTGTATCCCCGGAAATCGATGGAGGCCGCGTCGAGGATGTTCTGGATGTTGGAGCAGAGCTGATCTTTGCACTGGGCGTGGGCAGAGACCGGAGCGAGGAAGAACAAGGCAAAGAAGAAGTAGGCGTACGCGAGTTTCATAAATGTGGAGGCGAAAGCCGGGCAGGACTGCATTGGCCCTCGCTAAGAGAGTGCTCCTCAGAGTAAAAGGGTGTCAACTGGATGAAGGTACAGTAAATGAAGATGCGGCAGGCCCGGGCTGGCACCAAGAAACGCCTCGCAGCTCTAAAGCAGCAAGCTTGGCACTTCCACGACCCGCCATTTGCGGATTCGGTAACCAAGAGCGCAACGGGCATATCCCTGGCGTTCACCGCCGCTGTTTGGCCTCGTTCAGAAGTTGATCTGCGGTGATTCTGAGAGCAGTGATCTCCTCTGGGGTTGCAGTTCTCACATAATCATTTACCAGTTTCTCGCAGTTCTTGCGGACTTCGTCATAGGCCGCGGGATCTTGACCGCGAATCGAGAGCAGTTCCTTGAGCCAGCGCTTGCCGTAACTTGCGTGGAGCGTTTCGTCCGCCCAATCGAAATCCATATCATGCTCACTTAGGGAGTCTCCATAAGAATGGAACAAGCGAGCGCGTGCGGGCTTATGGCGGATATTCTTGGTCTCGAAGAAAAAGAGCATGCCGAGCAGATTGATCGGGATGTCAACCGTAGCCGCCGCGGTCGCGCTCTCATAGATGTATGTGCCCAGGGGTATCTCCGACGGATTAAGCTTCCAAGCAACCAGCCGCTCATAGCCCATTCGGCAGTGCCGCGATTCGTCATAGGTCCAGCGCGCCGAGTCCTGAACCCATTGCCAGGGCAATGTATCCGCAAAGGCACTTAAGATCACACCTCCGGCATCAACCGCCCAAACCTCATTTACATGGCTTATCGCGGAACGCAACTGTAATTGGATCCCTTCGCCGTAGGGATAACATGGATCGACAATGTCCGGCCAATAGAATCGGCATGGCCAAAACCGCTCATCTCTCGCGGGATGAATGGGAACGGAATAGGGTCTAGCTCCCGGCAGTGGCGCGCTCGTAACAGACGAAACAGGCGATTCAATTCCGACTCCGCCCACGGCGGAAAGCCGCTCTGCTACCTCGTCTGCCCACGCGGCAGCCTCAGACCATGCTTCAGACTTCTGCGATTGACTCGCTTCGATCCACGATTCGAAAGCGCCGATCTGCTCCGTCTTCTCGACCACCGCTAGTGTCAGGAATCGGTGAGTGGGGCCGTCCGCGATCCAGTCGGAGGCCTTCAAATAGGATTGATAGGCACCGCGCATTTCCGGCAACAGGACTCTTCCAACGCTCAGCAGAAATGCGGGAACAGAAGGCGAGTCCCTAACCGCGGCGAAAACGGCGATCAAGGCACGATCTGTGTCTTCTTCTTCCATCACGCGGCTAGGAAAGCGCAGCTCAAAAATTCGCTCTCGTAGGGAGCTAGCGGTTTGCGCGCTTTGCCAGACGTGACGGGCCAGACTAGTCTTGATTTCCAAAGGGGCAATCGCAGGAATCGACGAAGCCTCGCTTATCAGAAGGGAACGCTCGCAGAAGAAAAAACGCTTGAGTAGCTGCGCCGTATCGAGCCGCATCCAGCGGGCCCGCTGCTGTGGCGTTAATAGAAATTCGGATGCGTGTGACATGCCTTCGAGCGCGCATTCTGCGCTGCCGACCGAACCGATTTAATTCTAAGACAGGATTAAGAGCGATGCACGCCCTTCGGAAGGGTTGCGACAGCAGCACCAGATTGAACTCAGAAATGGGAGTCTATTTGTCTGCTGCGTCTTGTAACAGCCAATCCGGCGGCGTTGCACCTTGCTGCCGATAGAATTGCAGAACTTCATTTCGGGTTGGCAGCGAAGGGATTACGCCTTCGCGTATGACCGCCAGGCCACCGGTCACCACAGCAAACCGCACAGCGTCTTCCAGCTTCGCGCCACTTGACAGCGCCACAGCTAAGCCGGCGTTGAAGGAATCTCCGGCGCCCGTCGTGTCGGCCACTGGAACTTTGATCGCAGGGATGTACAAGGAGGAATCCGCCGTCACGAGCAACGCTCCTTTCTCGCCGAGTGTGATGACCACTTGCCTTACGCCGCTGCGAATCAGCTCTCGGGCCACCGCCTCAGGCGCAATGTCGACCTCCGGATTCCGCCCGGTTAAGACCTTAGCTTCACTTTGATTCGGCGTGAGAATATCCACCAATTGCAAAACGGACTGCGGCAGAGCCCGGACAGGCGCCGGATTCAGAATCGTCACCGACCGCTTTTCGCGGCCCAGCGCCATTGCTGCACCAGCCGCTTCAACTGGAATTTCCAGTTGCGTCAGCACGACTGTTTCAGGCGTCAGCGCGCTTAGACATTGCGAGACTTCCGTGGCCGTCAAAAGGTCGTTTGCGCCGGGATCGATGGTGATGCAATTGTTGCCATTGGAATCCACAATAATGAAACCCACGCCGGTGGGTTCGTCGGGAGCTTGGATCACCAAATCGATGCTGATTTTCTCCCGTCGGTAGAGGCCCAACGCCGTCTCGCCGAAATTATCCCGTCCGATCTTGGCGACGAAGCTTACCTGTGCTCCTAGGCGCGCACAGGCCACAGCCTGATTTGAACCTTTGCCGCCAAAGTCCACGCGGTAGCCCTTCCCGAGCAGCGTTTCGCCAGGGCTCGGCAGGCGATCTACCCTCATCGTGAGACCAGTGGCATAGCTGCCTACGACGACAACTCCGTGACCTGTCAAGTGGGAAGCTCCGTCATGAGAGTGCACCGCCAAGACCCGTAAGGCTATCACACAGGCGATCCGCGCAATTTGCGATTCAGTATTCGCTTAGCCCCATTTCTCGATGCGTACCGCCCCCAGGAGGCACCTACCTCTCATTGCCGCAATTTTGAGAAAACACGTTGCTGCTGAACCATCACATATAATTGGTCGCAAATTCTTTATCGGTTTGTCGATGCTGTTTCAGCACCTCAGGCAAATGCCCCAGGCCGCTTCTTCGAGGCTTGGTGCAGCGCGGCGTGAATTCGCTTGAATATCCAGTACGCTTAGGATGAGATCAGTTGATGAGAATCTACCTCGGACGGCACGTGTACGGGTTGGCTGCGATCATTTTTGGCGTCGTCACTTTAATCTGGCATGATTTCACCACATGGCAACAGAATATCCCTCGCGGTGCAGTCGTCGTGTACCTTGTCGCCGCCCTGGAACTTTTTGGAGGCGTGGCCATTCAATGGCCGAAAGCGGCACGAGCGGGCGCGATCGCACTCGGCATCATCTACACGGTTTTTGCTTTGTCGTGGGTGCCGCGTGTCGTCAAGGAGCCGCTGGTGTACGATCGCTGGGGAAATTTCTTTGAACAATTGTCGATCGTTTCCGGGGCAATTATCGCTTACGCCTGGACTAGCCGGGACGATTCCGGTCGACGCGCCAAGATCGCAGGGATGGGGTACATATTTTTTGGAATCTGTGTAATCTCATTCACACTCGAACAACTCTTTTATCTTTCCGGAACGGCTTCGTTCGTTCCCAAGTGGATTCCTCCGGGACAAATGTTCTGGGCGATTACAACCACGGTTGCCTTTGCGCTCGCGGCCATCGCTTTGCTTTCTGGATACACTGCTCTTCTCGCCTCTCGACTACTCACATTGATGCTGATCGGCTTCGCGTTGCTGGTATGGTTGCCGACACTTTTTACCGACGCCCACAAAATATTCAATTGGGCCGGAAACGCACAGAATCTTGCGATAACCGGAGCAGCCTGGATCGTTGCGGACTTTCTTGCTCAGCGCAAAACCAATTCGACCGCAAACAATCCTTAAGGCAAGAGGTTGTCACAAAAGTTGACGCTGAAGACAAAGCGGCGTAAATGGTCAGTTTGACCGACAGGCTGTTTGCAGTTGAAGAGGTGGCGGAGCGCGAAATTCCTGTCAATGTGCAACGGCTTTTGTAAACTTCTTTATTATCAATGCGGAAAATTCAACTAAATCCATTTGCCAGCCGGAGATAGCCAACTTCTTTTTCTTTGGATTTGCTCCATTTTTGCTGGTTTTGCGCCACTTTGAGTGACAATTTGGTGACCGTCGACCGGTTCGGTCGCTCACGGACATGAGAGTCACAGAGTCAACTTTCTTGGACGATTTCCGGACGCTTGGCCGCACGTTCTTTTAGTGCGCGGAACTTCGGATATTTGGAGTAGCGCATTTCTCAAGTCGTACTACGACAGCTCGGCAGTTGTGACCGTACCTAAGACCCATGCAGCATCCCCATTCATTGTGGTGGAGCACTTCTCGAGAACTTCTAGCGAGTACAGCTGTTGCGGCTCAACCTCGGAAGAACCGTAGTCGGAGAGCCGAATTAAGCCGGAATCGTTCGGGCCATCAGGCAGATATTCGAGGGGGACAAGTAGGCCGCGGCACCCGGCAGAAGCCATTTTGCCTCCTCTTTACACGCCGCTCACAAAGAAATTACGTGGTTGTTGTGCTTCCGCATCGAAGCAGATTGAACTCGCCTTCAACCTGTGTGGAATTTGCCGCGCACCAGCTCTGCCCCGCGAGACGTCGCAGGAGGAAGCAATGAATAGTCTATTTCAGGCAGAAGAATCCTCGTTTGACACGGTAAAGCGAATCGTGGTTGTAGTTGCCGGTCTGGCGCTCCTCGGCCTCGCAGTGTGGGCGGGTATTGCGATGGCCTTGCGTGTCGCGCAAGGCCGCTAGAAGAGAGTATTACTTTGTCTGCCGCTGCGCGGCGGGTGGCACTTTGTTGCTCGCTGCGAGGCGCCACGGGTACTTGAGGATTGGTGACATCAGCGTCTCTCACCGGAACCGGAACTTGGATTCGGAATACGGCCCCCTTGGGGCGCAAGTCCCACCAGCCAAGATATGCACCTACTCCGAACGACAGCAGCATGCTCACACCGCACAACGGCATCGGTCCACTCCTAAGCACGACTGGAGCACGCAGGTTTTACAAGGTTTTTACGCAATCCTTGATTTTCGCATGCGGACGGCGGGGCTTTTGCAACATGGCGGGATACCGCGCACCTGCCTAACACATCCAGGAAAATTCACGCAAGGAGGCGCTATGAAAACGCACAAGGCAAGGACATTCTTGCGTTTAGTCGCGGTGCTGGCAGTCGCTGTCACTGTGGGCGAGTTGGCGCGGGCACAAAGCTGTAACGTCGAGTGGACTCGGAATGCGGGTGACGGCCAGTGGAGCACGGCCGGGAACGGGTGCCAGGCCCGACGAGCGACGTCTGCATCCTGACGGCAAACGGCACCTCTGGATCCGTCGACGCAATCGCAACCCCGTCGATCTCTATCCATTCGATTCAGGTAGGCCAGGGTGTGGGGCTCGCCTTCGGATCGGAGACAATGTCGATTGCGACCACGCTGACCAGCCAGGGATACCTCACACTGTTTGGGACCACGCTGAGCGCCACCTCAGTCAATATGCAATCGGGGACTTTGGTAGGAGGGGAACCATCGAGGGTTCGCTCACGAACAATGGCCGTTTTTGCTCATTTTGCGCTGCTTTTAGTGACAATTTGGTGACAGTCGCCTCGTTCTGACCGGTCGCGCACTTGAGTGTCACACGCTCGCTCAGCCCGAAGGTCCTCTTTGTGGCGGGCTTTTGAATCATCGGGTGGGCATCGATGAAGGTGATCACCTCTTCCGCAGGGGTCTTGCAGATTTCCAACGAACGCGTCGTATGGAGGGAAAGGCCGTTAAATGTCAAGTATCTACAGCCAAGAGACGTGACTGTAACAAGCGCAAGTCTTGGATTCGGCTGAGGTCAGAGCTTGGTTTGATCCAAATCACTTGTATAATCTCCTTGAAAACCTGTGGCAAACTCACTGTCCTCAACGAGCAAATCGGCTGTGTCCTTCAGAGACGGCATCCCACTTCAAATCGGTCAATGTCCGGGCGGCGGAAACAGTCAAGGCCGCGAATTAAGCAGTCGGGTTGGCGCGAGATTGCGAAGGGCGGAGATCCTCCGCCCTTTTCTTTTCTGCAGATGAGGAAAACAATCTCCCTTCTTCTACTTGCGGTGTATTTGTGTCCGTACCCAGCGATGTGCCAATCGCAAAGAGCAGGGGCGCCGCAAGCATCTCCTTACGAGTATGCGTATGCTCAACCCGGCGGCAAGGAGTTGAAGCTGTATGTGTTCCAGCCGCCAGGTGGGGACCATCGAGGGCTACGCGGCGCTGTTGTGATTTTTCATGGCGGAGGGTGGAACCAAGGAACGGCGGCGTCGACATTTGGGCAGGCGCGGTACTTCGCTTCCCTGGGCATGGCAGGGATTTCGGTGGAATACAGGCTGGCGAATGGCGAAGAAGTCACCCCGTTCGAATGCGTGGCGGA
>Ga0306926_10003280_pt1 | contig 16723 bp, 11 predicted proteins | sample flu12Cox44000178_FD_203759 | JGI IMG/M metagenome (GOLD analysis project Ga0306926, IMG submission 203759) | Lab enrichment of tropical soil microbial communities from Luquillo Experimental Forest, Puerto Rico - flux8day.12C.oxic.44.000.178 (v2)... | ecosystem: Environmental > Terrestrial >... | reverse complement strand
GGCGGGTGAGAACAAAGAGCTCACTGGCGACTATGTGATCGATGAGAAGCACCGAACCATTACGGTGACCGACCAAGGTTGGGAGCGCGTGGAGAAGCTGCTGGGTATCGGGAACATCGCCGATCCGGAGAACTGGGACCTGAAACACCACGTCGAAACGGCGGTAAAGGCTCATTCGCTGTATCGCCGCGATGTGGAATATGTGGTGAAAGACGGCGAGGTCATCATCGTCGACGAGTTTACGGGACGGTTGATGCCCGGCCGCCGCTGGTCCGATGGATTGCACCAGGCAGTCGAAGCGAAAGAAGCCGTCAAGATCGAGCGCGAGAACCAGACGCTGGCGACGATAACCTTCCAGAATTACTTCCGCATGTACAAGAAGCTGGCCGGCATGACCGGTACGGCGGAGACGGAGGCGGCCGAGTTCCTGAAGATTTACAAGCTGGAAGTGGTCGTCATCCCGACGAATCGCGATTTGTTGCGTATCGAGAACTCGGACGTTGTGTACCGCACGGAGAAAGAGAAGTATTTTGCCGTGTCCGACGGGATCATGCAGCTGGCGCAGACCGGGCAGCCTGTGCTGGTGGGTACGACGTCGGTGGAGAAATCGGAGAGGCTGTCGGACCTGCTAAAGAAGAAAGGCGTGAAGCACGTGGTGCTCAACGCCAAGTATCACGAGAAAGAAGCGGAGATCGTAGCGCAGGCCGGTCGCAAGGGCGCGATCACGATTGCGACCAACATGGCAGGCCGGGGAACCGACATTCTGCTGGGTGGCAATCCAGAGTTCATGGCTAAGCAGGAGTGCCTGAAGCGGGGAATTGCCCAGCAGTTGAAGGCGGCGGCCGGCGAGGTGCTGGCCAAGCCCGACGATCCGAACCTGTCTTACTTCTACTACGGCGGAAACGAATATCAGGTGCCGACGGCGCAGTGGCAGGAAGTTTACGAGCGCCACAAGCAGCATACCGACGCGGAGCACGATGATGTTGTTGGTTTCGGTGGACTTTTCATTCTTGGCACCGAACGACACGAAGCACGTCGCATCGACAATCAGCTTCGGGGACGTGCAGGACGGCAGGGAGATCCGGGCGTGTCGCGCTTTTATCTGTCGCTGGAAGACGACCTGATGCGGATCTTTGCCAAAGAGTGGGTGTCGAATCTGCTGCAGAGACTGGGAATGGAAGAGGGTGTTCCGATCGAGTCGGGGCTAATCACGCGGCGGATTGAGGCGGCGCAGAAGGCGGTAGAAGGCCAGAACTTTGAGGCGCGCAAGCACATCCTTGAATACGACGATGTGATGAACAAGCAGCGCCAGGCGGTGTACGGACTGCGCCGGCAGTTGCTGGAGGGCCTCGACCAAAAAGAGCTGATCGTCGAGGATTATGTGCGTGACATTCTGGGTGGGCTGCTCGACAAGTACTGCAATAAAGAGGCGCATCCGGAAGATTGGGACATCAAGAACCTGAAGGCGCAGGTCTTCACGCGCTTTGGCGTGGACCTAGATAAGGAAGGCATCGAGGCCGACAAGCTTAATCGTCAAGAACTGGGTGACGCGATCTTTGAAAAGCTGAAGGGACGGTATGACGCCAAGGAGCAACTGATCGGCGTGGATGCGATGCGGCACCATGAGCGCATCATCATGCTGAGCGTGCTCGATCAGCAGTGGAAGGACCACTTGCTGAGTATGGACCATCTGCGTGAGGGAATCGGTCTGCGCGGTTACGGTCAGCACGATCCTCTGGTGGAATATAAGCGCGAGTCGTTTGATATGTTCGAAGCCATGATGGAGCGCTTCGAAGAAGAGACGGTGCGCTATCTGTACCTGATGCAAGTCTTCGAGCGCGCGGATGATGGCGGCTCCTACAGCAGCGGTGGTGCGATCGATGGTGGAACGTCGGGTGGGCCCGGCGTGCCGGTGCCTGCGGGTGGAGGCGGGAACGGGCAGGCGTCGAGGCGATCGCGTCCTGTGACGTCCATGGACGACATGGAGGCCGAGTTCCAGCGCCGGAAGCGTCGCGAGCTGGATCAGGCGCGCTTGGCGGGAGGCGGTGCGGCGTCTCCGGTGCAGCAGGTTGTGCGCGGCGACAAGGTCGGAAGAAATGATCCTTGTCCATGCGGAAGCGGAAAGAAGTACAAGAAGTGCTGCGGGGCTTGATTCAGAGCTCGCAGAAGTTTCGATCCCGTCGCGATGCGGCGGGATATTCTTTTGAAGGGAGATGGCGGAGAATCTGTGGAACGATGTGCGCAATGCGGCTGGCCGTTGGTCGAGCAGGCACAGTATTGTTCCAGTTGCGGGGTGGAGGTTTCGCAAGCAAACTCGCAAGTCGTGGATTCGAGCACTCCTGCGGCTGTCCAAGCTGCGGTCGCAGTGGAGCCGCAGCGCCCTGATTCTTCTGCCAGACCCCTGCCGATTCCCGAAAATATCGCCGGGGTAATTGCCTACATCACTATCTTTCCCGCCATCGTTTTTCTCTTGCTCGAGCCGTTCAAACACAATCGCTTTGTGCGGTTCCATTCTCTCCAGCATCTGTTGCTGTGGGCTGCGGGCGTCGGAGTGGGCATCGCAGCCGGACTTGTTGGAGCCCTACTTCAGCTCATTCCCTTCATGCGCGTGTTGTTTCTTCCTCTTGGGGGGCTAATCAGCCTGGCCTGGTTCTTTCTGTGGCTGCTGCTGGTGGTGAAGGCGTACTACCACGAGATGTTCAAGCTGCCTTACCTCGGTGATCTGGCAGAAGAGTGGGCGGAGCGGTAATCCGCTCGAATGCATTGCGTGCCGATGAACGCGCATCCTCTTGACACGATGCTCTGCAACATGGCATTTCTATTTACTTTTTCTTCGCGAAAAGCCGTATTCTGATTCATTCAGTTTCAACACAACGCGATCCGGTCGAAGTGACGCCGGAAGCAATGGAAAGGGTCTGTGAGGGTCAGAGTCTTCTACCACGATAAGTGCTTTGATGGAGCTTCTTCGGCTGCGCTTTTTTCCCGTTTTTATCGCGAGCGCATTCGAGAGCATGCCGATTTCGAATATGTCGGTCTGGTCCATCGCGCCGGCGCTCTGTTCAACGAGGCGGATTTCACGGGCGACGAGAATGCCATCGTCGATTTCAAGTATTCTCCGTCGCCGCGCATTACGTGGTGGTTCGATCATCACCAAAGCGCGTTTCTGAAGCCCGAGGACGCTTCGCACTTCGAGCAGGACACCAGCAATACCAAGTTCTACGATCCCGACTATCGCTCGTGCACCAAGTTCATCGCCAAGGTCGCGAAGGAGCGCTTTGGGTTCAATCCGGAGCCCGTCGAGGAGTTGGTGGAGTGGGCCGACATTATCGATGGGGCTGTGTATCCGGATCCCGAAACCGCGGTCGAGATGCGCGAGCCGGCGATGAAGCTGACTATGGTGATTGAGTCAAACCAGGAGCCCGGCTTCATTCCGCAATTGATCAGCAAGCTGGCATATCAACCGTTGGGGGAGATCGTTCGGTCTGCAGAGGTCGCAGAGCGAATTCCAGCGCTGGTGGAGCGCCATCGCCGATCGATCGAAATCCTGCGCGAGCGCACCGAATGCAAAGACGGCACCGTCTTTTTCGACATCACCGACTACGAACTCGAGGGGTACAACAAGTTCATCCCGTACTATCTGCATCCTGATTGCACCTACAGCGTGGGGCTGAGCAAGAGCACCTTTCGGACGAAGGTGTCGGTGGGATCGAATCCGTGGGCTCCGGTCGAGCCGTCGGAAAATCTCGCCAAGATTTGCGAACGCTACGGCGGCGGCGGGCACGCTCGCGTGGGTGCGATTTCGTTTCCGCCGGGGAAGTTTGAAGTTGCGCGGCAGGCAGCGCACGAGATCGTTGCGGAGTTGCGGGCGAGCTATGGGGTGGAGACGGCTACGTAGTCGGGGTTATGTAGCCGCCGCCGGCTCCGAAATCATTCCGATCGTTGCGAGCCATGTCTCCGCCAACTGGGGCCATACCGTCACCGGGCACAGGCGCTGGTCGTAATGTGTGCTGATGTCTGCCACCAGGTGCCCACCCCCAGAAAAACCGAGTACTCCGATCTTATGTGGATCAACGTGCCACTCTGCGGCGTGCAAACGCACCAGACTCAAAGTCCCTCTGCGCATTCACTGGTCGTGGGGGTTCAACTCCCCCTCCCGGCACCGGCGGGTGGACGCGGCTGACAAAGAAAGCTGTGCCCTGATTTTGCGATAGCCGTCCATCCAGTACACCTCTGGATTTCCGAGAAAAAGTTCGAGTTGAACCCAGATATTCGTGTCACTGCCCGAACGCCACCCACGTTCTTAGTGTTTGTCATCATCGTGGTTGAGCCGCTATCCGAAAGGATAGGGGTGAGAACCAATCCTGTGCGGTGTGTCTGCTCCAATCGGGAAACACGTGCGGCCGCCCCGATCAATCGTTCCTCGCGTCCACGTACACCCACCCGTGACCATCGCGCATACCGACCGCGCTTGGCCGAACTCGCCTGCGTGCGGATGATTCTCCGCCGCTGAACACGCCCGGCAGAATGCCAAAGCCGTGCCGGTCAGGATGATGCCGCCCGAGACGCGCAAGGGGTAGGGTCAACGCATCACCACGCCGCCTGCTCCCGTTCCCTGCGGAGAGTTTCTGCTGTACGTTCTAATGTCAGCAAATGGCGTCGGGCCTTGGGAGTAAGCTCGGAGATTTCGACCAGAGTGAACTCTTCCGATTCATCCATCTCTTCGCCTACTTCGCCTTTATAAATGCGTATGTCACCCGGGTCATACTTGCGGCGGGCCTTAGCAAAAAAGACGAACGGAGCTTGCTCGCCTGTGCTGTCCAATTTGGCCCAAGCATCGCCCCACATATGCCCGCTGGCGTCGTGCGGCCCGTGGACGTTAACCTCGTCATCCAGGAAGAGGCCACGTTGCATAAAGGCAATGGCCCAGCGCACCCAGCTTTCGGAGTCTTCGGGATCGTTCTTGTATAGGGTTGCCATGTTCGAGCCTCCTTGTTATTCGCTACAATGACGGGCGTGGTTTTTGTCACCGTCACACTTACCAGCAGCGAAGTGCAGCGCGTCCAACAGGCCGCCTCCGCCCTGTGGCCGGAGGAAATCAACAAGGGCCGCCTCAGCCGCTCCGAAATCATACGCCGCTTTACCGGCGCTGGCACGGAGTTGCTCGCTCGGCTGAGCGATCAAGAGCGAAGGGCGCTGAAGGAGGAATTCCTCGCCTCTGCCAGCACCACCAACGGTTTCCACTTCCGGGGGCGGTTGCCCCGGGGCTGAGTCCCATCCTTTTTTCCACAGGAAATCAACAGCTACTTTTCTTAGCAGAGCCCCGCCCCTGAAAACAGGCTGCACCGGTATCCCACATTGTGGGAGTCCGAAGATCAGGTGGCCCCGCACCCGTGGTCTACCCTCGAAATTTCCCGCCGGATTGTGATTAAGATCGAAATTTGGTTTGGCGGGATGGTCGGGTTCTGGCTCGCCGGGGATGGTCAGGCGCGGTGCTTACGTCGATCCGACACGAGAAGAAACGCTCGCTGTTCGAGCATAGTTCGAGCATAGCCGGTTACAAGCCATTAATTGCACGCCGCTTATACCGGCGCAGCGGATGTACAATCCGCCGCGTTGTGGCTTAGTTGGGTTTTGGAATTGGAATTATTTTGGACGTCAGCCAGTCGCAAAGCTCCGTGCCTTCCAGATCGATAGCCAAGATCTGATAGCCCCCGCCGGGAAATACTACGACCGCCGCGCCGGTGTTTCTTCCGCCGGGCGAATAGACCGTCAATCGTAGGCCGCGATACTTAACCCATGCTCACTACCGGCCGGCCGCCGCCGAGCTCTTTAGACGTAGTACCAACCTCGGGCACAGCGACTGGTTGCGGATCGGGCACCCTCACCGGCCCAATAGGCAGTTGGATATGACCCGGCGATGGTTGCCAGACAGTTTGCTGCCCAGTCAGACGGCCAAACGCAAACACAGTACAGAGAGCCAGAAGCAGATGCCTCATCACATTCCTTAGTTAGAGTCTAGGAATAGGGAACCGAGAGCAGAGCGACCTGCGCATCCTGGGCGTCGGGAATTCTCAATGCAATATCCAGCATGCCACCGTTCGATGCCCAAGAGGTTGATGGAGCTGGTTCTCGTTCTGAGCGGGTTTAGCTTCTCGGTGCGACCCGCATCATCTGCCGCAGGGTAATTGGCCACCCCTGATGCAGGCGTTTGGCTACGGTGCTGCCGGTCTTGATGGCGTGTTGTTCGAGCAGCTTGCGGACAAGTTCCTGATCGCGCTCCTCGCATGCGCCCAAAATCTCGACATTGACGAAATCGGAATGGAATTTCTTTTCCTTCACGAATTTGCCGGTTGGATCCCACACGAAGGCGAGTCCGCCAGTCATGCCGGCGCCGAAGTTGGTTCCGGTTGGTCCGAGGACGACCACCGCGCCTCCGGTCATGTACTCGCAGGCGTGATCGCCGACACCCTCGACAACCGCGGTTGCGCCTGAGTTGCGAATCGCGAAACGTTCCCCTGCGCTACCAACGGCGAACAGAGACCCTCCGGTGGCTCCATAGAGCGCAACGTTGCCGACGATCACTTGCGCCGACTCGGCACGCGCCAGCTTGCCGCGAGTGCGAATAACGAGTTCGCCGCCAGAGAGACCCTTGCCGACAAAGTCGTTGGCCTGACCTTCGAGTACCAGCTTCATTCCCTGGCTGGCGAAGGAGCCGAACGATTGTCCGGCAGTGCCGCGAAGACGGAAGTGGACGTCAGGCTTCAGGTCAGTCTGTTGGGCGCGCAACAGTGCAAGTTCACCTGACAGCCGGGCACCTAGGCTGCGATCCTCGTTGCGCACGGTCGCGCTGAACTCAAACGGCTTGCCTGCCGCAACCGATGACAGTGCAGGGTTGACCCATGCGTCGTCAACGGGCTGCCGTTCTTCAGGACGCATATTACGGCCGCCTTGCCAGCTCAGCGGGCCTGCTCCAACCTGCGCTAACGCCGGCTCGAGATTGAGTTTGCCGTCGTGGCGCACTTGTTCCAGCAAGTCGGTGCGCCCAATGGCTGCTTCGAGAGAGGGCAAGCCGAGTTCGGCGAGCAGGTGTTGCAGGTCCTCCGCGATGTTCATGAAGAAGCGAACCAGATGCTCCGGCTTGCCGCGGAACTTGGCGCGCAACTCGGGCTTCTGTGTCGCGATCCCGGTGGGACAGGTGTTGAGATGGCATTGGCGTGCCATGTCGCAGCCCAGTGCGACGAGCACACCCGTGCCGAAGGAAAACTCATCAGCGCCGAATAGCGCGGCAAACAGCACATCGCGCGCGGTGGAGAGTCCGCCATCCGTACGCAGGCGGACGCGTCCGCGAAGACCGTTCATGCGCAGGACCTGCTGCGCTTCACTCAGGCCGAGCTCCCACGGATTCCCAGCGTGCTTTATGCTGCTCAGCGGCGAGGCGCCGGTTCCGCCGTTGTGTCCGGCGATGACGATGTAGTCGGCGTAAGCCTTTGCGACGCCGGCAGCAACCGTACCCACCCCCATTTGCGAGACCAGCTTGACACCGATCGCGGCGCGCCGGTTGATGCGCTTGAGATCGTAAATCAGTTGGGCCAGATCTTCGATGCTGTAGATGTCGTGGTGCGGCGGCGGACTGATGAGCGAGATGCCCGGCTGAGCATGCCGTAGGCGTGCGATGAGCTCGCTGACTTTGTGTCCGGGGAGCTGGCCGCCTTCGCCGGGTTTGGAGCCTTGTGCGATTTTGATCTCCAGCTCTTCGGCGTGGGCCAGGTATTCCGCGGTGACTCCAAAGCGGCCCGACGCAACTTGCTTGATCTTGTTGTTGGTCAGCGAGAGTAGGCCTACAGTGTTGCCGTCGGGAATATACGCTGCCGGATCCTCACCGCCTTCGCCGGTGTTGGAGCGGGCGCCGAGCTGGTTCATGGCAATCGTGATGGTCTGGTGCGCTTCCGGGCTTAGAGAACCGAGCGACATTGCACTGGCGATGAAGCGCTTGACCAGGCTTGAAGGCGCCTCGACTTCGGCTAAATCCAGTTCGGGTCCTGCCGCCTTGATGTGCAGAAGATCGCGCAGGACCGCGGGCTCGCGCTCATCGACTGCGCGTGCAAAAGCAGACCACGCATCGGCGGGCGCGAGGGCAACTGCGGCCTGCGTGGTCGCGCGAGCTGCACCCACGGCAACTTGCAAGTCTCGCGTGCGCTGCGGTTGCCAGGTGTGAGGCTCGGCTTGTTCCGCACGTCGGAAGCGCACCCAACCGTAGTCGGGCAACTCAGGCCCTTCGGGTTCCGCAGTCCATGATTTCCGAATGAATGCCTCGATGTCGGAAAAGGTCTGGCCGCCTATGGGCGACGCGGTTCCGGGAAAGCAGAGATCGGTAATCTCGCTAGCAAGGCCGAGAACATCGAAAAGCTGCGCTGCGCGATAGCTGTCGAGCACCGAGATCCCCATCTTCGACATGACTTTGGCGAGGCCACTGTCGAAGGTTTTGAGCAAGTGCGCTTCGCCTTCTTCCGCGAGCGAGCGCGCGGTATGTAACGCGAGCCAGGGACAGACGCAGCCGGCGCCGTACCCGATCAATAGCGCTGCGTGGTGTACATCGCGGCAATCGCCGGCTTCGAGAGCCAGTCCGACCTTGGTGCGCAGGCCGGCTTTCACCAGCGCGTGATGCACTGCGCCAGTAGCCATCGCCATGGGAATCGGCAACACCTGCTCACAAGCGGTGCGGTCGGTCATCAGCAGAATGCGCGCGCCGCCCTCGACCAGCTCGACTGCACGCTGCTGGAGGTCGAGGATCGCCTGCTGCAGCGAAGCATCATCAACGAAAGCGCAATTCAGGTGCGCCAGAGGAAGCTCATCGCGCAGCGAGTAGGTTCCTTCGTGCAACGCCGCCATCTGGCCGAGAGAAAGAAACGGAGACGGCAACACCAGTCCCGGCAACGGCGCGTGCTTGTCGAGCAAATGCGCCCAAGGGCCGAGACGCGTGCGCAGGGAGACGACACAGGCTTCGCGCAGGGAATCGATGGGAGGATTGGTGACTTGTGCGAAACGCTGGCGGAAGAATCCATAGAGCGGTCGTGGCGTGCGTGCGAGCGCGGCAATAGGCGTGTCGTCGCCCATGGACCACACCGGCTCTTTGCTCTCGAGGGCCATAGGAGTGACGACCAACTTCACTTCTTCACGCGTATAGCCGAAGCCGCGCTGCAGGCGCATCAGCTCGTCCTTGTCAAGCGCGGCCACTGGAGTGGCAGAAGGCTCAAGCGAAATGTCGTCGATCAACTTGGTGTACGGCGACAGATCGTCAAAGTAGCGATCGAGTTCTTCCCCTTCGATAAGGCGGCAGCGTTCCAGATCGAGCAGGATCATCTGTCCTGGACCAAGGCGTCCACTGCGAATGATCGTGTCGGTGTCGATATCTGCCAGGCCGACTTCGGAGCCGGCGACCACCAACCCGGCATCGGTAACCACAAAGCGGCAAGGGCGGAGACCGTTGCGATCAAGCGCCGCGCCGACAAGACGGCCGTCGGTGAAGACCAGTGCCGAAGGGCCGTCCCAGGGCTCCATGATGTCGGCGTGATAGCGATGGAATGCAGATTCCTTGATGCCGATGGAAGGAGGCAGCATCATACGTACCGCTTCCGCTATGTTGCGGTCGTAGTTCGAGAGCAACTCCGCCACTTCGTCGAGACTCATCGAGTCCGAGGCTTCACGCGTGAACAGCGGGTCGCACTCGCGCGGCAGGAGAGCGCTGCGGGCATCGACGTGCGCGCGGTTACTCCAGACGGTGTTGATTTCGCCATTGTGGGCCACCATGCGGAGCGGCTGCGCGCGGTCCCAGGTAGGCAGAACATTGGTGGCATACCGCTGATGAAACACCGCGAAGTGCGTGGTGTACAGCGGGCTCTGAAAGTCGAGATAGAAGTCGCGGAGAGTGCGCCCGGTGCAAAGCGCCTTGTAGACGAGCGTGCGGGTGGAGAGCGAGCAGATGTACGTCTGCGTTCCGCCGCGTTCAAAAGCCTTACGGGCAAGGAACAGCCGGCGCTCGAGTTCGTTAGGGTTGCCGCTGAAATCGTCAGCCGTGGTGATCAACGCCTGACGAATGACGGGAAGGGAAGCCGCAGCGATTTCGCCCAACACTGGGCGCGCGAGGGGAACGTCGCGCCAGCCCAGCCAGTCGAAGCCTTGCGCGTAAACGCAGGCCTTGAAACGCTGGGCGTCGCGCTGCGCCTGGTCTTCGTCCTGGGGGAAAAACAGCATGCCCACGGCCAGAGGCTGGCCCGGACGCAGGAAATGCTTGGTCTTGGTGAGCAGATAATGGCGCGGAACGGCAGTCTGAACGCCGACGCCGTCACTGCTCTTGCCGTCAGCAGCGATGGCGCCGCGATGCGCGAGGCGGCCCAGGGCTGTAAGTGCCAGCCTGAGGATTTCGTGCTCGGAACGGCCGTGCAGGGTGGCAACGAATCCAACCCCGCAGGATTCGTGATCAAAGCGGGAGCTTACGAGGCCCTGACCACCAGAAGAAAGCTTGCTACAACCCATAGTCCACTATATATGGAATGCGCAATCGAATTGAAGAAGAATTTCGCGGGCGAGAAAAACTCGCGCCATCAATTGTTTGGACCTGATCTTATGGCAGAGTAGTAGTGGGAATGGCTGATGGCCGCAGTTGGCGACGTGAGGGACGAGTAGCGTTCTCATACCCGGACTTCACTCTGTATCAAGCCGCGCGGTTGTTCACCGTCATGGCGACGGAGATGCAGTCGGTTGCCGTTGGCTGGCAGGTGTTCGATCTCACCAAGCGCCCGCTGGACTTGGGATTCGTTGGCTTGGCGCAGTTCTGGCCTAGTCTGGTGCTGTTTCTCGTGGCCGGGCATGCCGCCGACCGTTTCAATCGCAGAAAGATCGTGACACTGTGTTATGCCGGGCTGGGGCTTGCTTCGACGGCGCTGTTCGTTCTCACCATCACCGGTTCGCGTTCGGTACATGCCATCTATGCGGCACTGACGCTGGTGGGCGTGGTGCGCTCCTTCAACGGGGCAGCGGGACAGTCGATGGTGCCACAGCTCGTACCGGAAGAACATTTTCCTAACGCGGTAGCCTGGGCACAAACAGTCTTCAACACGGCAACCATCCTAGGTCCGGCGTTGGGCGGGTTGATCTACGCAGTGTTTCGCGGACCAGCAGCAGTCTATGCCAGTTCGATGGCAGCGGCCGCCATTTCGGTAATTGCGATGACGCGCGTCCGTCTCAATCCCGCCAAGCGGGAGCCGACGGAAATCAGTCTCACAACGTTGTTCGCCGGCTTCCGATTCATCTGGGAAAAGAAACTGATTCTTGGCCTGATCTCGCTGGATCTCTTCGCGGTTCTACTGGGCGGAGCGGTAGCTTTGCTGCCGGTGTATGCGCGCGACATCCTGCATACTGGTCCGTGGGCGCTTGGGATCCTGCGCAGTGCTCCAGCGGTGGGGGCTGTAGCCATGGCGATGCTGTTGGCTCATCGGCCATTGCGACGTCACGCGGGCATAACGATGTTGTGGAGCGTGGCCGGCTTCGGAGTGTTCACCATCGTGTTCGGGTTGTCGCGGAACCTGTGGTTGTCGCTCGCGTCTCTCCTGTTGGTGGGCGCCTCTGACATGGTGAGTGTGATCATTCGTGGAACCCTGGTGCAGTTGTCGACACCGGACTCGATGCGCGGACGGGTGAGCGCGGTGAATTCGCTCTTCATCGGCACCTCGAATGAGTTTGGGCAATTTGAGTCGGGCGTGACGGCGCACTGGTTTGGAACCGTGCCTGCGGTTGTGATTGGCGGTGTGGGAACGCTGGTCGTGATTGCGCTGTGGGCGTGGCTGTTTCCGGAGTTGCGCGGCGTGGCCAAACTTACAAGTCCAGCGGCGCCGGTCGCCGAGGAACTGCAATGACGGCGAGCAGCGCATATTACGCCTCACAACTTCGACATGAATTGAGTCTGCGAAACCGCGCGTTTGCGAAAAAGAGGCAGCTCCCGCATGTCGAGAGTTATGGCGGCATGGCGGTTACGGTGTATCATCCACACCCTACGCGCCGGCGACACGGCAACTTCTTCGACGAGAGCTACGCCGCGATGCTGGCAATTCCCGAGTGGCGCAAGCGGCTGGAAAAGGTGCACACCTCGGGGCGGTTGTCGCTGCCCAGAAGCCAGCGCGGCTGGAAGGAACTCGACTCGTCGATGAGCTCGGATGCACTGCTGATGAACATTTTCTGCTGCCCATACGTTTCCGACGACCTGCGCGTCCTCGGGTTGCTGGGCATTGAGGCTGCCGAATTGCCCCAGTTCGGTTGGCGCGCACGTGTGCCGCTGACCAAGGGCTTAGCCGATCGCACTGAGGTCGACATGAAACTGGGCGATATGTTGTTTGAGGCTAAGCTGACCGAGTCGGACTTCCAGTCAGCGGAGGCATCGGTGCTTCGCAGATATCGCGACTTGGAGGACGTTTTCGAGATTGCTGAACTTCCGAACGAAGGTGGGGAGCTGGCGTCCTATCAACTCATTCGCAACGTGTTGGCTGCGCACGCTAGCGATTGCGGTTTTTGCTTGCTGGTCGACGCTCGGCGGCCTGATTTAATCGAATCGTGGTACGCGGTTTTGCGGTGCGTCCGGCCAGTTGAGCTTCGGGTCCGCTGCAAGATATTGACATGGCAGGAGTTGAGCGCGTTCCTGCCGGAACCCTTGGGTGAGTTCCTCGACGCGAAGTACGGAATTGTGGCCCCGGGCGAAACGCCGTCTAGCACCTTGGGTGAAAATGACTTTGATTTTGAATGACCCGCACTGTTCGAAAACCGCCGGGCGCTGGGTCGCCCCATTAGCGCCTCTTATAAAGTTCGATACTTCATTAAGAAGATTTACCAAATCGTGAATATTTCTAATTTTTCTCGACGACCGTGCCTCGAGTTGGGTATAAATCTCCAATCAGCCATGGCCATTCCAGCCCAATACCGACTCGAACCCTACCACGGTCGAATCCGCGTAAACCGCGGCCTGGTAGTGGCTCTAGTACGCGCGCTCACGCTCCTACTCGTCCTAGACGGGCTGGCGGGCACACAGGGAGGCGCGGGGACGTAGGCTAAAAGCAAATCGAGTTTCCAGAAAGCCACTGACCCCGCAAGGCGGAAAGTGGCTTTTGCTTTTCTCCACACAAGTTAAGCCGAGCCAAGAGGACGAGATGTCAAACCAGAGCGGTAAGTCGCACAGCAAAGCTATCACCGACGGCCCCAGCCGGGCGGGTGCTCGCGCGATGTTCAAAGCGATTGGCTTCACCGACGAGGACCTCAGCAAGCCCATCATCGGCATCGCCAACACATGGACGGAAGTGGGCCCTTGCAACTATCACCTGCGCAAACTGGCTGAAGCAGTTAAGGATGGCGTGCGAGCGGCGGGCGGCACGCCGATGGAGTTCAACACCATCGCGATTTCCGATGGGATCACGATGGGCACGGAGGGCATGCGGGCTTCGTTGGTAAGCCGCGAGGTCATTGCCGACTCGATCGAGCTGGTGGCGCGCGGGCACATGTTTGACGGGCTGGTGGCGCTCTCCAGTTGCGACAAGACGATCCCGGGTACGGTCATGGCGTTGGCCAGGCTCAATATCCCCTCCGTGATGCTCTACGGCGGCTCGATAGCGCCCGGGCAATTCCAGGGGCACGACGTGAGCATTCAGGACGTGTACGAGGCGATCGGGAAGCACGCGCACGGGCAGATGAACGACGCCGAGCTGAAGGACATTGAGGACCATGCCTGTCCCGGGCCGGGCGCCTGCGGCGGACAGTTCACAGCCAATACCATGTCCACCGCATGTGAGTTCCTCGGCATCTCTCCTCTCGGCAGTAATCAGGTTCCCGCAACCAATCCCCTGAAAACCGAAGTCGCGAGAAAAGCTGGCCAGATGGTGATGGAACTAGTCCGGCGTAACATTCGTCCTTCCGAGATCATCACTGACGCGTCGCTGAAGAATGCGATGACTTGCGTGGTGGCCTCGGGCGGTTCGACTAACGCCATCCTGCATCTACCGGCCATTGCCAACGAGTTGGGGTTGCATTTTCCGCTCGACGAGATCAATCGCATTTGCGAGCGCACTCCGTTGCTCTGCGACTTGAAGCCCGGCGGACGCTTCATGGCTACGGACTTTTACCGCGCCGGCGGAACGAAGCTGCTCGGACACATTCTTCGAAGCGCTGAGCTGCTGAATCGGGACTGCGTCACGGTAACCACCAAGACGATCGGCGAAGAAGTTGCGGAAGCCGAGGAGCAGCCGGGACAGGAAGTGATTCGCCCGATCGAGCGCCCGCTGAGCCCGACGGGAGGGTTGGCGATCCTCCGCGGCAATCTCGCGCCGGAAGGTTGCGTGGTGAAGCTGGTGGGTCATGGGCGCCGCGAGCACCGCGGTCCGGCACGCGTCTTCGAGAGCGAAGAGGACGCATTTCGAGCGGTGCAGGGCTCCGAGATCAACGCCGGCGACGTGATCGTGATTCGCAACGAAGGACCGCGTGGCGGACCCGGCATGCGCGAGATGCTGGCAGTGACGGCGGCAATTGCAGCGACTCGGTTGAGCAACTCAGTAGCGCTGTTGACAGATGGCCGTTTCTCGGGCGCAACCCACGGCTTCATGATCGCGCACGTCGCTCCTGAAGCCGCCGTGGGGGGCCGGATTGCAACCGTGCGGGACGGCGACATGATCCATATCGACGTTGCTCGTGGGCTACTGCAGCTTGAAGTGTCTGACGCAGAGATCGGGCGCCGCAGGAAGAACTGGATAGCTCCGGGCCTGCGGTACAAGACGGGGGTGTTTGCCAAGTACGCACTGAGCGTGTCGTCGGCATCATTCGGCGCGGTGACGACTCCGGGCAGAGGGCGCGAAGACACGCAGGCGGATGGGATTGCCGTTCCTGACTTTGCGGCTGCCACGGGAGCGAAAGGGAGATGAGCAAGTGAAGTTGACCGGTGCACAAATTGTTTGGAAGTGCCTGGAGCGCGAAGGCGTGGACATCGTCTTCGGCTATCCCGGCGGATGCGTCCTGCCCATGTACGACGCGCTGCAGCACACGCCCAGCATCCATCATGTGCTGGTGCGCCACGAGCAAGGGGCGGCGCACATGGCTGACGGCTATGCACGCGCCACCGGCAAAGTCGGCGTAGCTTTGGCGACTTCGGGCCCAGGCGCAACCAATCTGGTTACCGGTATCGCGACCGCGATGCTCGACTCCTCTCCCATCGTGTGCATCACGGGGCAAGTCCCCGGCAAGCTCATTGGCACGGACGCGTTCCAGGAAGTCGATATCACCGGCATCACCATGCCGATCACCAAGCACAACTACATGGTGACGGATGTGAACGATATTGCGCGCACACTGTGCGAGGCGTTCATCATCGCGCGCGCCGGGCGTCGGGGACCGGTTCTGGTGGACATTACCAAAGATGCGCAAATGGCGTCGTGCGAGTTCGAGTGGGAAGTCGTGATGCCTCGCCTGCGCAAGCTGGAAACCTGGAGCGAGCCCGAATCGGCGCAGATTGCCGCCGCCGCCGAGCTGATCAATAAGGCAGAACGCCCAGTGATCCTTGCGGGGCACGGGGTTATGCAATCGGGCGCGATCGAAGACCTCGAACTGCTGGCCGAGACCAGCGACATTCCCGTCGCTCTTACCCTGCTTGGATTGGGCGCCCTGCCGCACTTCCATCCCTTGTCACTGGGCATGATGGGTATGCATGGTGAGGCCTGGGTCAATCATGCGATCCAATCTGCCGACCTGTTGATCGCACTGGGCATGCGCTTCGACGATCGCGTGACTGGCAAGCTCGACAGCTATGCGCAGAATGCGAAGAAGATCCACGTGGATATCGACGCGTCAGAGATCCACAAGAACGTTCGTGCCGACGTCGCGATCGTTGGAAATTTGAAGCACGTCCTCCCCAAACTTATTCCACATATCCAACAGCGGAAGCGAAGCCACTACTGGGCTGAGATCAATAGCGCCAAGGGCGTGGTTGCGGTGCACGACATTCGCAACATGCCCGATACCGGACATCTCTACGCCGCACACGTCATCAACGACCTGTGGCGCGAGACGAAGGGCAAAGCGCTGGTGGTGACCGACGTCGGTCAGCACCAGATGTGGGAGGCGCAGTATTACCACCACAGTGATCCGCGTTCGCTGATCACCTCGGGCGGGCTGGGCACGATGGGATTCGCGCTGCCGGCGGCAATTGGCGCGAAGTTCGCGCGTCCGGAGGCCGATGTCTGGGTAATCGTCGGCGACGGCGGCTTCCAGATGACGATGGCTGAGTTGGCGACGATGGTGCAGGAAGGCGTCAAGGTCAACATCGCGATTATCAACAATGGCTACCTCGGCATGGTGCGTCAGTGGCAGGAATTCTTCTACGAGCGGAATTACGCAGCCACACCACTGGTCAATCCCGACTTCACCAAGATCGCGGAAGCGTACGGCATTCTCACGATGGCGGTGACGCATCGGGAGGAAGTGGCTCCCAGTGTACGCCGTGCGCGGGAGCACGACGGTCCGGTGCTGATTGATTTCCGTGTTGAACAGGAGGATTCGGTGTATCCCATGGTCCCGGCGGGTTCGGCACTCGACGAGATGATTCGCCGGCCCAGCGCCATCGTAGAGACGGCGGCAGACGAGTAAAGCTTATGAACATGACCTATTTGTTGGACGTTGCAAACCATACCGGCGTGGTGAC
>Ga0306926_10003278_pt1 | contig 16731 bp, 16 predicted proteins | sample flu12Cox44000178_FD_203759 | JGI IMG/M metagenome (GOLD analysis project Ga0306926, IMG submission 203759) | Lab enrichment of tropical soil microbial communities from Luquillo Experimental Forest, Puerto Rico - flux8day.12C.oxic.44.000.178 (v2)... | ecosystem: Environmental > Terrestrial >... | reverse complement strand
TCCTGCAGAACCAATACGCGAGTCAGATCGTGATCAACCTTGAGCATGTCTCTTCTCCCCATAGCGGCGCGTTCTGATCATTCTTTCGACGCGACCGGAGAACCCTCAAGCCTAACGCAGGCAAAAGGATTTGTCAAGGCAGCGTGAGTTGAGCTTCTATCCCTGCTAAACGGCAGTGACTGAGTTCTCCTCAGCAATCTTGTATCAAAATTTTGCTCATCCAAGATTGGGGCTTGCCTTAGACACCCCAAGCAGTTCACGGTAGAGCGGATGTCGTCAGCAATTCGGGCGCCTGCGACTGGGCGGACGCCAATCCCATCCGACTGCGGCTGTCGATCTCCACGATGCGCAAGAAGCACGCTGATCGCCTCCTGGGAGTGGGTCATCCCGCCGTTCCTGCTCGAGGGCGGCCCGCGCGACCACCGTGACTCGCGAGAGTTGTGTGCTGGCGAGTTGCCCAAGCCGTCGCACGCCTCGGTCCACCTGATCGTTCCACGCGTGTCCAGCGCGAGTCGAAGCAATGGCGAAAGCACCGGCTCGCTGGGAAGACATCGCTCGTGATGCGAAGACGATTCCATGCTCGAGCGCCTTGTCGAACAAAACAGCCCTTGACCTTCGCCCGCCGAAATTGATTGTGTGACGATAAGTAGCCTTATCACCACGGGCGCGCACCGCGGCAAGATTCCCGTCTGCTGCAGGCGAGGGCGCTTCCAACAACAGGTGGTTCGCTAGAAAGCGAGCAGGCCTCCAAGAGCGAGCACCAAACTTGACGATACGCGTCTCAGGTGGACGGGACCACCTGCAGGCTACCAGGGGCGCACCCCCAGCATCGACGCCCAATCGGCAGCTACCCGCTGCATTCTTCCCAACTCGCGCGTCGGAAGGCGTCGAGTGCCATGCTCGACCACTTCGGCAAGATCTGGCGGGATGTCGCCGCAAAGGCGATGCAGCATGAGCGCGCGCTGCAGCGCTACACGGGTGTGGCCTCGTCGAAGGCTCTCTCGAATGAGACCAGATAGTCGCTCGGCCGCCAGGTCCAGATCCGACGCGCTCATTTTTGCCATGTTTGAGTTCCTGGCTATAAGTACGCTAGCGTATGATACTCTTTAGAAGAATGTTGCCTGGCAGAGGCGAGTTCGTCGCCGACGATGCGTCGAGGATTGCGCTCACCTAGTCGACCGAATGCCACTGGTCAACACCTCGAACGCTTTTGAATGCGCATTCGCTGCAGCGACCGAGGATCTGCAGCGCCTGAGGTGAGTGGAGATTCATAGTTCCGGCGTTGCGGCTGGTCGACGCTATCCGACGGCCACGGTTCACGCCGCTGACAACAATACGGCTGGAAATGCAGATGAACTTGTTTGAAATCTCTTGGCTAATGTTCGCCGCTGGCGCGTCCGGCGGGGCACTGCTCGCAATACTTGGTAGGGCGAAGAAGCGCTACCCGCGATGGCTGGCGATCGGCCACGGCATGCTTGGACTGGCTGCGTGCGGAGTGCTTGCGACGGCGATCTTCGTCGGCGACGGCTCGGGCGATCGACGCGCCCGTGTGGCACTCGCGCTCCTGATCGCGACTCTGGTTGGCGGTGCGACGCTTTTTGGCTGGCTCGGGATTCGCCGCTTCCGACTCCCCCTCGCGTTGGGTCATGGCGCGGTTGCGGTTACCGGGCTGTACCTCCTGTACGGCGCTGCGTTCGGATCGGCAACGTGACGAGTAAGCGATGACGACCTCGATCACGAGCGAGCTGCCGAGGGACGAACGCCTGGGGCGTCGCGAACTGTTCCCGTACTGGTCAAAGGAATCAGTGCGTTGGTCGGACACCGATCGCGTCGGTCATGTCAACAACGTCGCGTACGCTGTGTACTGCGAGTCAGGTCGGACGGCCTTCCTGACGCCGTTGACGCTTGGCAAGCCAGGCGTCCGAACTCTGCTTCTGCTGGCGCAGATCAACTTGAGTTTTCGTGGCGAGTCCGACTGGCCTGCAATCGTCGATATCGGCACTGTGGTGCTGGACATCGGCCAGAGCTCCTGTCGAATCGGGCATGGGCTCTATGTCGGTGAACGCTGCGTCGCGACCGCGGATTCCTTGCTCGTGCACATTGATGAGACGACGCGTCGTCCCCGGGAGCTGCCAGATTCCGCGAGGGCCTACCTATCGCGACACGGTCTGGTCGCTGCGTGACCCGAGCGTCCTCCTCGCTGCGAATGCGGCAGCGAGGAGGGAGATCTCGGACGTCTCCGGCCTCAGAACTTGGCAGTCAGTTCGACGCCATACCTTCTCGGATACGGCACCGTGCTGAACTTCGTCTCCGTCGTCGGGTCGGTCTGCACGCCGGTCGACACGGTGTTGTTCGTCAGGTTCTTGCCGTAGAGCGCGACCTCGTAGTTGCCGGAAGGTGCCCGCAATGCCACTCGTGCGCCGACGTCATGCGACGGACCGACTTCCGATTGCGGATCGTTGTCCGCGAGGAAGTACTGCTTGCCGACGAACGTCGAGTCCGCATGGAAGATCATCGTGTAGCCGTTGATCGGCGTGCTGTAGTCGATCGCCAGGTTGCCGGTGTAGCGCGGCGACTCGATCATCCGGTTGCCCGCCAGGTCGGCGCCGTCGAGCACGAGTTGTCGGTACTTGCTGTCGAGAAGACCGAGGCCGGCGCCCAGCCGCAGGCCTTTCGTCGGATGCACGACGACCTCGAATTCCGCGCCCTTGACGTTCGAGCGGCCTGCGTTGACGAGCTGCTGTGAGCCGATGCCGACCACGTTCAGGAACTGCTGGTTCTTGAAGTTGTAGTCGAAGAGCGACGTGTTGAAGGTGAGCTTGCGGTCGAACCACTCCGACTTCAGACCGACTTCGTAGGCGTCCAGGTGCTCGGGCGCGACCACGTTGAGGTCGGCGGGATTGGTCAGGGCGCCACCGTTGATGGCGCTGCTCCGGTAGCCGCGCGAGTATTGACCGTAGACCATGACGTCACGCGACAGGAACGCATTCAGGCCGATACGGCCCGTCGGCTGGCCGTCGTTGTAGGTCTTGTCGGCTTGCGGCGGGATGGTTGGCGTCACCTGGAAGTCCGACATGCGGCCTTCGTCGCGCGTGTAGCGAACGCCGGCGTACATGTTCAGCACCTTGTTGAACTCGTAGTTGCCGTCGACGTACGCCGCGTAGGACCGGCGCTTCTGGTCGTAAGTCTGCGTCAGGACTGGCGCTGCGGGCGGTCCGCCGAACAGCGTGTACACCGTATCCGCATCGATGTCGTCGCGCTGGTGATAGAGGCCCGCGATCATCTGGAATGGGCCGTCGAAGCTGCTGGTCAACCTCAGATCCTGGCTGAACTCGTGGTTCTTCGATCCGAAGTCGATGGAGAGAAGATTGACGGCGGTGCCATCACCGTCGACCGGGTTGAAGAACTTCCCCGTGATGTAGGAAGTGATCGACGTCAGGGTGAAGTCGCCGAGGTTCTTGTTGACGGTCAGGTAGCCGCCGTCGCCTCGCACGTTGATGTTGCCGAACCGGTCGGTGGCCGTCTGGTGATCCGTGAGCGGTTGTCCGGTGTACGGGTTGATGCGCGGATTGATGCCGAGCGCGTTCAGTCCGCCGGCGCCCGTACCCTCATTGATCGCGCCGATCACACGGGGGTTGTCGTCGACTGCGAACAGGCGAAGCGTCGCATCGAGTCCGGCTTCGTCCTTGTAGGCGAGGGTCAGGCGCGCCGCCTTGCGGTCGATGTTTGACAGGTTGCGGGCTGCTGGGTTGACGTTCTCGATGTAGCCATCCGAATGCGCGCCGGTGAAGGCGATGCGCGCGCTGAAGCGGTTGTCGACGATGGGCACCTCGAGCGAGCCCTTCAACTCCTTGTACCCGTAGCTGCCGAAGCCGACGGACACTTCGCCCTCGTTGCGGAACGTCGGCCGCTTCGAGATGAAGTTGATGGCTCCGGCAGTGGTGTTCTTCCCGAACAGCGTGCCTTGGGGGCCGCGCAACACTTCGACACGCTCGATGTCGAACATCTGGCCACCGCCCAGGTAAGAGGCGCCGACATAGACCTCGTCGAAGAAGACACCGGTAGGCGAGATCGCATTGAGATTGAACTCCGGCGTCGAGACGCCGCGAATCGAGAACTTGGGCTGGGATTCGTCTCCGAGAAGCGAGACGCTGACGTTGGGAGCGTATCGGGCGATTTCGGTACCGGTGTCGATGCGAGCGTTCTGCAGCATCCGACTGTCGACGACAGTGACCGAGACCGGGACATCCTGCAAGGGCTGCTCCCGCTTCTGCGCTGTCACCGTGACTGTGACGGGCTCGTCCGATGCCGTTGTGACTTGGCCAGATGTCGACGCGGGAGCCGAGGCCGCGGCTGCCGATTGTTGCGCCGTCTGTGCTTGCGCCAGTCCCACCAATCCCAGTGCGGCGACGGTGCCGCCAAGTCCGATTGCGTATCGCATGTATTCCTCGCTCTATGGCTGTGAGTAAGTAGTTCTTCAAAGATCGCCTGCCGCCACACGTCCGATGTGATCTCGGTTGCGTGGCTGTCTCATCGCAGGCGGCTCAAGATAAAACACATGCATACGGTTGTCTATAGCACGATACGCTAGCGAACGAAAACAAAACTCTTCAAATATCGAAAGAAAGTGTCGCGTGCGCAACTTTTGTATTCGTTTGGCCGCGCACCCGATGCGACGTCTGAACTGATGAACGCGGGCCTCACATGGACGATGGCGTCGTTCGTTAAGGCAATGTTCACGCGCGGCTGCGCGCGGGCGGCAGTTCGGAGCCGCCCGTCGGGCGATGAAAGCTCCCGCGACTCGCGGGGAACCACATCAGACGAGAGAGGGTCTTTGTCGGGCCAAGCGTCGTTGGCCGGGGTCCGGACTAGCGCCCGGCGATCGATTTGAAGAACGCCGTCGCCTTCTCGCAGATCACGTCCTTGTCGAAGTCGATCGTTGCGACATGAAAAGAGTTCTCGAGCCAGGTCAGCTCGACCCTGCAGCTACCAAGCCCCTGGACGATGATGTTGGCGTTCGAGGGGTGCGCAATGTGGTCCTCGCGTGAGTGCATGACCAGCGTCGGGCACTTGATGCGAGGCAGCAGGTCGCGAGTCACCGCGGTCAGCGCGTAGATCTGCTTCAAGGCAGGCACAGGTACCTGCTCGTAGGCGAGCTCCTTGACGTTCGGATCCTTGATATCCGACCCGACGCCGGGAATCAGCGCCGGAGCGCTCCTGTCAAGCGCCAGCGAAGCGAGGTCTGGTGAACTGATCTGGACTGGTGCATTGATGGCGATGGCGCCGCGGATGGTGTCGGCGTGCTTGGCGGCCGTATACAGCGTGAGTGTGCCGCCCATCGAGAGTCCGATCATGAAGATCTGCGAGCAGGACTTTCGGAGCGTAGCCAGCGCCTCGTCGACCGAATCGATCCAGTCGGTCACGGTCGTGCTTGCCATGTCGGCGACGTTCGTCCCGTGGCCCTTGAGGCGCGGACCGATGACCGTATAGCCGGCGGCGTTGAGATGCTTGCCGAGAGGTCGCATGCTTTGCGTCGACCCTGTGAAGCCGTGGCACACCAGTATTCCGATGTCGTTGCCGGGGAAGAAGAAGGGCTCGGCGTCTTTCATGATGGGGCTGTCGGTCACTGCGGTCTCCTTGGTCACGTTGTGAGAGCTGATGACTGACGCAGGCTGCGGGCATGGCGTACCTGGTCAGCTTCTGAAAGCTACGGGTCTTCAGACGCTGGGTTCGCGCGCGGAGGCGAAGGCCTGAAGTTGATCTACGGGCCCCGTCGCTGCAAGAATCTGAGCGACCACTCCTTGAGGGTTGTCCCACATCGGCACGTGGCCCGCCGCCGCAACGACGGTCTCGGCGAGGCGATCTATTCGATCGCGAAAGGAGGCCCCGTACTTCTCATACGGAATCACCCGATCGTGCTCGCCCCAAGCGACAACGATCGGCACGGTGCCGCCTGGCGACATGGCGGTAAAGCCTCCGTGATTCATCGTGCGAAGCAGCGCCGGCAATACGCTCGTGTTCGCCATGGCACGCAGGATCTGCAGAAAGTCGGATCGAGGCAATCTCTCGCCGCATTCCATCATCTCCCGCGTCAAGGTACGACGCACCCAGGCGAATCGTGCGAGCGGAGTCGCCAGGGCAAGGATGACACCTGCAACTGCGAAGAAGATCCTGAAGGGCTTCGCGATGGCGCGGTAGTCATCGTCATTGCGCCATCCACCAGCGGGCGAGAACGCGGTCACCGTCGACGCGAAGCCGCGCCTTGCCAGTTCCAGCGACAGCCACCCGCCCAAAGAATTGCCGGCGACATGCGCACGATCGATGCCTCGGTCTCGCAATATGCCGATGACCTGGTCTGCCAACCGAGCGACGGTTGCGTCGCCTTCGCCCGCGACGGGTGGGCCGCCGAAGTGGCCCGGCAGTGTCAACGCGATCACTCGGTGATGCGCCTCGAGCTGGGGCAGAACGGGCTTCCAGATCTCCCACGTGCCACCGATCCCGTGAAGCAGGACAAGCGGGGTTCCTTGTCCACCGATGTGCATTGGTGGCGGCGGCTGGATGAGTGCGTGATCTGCCGACATTGAGTTCGAGAGCTCAGGGAGTGTCTGGATGAGCTTGGCCGCTCATCAATGCGGAGAGGCGATGACAGCTCTGCGGAACGTCCGCCTCACCGAACAAAAGCAATGTAGTACGGTAGCGCAACGTATTGCAGCGTAACGTACATCTAGGAATAAGCCTGTGCGAACTTTCCCTAGACGAATCGTTCACCGCTTGCGCCGATGCGTTGACTTATAGGTGAATGTCCTATAACGCATGGTATGCATGCGTACTAAGGTCCGACGACCTCGCTGAGAGCCGACCGAGCTCGGAGGTCCGCGGGGCAGTCAGGCCGCTGATGTCGACGGAAATCCAGTTGAAAAAACACAGGAGACATTCATGACGCGTTCATTTTCCAAACATGTTCTTGCTGCGGCGATTTGCTGTGTGTTGTTCGCCGGCAAGGCTTCGGCCGACACCTACACGCAAACGAAATATCCCGTCGTGCTCGTGCACGGGGCGCTCGGGTTCTCGACGATCGGCCTTGTCAACTATTGGTTCGGGATCGCCTCGGCACTGCAGAGCGGAGGCGCGACCGTGCTCCAACCTCAGCTCTCAGCGTTGAACGGCAACGAGGTTCGCGGCGAACAGCTGCTGCAGCAACTGCGCCAGTACAAGGCCGCGTACGGCTACACCAAGTTCAACCTGATCGGCCATAGCCAAGGTGGAATCGCCGTGCGCTATGTCATGGCCATGGAACCCGATCTGGTGGCCTCGGTCACCACGGTCGGAACGCCCCACTTCGGCTCACCCGTGGCCGACGGTATCGTTCGCGACACTGCGGCGACCGGAATCAGCGGGTTGGTGTTCTCCATCCTCTCGACGTTGGGATCCGTGGTCGACTTCCTGGGAGGTACGCCGCAGTTGCCTCAGAACGCTGCGGCGACGTTCAACGACACGACGACGAGCTCGGCCGCGGCCTTCAACGCGAGCTACCCGCTGGGTCTTCCGGCGACGTCTTGCGGGCAAGGGCCTGCCAGCGTGAACGGGGCGCCGATGTACTCCGCAGGTGGTGCCGCGGTACTGACGAACCCGGCAGACCCTTCGGACGCGCTCCTCGCATTGACCTCGACGTACTTCAATGGCGCGACCAACGATGGCCTGGTGGGGCGCTGCTCCTCGCACTTCGGTACCGTCCTGCGCGATGACTACTTCTGGAATCACCTGGACGAGGTCAACATGGTGTTCGGCCTGCGCAGCCTGTTTGCGCCTGACCCGGTGGCGTTCTATCGATCGCAAGTGAACCGACTCAAGGTCGCTGGCTTGTGATCCGAGCGTCGCGCATCGCCCTGGCCGGGGTGTTGGCAGGCGCGGCAGCGGTGGTGGCACTCTGCATGTGTCCAGCGCCACCATCACAGGGGCCCGGACGATTGGCCATCGAAGGGGCTGCGCATGCGCTGCCCGGCGCGGCCGTAGTCGTCGGCCCGTCTCGGCAGCCGTCCGTTACCTCGTTCCCAGGGACGGTGCAGTTTGAAGCCTGGCTCAAGACAACCAGTTCCCTTCGAGGGATCGACCTCGACGGCGACTGGGGGCACCTCGATGGCGCCGGCAAACTGATTCCCAGCCGTTCGATCCGATTGAGGTTTGACCAACTGCTGACCTTGCAGGGAGAAGCCAGCCTCGAAGCCATCTCGTCGTATGTCGATGCGAGCTCCCGACGTGCGCTCGGCGATGACGGTGGGCATCAACTGCTGGACGTCTGGAATCGCTACCTGACCTTGCTTCGCAAGAGCAACGCGACGGGTCTGGATCTGACGGACGCTCGCAACTGGTCGATCGTGCTTTCCGAGCGGCATGAAGCGCGTCGGGCGGCTCTCGGAGTGAACTGGGCGACTGCATTTTTCGAGCAGGACGAGGCCGAATTCGACGCGTGGAATCGGCAATTGCTGTCGCAGTCTCCGCAACCCTCGCACCCCTCGGAGATCGATCCATCCACCTTGACGACGGAGGGGCGCGACAGGCTCCAGCAGGAGCAGGCTGCGTGGAAGGATTGGGAATCACGTCTGGCTCAAGCGCGCACGCAGTGGAATTCGATACGCGTGCAGCCGGGCCTGAGTCAGGAAGCGAGAAGGGCCGAGATCGAGGCATGGATCGGAGCTCACTTCGACGCGGCCGAACAGCATCGAGTTCACGCCCTGCTGGGGCCTGATTTGCAGCGCGTGGATGCGCCTCATTGATCGGCGCTGGCACTACTTCCGTCTCGGTGTCGTGTACCCATGAGTCGATAGGCCGCCTGGCCATCCGCGGCCAATCGCCGTTCGACCTCGCCGCGGTGCATCAGGTGGTTGAGCGCCGCGAGGCTCTCTCCAGTGGCGAGCCCCAGAAGTGCCGCCTCAGACTCGGGGATCGGGCGCTTGAACAGCGCCGAGAAGACCTCGGTGACACGCTTTGGCTGCGCGAGACTCCCTCTCAGGCGATCGAGAGCGCGATGCTGCCCAACAGCGAGCGCGTCCAGCCGCGCGTGCAGGCCCCGGAAGCATTCGTTGTGGGCGGGCAGAACCAGGACGTCCCCTGGCACCTCGCGCTGGATCTTCTCGATCGAGGCAAGCCAGCCGGCCATCGGATCGGCATCTGGTTCCGTCGGATACACGGAAACGTTCGACGAGATCCTCGGCAACACCTGGTCGCCCGAAATGAACAGCTTCAGCTCCGGGCAGTGGAAGCAGGCATGCTCGGGCGAATGGCCATTGCCGACGACGACTCGCCAGGCGTGGCGCCCGATGACGACTTCCTCCCCGTCGACGATCCGTCGGTAGCCATCTGGCAAGGGGTGGATGTACTTTCCGAAGTTGCCGAAGCGAGCACGGTAAGTCTCGAGCGCCGCCTCGCCCCAGCCGGCTTCACGATAGAACTGGAGGGCCTCGGCCGGCGCCTCGCGACCCGTGTCGGAGACCATGACTCGGCAGGTCAGGTACTCGAGGGAACTCATCCAGAGGCGCGCATTGAACTTGCGCGTCAACCACCCGGCCAGTCCGACATGGTCGGGATGCATGTGGGTGCAGAAGACCCGCGTGACAGGACGGTCCCCCAAGGCGTTCCTCAACAAGTCGCGCCAGAGCAGGGTGGTCTCCTCGCTGCGCAATCCGGTATCGACCAGGGCCCAGCCGTCACCGTCTTCGATCGCCCAGAGATTGATGTGATCCAGGGCGAACGGCAGCGGCATACGGATCCAGTGGACCCCGGGAGCCACCTCGATTGTCTGGCCACGATGCGGCGGAACTCCGAAGGGGTATTCCAGCGTCGCTCGCGCGGCGATGGCGCTATCGGGCAAGCCTTCCATTTGGTTTCGCTGCGTAGAACATTGGTGCGCTCATTGTGCGGCACGGGTGAGGAGTCGTGTTGGACGACTGAGGTTGTGAGCGCGTTGATCTGATTGCATCGCGCGTGATCTCGTGAGGTCCCGTAAATGAGTCGGCCGGCTAGGGCAAATCCCGATGCGAGTTCGCTCGGCGCCATGTAATTTCGCATGAAATTACCTCGAAACTATGCGTGGAATTGAACGTCTCTCCGCCGTTGATCGCAGTGCCGATCCGATGGCACGCGCCATCCCGATGGTGCCGATGAATCTCACGACCATGGTGCGTGTGCTGCGCATCGCTGTCATTGGCATGGGCCAGTGCTTCGATCGTGTCTTTCGTGACCTCGAGTTGTCCGAGCACGCCTTTCACGTTCTCTGCCTGTTGCTGGCGACGGAGGAAGGAGCGGCATCGCCGAGCGACCTGACCGAGCTCGTGGGCGCGACCCGAACGCACATGACCCGGATCCTCGACGAGCTCGAGGGCTGCAGCTTCATCCGCCGCGAGGTCGACCATCGCGACGGTCGTCGCGCCATCTGTTCGATCACCAAGCAAGGGCGCCAAGCCGCGCATGCCTTCGGGGAAAGGCTCGCTGGCCCATTGAAGGAGGCCTTTTCCGGACTGGACGACAACGACCTTGCGCAACTCGAGCATCTGCTTCGCAAGGCCATCCGGTCCTTCGACAAGAGTGCCTACCCCGCGTGAAGGGGATGGTCGTTCAAGGGGATTCTCATGAGTCAGAAACTTGTCTACGAGAAGAGGGGGGAGGTGGCCTATCTCACGCTCAACCGACCCGAATGCAAGAACGCCGTGGACTATGAGACGCACTTGCTGCTGTGCGAGGCATGGAGGGACTTCCGTGCCGATCCGAAGTTGCGCGTGGCCGTGCTCACGGGAACCGGGGACGCCTTCACAGCAGGCGCCGATCTGAAGACGCACGCACCTGAATGGCAGAAGGTGGGACCGATGGTCGGACGCGAGCGCTTGGAAGACGGCCTGAGTGGCATCACGCGCGGGCCGTTGTCGCGTATCACCAAACCGATCGTCGCGGCGATCAACGGCTGGTGCCTCGGGCACGGCATCGAGTTGGCGATGGCCTGCGACATTCGCATCGCCTCAGAACGTGCGCAGTTCGGAACCTTCGAAGTCAGACGCGGCATGCACTCCGCCGACGGTGGCATTGTTCGCCTGCTGAACGTCTGCGGCGCCGGTATCGCGTTGGAGATGGTGCTGACCGGCGAGCCGCTCGATGCGAAGCGGGCGCTGGCGGCGAACATGGTGTCGCGCGTCGTCGCCCACGACGACCTCATGCCGGCGACCGATGATCTGGTCTCGCGCATCCTGCGCAACGATCAGTGCGCGATCGAGTCGGCGAAGGAGACGCTGCTCGAGTGCATCGGCCGTCCGCTGCACGACCAACTTCGGGTCGAAGCGATGTGGGGCTACGCCTTGTGCGGCGGCAACCAGACCGTGATTGCGCGATCGCAGCAGTTCTTCGACAAGACCGACAAAGGTCGCGCTGGCGCGACCGCGAGCTCGCTCTGAACGTTGGGAGAGACTCCGATGGGCTACAAGTCTATCTATCGCTCCGATCTGTTCGACGGGCAGGTCGTGGTCGTCACTGGCGGAGGCAGTGGCATAGGTCGGTGCGCCGCGCACGAACTCGCATCTCTGGGCGCGACCGTCGCCATCGTCGGGAGAAATCCCGAGAAGCTGAACGACGTCAAGGCGGAGATCGAAGGCGCCGGCGGCAAAGTGTCGACTTGGACCTGCGACATTCGTGAGGAAGTCCGGGTCACCGAAACGATAGATGCCGTCCTCGCCAGGCACGGTCGCATCGACGGTCTGGTGAACAACGCCGGCGGACAGTACCGCATGCCGCTCGAAGACATCAGCACTCGGGGATTTGAAGCGGTTGTGCGCAACAACTTGACCGGCGGCTTCATCTTCATGCGCGAGACCTTCAAGCGCTGGATGAAAGACAACGGTGGCTCCGTCGTCAACATGATTGCGGACATCTGGGGCGGATGGCCGAACTACGCGCATTCCGCGTCGGCGCGCGGCGGCATGTGGACGTTGACGCAGAGCGCGGCGTCGGAGTGGGCGACGTACGGTGTGCGCGTCAATGCGGTGGCGCCTGGCGGGATCGCGAGCAGCGGTCTGGACACCTACGAGCCGGAGGCTCAAAGGCAGATCCTGGACTTCCCGAAGGCGGTGCCGCTGCAGCGCTGGGGCAATGCGTCCGAGATCTCGAGCGCCATCGCCTACCTGCTCTCTCCGGGGGCAGCGTACATCACAGGCGCCTGCATCCGCATCGACGGAGGCGCGCCCAACGCGCGCGTCTGCTGGGGGCCGTTGCGGCAGGAGTGCAATTCGAGGCCTTTCGACGGATTCCATCTTGAGGCGCCGCCGAAGCTGTTGACCGAGGGCCCGAAGGCGCAGTCCAGCCGGGCCCCGAAAGTCTGAAGTCATGGCTGTCGACCCGCCGTCCAACGTGTCTCACATCCGCGAGCGCCTGTGCGACTACCTGCAGTCGCAGACGCAGCGTCGCTGGTCGTTGGGCAAATTTACCCGCTACGCCGTCGGCTTTTCGTGGATCACCTACGGATTCAGTGCACGGGAAGAGGGCGAGCAGCGCGAGCGCGGACTGATCTTGCGCATCGGCCCGCCATACGGACTGTTCGCGCCCTACAGCGCGCTCCCGCAGCACTCGGCGTTGAAGGCGCTCGAGGGCACGAGTGTTCCCGTGCCGCGCTCGTACTGGTGGAGCGACGACTCCTCCATCCTCGGCGCGCCGTTTTTCGTGAGTGAGCGCGTGGAGGGGGCGGCGCCGGTGCCCTGGGTGAACGGCACTGGTCTGAAGTTCGAAGAAACCTATCGACAAGGCCTCGGCAGGCAATTCGTCTCTGCGCTGGCCGGGCTGCACACCTGCGACTGGCAGGGGAAGCCCGGGTTGGACATAGACGATGTGACCGTCGAGAACGCCGCGCTGCGACAAGTCGAAGCCTGGGAGGCCAACGCGAAGCGCTGGGCCCTCAAACCCTATCCGATGCTCGCGTGGGGGCTTCGATGGCTGCGCTGCAATCTGCCAACCGCGCCGCGCGTAAGCGTCGTGCATGGTGACTATCGCATCGGAAACTTCCTGGAAAGGGACGGCCAGATCACCGCCATCCTGGACTGGGAACTGGTGCACCTGGGGGATCCGCACGAGGATCTGGGTTGGGCGTTCCTGCCGCAGTACATGGGCGGCTCCGGCCTGGTCTGCCGGCTGCTGACGAAAGAGGAGTTCGTCTCGCAATACGAGCGCGACGCAGGCTTCCGCGTCGATCCCGTGTCCATGCGCTTCTACACCGTGTTCTCGCTCGTCAAGCTCGCGACGACCCATATCGCCGCGGTGCGCTGCTTCGAGGACGGCCGGTTCAACGACATGCGCATGCCGGCCATGGGAACGCAGATCGCGCCCGTCCTGCGCCAGATTTCCAAGATGCTTCCGATGGAGGAGGCGGCATGAACAACTCGTTCCAGCGCATGTTCGAGGGCATGGCAGCCACGCTCCGCAACGAGGTCATCCCTCAGGTCAGCGATGAGTTCGCGCGCGGGCAGGCCTTCGGCGTGATCTACATGCTCAACAGTGTCGCGTTGCGATCGAACTGGTCACCGGAATTCGTGGGCGAGCAGATCGCTGCGCAGGTGGCGTTGAGCGAATCGCTGGGGCCTCTGCTCGCAAACACCGACGCGCCTGACTCCCCGCAGGCGGCGGCTGTGGTGCTGGGAACGCAGGCGCTGGAGGCCGTTCGCGACGCGAACGAGGCCCGCATCTGCGCGCTCATCGATTGGCACGGCAAGGCAAAGCTGGATGCTGCCTTGTCGGTCGCCATCGAACGGCATCTCCGCGCATACATGGATCGGCAGCTCAAGTGGGAGCTGAAAACCTCGGCGAAACCGATGTTCGCCGAGATGTCGGACGGGTCGGAGTAGGGCCCGAAACAATTCAGAGGACGCACGATGGACGAACAGACAAAGGTTCTATACCAGAAGCTCTCGCTGTACAGCGGCCCATTCTTCGCCGTCACGTTCCTGATTTTTTGGGCGTGGCTGGGCAACAACTTGCCGCCGCCCCATCCCGACGCGCCAGCGCAGGCCTTCGCGAGCCGCTATCTCGAGCACCTGGCCGGGATTCGCTTGGGCTTCCTGATCTCGCTGATCACCATCTGCTTCTATCTACCGTGGACCGGCTATGTGACCGCGCGCATGCGGCGCATCGAGACCGGCCACTACCCTGTCTTGTCCTACCTGCAACTCCTCGGCGGGTGTCTTACCGTGATGGTTGTGTCCATCAGCATGTGGTGCTGGGTCGTCGCGGCTCAGCGTCCGGAGCGTGCCCCGGAAATCACCCAGATGTTGACAGACGCCGGCTGGCTGATGAACGACACCGTCTACATGTGCACCACCCTGCAAATGGTTGCGATGGCGCTATGTTTCCTGGCGGACAACAAGTGCAGAGTCCCGGTCATGCCCAACTGGGCTTGCTTCCTCACCATCTTCTGTGGTGCCACGTTCTTTCCGGCGAGCTTGACGGCCATCTTGCGCAACGGCCCGTTCGCCTACGACGGTCTGGTCGGCTTCTGGATTCCCTACCCAGCTTGGCTGATCTGGCTTTGCGTCGCTACCTACTACTTGCTCGCGGACCTGAAGCGACGCGTCCGCGATGGCGAGGAACCCGCGTTGGCGCAGTGACGACGGCGTGACTGAGAACATCGACGCGGCCATCGTATCAGCAGTGCCCCGTGTGCGGCGCCGGCTTGCCGGCATTGAATGGGTTCGGATCTTCGTGTTCGCCGATTTGGTTGTGTTCGCTGTCTTGAGGAATTTTGAATGCTGACTGCACAAGATGACTTCATCGGCCACCAGTTGCCGACCACCTTCGACCATGTGGACAGCAGCGATCCGGCATGGATGGAGCGCCTCTGGTACACAGGCCATCCGAAGTCGGGCAACCTGATCTTCGACATCGGCCTGGGCTATCACCCCAACCGCAACGTGATGGATGTCTTCGCCGGCATCACGATCGGAACTCGGCAGATCAACTTCCGCGCTTCGCGACACCTTCGACCAAATCCGCTCGAGACAGTGGTTGGCCCGTTGCGAATCGAGGTGATCGAAGGGCTGAAGCGGCATCGTCTCGTCCTGCATGCCAACGAGTCGGGGCTGTCCTTTGATCTGGAATTCCTCGGTACGATGAACGCGCACGAGGAGCGGCCGCATTTCCGTCGCCGCGACGGACGCGTTACCGAGCACATGGCGCGCGGCCAGCAACTCGGTGCGTATCGCGGATGGATCGAGGTCGATGGGCAGCGCCAGACCGTGGAACCGTCCGAGTGGCTCGGCCAGCGCGATCACTCGTGGGGCATCCGCAGCGAGATGCGCACGGACGAAACGTCGCCGCCGATGACGTTCTACCCGCCGTTCTTCTACGCGTGGATGACCGCGCAGTTTCCGGAAAGGGGGCTGCACGTGTTCTTCAAGGAGCGAGCACCCGGCGAACACATCTATCTTTCAGGCGAGGAAGTTGCTCCGCTCGGCCGCGAGTCGCATCGCGGCAAGCGCATGGTCGACGTGAACCACGACGTCCAATGGGCTGACGACCCGCATGGCCAGACGATCTCGTCCGTCACGTTCAACCTGAAGCTCGATGACGGGTCGCAGCGTTTGCTGTCCATCCGCGCGCTACCCGCGCGCTTCTTCCTCAAGGGCGGCTTGTACGGTGGCTTGAACGGCTGGTTCCACGGCGACGACAAGGGCAAGCTCCACATCGAACACGAGCGCTGGGATCTTGGCGATGCATTCACACGTCGCAAGGCTCGAACCCTTTGCGATCACGCGATTGAAGTGCGCATGGGCAACGAGGTGGGCTACGGCATCATGGAATACGGGGTGGGCAAGGGCTATGCCGAATACACCCAGGTCCAGCAGCACCCGCCGATCTGACTGCCTGCCAGCCATGTTGCCGAACCGGACAGTCTTCGATCACGAGCACCAGCTGTTTCGCGAAGGTGTGCGCGGATTCATCAAGGCCGAGGTGCTGCCGAACTTCGAGGCATGGGAGCAGAGTGGCATGGTGCCGCGCCAGTTCTGGCAGCGTGCAGGCGAGGCCGGACTCCTCTGCCCGCAGATTCGTGACGAGTACGGCGGTTCCGGGGGCAGCTTCATGCACAACGCGGTGCTGATCGAGGAGTTCGCATACGCTGGCCTATCGGGGCCGCTTGCCGATCTGACTGTTCACAGCGACGTCGGCGCGGGTTACATCGAGAGCTTCGGAACCGAAGAGCAGAAGAAGACTTGGCTACCGCGAATGGCGAGCGGGCGGACCGTCTGCGCCGTAGCGATGACAGAGCCCGACACTGGCAGCGACCTGCAGGCGGTGCGCACGCGTGCCATCCCGACGGACGAAGGCTGGCGCATCAGCGGATGCAAGACCTTCGTGTCCAATGGGCAGCAATGCGATCTGGTCATCGTCGTCTGTCGCACATCAGATGTCCCCGGCGCCAAGGGCATCAGCCTCGTTCTCGTGGAAGCCGAGCGCGCGGGATTCCAGCGTGGCCGCAAGTTGGCCAAGCTCGGTCAGCTGTCGGCGGACACGTCGGAGCTCTTTCTCGACAACGTGGAGGTGCCGCACGGGAACGTGCTCGGCCGTGAGGGCGCCGGATTCGCCAGCTTGATGCAGCAACTGCCGCAGGAGCGGCTGGCGATATCGATCACATCGATGGCTGCCGCACAACGCGCGTTCGATATCACGTGTGCGTACACGCAGGAGCGCAAGGCGTTCGGCAAGGCAGTG
>Ga0306926_10003276_pt1 | contig 16732 bp, 17 predicted proteins | sample flu12Cox44000178_FD_203759 | JGI IMG/M metagenome (GOLD analysis project Ga0306926, IMG submission 203759) | Lab enrichment of tropical soil microbial communities from Luquillo Experimental Forest, Puerto Rico - flux8day.12C.oxic.44.000.178 (v2)... | ecosystem: Environmental > Terrestrial >... | reverse complement strand
GGACGGCGGTGATTCGAACCAGTGCGTGGGAATGGTGAACGGCACTCTTGCTGCCGGACAGCTCCCGACGCGCTTGGCGCTCGTCTGCTCGAGATCCGTCTCCCAGCATTCATCGAACACTGAGCAATAGCAGGCGCGCAGCTTCAGCTGCAGGCGGGCGATGTCCAGCCGGTGCCAGATGTCGGCATTCGCATCCTTGAGCTCGAGGCTCATGAAGGACTCCGCATCACCCGCCCGCATCACCCTCGAGGCCACCTGCCCGATGACGAGATGGAGCGAGCGCGCGGTCGAGGAATCGAGCGGCGTCTTCGAATCGGTCATGCAGCAACGTTGCAGGAGCTCGGGGGCCGTCGCGACCGGCTGACCCTGCCACCACACCTCGAAGGTCTGGACGCGCGCCGGGCCGACGCCGTCATTTTCCACATTGAGTGTGATGCGCCGATTGCCCTGCGGATCCGTGTTGCTCGTGCTGTACATCAGAAAGGGCCAGGAATTGGCGGCCACCAGGCGATCCATGGCGTTGCCGTGATGCACGGCCACTGCGAGCGACACGATCGAAACGAACATCGCGGATAGCGCCAGCGTCAGATCGAGCCAGCGGCGTCCGGTACTGTGAGCGACGTGCGGAGTTTCGTGCTCAGGCTTCATGCCGATGCCTCGTCAGCCTGGCAATCCCTCATAGACCCTGAGTCCCGGCGGAATCAGCGCCCACTCCGGACGGCCGCGCGTGAAGATCGCGATGCGCGGCCGAAAGAGCGACGGGTCATCGAGCGATCCGGCGTAGATCGTGAAGCTGTCATCCGTGCCGACAGTTCCACCGAACACCAGCCCGCCGCAGACGGGACAGGAGTTGCGCACCGCATCCCGACCGCTGGCCGCCTTGCAGGCAAACTGCCGCGTTGCGCCGCTGAACCGCACGGCGTCGCTCCGGAAGCTCAAGAAGGGGATGAATCCCGCGCCCGACACCTTGCGGCAATCGGCGCAGTAGCAATGTCCCGTCATGGACGGTTCACCCTCGGCCTCGTAGCGCAGCGCGCCACACAGGCACCCGCCGGTGTATCGGGGCTGGGGGTCGCTCATCGGCCGATTATTGTCGCTGCCCCTGTGCCGGGCAAGTTTGCGCGCGCCGTCACTTGGCACCGTGCAGGCGCCGGGCGCGTCGCCGGTCGGTCGCCGCGATACCAACATCCTGTCTGCGCCGGTGGCGCGAGCGTCATGCCCGGTGTAACGTCAGCGGTTGCCACCACCAGGCAATACGCGCGGGTTGCGTCCGGGGCGGAACCGACATGAGCTTTGAGCTGCTGCAAGCCGGGCTGGCGGCGGTCATTGTGGGAGTTGCGGGCGCATCAGCCGCGCTCGCCGCGGATGGCGAGGTTGTGATCGGCAACCTGGACGACCTCTCGGGCGTTTACTCCGACGATGGTGGCCCCGGCTCGGTCGAGGCCGAAAAAATGGCGATCGCGGATTTCGGCGGCACGGTGCTCGGCCGCAAGATCGTTGCCTTGGTGGCCGACCACCAGAACAAGCCGGATATCGGGGCTTCGAGATTCCGGGAGTGGGCCGACCAGAAGGGGCTCGACATGATGATCGCCGGTGCCAACACCGGCGTCGCCATCGCAATGGCCAAGGTCGCGGTCGCCAAGAAGATACCGCTGCTCATCGTCGGCGCGGGCGGGTCGTCGTTGACGAACGAGGACTGTACCGCCTACAGCGTCCACTACGTCTTCGACACGACGGCGCTCGCGAACGGCACCGCGTCTGCCATGCTCAGGACCGGCGGCAAGACCTGGTTCTATCTGTCGGCCGACTACGCCTTCGGCACGCAGCTGGTGAATTCCGCGTCCAAGGTCGTCGAGGCGAGCGGCGGCAGGAATCTCGGTGTGGTGCGCGTGCCGCTGTCGACCGCTGACTTCTCGTCGTTCCTGCTGCAGGCACAGAGCTCGGGTGCCCAGGTGCTCGCCTTCGCCAATGCCGGTGATGACTTCCAGAACGCGCTCAAGGCGGCGCGGGAGTTCGGCATTACGAAGACCATGAAACCGGTCGCCCTGGTCGCCTTCATCAACAACATCCACAGTCTCGGCCTCGAGACTGCCCAGGGCCTGTATCTCACGACGAGCTGGTACTGGGACCTCAACGACGAGACCCGGGCGTTCGCCAAGCGCTTCCTCGAGAAGATGAAAACTCAGCCGACCATGGACCAGGCCGGCACCTACTCAGCGACGCTCACTTACCTGAGAGCGGTCAAGGGGGCGGGCACCACGGACGCCGACAAAGTCATGAGCGAGCTCAGGCGTACGAAGATCAACGACATGTTTACCAGGGGCGGTTACATTCGCGCCGACGGCGTCATGATCCACGACATGTATGTCATGCAGGTCAAGTCACCGCAAGAGTCGAAGTACCCCTGGGACTACTACAAAATAGTCACCGTCATGCCGGGCACCGAGGCCTTCGGGCCGATCACCGGCCGCTGCCCGCTTGCGCCGAAGTAAGGACTACCTGGCGCGGCCCTCGCCGTGTCGCGAGGTCAGCCGGGCGGTGAGAAGTGCAACAGGGCGCGCGCGCGGCACGGATGGCCGCGCTCGACAGCAAGCTCATTGACCCACCCGCGTCGTCCGGTCCTCCTGCGGGCCGCCGCTGATGTAGACCGTAGTGGAGAGCGAGAAGCTCGGCTCACCCCGGTCCTGAAACACCGCCTCGGCGTAGATTGCAGTGTAGTCGCCGCTCGAGCGCACCTCACATTCGTAGTCGGCCGCTGAGAGCCTGCAGTCGTGCGAACCCCAGTGCGCCTGATGAAAATCACGGCTTGCGCTCCTCGCGCTCCAGGCGAGCACTCGTGTCGGTGGCCTGTCGGCGTGGACCGAGAGATCGAGCCGGTCGCTGTGCTGCGCCAAGACTGCAGACACCTCCGGCAGCAGCTTGCCCTGCTCCGAGTACCGATGCAGAGCAGCGACGCTGCCGATGAGTCGGTCGACATCATGCAGGTCGTGCGTCTGATTGGGCAGATAAAGAACCCGTTTCTCCTGCGGCAGTCCGCTCCAGTAGAGGTTCAGAGCATCGAGTGGCCAGTACGGATCGTTCGTCCCGAGCAGGATGAGCTTGGGCTGGGTCAATCGGTCGCGGTAACTGTAGGGGTCGACCATCGACACGAGCTCGCGGCCCGCGGGCGAATCCATACGCTCGGGAAAATGAATCTGCTCGTAGTCCTGGATCTGCTCCGACAGCCCGCCGAAGGTCCGGCGTTGCAGCTCAACCTGTGCGCGCATGTTGAGCATGTCGATGACCATCGGGGCAACACTGGCGACGCGAGAATCGACGGCTGCCGTCAGCCACGATGTCCAGCCGCGCTTGGATGCGCCGGTGACCGTGAATCGCTCGATCTGGTGTTCCCACAGCTGGTGCGTGAGCTGCTGTACCGCATCCATGGCGCGCGCAGCACTCTTTACCATGGGCAGCAGCAGAGGCCACTCCGGATCGCCGGTGTCGAGATAGCGCTCGAATGTGTAGGCAATCAGCGCGTCCTCGCGGCGCCCGTCGAACAGCGGCTCGAACGGGACCTGCCGCACGATGGCTACGGGCGCGTGCAGTGCGTCCGCCAGCCGTACGAACACCCCGGCTGCGCGCGGCAGGGCGCGGGCATTGGTCCTCTCGTACTCCGGATCCCAAGAGCCACCGTCGATGAACAGCAGCGCCTGCTTCACCGGCACATCGAGATGGCGCGGCTTCACGATGAAAAGCTGGTGCTTCCAGGCGATGCCGCGCCACGTCTGTGAGGTGAGAACGGCTTCGACGTAGTCCGCGCCGTGCAAGCTTCCCCGACGCAGCGTACGGATGGCGTAGCTGCCATCGGGCTGGGCTACGTACCGGGCAAGCTCGTCACCGGCGCTCGCCTGCGGGGCATGCGCGAGCGCAGCACAGATCACGAGACCACTCCAGAGCGCAGGCGCGTGGCCGCAAAGGCGGCGTGAGGCATGTTCAATTGACACGCAGGGTCTCCGTTGCAGCAGTGAAATAGCCCGGCCCGACGCGCAACTCGTGCGTGATCGAGAGGGGCAGCGCGTGAAACAACACCAGCGCAATCGCCGCATGCGCGGCACCCAGCACGAGCACGTTCGGCACGTTGCGGTACAGGCGACAGGAAACCAGGCCCGCAAGAAAGGTGACGCTGATCAGGAAAGGATTGGGTAGATGAAAGAGGGCGAATGCGCTCGCCGCGCAGAGCGCCGCGCCCCACGAGCTGTCGAGAACGTCCAGTGACCTGCGATAGAAAAGGCACAGCAATCCATACTGTTGAGCAGTACCCCAGGCAAGGTGCCAGGGGATCTCGAACGGCAGTCCGACAGGTTCGAAGTGCCAGGTGCCGAGCGCCGCGCCTGCCGCGAGCGGCACTCCCACCGCGAGCGCCACGGGCACACGCGCCTGGAGTGCCGCAGCTCGCGAATTGTCGAGTCGCAGCCCCAGTGTGCGAGCGCTTTCATGGCAGCGTACATGGCTCACGTGGCACAAGGCAAAGTAAAGGATGACCACCAGCACGCGGTCGCCGGGAAAGAGGTTCTGCCAGCCCCAGATGTAGGACAGGACGAGCACCAGCATCGCGAGCATCTCGGCCAGCGCGGCTGCGCGTGCACTTCCGCTCACGCCATCAGGGTGAACCCCACCGCTGCCGGCGTTAGCGCTCAAGGTGCTCATGCGGTGCCGAAGAGAACGCCCCTTCACTGGTCGGGTCCGTCCCTAGAGGGACGACCGCTGCCCGGCGGGAACGTTCCGCAAGCTTCAGGTCGACCGACTTCCAAGTCGCGCTTTCGTCGACCGTCTCGTGTCGCCAGATCAGCCGGCGGTGCGCCGCCGATGATGCGCGCGCAGTCCTCGATGCTCAGGCAGTGGCAATCATGCCGCGCGCTTGAAGTCCTGCAGTTGCGCTTCCAAGGCTCGTTTGAAGGCCGCCCGCGCGCTGCAGCGGACGAGGTAGGCGGTGAGGCGCGGTTCGCGCGAAACGATGTCGGTGTGCGCGAGGATCCGCAGCACGGTGGTCATCATGAGATCGCCGGCCGTGAACCGCTCGCCATCCAGAAACGGCTTCTCGCCCAGCGATCTGGCGAGTGCAGCGAGGCGCCGCTCGACGAACGCGACTGCACCCGGCCGGCGCAGTTTCGCCCACTCTTCGCTCGCGTAGAACACATCGATCGCGGCGACATCCATGGCGAAAGGCTCGATGGAATTGAGCGCCGCGATGAGCCACTGAGTCGCTCGTGCACGCGCACCGGAGTCCTTCGGCAGCAGCGCCTCGCTGCGCTCACCGATGTGCAGCACGATGGCTCCGGATTCGAACAGCACGAGGCCGTCTTCCTCGAAAACGGGCACCTGGCCGAAAGGCTGCAGGGCACGGTATTGCGGCTGATCCTGATCACCCTGCTCGAGCAGACGTGTTTTGTACGGCAGTCCCGCCTCTTCGAGCGCCCAGCGCACGCGCAGGTCGCGCACCTGGCCCTTGGCGAAGTCCGGAACCCACTTGAAGGCTGAGATCGTGATCACGGGGTGTCTCCTTGAGCTTCAAGTTCCGGTCGAGAGGTAGCGTTCGAGCTTGTGCAGCGCGCCCGCCCAGCCTCGTTCGTGGCTGCTGCGCGCAGCCTCGGTCTGCAGCCGCTCGTGGGTGAAGGTGAGCTCGGTCCCGGCATCGACCGGTGCGAGCTCGATGACGACTCGCGAAACCTCGCCCCGCTCATCGGGGTCGCCCCCCACCGTCCACTGCCAGCTCATGACCACGAGCTTGGGCGCGATGAGCTCGAGGTACTGACCGGTGCTCTCGTGCTCGCTTCCGTCGAGCATGCGAAAGCGCACCCGAAACAACCCGCCGACACGTGCATCACTCTCCGCGAGCAGTACCGGGCCCGCGTCCGGTCCCCACCAGTGAGCGATGCCCTCGGCACTCGTCAGAGCCGCGAACACCACCGCGGGCCGCGCGCGGATTCGACGCACCAGGGTGAGGCTCGTCATCGCCCGGCCCGCCTCGCTGCGACGTCCTCGCGTTCGGCGTACTCTGCGAGGCGATCGAGGCTGCGCGACCAGAAGCGCTCGTAGCGACGCAGCCAATCCAGTGCGTCCCGCATCGGCTCGGGCCGCAGTCGCACCGTGACGGTTCGACCTTCTTTCGAACGCGTGATGAGACCGGCATCCTCGAGCACGTCCAGATGCTTCATCACCGCCGGCAGCTTTATCGCGAAAGGTGTCGCGAGCTCACTCACCGTTACCCGGTCTTCGCGTTCGAGCCGCGCGAGGATCGCCCGGCGGGTTTGATCGACGAGCGCCGCGAACGTCCGGTCGAGCTGTGCAGGTCGATACTTCACCATGTGGTGAAGTGTCGCGTCGTTCATGCCCCGTGTCAACCCCGGGTGCCAAGCGCGCGGATGAGGCTGGACTCCGAAGCCATGAAAGTACAATGTACGCGCGCCCTGCCATCGGGCGCCCGGCCTTGCGTGTTGGGACGTCGCACCGTACCGTCGGCGACCCTGCGCGAGCGACGGCCTTTCGGCAACCAGGGAGTTTCCGTGGTCGACCCGCACCGTATCTCGAGGATGTTCGATCTCTGGGTATTGAGGGTCCTCCGAGCCATCATGGCGCTCGGCATCACTGCCGCCTTGGCCATCCTCGTGCTGCTGGTGCTGCGCGAGCTGGGTCGATCGTGGACGCAAATCGACAGCGTTGCCGAGTTGCAGCAAGCTGTTCAGGCCCTGTTCGCCGGCGTACTACTGGTCGTGCTCGGACTCGAGCTCATGGATACGCTCAGGAATTACTTCATCGAGCATCGGCTGCGTGTCGAATTTCTCATCAGCGTGGCGCTGATCGCGGTCGCACGTCACGTGATTCAGCTCGACTACGAGCACGAATCACCGTCGCTCGTGATTGCGATCGCCGTGCTCATCTTCGCTCTCGCCGCAAGCTATGTCGCTCTGCGGAGGTTCGACTACGGGGCGCGGAAGAGCCCTGATCGCTCGTAGCGCCGCCGTCTCCGTCTGAGACAACCGCAGCCGCAAGGCATCCGGATCCTGCGCACGTAGTAAAGATGGTAGCCGCTGTACGGCGGCGGTTCCGCACCGGTCGGCGCCTACATCGATGAGCTCCTGCCGGATATCCTGGAGGGGAAGATCCAGCCCGGCCGCGCCGTGACATCTGCGGGCGAACGACCATGGCGGATCGTGAAACCCATCAACGTTCCGCCAGAAGATTGCGCCAGACTTCGCGCCATGAGCATTTTCACAACCGTTGTGCTGATGGTCGCCACGCTGGTCGCGGCGTACATGCTTTGGTCGCTGCTGCTCCGTGCCGAGCATCTCTACACCCGCGTGGAAGGCCATGGGCAGACCGCGGCCGATATCGCGGGCATCGCGTTCCTGGGGCTTACCGCGGTAATCGTAGTCGGCGCTCTCGCCGCGCTTCGCATTGAGGCACGGCAGCTGATCAGCGCACTCCTCTACTGAGCCAGGCTTTGTCGCCCCGGGGTCAGGCGGCGTGACGCCGGGACGCGCTCACTCGCCTGGCGGCAGCGCCGTCCAGGCGCCCACCACGCGGGGCAGGAACATCACACGCTCGTATACGAGTGCATCCTCGTGCATGCGCATGGCGAGGGTGTCGATGTCGATTTCCGCCGCACTGGCAATACCGGTCCGCTCGATCAAGGGCAGGAGGCTGCGCAGGACGCCTACGGGGTACCCGTATCCCGTCGGGACAGGCCCGCACACGATGGGTGTCGCGGCCGTCATGTCCGGCGGAGGGAGTCCCGCGCGCAGGAAGGTCGAGTAGAGCTTCGTGCCCATATCGAGCTGGGCGCCCGCGGCCGTGAAGGCCGCAAGCAGCCAGGACCTGACTTTCACGAACAGCGCGCCCGCCGGCACCTGTGAAGTCGCTGTCATGTCGAATTCCTGAAAGGCGACGATCCCACCGGGCCGCAGGTATTGCGACAGGCGCCTTAGAGTCCCCGCGGGATCCGGGAGATAGAGCAGGACGAGGCGGCCGACGAGCGCGTCGAAGGTTTGATCGGTCTCGAAGCTCGCGAGATCGGCTTGCTCGAAGCGCGCGTGGGCGACACCCAGAGCGGTGGCACGGCTGCGCGCGGTCTGCACCGACGACGCGGCGCGGTCGATGCCGAGCACGGCGCCCCTCGGTCCCACGAGCCGGGCGGCGAGTGTTGATACGTCGCCCACCCCGCAGCCGATGTCGAGCACCGTCATGCCCTCGCGCAGCCCGGCACGGCGAAAGACATCGGCGGTGAGATCCTCGAGCAGTGCGCCCTGTTCCGCGAGGCGCCGCGCCTCCAGCTGGGAGTATCCGAGCGGATAGGCCTCTGCGCTGCTCATCGTGCCTCCCGAACTGCGCGCAGCGTAACGCAGGGCGATGAAACCGTGCAGCCATCGCGTGAAAGCCGTCGGCGAATGGCCGCTGTCATGTGACTGTAGCAGCGCGCCACGGCCATCTTATGTATTGCACTGCAACGCGTGAGCGCGGAGACTAAGGGCTTCGGTCGCCTGAAGAGATGGTCTCAGATTGAACCATGGTGGGGGCTCAGGCTCGTGCGCGGTTGCGCATGCTGATCCGCGGTTTTGGGCATGCACGGCTCATGGAGGAGTCGGAGTCGCGGCTGCAGATGTCGGCGTACCTGCACACACCCGCGGATGCCGCAGCGCGGCGAATGCTGGAGTGTCCGGAGGCTTACCGGCGCTGGGAGGTGGAGCACGACCGTCTCATGCACACCATCTCCGACCGCGCTCGGCTCTTCGAGCAGGTGACGGCACTCCGCAAGACTGTGTTCGCCCTCGTGCACCGGCGTGCGGTATTCGAGTATCTGCGCGAGGCTCAGGTCACCGGCGACAAGCGCCGCCGTGCCCTCGCGCTGTTCTATGGTTGTCGTGACTACACCGATGCCGTGCTCCGCGAGCACGGCAACTACGTGCGCTACAGCTCGAGCTACCTGTGCACGCATCATCTGGGCGAGCACCTGATGAACGATGCCGCCTTCTACGAGCCGTTGATGCTGTACGAGGAGTGGTACGCCGAGTATTTCCGGGCTTACTGCGACAGCGAGCTGGCCGACAGTGAACAGGAGAAGGAATCCAGCATCGCGCTGGATTCGCTGAAGCCGCTGCTCAAGCACCGGCTGGCCGAAGCTCGCCAGGCGATCCTGGCGATGCCTCAGTCACCGGACCGGGAGTGGCGCGAAGTGGAGATCCGCAAGCCGAACGGGGACACTCAGCGCATGCGGGCGATCTTCGGGAAGCACTGAGTCCGTTCGGCGCCCTACGCCGTGTGCCTCAATCGCCGGTGAACTCGAACTCGAGCGTGATGCCGAGCTGGCTGAACACCCGGCTCACCGTCGGCGCAAGGCTGAAGCCGCTTACTTCGTCCGCGGGCGCGGTGATCAGCAGGCTCACCTGGCCGCTCTCGGCCACGATCCGTCGCAGGGTTTGGGCGTGGGCGGTGAAGAATCGTGTCGAGAGCGCCAGCGCCCAACCAAGGCTGCGCGTCGCAACCACGCCCACGCGCTCCTGGGAGGCGAGCAGGCGTCGGACCCCGGGGGAGGTGACATCCACCGGCCAGTTCGCGGTGTTCAGCGCGCCGAGCCAGTAGCTCTCGGGGTGTACCGAGGCGATACCGCTGCGCGAGGCGCGGGGATCTCCCGCACGGAAGCAGTGCGCAGCCTCGATGCTGAACTCGCGTGAAAGCTCCTCCGGGTCGACCGAGGGATGACGGATCCGCAGTGACAGCTGGAAAGGTTCCGAATCGGACTGGCGGAGCTTTCTCGCTTCCATGAACACTCCTCTGTTCGCGACGCTGGGGCGGGTCGCTGCACCGACGGATACGGCTTTCGCCACTTTCCGCTCGGAGAGCCTGGAGCGTACCTTCCTGTCCACGCCAGGACCCGCGAGCCGTAAGACTAAATCACCGGCAGCCAGCATGCACGCCCAACGTGCGGACGGGCGCGGTCCGAGCCGGCGCTGGCCCCCGTCTTGCCCCCCGAAGCGGGTATCCTCGGCAACGAGAGTCGGGCGCGTGCTTTCCGAAGGCGGAGCCCTCGACTGCGGAGGAGTGATTGCATGATCGTGCGCATCTGGCATGGCCGCACGCGGCGCGAGCGCGCCGACGAGTACGCCGCCTTTCTCACCCTGCGCGCAATTCCGGACTACCGCGGCACGGCTGGAAATCTCGACGTGGCCATCCTGCGCCGGGACGAAGCCGACGTGAGCCACTTTCTCACCGTCACGCGCTGGGAGTCGGAGGATGCCATCCGCGCCTTCGCCGGCAGCGAGGTGCTCAAGGCGAAGTACTACCCGGAGGACAAGGATTTTCTCCTCGAATTCGAAGACACGGTGCAGCACTACGTAGTCGTCGCCCGTGCGAGCGAGGACTGACCGGGAGACTACTTCGTCGGCGTGCGTCGAGACTTGATCGGCTGGTTGTAGGGATCGTAGCCGCCGCCGGAGCACGTGCCGCTGTCGGGCTGGATGCGCAGCTCTTCCTCGTGTGGCTGTTCGACTTCGAGCTCAGGCGTCTCGAGCTTGCGCAGCATCCGCGTGGTGCTCTCGATGGCGTGACGCCCGGTCTGCTTGATCCAGTCCCACACTGCGTTGCCGCGCTCGTCGTGTACGACTTTGCCGGTCCTTGCGGGCGGCTGCGCCGGATCCGGTTTCGCGCGCTCGGGCGCCGCTCCCGACGGCGGGGTCGCGGGATTCGGCGATGCGCCGGCCGTTGAGCGTGTCGGTGCGCCGGCGGGCCTCGATGCGGGAGCCCCCGAGCTTCGCACGGAAGCGTTCACGGGCTTCCCCGGAACGCCGGTGGATCCCGCGGGCGCGGCGGCCTTCGCGGGAGTGCTGGTGTGGGGTCCGGCGGTGGACCCCGAGGGCTTCCACTGATTCATAACGAGCACCCTGCCGGCGTACGCGTTTCCGGCACGGTGGTCGTACGTTAACCGGCGCGCTCCCTCGAGGGGATTCCGGTCGGCGGAACTGTGTAGGCGGTCACAGTCTCCGGGACTCAGTTCTCACCAGCCGATGCCGTAATCCTGCCCGTAATTGCTCGAGCCGCCCCAGAGCGTGCCGTGCGCCCGATCGACGAATATCGCGTTGAGGGGCCCCGAGGTACGCTCCTCGAACTCGAGTGAGTAGCCCATCTGCGTGAGCTCTCTGCGGACCCAGGAAGGCGTCGCCGTATTGAGCGTGAGCCGGCCCGGAAAGGACTGGTGCTCGCCGAAGGAATCCCGCATCTGGTAACTGGTGATGTTGGCCGCCTCCGTTGCCTCCTGCACGGTCATGCCGAACTCCACGACGTTGAGGAAGAACTGCAGCAGGTTCTGGTCCTGCGTGTCGCCACCCTGCACGGAGAAGATGAGAAAGGGCTTGCCGTCCTTGAGCGCCAGCGACGGGGTCAGCGTTGCCCGCGGACGCTTACCGGGCTCGAGCACGTTGTAAGGATTCTCGCTGGGGTCCAGCACGAAACTCTGCATCCGTTGGCTGAGACCGATCCCGGTATGACCCGCGATCACTGCGGGGGTCCAGCCGCCGCTCGGTGTCACCGAGACCGCCCAGCCCTTCTCGTCTGCGGCCTCGACGCTGGTGGTGCCGAGGCGGAACGTCCGGTCGAACTCGGCCATGGTCACCGGCGTCTGCGCGGGCATCTTGCTGTGCCAGCTCTCCAGGTACGACAGGTATGGATTCTTCCCGCCCTGATAGGGATAGGGGTCACCGGGGCGTACGTCCGGATCGTTGTGGTCGGGCAGGATGAGCTTGGCGCGCTCGCGGGCATACTCCTTGGACAGCAGGCCCTGCACGGGTGGCGGGGGTGAGTAGCTCGTATCGCCGTAATAGAAGTCACGGTCCGCATAGGCGAGGTTCATCGCCTGGTAGAGCGTGTGGAGGTAGCGGGCGCTGCCGTAGCCCAGGGACTTCAGGTCGAAATTCTCGAGGATGTTGAGTGTCTGCAGCATTACCGGGCCCTGGACCCAGGCGTTGAGTTTGTAGACCTCGATTCCACGGTAGCTGCTGTGAACGGGTTCCTCGATGTGCACCTTCCAGTTGGCGAGATCCTCGAGCGTGAAGAGGCCGCCCGCCTCGCGCACGGCCTGCACCAGCTCACGGGCGATATCGCCGCGGTAGAAACGGTCGTAGGCCGCGTAGATCGCGGCCTTGCGGTCCTTGCCTGCCTTGAGCGCTTGTTTCTCGGCCTCGACGAGCTTGCGCAGGGTCACTGCGAGATCGGGCTGACGGAAAATTTCGCCCGGTTCGGGGCCCTCGTGCGCGGCGCCCAGGTGCGGCAGCATGACACGCTTGGAGTCTGGCCATTCCTTGAGCTTGCCCTTGAAGTGCTCGATGATCGCGGCGAGAGACTCGTCCATCGGGAAGCCATCCGCCATCTCGATCGCGGGGGCGAGCACCGAAGCTAAGCTCATCGTTCCGTATTCGGCGAGCATGGTCATCAGGCCGCCCGGCGTCCCCGGGGTCACCGCCGCGAGCGGCCCGTACTCCGGCGGGTACCGCATGCCGAGGTTGTGAAAGTACTCGGGGGTTGCACCGGTGGGGGCGACACCCAGGCCGTTGATGGCGATCACCTTGCCGGTGCTCGGGTTATAGATGAGTGCCTGGGTCTCGCCGCCCCAGGAGAGCGTGGTCCACGCGGTCGCCGTTGCGGCCAGCATGGCGCAGGCGGCATCCACCGCATTTCCGCCCTGCACGAAGATTTTCGCTCCCGCGGTGGCGGCGATGGGCTTGCCGGTGACCGCCATCCAGTGGCGTCCATAGAGCGGGGGCTTCTGCGTGCGTGCCTGCGCATGCGGCCCACCGAAGATCACGCTGGCACTCACCATGGCGGTCACTGCCGTGCACACCAATCCCGTGATGCCGTCGCCTGCGTTCCTGGAGGTTCTTTTTGCCGGCATACCCATCCTCGGAAGTCGCGGGTGGTGCAGCATATGGCAGACTGCCCTGGGCCGCACGCCTGCCGGCTACCCCATGACCGCCATTGCCACAGTTACCGGTCTCTTCGTCTACCCGCTGAAATCGGCCCGCGGCGTCGCCTGCCCGCGGGTGCGCCTCGCCGCGACAGGGTTCGAGGCGGACCGGCAGTGGATGCTCGTGAATGCCCACGGCGTCTTCCTCAGCCAACGCACGCACCCGCAGCTCGCCTGCATCGTGCCGGAGCTCGATGCCGGTGAGCTGGTGCTTCACGCTCCGGGACTTCCGCCGCTGCGGCTGCCGGACGGCTGCAGCGGAGAGCGCCTCGCCGTGCGCGTGCACCAGGACCGGTGCGTCGGCCTCGATGAAGGGGCCGATGCCGCCGAGTGGGCGAGCCGCGCTGCCGGTGAGGCGGTGCGCCTCGTGCGTGTGCCGGCACGCAGCGAGCGGCACGCGAACCCGGCCTTTGCCGGTACCGTGCCCGCGCCCATGGGATTTGCGGACGGCTTCCCGGTGCTCGTGTGCAACGCGGCTTCACTCGCGGATCTCAACACGCGTTTACCTGCGGGCATTCCGATGGAGCGCTTTCGGCCGAACGTAGTACTCGAGGGACTGCCGGCGTGGGCGGAGGATCGGATCGAGACGCTCACCCTCGGGGAGGTGACGCTGCGCCTGGTGAAGCCCTGTACGCGCTGCACGATCCCCTCCATTGATCAGCGCACCGGGCGGCCTTCCATCGACCCAACACCGGCACTGCGCCAGTTCCGCTTCGACAAGCGGCTGCGCGGAGTCAAGTTCGGCGAGAATGCCGTGATCGTCACGGGAATCGCGCGCGAGATCGAGCGCGGCGCAAACTGTCGCGTCGACTTCGAGCCAACTTCCACGGGCGTTTCCTGAACGGGCACCACCGGTTCGGGACTTAATGCGGCTGCCCTTGGCGCTGCGCTGCGGAGGCTTCGAGCGAGGCGCGTCGGCACTTCAAACTGTGCACAGCGCACGACACGCCCGGGGTCGCTTCCGCCACACTCATTAAGACTTTGGCGGGGCAAGGTGTGAACCAGTTGGCATTTGCGGTCGGGGGGCTGGCCGGGCTCGTTTGCGCAGCAATCGCCTTTGCGCTGCTGTGGCGTGTGCGGCTTCGCCGGCCGGCGTCACCCTACGATGCCCAGCACCTCGCGGTGTTCGAGCAGTGGCCGACGACTGCCATGGCGCTCGACCCCGCCACCATGCGCTGGGAGTCGGGCAATCCTGCCTCGCTCCGCAACCTCGGCTACACGCTGGATCAGCTGCGCGCGCTGAGGTTCGACGACGTCTTCAGCGTCGAGGGGGTCGAGGGTCGCGGCCTGCTTCTCAAGCTCCAGGATGCGACCAGTCGCGCCCCGCTCGAGATGCGCCAGCGCGGTGCGGACGGATCCGAGCGCAACGTCGAGGCGACCTGCTATCGCATTCTGGTGGACAGCCGGCAGCTGCTCGCGGTGGCGGTGCACGATGTCACCATTCGCCGCAAGGTGGAGACGCAGCTGCTCGAGAAGCACCAGCAGCTCGATCACCTCGCCCATCACGATCACCTCACCGGACTCCCGAACCGGCTGTACCTCGCAGCCCATCTGCCCGACGCCATCGAGGAAGCCAAGAACAACGGCACGGTGCTCGCCGTACTGTTCCTCGATCTCGATCGCTTCAAGCATGTCAACGACTCCCGCGGCCATGAGAGCGGCGACAAGCTGCTCAAGACCGTGGCGCAGCGCGTGCGCTCGACCATGCGCGCCGATGACCTGGTGGTGCGCATGGGCGGCGATGAGTTCGTGGTCGTGATGCGCGGGATCAAGAGTACCGAGCGGGTGAAGGATGCCGCCGCGCGCATCAACCGCGCACTGAGCGCGCCCATGGTGGTGGACGGGCGCACGCTCGTGACCACGGTCAGCATCGGGGTGGCTCTCTATCCTTACGACGGCGCCGACATGGGCGAGCTGCTGCGCCACTCCGACACCGCCATGTACCAGGCGAAGGATCGCGGCCGCAACAACTACCAGCTCTTCAGCCAGAGCATGGACAAGCGCCTCAAGGAGCGCATCGCCATCGAATCGAGCCTGCGCACGGCACTGCAGAGCCGCCAGCTCGATGTGCACTACCAGCCGATCGTCGACATCGAATCGCAGCGCGTGGTCGCGCTCGAGGCACTCCTGCGCTGGAAGCACCCGACGCACGGCTACGTGCGGCCCGAGCGCTTCGTCCTCATCGCCGAGGAGGCGGGCCTGATCGTCCCCATCGGCGACTTCGTGCTGCAGCGCGCGATCGAGGACATGGCGCGCTGGCGCCAGGCGGAAGGCAAGCTGGTCCCGGTCGCCATCAATGTTTCCGCGGTGCAGCTCCAGCGTTCCAACCTCGCCGAGCAGATCGCACGCCTCACCAAGGAGTACGGGCTCGAAGCCTCGATGCTGCAGATCGAGCTCACCGAGAGCGCGGTATTCGAGCGCCGCGAAGCGCGCGCCCGCGACGCGAGTCAGGATGCGGTGGCGAAGCTGCGCGAGCTCGGTGTGCACATTGCCATCGATGACTTCGGTACCGGCTACTCGAGCCTCTCGTACCTCAAGCGCTGGCGGGTGGACATGCTCAAGATCGACCGCAGCTTCGTGCGCGACCTGGTGACTGACCTCAGTGATCTAGCGATCGTGAGCGCCATCATCGCCATGGCGCGCCATCTGCACATCCAGGTGGTTGCCGAAGGTATCGAGGGCTGGCAGCAGCTCGAGAAGCTGCGCCAGCTCGGCTGCTCTTATGCGCAGGGCTATCTCTTTGCCCGCCCGGCCCCGGGGCAGGACTGCCTGCGCTATCTCAACGGCGAGCCGCTCGATCTCACCCAGCGCCTGCCGGCGATCGAGAATCTCGAGACCACCGCCAGCGGCGAGCAGGTGGCGATGCGGGCTTGACCGGCTCGAGTCCCGCGCGGACCGGCCCGCCGCGCCCCGCACCGCCCGAAGTCATTTGTGGACGTGCGAGAATGGGGCATGCTGCCCAGCGCCGATGCTCAACGCCATACGCGGCCACGCCAGCAGTGTGCGGATGCCGTGCTCATGGTGCGGCCGAAGGCTTTTGGCTACAACCCGGAAACCGCGCTCACCAACACGTTTCAGTCGCCCCCACAGCCGGGGAGTGGCGACGCCTGCACTGCCGCACGGCAGGAGTTCGAGCGGCTCGCCCAGGCACTCGCGAGCGAAGGAGTCGCGGTCTGCGCGGTGGAGGATTCGGCGCTGCCGGTGAAGCGCGATGCGGTGTTTCCGAACAACTGGGTGAGCTTCCACGAGGATGGCACGCTGGTCCTGTACCCGCTGCAGACCGCAAGCCGCCGCTTCGAGAGACGCACCGAGGTGATCGAGGCCGCCGTACACGCGCTCGGGTTCCAGGTCTCGCACCTGCTCGATCTCAGCTGGTTCGAAGGGGAGGGCAAGTACCTCGAAGGCACCGGCAGCCTGGTGCTCGATAACGTCGCGCGTGTGGCGTACGCCTGCCTCTCACCGCGTACCCACCCGGAGGTGCTCGCCGAGTGGAGTCGGGCGCTCGGCTACGAGGTGGTGACTTTCAGCGCGACCGATCGCCGCGGCGTACCGCTCTACCACACCAACGTGTTGATGTGCATCGGAGCACGCGCGGTGGTCATCGGCAGCGCCGCCATCGCAGCCGCCGACCGCGCACGCGTGCTCGAGCGCCTCGCCGGCAACGGCCGCGAGATCATCGAGATCGGGCACGAGGAGATCGGGCGGTTCGCCGGCAACATGCTAGAGCTCGGTACCTGGGAC
>Ga0306926_10003257_pt1 | contig 16766 bp, 11 predicted proteins | sample flu12Cox44000178_FD_203759 | JGI IMG/M metagenome (GOLD analysis project Ga0306926, IMG submission 203759) | Lab enrichment of tropical soil microbial communities from Luquillo Experimental Forest, Puerto Rico - flux8day.12C.oxic.44.000.178 (v2)... | ecosystem: Environmental > Terrestrial >... | reverse complement strand
TACGAACATCAACAGCGGTGGCTATTCAGGCTGCTGGTCATAGCGCTGAAACGGCCGACAGCGGGCAGATTGCGCTCTTGAAGCTCCAAGAGGACGCCTATGATCTTGCGTTTCTCGACTTGCGGCTGGGCGATGAGGATGGCCTGGCGATCCTTGAGCAGATCAAGCGGCAACATTCCAGGTTGCCGGTTGTCGTCTTCACGGCCTACGCATCGGTTGCATCGGCGGTAGCGGCGATGCAGAGGGGAGCATTTGACTACCTGGAGAAGCCTTTTACGCCGGAACATCTGCGCCAGATCCTGGCGCGGGTCGAGAAGCAGAAAAAATTCGAGTCCAGGATCGATGACCTCCAGCAGCAGATCAATCTGCAGAATCCGCGGATAGAGTTGCAATCCTCCGACCCGAGAATGGCTCGCACGCTGGACGTCCTCTTTCGCGCGGCTCCCACGCAAGCGGCGATACTGCTCTTGGGTGAGAGCGGCACTGGCAAGAGCGTTCTTGCGCACGAAGTTCATCAAAGGAGTAGCTCGAAAGAAGGACCATTTGTTACGGTAAGCTGTCCGAGCTTGTCGCGCGAACTTCTGGAAAGCGAATTGTTTGGACACGTGAAAGGCGCTTTTACCGGAGCAGTCCGTGATACATGGGGTAAGGTTGCCGCGGCCGAGTCCGGCACCTTATTCCTCGACGAAATTGGGGAGCTGCCCCTGGAAATTCAACCTAAGCTCCTTCGCATGTTACAGGAGCGGCAATACGAACGAGTCGGGGAAAACAGGATCCGAACGACGAACACTCGCATTGTCGCGGCTACGAACAAAGATCTGAAAGACTGTGTCCGAAAAGGCACGTTCCGCGAGGATCTTTATTATCGCCTGGACGTCATTTCTGTTGTGATACCGCCATTAAGAGACAGAGTTGAAGATCTCGAGAGCCTGGCATTGGGATTTCTCGCTTTCTTTGGCCGGCAACTCGGGCGAAACGCATTATCCTTTTCTGATTCCGCGATGCGAAGAATTCGTTCCTATCCATGGCATGGCAATATTCGCGAGTTACGGAATACGATCGAGCGAGCGGTCATTCTTGCGCAGACGAACCAGATTGGGGAAGAGTTTCTGCCCGACGCTTCATTCGATGGGCAAGCAGTCGAAGCGAACGTCGGAGCGAACGTCACGCTTGACGAGCTGGAAGCGGCTCACATTCGAAAGATTCTTCAGAGAGCCTCAAATCTGGACTCGGCGGCGAAGACGCTCGGAATTGATCCCGCGACGCTGTATAGGAAAAGGAAACGGATGCAGCTTGATAAGAATCCTTGAAGAGCAAAACCGGTTGCAGATGCGTTTTCCCAAGCCGACGTTGATACCCCTACACCTCGCCGGTCTGAGGGGCGGCCTCGCTAAATGTTACGTCTGAAGTTGACTCTTGGGTTGCTCGCGACGCTGCTCATCCTTCTTCTTGTCGGAGTGTATGGAGTGTGGCTGTTCAACGATCTGGGGCGCGCGGTCGACAAGGTGCTGCGGGACAATTATGACAGCATTAAGATCTGTCACTACATGCGGACCGCCACGGCTCGGGTAAACACATTCTACACTAAAGGTGACCGTCCGGCTGCACCTCTTGACCAACCGCAAACGCTCGATGACGTCGAGCGGCAATTCAATGCTCGTTTTCCGGTTCTCGAGCGAAACGCCAAGACCCGAGACGAAGAGTGGCTCGTCGACCAACTAAAGGCGACCTGCTCGAACTATGTGCAGGTCTACCGGCGCCTTTTCGAGTATTTCAAGCAGGGGGAACACGGCCGGGCACAGATTTTGGAGACACGAGCGCAAATCCCGGCTCTGACACTCAGAATTACGGACCTGACCGAGAAAATACTCGACCGGAATGAGCAACAAATGTTCAAGGAGAACCAGACGGCCGAGCAAAAATCCAAGGATTCAATTCGGTTGCTGTTCATAGCGATGGTTAGCGCGGTGATCGTCTTTTTGTTTACCTACGCCCGGCTTGGGCAATCGATCATTACGCCGATCCAGAACCTGACGAGGTCGATTCGCGAACTGCGCTCGCGCGACTTCGCACAGTCCCTTCCGGTAGAAGCGGATGACGAGCTTGGAGCCCTCACGCGCGAGTTCAATGCGATGGCTGAGGAACTTAGAAATTTCTACAGGGAAACCGACCGGAAGTTCATTGAACTGAATGAGGTGATCCGGGCAATGATGACGACGTTGCCCTATCCAATTTTCATCCTCGGCGATCACGACGCAGTAAGCCGGATGAATCCGGCAGCGGAACGATTGGTGGACTCGCTTCGCTGGAATGGAGTGATGCCTGCGCAGATTCGCAAGCACCTGGCTCAAGCTTCAATAACCGGCCCGGATTACGGGCTGGACGATCTGAAGCAAGCGTTGCTCTTTCGAATCAACGAGCAGGAGGTCTTTTTCCTTCCGAGAATATTTCCTATCGTTTTGGAGGACGGAACGATATTCGGGCGAGCTCTTATGTTGGTCGATGTCACGCGCTTTCGTTGGCTCGATGAAATGAAGTCGGACATGCTGGCGACCCTTAGTCATGAAATACGCACGCCGCTTACCGGGATTCGGCTCGTTCTTCATCTTCTGCTGGAAAAGAGCACGGGGGATTTAACGAAGGCGCAGGAGGAGCTTGTCGGCACAGCGTGCAGCGATTGCGAACGATTGTTAAAGACGCTGAACAGTATCCTTGACCTCGCTCGCATGGAAAGCGGTAAACCGCAGCTGAATTTACGGGAAGTTCCAGCAAGGCAGGTAGTTGAAGAGAGCTACGGCGCTTTTCGCGAACGAGTCGAATCCGCTTCGCGTACGTTCAGGATGGAAATCGCAGAGGAACTGCCTGCCGTGTTTGTGGATATGGAACGCATTTCAATTGTGTTTTCGAACTTCATCTCGAACGCGATCAAGTACGGATATCAAGACTCTGAGATTATCTTGAAAGCTCAACCATACGCCGCCGACTTTGTTCGATTCAGCGTTATAAATTCTGGCCCCGGCTTGAGCGAGGAGGAGCAAGGGCGGGTTTTCGATAAATTCTACCGAAGATCGGGCCAGGAGAGAGAGGGAGTTGGTCTTGGACTGTCGATTGCCCGCCAGGTGGTTCAAGCCCACGAGGGACGAATTGGAGTTTTCAGTAAGATCGATAAGACTACCGAATTTTACTGTGATTTACCTGTGGTGAAGAAGGAAGGAGGAGTCCCGGAGTTGGAGAAGAACGAGGAAGTTTGGAGTTTCAGAGTTCGAGGTTCGGCGTTCAGGGGCGAACATTGAATAGGTGCGCCGGCGGGCCTCCCCAAACCGCGAACCCCGAACCCCAAACTCCGAACTTCCTTGCTTTTCCCTGCAGGATCGCTAGAGATGGTCGCTTCGAATGCGACATCCTGGAATTCTTTTAACTGCGTTGGTTTGCGTGGCGATGCCATGTAAAGTTCTTCATGCGGCCAAAGGAAAAATGAGTGCTGCATCTCTACGGGCCGCCTCTCGATATTCTGCCCTGCATCGAGGTTACTCATTTCTTGTCATGCAGGATGGAGGCGTGATTTACGAAAGTTATGCAAACGGCGACGCCCGCGACCGGATTGCCTCGATTTTCAGTGGAACGAAGGGCTTTTGGTGCGTTGCTGCCGCAGCTGCAGCTCAAGATGGAATCCTGGACTTTAATGAGCCTGTTTGTCACACCATACCCGAGTGGTGCGGAGATTCGAAAAAATCGGAAATCCGTGTCCGTGATCTGCTGAATTTCACTGCCGGTATCGAACCTGCATTTTTGCTGCACGGGCGAAGCATTTCCGATCGGAACGCCTACAGTATGCGGTTGCCGGCAGCTACGGAGCCTGGTGGATCCTTCATGTATGGGCCGAGCCAACTGCAGGTCTTCAGTGAAGTCCTTCGGCGCAAGCTGGCGGCCAGACGCATGACTCCCGAGGAATATCTAACACGTCGTGTACTTCTCCCGCTTGGGATTGCGGGAGTGGATTTCAGAGAAGACACACGCGGCAATCCGCTTTTAGCCAGTGGATTTCGGCTATCGGCTTTGCAATGGGCTCACCTTGGGGAGCTGATTCTGGGTGGCGGCAAATACAGAGGTCGCCAGATTGTGCGCCCCGAATATCTCACGGAATGTTTTCGGGGGACGCATATCAATCCGATGTTTGGGATGGGTTTCTGGTTGAATCACCTGGCGCCAAATGCCCGTGAGGTGGACGTAGAGAAAATGCTTAATCTGTCTTGGAAGCGCCAGGATTGGCAGGCGACGTGCCTCTCTCGGGAAGCGCCGCGGGACATGATCGCTGCGATAGGATCCGGATACCAACGAATGTTTATCGTTCCGTCGATGAATGTGATCGTTGTGCGCCAGGGACGCGATGACGGCAGATTTTCAGACGCGCATTTTCTGAGCTTGCTCTTTGCAAAAGGCTGACAGGGGGAACCAGAAGAGGGAATACAGAATTCAGAAGACAGAGTTTCAGAGTACCGAGCTCCGAACGCTGAACGATTTCTTCAAGGCGAGTCTCCAGAGCTTCCATCTTCTGATTTCTGTATTCTGAATTCTGTATTCTCTATTCTATTCTGAGCCAATTTATTTGCGAACAGCTAGGAATAACGTTGAGCTTCGGTTGCTCCATTTGTACCCGAAACCGAATGTCAGGCGTTTCGGAGAGCTTTTTTCGTAGTACTGGCGCAAGTCCGGTTGATTATAATTTTTAAAGAGCTCAATCGGCCCGTTATAGGTTCCGAAGAATCTTAATGTCCACTTATCGGCCGTCAAATAACGTACGGGGATTCCGGAATCGTCTTGCAGAACTGAAACACTATTTTGAAGGAGGAAATTGCGTGCGGTAGTGAAATTGCTTCCGTGGAGAAGGTATGAAGCTGCCTTCAGCAAACTGTTCGCAGGCCCAAGACCTTCGCAAAAGCGAAGCAACGCCGGGTTTCGCTTCAGCGCATCGTCAGAAAGATCCGATGTGAAATAGTACATTTCCTTCGTCGAGCCCGATGCCGGATCGACGAAATTGATTTTAGCCCCTCGTATTGCGCCTTGTTGGCCCTGCTGCACTTTCCCATCCTTGTCCAGAGAGATGTACTCCACTGAATCGATCTCTTTGCCGGTGCGCGCCATGAATACGAAAATGATAGGAAGCACTCCCTTCAGCTGCGCCCTCTCAAAATCTCCCCGCATATTTTTGGTTTTGAAAAAGCTGAAACTTAAAAGCGTATTCAGGGATATTTGGATATTTTCAAGTGTCCCAAGCAAGGCGGCAGGCGGCGTGGTCAAAAGATCGGGTATCGGATCTACCGGCTCGAGTCCTTGAAGTACGAAAGTAGAACAATCGGTGAACATGGCATCCGCATAAAGAAAATCGGGTCCACTGAAAAGATAGACGCAGATGCGACTCGCCTGAGTCACGGGAGCAATGTTTTCAGAATGAAAAACGCGAATGTTGTTCAGTTGACGCTGTTCAAGCTGTGAAAATGCCAGATTCATTGCGCGCGCATGCGTCCCCCAGCGCGGATCTTGACTGAGCGCCGTTAAAGGCGAACCAAGCACAGGCGGAAGGCCCGCGAGATATCGGGCGGCGTCATTTGCAGGCGAACGCTTTGAAGCGGCCTGAGGCGCTGGAGCCCCCGGCGTCGCAACAGGCCCGGCCGGTGGCACCTCAAGTTGGAGTTGCCGCGGCGGTGGATTAGCGGCAGGCGGTTGCTGCACTGTCTCCTGTGCAAAAACAGGGATCGCAAGGAGGAGATAGAGTACTATTTCGACGGGAGACCTCATCGCGTTCTTGTTCATTGATCAATGTTGGCGGCTTCGAGCGGAGAGGCGGCCGGGTTCTTTTGAAAAGAAAAAGACGACAACACCAGCGATGGCTGTTATCAGACCAAGAAGAGACTCCACCGGGTTGTTTAAAACGACGAATACCATCATCCATAAAGTAAGGATGAGAAATAAGAGCGGCGTAAGTGGATAAAGCCAGACTTTGTATGGACGCTCAAGTTCCGGCTCCCGAATTCTCAGCACAAATAAGCCAAGAACGGTTAGGAACGAGCAGAGAAACAGTGTGAATTGCGTGTACACCAGAACCTTTTCAAACGTTCCGGTGATCACGAAGATCGTTACCACAATCAACTGGAAAACCACTGCAACGTAAGGTGTCCCGTGTGCGGAGCTCCGACCGAATGCCCGCAATTTTGGCAAATCCTCGGCCATCCGCTTCGTGATTCTGGGGCCGATCCAAGAAAACGCACTGATCGTTGCTATCAATCCGATGGCGATGAGTGCGCTGACGAAATTCCCGCCCAGCGGTCCAAATATGGCCCGACCGGCGAGCAAACCCACCTCGACCTGACCCGCCAGAATCTGCTTGGGCGTTCCGAGCAGAAATATAAAGTTAAGAACCACGTACAGAACGGTTACAACTATGGTTCCACCGAGAAGCGCCCAGGGCAGGTTTTTAGCCGGGTTTTTCACCTCTTCCGTGATGTAGCTCGCGGCATTCCAACCCGAATAGGAATACATGACAAAAACCAGACTCTTGGCAAACGGGCCGGAAACCATCGCTGCAAGAGCGCCGGCACTTGGTGCCAAATCCAGGTGCTGTGGATTGGCCATGAAAAATCCAGCAACGATGAATCCGAGGATCAAGACGATTTTCAGAAAGGTGGACCAATTCTGAAATCTTTCCTCAGCACGCAGCCCAAAGAGATGAATCGCCGTAATTATCCAAACTATCAGGAGCGAAGTTGTAACCGGTGGAACACCGGGTAAAAAGACCTCAACATATTTTCCGAATGCCAGAGCCGCCAGGGCAATCGGCGCCGGAAAACCGACGATCGCGGAAATGCCCCCGGCAAGAAAACCGAGCGAGGGATGATATATTCGTGAAAGATAGTTGTACTCACCGCCAGACTTTGGCAACGCCGTCGCCAGTTCGGCATAACAAAGTGCGCCGCAAAGGGCCGCCACCCCTCCAACGACCCACAGGCTTATGAGCGCGAGATCTGAACTGATCGACGCGACCTGGAACCCAAGACTAGTGAAGACACCGGTACCGATCATGTTCGCTATAACAAGGTTCGTCGCGGTGATGACAGAAATTTTTTTGAGACTCATCGAAAGCGGAAACAGCCTTTTAGTTATTCGAGGCAGCGCTGATTTGTCGATGGAAAAGAACACGGAGTTCGGACAGGACGTGAAATGGAAGGATGGAAGAAGGGAACAATGGAAGGATGGAAGGGTGGAAGGATGGAGGTGCGGAAGCCCTCGAGCAAAATCCGATGGTCGTTCCTGAACCTGGAGAGCGGTCCCTCGCAGCCGTTATTGACTTGGAGGGCTGCAGTCCCGTGCAGCCGCGGGAGCAGAACATTGCTTCGCCAGTTGCGGGCCCTAAACACATCCGTTGAACCGGTGCTGAGGAAGTGTTAGAGGAACGACTGGCGGGTGTTACAAAAGCAAAGAAGCATTCGCCAATTCAAGAGGAGGTAATGACGCGGGCTATTCGGCAAATGAGGACGTTAACGGGCATCTTGGTTCTTGTTCTTTGCGACGCACTTTCGGGCTGCAATAAGACGGCTCCACCTCCGGCTCCGCCACCTCCACCAGTTACGATTGCCAAGCCAATCAAGAAGGAGATCATCGAGTGGGACGAATTCACCGGCCGGACCGAGGCCGTTGAGAGCGTGGATGTCCGGCCCCGGGTCAGTGGTTATATCGACAACATCACTTTCAAAGCAGGCGACCGGGTTTATAAAAGGGACCTTTTGTTTGTGATCGATCCCAGGCCGTATCAAGCCGCACTAGACCAAGCCCAGGCTCAGCTGCGCCAGGCACAGGCCAATCAACAACTTCAAGACGCTAATTTTGCCAGACAGGATCGGCTTCGCCAGACCGGTGTAATTGCGAAAGAAGACTATGATACGGCGGTGTCGAACAAGAACCAGGCGGCGGCTCAGGTGCTGGCAAATACCGCTGCGGTCGAGACGGCAAAGTTAAATCTGAGCTTCACGCAGGTGACTTCGCCGATCTCCGGGCGCATCAGTCGGGAACAAGTGACCGTTGGAAATCTCGTACAAGCCGATTCAACCCTGCTCACGAATGTCGTCAGCATTGACCCGATCTACGCCTATTTCAACGTCGACGAACGAGCGGTTCTGAACTATCAGCAACAGGTCAGAGAAGGCAAACTACCGGACGCAAGATCCCAGTCGGTGCCCGTTCATCTGCAGCTCCAAAGCGAGAGAGGTTTTCCCCACGAAGGAGTCATCGACTTCATCAATAACCAGTTCGATCCGTCAACCGGCACGCTGCAGGTCAGAGGGGTTTTCCCAAACGCGAACGCATTTTTGACGCCAGGCGCCTTCGTTCGGGTGCGAGTGGCGGGAACACCGTTGCACGAAGCGACCCTGGTCACGGATCGTGCAATCGGAACCGATCAAGGAACAAAGTTCGTGCTTGTGATTGATGATCAGAATGTTGTCGGGGTGAAACCGGTGGTACTGGGTCCGGACGTCGAAGGCTTGCGCGTTGTTCGAAGCGGGCTGACTGGGGACGAACAAGTCATTGTCAACGGTATCGTCAACGCGCGCCCCGGTTCAAAAGTCAGTCCGCAGCCGGGCGATATGAGCCGGTTCAGCACCAATCAACTTCAGTTATCGACCACAACCAAGAGGGAGGAAGTTGTCAAGCCCAACGAGGCTGGAAATCCCCAGCAGGAGAAAAAAGCGGAGGGGACCGGCCAGAGCAAAAACCCCGCTAAACCGGGCAGTGGCGGTTAACCTTGGGGGGACAATATGAAGTTCTCTCACTTTTTTATCGAACGTCCGATTTTTGCGATGGTGATCTCGATCGTCATCGTGATCGCCGGTATCTTGGCGTACATCGCTCTTCCAACTGCCCAATATCCTGAGATAGCTCCGCCAACCGTGCAGGTCACGGCAAGCTATCCGGGGGCGGATCCGAAAGTCATAGCTGAGACTGTTGCGACCCCAATCGAGGAGCAGGTTAACGGCGTCGAGAACATGCTGTACATGTCGTCGCAATCGACCGCGGACGGGTCGATGACCTTAACGGTCACGTTCAAGCTCGGTACAAACCTCGATATTGCTCAAGTCCTGGTACAGAATCGCGTCGCGATCGCGACGCCGCAGTTGCCCCAGGAAGTGCGAAACCTGGGTGTGACGGTCCAAAAGCAGTCCCCGGATTTGATGATGGTCGTCCATCTTCTTTCGCCCAAAGGGACCTATGACCAGGCTTATATAAGCAATTATGCGTTCTTGCAGATTCGCGATCCGCTCTCTCGGCTTGAGGGTGTCGGAAACGTGAATGTCTTTGGAGCGCGAGAATACAGCATGCGGATCTGGCTGAATCCGAACAAGATGTATGCTCGAAGTCTTACCACCGACGACATTGTGTCGGCAATTCAGGCGCAAAACGTTCAGGTCGCGGCCGGGAGCCTTGGTGCCGAGCCAGCACCGCCCGGTACGGAACTCCAGTTGACTCTTAATACGCAGGGGCGCCTGATTACGCCGGAGCAATTTGGACAAATCATCGTCAAGCGAGGAGACAAGGGTGAGATTGTCTATCTGTCAGATGTGGGGCGCACCGAACTCGGCGCGAAAAGCTACAGTGTAACCTCCTACCTGGATGGCAAACCGGCTGTGGCGCTGGCCATTTTTCAGTTGCCGGGTTCCAACGCTGTAAGGACGGCGCACGCAGTGCGCGTTCTGATGCGCGAAGTATCGAAATCCTTTCCCGAGGGACTGGAATACACGATCGTCTATGATCCGACGCAGTTCATCGAGCAATCGGTCGAAGCGGTTATCCACACGCTATTTGAGGCGGTAATCCTGGTGCTGATTGTCGTTCTTGCCTTCCTGCAGACATGGCGTGCCACCATCATTCCTCTTCTGGCGGTGCCTGTCTCCCTGATCGGCACTTTTGCGGTCATGGCGGTCTTCGGTTTTTCTCTCAACAACCTCTCTTTGTTCGGGCTTGTTCTTGCGATCGGGATTGTTGTCGACGACGCGATCGTGGTCGTTGAGGCGGTTGAACACAATATTGAGCAAGGGATGTCACCGAAGGAGGCGACACAAAAGGCAATGAATCAGGTTGGCGGTGCAGTTGTGGCAATCGCGGTGGTGCTGAGTGCCGTGTTCATTCCCACCGCTTTCATCTCAGGGATTACCGGGCAGTTCTATCGCCAATTTGCTTTAACAATCGCCGTTTCGACGTTGATTTCGGCCTTTAACTCGTTGACGTTGAGTCCGGCTCTGGCCGGGCTTCTGCTGAAGCCTCGCGACGCAAAGAAGGATTTTCTAACTAAGGCCTTCGACCTATTCCTTGGATGGTTTTTTCGATCGTTCAATAAGGCATTTGGTGCCGGCGTCGTTGGGTATGTCTGGATCGTTCGCAGGCTTTTGAGATTCGCGGCCATAGCGATCCTTTTCTACGCCGGGTTTCTTATGCTGACCTATTTTGGGTTCAAAACCGTTCCGGTCGGTTTCATTCCGCCGCAGGATCAGGGATACCTCATAGCGTTTGCGCAATTGCCTGACGCCGCATCGCTTCAGCGCTCCGAGGAAGTGCGCAAACAGATGTCGGAGATCGCGCGCGGCGTTCCCGGCATTATTCACACGGTGGAGTTTACCGGTTACTCCGGCCTGGACGGCACCAACCGCAACAACACGGTTACAGCATTCCTAACACTTGCGCCGTTTGAAGAACGCATCAAGAATCCTCGGCTTACCGGTGTTGCGATAACCGGCGCCGTCCGTCAAAAGTTTGCGCAAATCCAGGATGCCCGAGTGCTCGTATTTCCTCCACCTCCGGTCAGAGGCATCGGCAACGCCGGTGGCTTCAAGATGCAGATCCAAGATCGCCGGGGAGCTGGGCTGACAGCCCTCCAGGCGGCGACAGACCAGCTCATTGCAAAGGCGAGCGCCGGGCACGGGCTTGTCGGATTATTCACGAGTTTTCGTTCACAAGTGCCGCAGCTCTACCTCGATATTGACCGTCGCAAAGTAGAAACTTTGGACGTGCCGATCAATTCGGTATTTTCGACGTTACAGTCGTACTTGGGGTCCACGTACGTAAACGATTTCAACTTCGTTAACCGCACGGATCAGGTCAATGTGCAAGGTGATGCCCCATTCCGAACCCGGCCGGAGTCGATCCGCGACCTCTACACGCGCAACAACAAGAATCAAATGGTACCGCTGGGGACGCTGTTGGATATCCAGGAAATCACCGGACCGGACAAAGTGATGCACTACAACATCTACCCCTCCGCTGAGATCAACGGAAACACGCTGCCTGGCGTCAGCTCCGGTCAGGCGATCGAAGTGATGGAACAATTGGCGCAGGAAACGTTGCCACGCCAGTTCGGTTACGAGTGGACCGAATTGTCACTCCAGGAAATTCTGGCGGGAAATTCTGCCGTTTATATTTTCCCGTTGTGTGCCCTCTTCGTTTTTCTCGTTTTGGCCGCACAGTATGAAAGCTGGTCACTGCCCCTCGCGATTATTTTAATCGTTCCGATGTGTCTTTTTGCGGCGATCAGCGGCGTGTTCATTCGGGGTTCCGACAATAATATCTTTACTCAGATCGGATTTGTGGTGTTGATCGGCCTTGCATGCAAGAACGCAATCCTGATCGTTGAATTTGCCAAACAGCAGATGGACGAGGGCCAAAACAGGCAGGAAGCGGCTGTCGAAGCTTCAAGATTGCGATTGCGACCGATTCTGATGACTTCGTTTGCATTTACCCTGGGAGTTTTTCCACTCGTTCGCGCTGTTGGTGCGGGTTCAGAGATGAGACAGGCGCTTGGAACTGCCGTTTTCAGCGGAATGATCGGAGTAACATTTTTCGGCATCTTTCTTACTCCGGTCTTTTTCTCGGTCATCATGAAGCTTTTCGCGGGTGCCAAAGAAAGGGGGGGTCGGGTGACCGAGATTGTTGGGGAAAGCCAACCCGCCGCACGGCGCTGATCGGGAGTTGCTGTTGAATTTGATCGCCGGATTCCTTGAAAAGCAAAACTCGCTGCTGATGAGTCAAGTTTTTTTCTTGTATCCGCACATTAGTCATTCGGTGGTTTTGCTTTCAAGGATTCTAGCGAGGCCGCTTCACCACGTCTACGCTGCTCCCAACGCGACCTTGATACCCTTACACCTGGCCGGTCTGAGGCGCGGCCTCGCCGGATCATGATCAAACAATTTGGGGCAGCGCAGTTGCTTTTCTGGCTGTTTGTCACTGTTGTTTCGACCATCGCGAATGCGCGACCGTCTGTGGTCGTGATTGATCCCGGCCATGGCGGGATTGATCGAGGAGGCATCCCCGGCTTGAGATTGGCAGAAAAGGATCTGACCCTTGATACCGCAAGGCGGTTGTCGCGCATTCTTCGAGCTCGCAGCAACAGTAAAGTCGTGATGACGCGCAACCAAGACACATTTGTATCCTTGCCGGCCAGAACCGCGATTGCGAATCGGTATGCGGGGCCAAACGCTGTATTCGTTTCAATTCACTACAATGCCAGTCTCCGCGAAGGAGCTTACGGAATCGAAACCTATTACAATAACCGGCGTGCGTATCGATTGGCTGGTCTTGTTCATCCCCGGGTTATCCAAGCCGCGGACAGCATAGACCGGGGTATCCGGCATCGCGGCTACCGGGTGTTGCGCTCCAATCGCCTGCCGGCAATCCTGGTCGAATGCGGTTTCATGACCAATCGGGCGGAAGCCGAGCGGATCCAAAGTGCACGGTATCGGGACCGAATTGCAGCGGCTATCGCGGATGGATTGCTGCAATATTAGTCCGAGGGGACAACGCGGCGGAGCCGCAACCAAATGCTCGTCCTCGTGCTCGTGCTCGAACAAGATTTCGACCGATTGTAGCACGGAGGCCGTCCCTCCTATGAAAAACGAACATCGGCGAAAATGCCCAGGGTCCCGCAATAGCAGGCTTGCGTGAACCGAATAATTCGCCCATTCTGCCACTCCTGATTGTAGCATGAAAATAGCCGTTCTTTTTGGTGGTAATAGTTCGGAGCGAGACGTCTCGATAGCTAGCGGTGCGCAAGTTGCAAAGGCACTGCGCAAGGTAGGGCATCAAGTTATCGCAGTTGATACGTTCCGCGGAATTTTGTCAGACAAGGAGCAGGAGACGCTACTGGCTCGCGGCGTAGCGCCCGCTCCGCCGAACGAACGTGATTTGATGGTCATTAAGGCGAAGACGGGAGCCATCGTGCAACCGTCCTATTTTGTGGATGCGGATGTGGTCTTTCTCGCTCTGCATGGTGGAACGGGAGAAGATGGAACGATTCAAGCCGTCTTCGATGCCGCAGACATCTGCTATACGGGAAGTAACCAGGTCGGCAGCGCGGCCGCGATGGATAAAGATCTCGCGAAACGACTGCTCGTCGCCGCCGGCGTTCCGACGCCTCGATGGTTGATGGCGCCTGCTGATTCCGATCTGGTTATACAACAACTTGGCTTGCCCCTCGTTGTTAAACCGAACAAGCAGGGTTCAACTGTCGGATTGACCGTTGTAAAGGAATTCGAAAGAGTCGGCGAGGCTATCGCGGAGGCTTATCGACACGACGACGAAGTGATGCTCGAGCAATATATCCCGGGGCGAGAATTCACGGTTGGAATTCTGGGGAGCCGGGCGCTGGCAGTAGGGGAAATCATCCCGAAATACGCCGAAATCTTTGATTACCAGAGCAAGTACCAGGCGGACGGTGCTGAAGAAATCTTCCCGGCTGATTTGGCGCCGGAGAAAACAAGAAAATTACAGGAATTGGCGCTAAGAATTCACAGGGCGCTGAAGTTGAGAGACTACAGCCGCATCGACTTCAGAATGGATAGATCCGGAGAATTCTGGTGCCTCGAGGCAAATACGCTCCCAGGCATGACGGCGCGCAGCTTGCTCCCACAATCCGCCGCTGCGGTGGGGATAACGTTCCCGGCGCTCTGCGAGGAAATTTGCCGGCTGGCGTTGAGCCGGCAGAAAAGTTCAGTGCGAAAATCTCGCTAAATGTACCCTACTCGTCGTAAAAATCCCGCCAAACGCGCTAATACGCACTTCTCAGGCCGGGCCACTCTGTTCAGCCAGGTGCTCAGAGTGAGTTGATTCACGCCCAGCTTGGTAGCGGTCTCCCGATCAGAGTCGTCAGATTCCTTGGTGTATCTTTCCAACGCATCCAGGACTTCGTCCGTGCTCATTAAGGGCTTACTGCTAAGGGAGAGCGGGAGAATTGTCCACTTCTTTAGAGAGAAATAGGTATTTGTCTCCCAAGGAACCTTTAACCCGGATCTCTCAAGCCCGGTGAGAAATGCGCGCAGCAAGCGGCATCTGTCGGGGGCAGCCAGAAATGAGGTGAAATAGGGTTGACATTCTGCAATTGAGAGTCACTCTCACTTAGATGCAGAACGTTCAGCCGCGAATCATGCAAGCCTTTTCTTCACCCCCTCAAGTTGAGTCTCCCGGGACCAAGCGCATTTCCTTTTTTATTCGTGGGCTCCTCATGCTCGCCGCGTTTTTCGTGGTTGGCGTTTTGGTGTGGCAGGGCATCACCGCACACGGTTCGCCTGATCCGACTCAGGCGCACGGAAATCAAACTGTCGCAATTTTTGATATCGGTGTCCTGGTGTTTCGAGAGGGTTTGGAGAGCATCCTGGTGCTCGCGGCGATAGTGGCCAGCATGGTTGGAACCAATGCTGTGCACCGGCGCCCGGTTGGGTACGGCGCCGGCGTCGGATTCCTTGCTTCGATCATTACATGGTTTATTGCCGTTGGAGTCGTCAGCAATCTTTCTGAAAGCATTCCGGCCCTCGATTTGCAGGCTGGAACCGGTTTGCTGGCAGTGGTCGTGCTCCTGGTCGTAATGAACTGGTTCTTCCACAAAGTCTACTGGGGCGGCTGGATCGGAATGCACAATAAGCGGAAGAAGAGTTTGCTTGACAGCGCTGAGGATGCCGAAATCTCCAAGCGACGTCTGTTGCTTGGGTTAAGCCTCCTGGGATTCGCATCCGTTTATCGGGAAGGATTTGAAGTCGTACTCTTTTTGCAGAGCTACCATCTCCAGATGGGTGGTAATATCGTGCTGGGTGGTACCATTATCGGGCTTGTTCTCTCCGGCATTGTTGCGGTCCTCACCTTTGTTGCTCACAAGCGTTTGCCTTACAGGAAAATGCTGGTTTTAACAGGTATCATGCTTGGATTTGTGCTCCTGGTCATGGTGGGCGAGCAAGCCCAGGAGATGCAGCTCGCGGGCTGGATCTCGGCGACAAAGATCAATTGGCTGACGGGCATGATCCCGGATTGGATGGGTGTTTGGTTCTCCATTTATCCGACGATCGAGACTCTGACTGCCCAATTGTTCGCGGCGTTCCTGGTGATCGGCTCGTACTATCTGGCTCGGAGACAGACGAGCGGGTCAGGTCGCAAAAGCGTCGGTGTGGTCGGTAGCCCGCAAAAATCACGCGTTGTAAGTAGCGACGAGCTGATCGCTGGCTAGACTAGAAAGCTCTTAGCCTACTCGCGCATTACGTCAGCGCTTGGTAGATCTTAACTGAGAAGGGGCTTAAACCGAAACTCCGAAGTCGAAAACTTGTTCTCGTCCTCGTCCTCGAGATGCCTGATAGCTCGCCATTAAACCAGCGGAACAAGATTGTTGCTGGAAAAGCGGGCTCTTTTCGGGGTGCGAAAGCCCACTGAATCGAGCACGACCACCAGGACAAAGACGATCCCAAATTTCGGGATTTAGATCAAAGGCGATAGTTCTTTGGGATCTTTGCGATCTTCTGTGCTACCACAATTTCTCCGAATCCTTCGACTCGGAAATCTTGCAGTGCCACTGTTTAGCCGCGACGGACCGGCGATGCTGTTTGTGGCCTCGCGGATCGAACCGAATTCAGGAGCGCATAGCACGCTAAACGTTGGATGCGCGGCTGGTATCGGTGAGTTGTTGCTTTTGACATATCCTGCATTACGGCCGGATACGTGCCAACTTTAGCCTGACCTTCTCACAGATTTTGTGAACTTGTGATAAGGTCACCTCGCGGTAGGGCCTCATCTCCGAGCCGGGCGCTCTAACGAGGTAGCCCGCATCCCGCACCAGTTTCTGGGGAATGACCTCAAATCCGTACTTCCGGTTCCTGTAGAAACTGGGGCGGGGTGCAGGTTAGGATTCTCGTTTGCCCTCAAGCTGATTCAATCCTCTGCCGGTTGATAATCGCAGGGCTGTTTCCCATTGGGCTTCAAGTCGGGTGATGCGCCGATCGTGCTCCCTCAGCTCTTTCGAGAGCTCCTTGAGGGTTTCCCCTGCGCGCTTGACGTCATCGGTGAGTTTAATGACTTCTTTGATTGCGGCGATGGCTTCGGTGAGAGTGCTCAATGACTTGTTCTCAGGGGTACGCTAACGAGCATTTTTGGATCTTAGCTCATGAAGTACGCTTTGAGCTTCTTCAAGACCTTCCTTCAAGGAGGATCTTGCTTCATTGAGAGCTTCCCGCAGGGCAAGGGTAGCTTCGGCCAATATGAGCTCCTCCTGTTGTGGCTTGCGCTGGCAACGTGTGCGCACAAGTTCCGCAACACTTATCCCCTCGCGCTTTGCCTCATTGCCGAGGAAACGTTTGAATTCTTTGGTCGTTAGTAGCGTAACCCGTTCAGTTTTCACGGGTGCACATTATCATGAGCATGTGCATATTTCAAGTTTCGGAGCTTCTTTCTTCGAAAGTTTCATGAATTGAAGG
>Ga0306926_10003256_pt1 | contig 16766 bp, 19 predicted proteins | sample flu12Cox44000178_FD_203759 | JGI IMG/M metagenome (GOLD analysis project Ga0306926, IMG submission 203759) | Lab enrichment of tropical soil microbial communities from Luquillo Experimental Forest, Puerto Rico - flux8day.12C.oxic.44.000.178 (v2)... | ecosystem: Environmental > Terrestrial >... | reverse complement strand
GCTCGCTTCTCTCGGATTGGCGTAAGACAACTATCTGAAACAAAAGCCGCCGGGCGCACGAATGGCTCGGCGGCTTTTCTGCTTTTGCGACCGGTGAAGCGTTAATGTCTGTGTGATTGTGACCCGGCGAATTCACGAGTGCTTGCTAAACGCGACGCTCGCAGCATCGATGTAAATGCGCAGCACGATCGCGCGCGATTTGTTCGGGTTGGGCTCGATCCTCCGGAGTGTTTCCCTTATCGAGCCCCATTCCCCGCCAAGCTGAGACGCTGTGCTACGACGGCAATCCTTTCTTTGCGATCAGTTCCATTTGTTCACAGAAGCGATCGAGCTCGCTCAGCATGGTGTACAGATTGGGTGTGATTCGGATGCCCTGGAATTCTTCGTGCATGATCGGCACGGCGAAGATGTGGTGTTTATCGAACAAATATTTCGTCACCGCCTCAGGATTGGTGCCGTCGATGTGAACATTTCCTATCGCGCACGATTGGTTCGAGTCGAACGAGGTGTTGAACCGGATTTTCGGCACGTCTTTGAGCCGATCCATCCAATAACGCGACAGGTAACGTAACCGTGCTTCCTTGCGCTTGCCGCCTATCCCATTATGAAATAGTAGCGCCTCGCCTATGGCGAGCTTCGGCGCCGCTGAGTGAGTGCCAATCTCTTCGAATTTGCGGATATCGGATGCCTGCTTGGATTCCGCGGCCATGAGTGGCCAGAGTTTTTCGATCTTATCGCGCTTGACGTAAAGCATGCCGGTACCTTTCGGCGCATACAGCCACTTGTGGAGACTGGTGCCAAAGTAATCGCAACCGAGATCGCCCTGTTTGAAATAGAACTGGGCAAAAGAATGCGCGCCATCGACGACGGTTTCAATCCCGCGGACCCGCGCAAGGTCGCACACTGCTTTTACTGGAGTGATCTGACCGGTGATGTTGATCATGTGCGAGATGAGAATGAGCCGGGTGCGGTCGCTGATTCCTTTTTCGAACGCGGCGGTGATCTCGTTGAGGTTTTTCGGCGGAATCGGAACCTGAATGAGCTTGAGCTTAAGGCCTTCTCGTTTTTCCCGCTGACGTAACGTAGTGAGCATCCGCGGGTAATCCTGAGTCGTGGTGAGAATTTCGTCGCCGGGCTTGAAGTCCATTCCCATGAGCAGAGTCTCGAGCGATTCCGAAGCGTTACGCGTAATCGCGATTTCTTCCCGATCGCAACCGAACAGTTCCGCGAGGCCGGTGCGAATGGTTTCCGATTGCGGCTCGAGGATTTGCCACATCGTGTAAGCGGTCGCGTCTTCCTGTTCCCAGATGTAACGAACCAACGCCTCGGTTACGATACGCGGACTGGGCGACACGCCGCCGTTATTCAAATTGATGATGCCTCGTGTAACGCTGAACGAATTTTGGATACTGGCCCAGTAATCTTCATCCTTAGCCGCTTCTTCCGGCGTCACATGTGCGACGCTCTTGGTCGCTGCTTCAACATTTCTCAATAACGACGCGATCGTTGCCGAAGGAAGCGCGGCCAGACCGACGCTTTTGCCGGCGATGGAAATGAAGTCCCGACGGGTGCGCACTTGTGGCCTGAAGTATGACTTAAGAATTCACAAGGGAGAAGGAAGAATGGAGGGAATCAAAATCGCGTCGCGTGCGCACGTGTGCCGACGTCAATCAAAGCCATTCCAGCGTCGGACTGCAATCATTGTCTTCGAGAGCCGAAGAAGAAAGTTCTATAGCCTGCGCCGACTGCGGTCTCCGAGATCTAGTGATCCTAATGGAACAATCAGCGATACAGATCGTGCGAGGCGATGTCCACTGTTACAACTATATTGCGCTCAATTTAGAACACGACTCGGAGATCTCTCAACAATTCCCCACCAACCATGCATCATAAGCGGCTTACGATTCATGAGCCTTAACGAGTGTAGTGTGTGTGGTGGGTGCCATTTCAAAGCTAACAAGTTCTCCGAAAAATCCCTTGACAAAACACGGTGATTCCTTAGGGAATTTGGATTACGTGACCCGACGTCTCGACGCACTTTCAATCGGCTGAAAACCGGTTGAGAGAGCTTAACCTTCGCTGAGAGACCGCTTAACGCGATTCCAGATTCACCTGGAGCCTTGAGGCATCTGAAGTGAGGCGGCTATTGATAGCAACTCACCAGGGTGCTTCGTCGTTCCTCGCGGATTTGGAGCTATTAACCCCAAATAGAAAGGCGTTTATGAAACTCGTTAGTCTCAAAATGCAAGGTTCTCACCGGCGCACCAAGCCAGACAAACCATCCCGCGCCACCCATGAATCTTTCGGCAAGCCAACAGACGCGCCTCATCAGATCCACACCTACGCGGAGCTCCAGCAGAAGATTCACGATGACCTGCGGGCCCAACATCCGGAATGGATCCAGCCAGATGGCAAATCTCCAATGTGTGATTCTTACGAGGCGCGCCTCATGCAGGTGCTCGACAGCATGACGCAAAGAGCATCAGAGTCCATTGTTGACCCTCACCGTCTTCTCGAACAGGGAGCACATTGACTCAACGCAGTTCGACCCCGTCTGCTCAGTTTACCCAAGCTTGCTCGCTGCGCGCGTGGCGAGCGAAAAAATTTTCGGAGTGCGTTTGTCGCGATCTGACGTCTGATCTTTGGCCTTTGACGCCCGGCTCGGCTTCTTCGACTCTCATCTTCCGTGCAACGCAAGCGCTATCTCTTTGTCTGCGTCAATCGTCGGGCCGAGGACAATCCGAAAGGATCCTGCGCGGCCAAGGAATCCGAAGAAGTATATAGAGCGTTGAAAGAGGAGGTTGCCGCCCGAGGACTCGCAAAGCTCGAAGCGCACGTTTGCACATCGAGCTGTCTCGATCAATGCGACACCGGCGTGACGATTTTAGTCGAACCCGATCACTTTTTTTACGGACGCGTCACGGTCGCAGACGTCCCGGAGATTGCGGATGGACTCGTAACCGGCCAACCGGTCACACGTCTCGTAATTCCTGCCGATCAACTGGTGTAGTGGCGGCTGTGTCAGCAGCAAACCGATATCCTGTTGTAGCCGGTTTCGCCGACCCCGGCCGCGATCGACGCTCGCGGCTACAGTATTTCACACCGTCGTTAGTCCCGACAGCGACGCAAGAGTAGCACCCGCAGCGCCCGCGGGAGCCCACCAAGTCTGGTCGCCGACGATTCCGTCGGCTTGGACACCCCGATCCTGTTGATAGGCTTTGACAGCGGCTTCGGTCTTCGGCCCAAAGTCGCCATCCACAGCGCCCGGATCAGTCGCGGGAGTTGAATATTTCTTGAGACCTTTTTGTAATGCGGTCACAACGCTGCCCGATGCACCACGAGATAACAGCGGCGTATCTGGATCAGCGGGAAGCGCCTGCCACGTTATCGGCCCCACGATGCCATCCACCGTCAAGCCTGCGCCTTGTTGGAAATCTTTGACGGCTTGTTCCGTTGTCGCGTCAAAAGTGCCGGTGATATTGCCGGGCACGAGCGCCTTGGTCATTACAAAAATCCGCTGAAGTCTTCGCACGTCGTGACCAGTCGAACCAATGCTGAGTGTTGGGCCGCTATTCATGATTCTATTATGTCTGCTTTTCTCCGCTTCTCACGCCGCAATTTTACGAAAAAAGTCTAGTACTCAAAGGAAGTTTAGCGACGAAACATGGATCGTAAGCCGCTTACGAAGCATGAACGGGATGTAGTCGGCCGTGGCGGCCGTGTCAGCCGCAAAGAGTCTGCCAGGTGTGTCGCCGGCGAAAACCATCAAGCGCGTTCATGGCTGACTACCGATTGTTACGCAGATGAAACAGTTTTCCGTTTCCGATTTCCCATGATGTGTCCGAGGGTGAACCGCCAGCAGGAGGCGTAATGTGAATCGAGCACCGGTCGCACGAATAATAGTCATTTCAGTTGCGCTTATCGTTCGCGGCATTGCGTTGGCGCAGGATACCGATTTGCGAGAGCTCGATGTTAGTCATTGGTCTTGTCTCAGCAAACGTGGCGGGACCGCGACCCAGCCCGATGAACAGGAACGCAACTTGATGAAGAACCGGAATCCTCCAGGCACTCTGCCGCTGAGTGTGGAGGAACTCGATTTTGGCTCTTTTCTCAAGAAAGTGGCTGGCTATGACGCGACGCTCAAGGCCACGCGCCGCGGCGATCTTAGTGACGCCCGCAAACAGCAACTGCTCGATTTCGAAAATCAGATTGTCTCACTGACCGGCTGGTTAGTACAGGCTTATCCGGGTCTTGGGGAATCGGCTAATTGCGGCGATGCCACGTTTCACGACTGGCATCTGGAAATTTTTTCCAAGCTAATAGATCATCCGCCGCAGGTCGGCGATGCCACCCCGATTATTTGCGAGGTCACCCCGCGTACGGAAAAACGGCTTTACGACCAGGGCCTGCGCCTTCTCGCTCTTGCTGGATTCATTCGTCTTCACGACAACAGCTATCAGCCCACACGGCATCCACCGCGTAAAGTCCGGGTAACTGGCTATCTAATGTGGGACGATCTCCACAACAACTCCGAAACCGTTGGCCCAAAAGTAAAGTTCGTCGGTAGCGACAAATTCCATCATCCATGGCGCGCAACCGCCTGGGAAGTCCATCCCATTTTCAAGCTCGAGACAGTGGAGTAGTATGCAACCCAAGGAATGGAGTCCTCGATCAAGTGAAGCTCAGACGCAATTTTCCGCTGTTTAATTGTAGCCGCCGTCGCGCCGCCAAACACGGTTCAACTCTGAACGATTCCCCCATCCATCCTGGCACTTGGTTATTTTCTCTGTCGCGTCGTCGCTGCCGGATTCCACGACAGTTGCTGATTTTCTTTGCTGGCTTGTCAGCCAGCTTGTGCTTCAGCGTTCTTGGTCAGCCGCTCCGGATCGTCGTCGCCGGTGACAGCCGAGGCGATTATCCATGGAATCCGCCGCGCTGCTGCGATAATGAAGGCGTCAACGAGATTGTAACCAAGGCTATTTCCAACGCTGTCTTGAACGAGAACGCTGCGATCCTGCTGTGGACAGGCGACATCGTGAACGTCAACGACACAAACGAGGACACCTTAAAAAGAGGTCTCGAGAAATGGCGCGGCATCATGGAGCCGCTCTACTCCAAAAACGTGAAAGTATGGCCGGTTCGAGGAAATCACGAGGTCTACCGCGTCCTGTCGAGCGATAACCGTGATGGAGAACCGATTCCTAATTCAGCGGCTATATGGAAAGAAGTGTTTTCCGCGAGTTACGCCCTTCCGAATAACGCGCCCACAAGTGACGACGGCCTCAGTTTTTACTCAGTCGAGGGTTCAGCTCTGATTGTCGGCTTGGATCAATACGCCAGTCAAAACCCCGACCCTTTGACGCGCAAACATTTAGTGAACCAAAAGTGGCTCGACGAGGTCCTGAACCAAAACAAACAGGCTTTCACTTTCGTTTACGGGCATGAAGCTGCATTCAAGGCCGGGGTCCATAACGACGACGACACACTGGCTGCCGATGCGTCCATTCGAAATTTATTTTGGCAAAGCTTGATCAAAGCGAAGGCGCTTTATTTTTGTGGCCATGATCATTTCTACGATCGAATGAGAGTGGTACGTAGAACATCCCCGCCGGGGCCCGAAATATTTCAGATCACTGCCGGGACCGCCGGCGCTCCCTTTTACACCGGTGCGCAGTACGCAGGATCTGATTTGTGGAAGCTGGAACGCGCGGCACACTTTGAAAATGTTTACGGCTATATGTTGATCGAGGTCGACGGTAATAAGGCTACGATCACGTTTAAGGGACGGGGGCTGTCCTGTCGTGACAAAACGGGCCAGGTAGCGTTTGTACCAATGGACCAAATGGTCTGCGAACCGTCGGGTTGCAAAACCATTGCATGCCAGGCCCCCTAAGCGAATGCCGGTTTTTAGTTATGGCGAGCGACCGGCTCAGCCATGCCTTGAGTAAACGTTAAGAGTTTAGATCCGACCAAAATTTTCCCTGGCGAATCGAACCCATCTCTCTTCTTGCTAATCACGCGAACAAGTTCTTTCATGCTCTAACTCGAAGAATCCAATCCTATGAAAAACATTCAAACATCTCTCCTGATAACAGCAGCATTGTCTCTCGCCGCGGCTTCAGCTTATGCGCAGGCAGCCAAAAGCTCTCCTGCGGCCGGGACGCCAGGGTCACCATCAACTCCACCTACCATCGCGTCAGCGATCGATCGCGAGATTAGTATTATCGAGAAAGAAGTTGTCGAAGCGGCCGAAGCGATGCCGGAGGACAAGTTCGATTTTTCTCCGGAGAAACTGAACGTTCCCGGCAGCGACTACAAAGGTGTGCGCACATTTGGCCAGCAACTGAAGCATATCGCCGCGTCCAACTATCTCATTTGGTCGCCGATTACGGGCGAGAAACCACCGGACACCGTCAACGACGGGAAAGGCCCGGACAACATGAAGGCCAAGGCCGAAATCATTAAGTATTTGAAAGATTCCTTCGCATTCGGCCACAAGGCTGTAGGCACATTGAATGACTCGAACCTTGTGCAACCTATCACGCGGCCTAACAGGCCTCCCACTACTCGTCTGTTCCTGGCCACCTTTGCCCCAGCTCACGCGTTCGATCACTACGGGCAAATGGTCGAGTATCTGCGCATGAACGGTATCGTTCCACCGGCAAGCCGCGGGCAATAGAGATAGAGCGGAAATGCCCTGTGAACTAAGGCCAAAGAATGGGCGCGCTGTAGTGGCGGCTGCCTGCTCGGGAATGCTTTCGGAGTGTCAGCCGCAATCCCTTATTTCGCGCAAAATCGATGTCTTTGCTCAATGATTCATCATAAGCCGCTTATGATGCATGAGATCAGCAGTCTAGCCGCGGCTGTGCTTGCCACGCCGAAGTTTGTCGACGTGCTGTAGCGTTATTCGAAGGCTGGTTAGCGCAGGCGGGTCAACCGCGAAACGTTCACGCTCGAACGGTCATCACGGGTGATGAAACGTGGACATCACGCCGTTGAATAGCGCGGCGAATATCGCCGCCACAATTAGCCAAAGAATAAAAATGACCGGCAGGAAGCAGCAGAACACAACCAGTCCTGCCGCCATCCATTTGAACATTATCTTTAGAACCGAGCCGAACGGAATATCGAGATCCACGACTGAGACTCGTTGCGACGACACCAAGAGCGGCGGCGGTGTTGGAGCAACGACTGGGACTTTCGCAGGCGGCGGCAATTGCGTTCCATATTTCAGCATCGGCAGATAATCATCGATCGTTTTCCAATCACCGCCGGTGGCAGGCCTACAGGGCGTGTTCCGATCGATACGCCCGTCCGCGAACATCTGCGCCATTTGTGTTTCGTCATGCGGCCCTTCCTCGCGATTCGAAACCTTAATCAAGTACGTTTTCACGCGTAGCCTGTTCAGCGATTCATCAGACGCGATTTCGGCAAGCCACGCAAGATTATCCGGCCCGCGATCGTCTAAACCTATCGGCACATGAATGGCTGCAAGTCCCAAACGATTGAGCTATCGCTGGCTTGCCTCACGCATGATAAGCCGCTCTTGGCTCGCCGTAGCTAGCCGTACGTGGCGAAGGAGGCTACGATGCATCCTCTCTTGTTTCCTGGATTGAAACTCGCTCATTGCCCGCACTCGCTCGCTCCTACCCTTGTCGCTTTACCTTCTATTTCGGAAATCCCTTTCCTGAATTCCCGGCTTCCTGATTAATGAATAACGGGCATCAGAATGAAACAGGGCACTCGTCACTTCTTCTGCTACGGTGAATCAGTATGCGACAACTTATTTTTGGATTAGTTCTCGGGTGGGCGTGGTCGGTTTGTGCGCAAACGGCGCCGGTGGCGGATCAAGTGGCGAAGCAGAACGCGCTGTTCGAAGAGTTTTATCAAACAGGACTAAAAAATAATCCCGAGCGGGCCACTGCCTACGGCGATTATCGTTACAATTCTCAGCTCGGACAGTACTCGCTTGCGGAGATCGCCCGGCAACATGCCGAGGCCGACGATTTTCTCGCCCGATTAAAAGCGATCCCGACCGATGGGATGAGCGACAAGGATCTGCTCAGCCATCGCATACTCGAACATCAGCTCGAGCGCGCAGACGTGAACTACGCCCTGAAAAATTACGAGATGCCAGTGAACCAGCAGAACGGCGTGCATACCCAGCTCGCCGATTTGCCGAATGCCGTGCCGTTCGATTCCGTGCCGCATTACCAGGATTACATCTCCCGGTTGCAGCAAATTCCGCGCGTGCTGGAACAGACCGCCGAAGTGATGCGCCAGGGAATGAAAGACGGACTGATGCCGCCCAAACTAGTGCTCGAAAAGTTGCCCGGCCAATGCGACGGCATCATCGCGGCGAATCCGTTTCTCGAACCGACCAAAAAATTTCCGGCGGAATTTTCCGACGCAGACAAGAAACGTCTGACCGACGAGATCACAAAAACAATCAACGACGATGTTGTTCCGGCGTATAAGAAATTCGCCGAGTTCCTGCGTACCGAATACGCTCCAAAGGGACGACCCGAGCTGTCAATCGAAACCCTCGCTGACGGGAAACGGCGCTATGCCGAAGCGGTGAAAACGATGACGACCGTCAACACTCCGCCAGCTGACGTCCATGAGACTGGGCTGAAGGAAGTCGAGCGCATCGCGGCTGAGATGACCAAGCTAGCCCAGAGCCAGGGCTACAAGGATTTGGCCAGCTTTCGCGAGGCGCTCAACAACGATCCGAAATGGAAGCCGACAAGCGGGCAGCAGATTCTGGATGACTACAAGAAATACATCCATCAGATGGAGCCGAAGCTGCCCGAACTTTTTGGGTTGCTGCCGAAATCGCCGGTAACGGTGGAACCGATTCCCGATTTCGCCAAAGCCGCCGCAACCCATTACGTCCAGGGCACGCCGGATGGCAAACGTCCGGGTCGCGTGGTCGTTGCCGTTTCCAATCCGACCAAGCGCACCCTGATCGACGACGAAGCCGTTGCCTATCACGAGGGCGTTCCGGGTCATCACATGCAAATCAGCATTGCCCAGAACCTGCAAGGTCTGCCGAAGTTCCGGCTGCACAATTTTTATCCCGCGTATGCCGAAGGTTGGGCGCTCTATTCCGAGGAGTTAGGCAAAGAGATCGGTTTCTATAAAGACCCCGTGTCTGACTATGGACGGTTGAATTCCGAGATGCTTCGCGCGGTCAGGCTCGTCGTCGATACCGGGATACACGACAAAAAGTGGAGCCGCGAGAAGGTCATCGATTACATGCACGCTAACGACGTCAACGACGCACTGGCACAGACTGAAGCGGACCGCTACATCGCCTGGCCCGGGCAAGCTCTGGCTTACAAGATGGGGCAGTTAACCATTCTTAAGCTGCGCGACGAAGCGAAAGCGCAACTCGGAGAAAAATTCGATCTTAAAGCATTCCACGACGAAATCTTGAATGGCGGCGCGATGCCGTTAGATTTGTTGCAGGAGCGAATGAATACCTGGATCAAATCTCAAAAGTTGAATGGAGCTGAGGGATCAGCGACACAGAAGGCAAAGCGGCGAGGGTAGCAGCGAGCGAGCGAGGGCAGCAAACGAGTTTCAATGGAGCGACTGGCGCGAGCGACGTGGCCGGCGGGTAGGGCTCACGACCTGGGAGGAGTGTTTAACGGTTGAGCGAGCGGGAGCAAGCGAGATGCAATTAAAGAGCAAGCATCAAAGACTGCGAGTTCCAGCCGATGACGAGGTAGCAAGTCGGAGTCTTCGTGGCATTCATCTCTCAACTCTCAATTCTCAGTCATAACCCATCTATCATAAGCCGCTTACGATGTATTAGCTAAAGCAACTGTAGTGGCAGGCGTGTCGCCGGCAAAGAACTGTAGCAGCGTCGCTGTGCGACGCTCGACTCGCGAGCTTCTAACCGCTGTCGCTCACTGCGGTCTTTGGTTTTCGTCAACGACGTATCATAAGCCGCTTACGATGTATGAACCAACCCGCTGCCAGCAGCGGGTCCCCACGCCCGGCTCACATGCGATGACCGTGAAAAGCGGAAACGCACCATCGCGTTTTTTCGCATGAGTCTCAGTAATTACTCGACTCGTATTTCACTGTCGATTTGAGGATCTTGGCCTTGCCTGATTTATCGAAGCCGAGCAGAACAGTTCGCATGGCGCTCGCCGTATGGCCGGCGCCATCGACCGTGTTATCGATGGTCAAAAGCAGGGAACCATCTTTGTTCCACTTCTTCGCGCTCTGCCAGTTATTGGCTGCCACATGTGGATGTTCTTTGCCCGCCCTGATTGTCGCCGGAATATCTACCGTCAATTCCGGGATCCCGATCTCCTGGAATTTGTCACCTTTCTGGAAATAAACCGTCACGTCTTGGTTTGGATGGCCCATTCTTGTCATGAGCGCGAATCGTTTTGAATCCGGTGCCCACAGAACCCTGTAATTTACCGAGCTCATATCCTCGTCGGCGATGTGTTGAACGACTTTCTCGGTTTTCTTGTCGATCAGATCAATCGATTGTTGGTATTCACCGTGACCGATCAGGAAGGCAAATTTTCCGTCAGGCGACGGGAAATCGACTTCTTTTGTCGTGTCATCTTCCGTACCGCTGATGGACGGCGTCGGTGAAGCCGTCGGATCTTCCGCACTGCCTGTGTACACGACGGTCGCAAAGATCGCCCCTAGAACACAAACGGTGAACCAACTGGTGAGCTTCACGTTTCGTTCTTACCAATCCCGCCGTTCTGTGGCAAACCACAAATCCTGAAGCCTGACATCAAACATCAAATCCGCCGATCGGCATCCTGCCCGCTTGTGCGGGGGATTCGCCATAGGGAACTTAAAACATCCTATCCAATCTGGTCACTGGCTTCCCACGCCGAAGCCTGTATCATAAGCCGCTTACGATGCATGAGCTGAACAGCTGGTTGCCTCGCCTGCCTCCTCGACTAACCGAAAGGTTGTGCGGATTTAATTCAAAGTTTACTCGCCGCGGCAAGCGGCAACAGCAATGCGTCTTCCGCCTTGCGGCTACCGCTTTTGCGAAGAGCAAAATTCTGAATCGGGTTGCAATTCGCTTGAGGCGGCATCAACATTTCGTTTCACACAAAAAGGGGAGGGAAAGATGCATTTAAGGAAAGGGAATTTACTAGGAATCGTGGCAGCCATAATCACCGTCGGCTGCATCACCGTCAGCGCCCAAACGCTGACCACTCTGCACTCGTTCAACGGAGGCGATGGGCGGTCGCCGGAAGCAACGCTAGTGCAAGGCAGCGATGGTAATTTCTACGGCACAACGGCACTAGGCGGAGCGCACGCCAAGGGAACGGTGTTCAGAATCGACCCGACAGGGAGCTTGACCACACTTCACTCGTTTAGCGGTTCTCCAGGAGACGGTGCGGTCCCAGTCGCCGGGCTGGTGCAGGGCACTGACGGTAATTTCTACGGCACGACCGCCTCCGGCGGTGCGTTCTTCCAAGGGACGGTATTTCGAATGACTTCGTCCGGTACCATTACGGTGCTACATTCGTTCAACAGCTTTCTAAGCGAGGGTGCTGTTCCGGTTGCCGGGCTGGTACAAGGCAGCGATGGCAATTTCTACGGCACGACGGCGCTCGGTGGTGAGCACTTTCAAGGCACGGTGTTCAAAATCGATGCGACAGGAACCCTGACCACGCTTCACTCGTTTAGCGGTTCTCCCAGCGAAGGCGCTAACCCAGTCGCTGGGCTGGTAGAAGGCAACGACGGTAATTTCTACGGAACGACCCCGTCCGGCGGTGAGCACTTTCAGGGCACGGTGTTTCGGATCTCTCAGGGTGGTGCCCTTACAGTTCTGCACTCGTTTGCTGGCCATCCTGCCGAGGGCGGCGTCCCGTTTGCTGCGTTAGTGCAAGGCAACGACGGTAATTTTTACGGTACGACGGCGATAGGCGGTATGCACTTTAAGGGCACCGTGTTTACAATCGATTCGGCAGGGAGCCTTACCACGCTTCATTCGTTTAGCGGATCGCCCGGCGAAGGCGCCAATCCAGTCGCTGGACTGGTGCAAGGCAGTGATGGTAATTTCTACGGCACGACGGCGCTAGGCGGAACGCACTTTAGGGGCACCGTCTTTAACATCGATGCAACAGGGAGCCTCACCACGCTTCACTCGTTTAGCGGTTCTCCTAACGAGGGCGCCCTTCCATTTGCAGGACTGGTGCAAGGCAGTGACGGTAATTTCTACGGCACGACGGCGCTAGGCGGAGCGCATGGTGCCGGTACCGTGTTCAACCTCTGAAGCAGCTGTAGTGGCAGGCGTGTCGCCTGCGAAACTGTAGCGGCAGTCTCCGACTGTCGACGTCACCACGAAGTATAGATATCGTGGGTACGCAGTATCATAAGCCGCTTATGATGCATGAAAATTAGAGGGCGGTGTACTCGCGACTGCGTCAGCCGCGGGGTAGCCGCTGTTGACTCGTCACGCTGTAGCTTCGGCGAATGGAGCGACATGGCGGTTAGGCCGTGAGGGTATGCGGTCGAACGCAGCGGGAGCTGCTGAGATACAAAGCGGATCAATTCTCGACCATCAGCTGTCTCCTTTCCTGGGTTCCTGGCTTCCTGATTCCTCTTTCCTCTTCTGAAAGTTGAGCGTTGGGCGTTGGGCGTTGGGCGATGAGCGTTGAGCGTTTTTTAAGATCCCGCCCGTTCCAAGTTAGGCTTTCATCGGGCCCCGGGTCGCGGCATCTTTAAAAACCATGACCGTCCAGAATCTGTCGGCCCAGCGCCCTTTTCTCACGAAAGACGGCTCCACTATCCGTTCGATTCTCGATCGCACGAATGCGCCCGTCCAAAACCAAAGCCTTGGGGAAGCGCGCGTCCCCGCTGGAGGCAGGACAGAGCGGCACTATCACAAGGTCGCGGAGGAGCTTTATTTCATCCTCGAAGGCGCGGGCGAGATTGAACTAGACGGCGAACGTCGAATGGTCGGCCCGGGCGATGCGATCCTCATCCCTCCCGGCGCGTGGCACACGATCATGGCTACAGAGCCGTTACGCTTTCTCTGTTGCTGCGCGCCGCCTTATGCGCACGAGGATACGTATTTGGAATAACCGGTAGGGCCACGGTTTTGGCCGATTTGAAGAAAGACTACCCTTTCATGGATCACAAGCCGCTTATGATGCATGATTTCAACAGCTGCTTGCCACGCCGTCGATCCGCGAAGGCGGGTAGAGGCGGCTGCCTGCTCGCGAACGCTTTCGGAGTGTCAGCTGCAAAGCCAGTAGCCCGCTTGCTCGCGAAGAATTTCGGAGCTGGCGATGACTGCGTCTTTGCACCTATCAAATCAAGCATTAACCGGTCTATCACAAGCCGCTTATGATGTATGAGCGGTACCCGCTGTGGCGGCGGCTGGGAGCTAGCGCACAATCATTGGTCGCCAAGTATTTCAAGCAATGATGGCGCGGCTGATTCAGCTGAAGTCGCAGCGGATTATTTCGTCGGTTGCTTCTTCTTCGCGCTCGCGAGGCGCTCATGTTTCTTCCGGCGTTTGGCGCGTTTCTTAGCGTTGTCTCTCCCTTTGTTATGTCCCATAAACCTGATCTTCGCCCGCTTCTCGAGCCCTGGCAATGGAGCGACTGGGATGAGCGACATGGCCGGTAACCCGCGAGGGTATGCGGTCGAGCGCAGCGGGAGCTGCCAAGATACGATGGAGCGAATGGGAAGAGCGACATAGAAGGTAAAAGTTGCGAGGGAAGCAATGAGTGAATGGAGCCGCGGGGACGCCAAGTTGTCTCAGCTATCGCGCCAATCAATTTCGGCGAGAACCTTGCACCTGTCTTCGCTCGGGTCACGACGGCGCTTAAAGCGAGTCGCGGGAGATATCCTGCCGGGATTGGAGTAAACCGTGTGATAGTATTCGATGAGAGACATTAGGAGAGCGTTCCAACGCAAACCATTTCGGCTTTGGGTTGCCGGAACAGCAGTCGCCCGACAGAAACGCCGTCGGCGTTTTTTCCGGCTCTGGAAGGGCAGTCACCAAACCGAACGGCTGGCCGAACAAGGCAGCAGGGCCTGCTGACCTTTGAGAGTTGCTAAGTGAGCCTTCAATTAACTTCAACACTCACTGGAGTTCGGAATCTAAACGTCACCCGCACTTTGTTTCAGGCGAAACCGCGGCCGGCGTCTGCGTTGTTGGTGCGTTCGGTGACGCGATATCTGTGCCGGCGCATCGTGAACGTTTGTTACTCGCGCATCCCCCGATCGCGCAGGGGCCTTGGATGCATCGCCGGTTTCTGGCGCGCGTCCCGGTTCACGCGCGTTGATCATCTCAAATGTCCGAAACAGAGCGGTCAGATCGATCATGTCGTTAGCAGCTGATCTCAATATGTGTCCGAGATTTGCAGCAACTGACGCGACCTCCACGCGGATCCCGTGCCTGCGCAGTTTGGTAGCGAGATAAGCGAAATCCGCGTCGCCAGTGACGAGTATGACGACATCGGGCCGCATCTCGATGGAAAGCTCGAGTGCGTCGATCGCCATCATCACGTCCACGTTCGCCTTGTAATGACCTTCTTCGGCAGACGCACCATCCTTGGTCACAACCATGAATCCATTGGAGCGCAGCCAATGGACAAACTTGTTTTTCCTGTCCCGCTCGTCCTGCCATGTCGGGATGGCAGGCGGCAATCCCGCATAGACTACCATCTCAATCAGATCGCGTCCGGTGTCTGGCCCGGCCAGAAAATCGCGGAGCTTTAACCAATCGAGCCCGCGTCCCGCGGTGCGCACAGAACTGCTGACGTTCGATTCGTCCACCAGCACCAGCACTCGGGACCGAGCGTGAATATCTGAATCTTTCTTTCGCATCGTGGATACGAATCAACTACATCCGCGCACTTCCAGCAAAGCCACATTTCCGCAAGGTCTGTCGCTCATTTAAAACTCCGTAGCTGCCAGTCTCATCATAAGCCGCTTACGATGCACGCGCTCAACCGCTGTAGTGGCAGGCGTGTAGCCCGCGTTGCGCTGTAGCAGCGTCGCTGTGCAACGCTCGGCCGCGAAACTGTAGAGGTAGCCGTCTCGCTGCGAACAGGGCTGAATAGAGAGCGACTAGGGTGAGCGACATGGCCGGTGAAGCCGCGAGGGTATGCGGTCGAACGCAGCGGGAGCTAGTGGTATACAATGGAGCTGCTGGGATTTTCCGAGATAGAACTCGATGGTAGCAACGAGTGAACGGAGCCGCGGACGCGAGCGATATAGATGGGCCAAAAAGAGAGGTCGAAAGGGGCGAGAGCAAATAAGGCAACCTTTCGGGTGCCTTTCGCGCCTCCGTTTTCCATTTCCGATCGCTCACCTTTGACTGCCCAGGATTGGGGTAGTTCGCGCTTGTCATTTTGCGAAAAATTGATGCAATGGGCTCGAAATTTACCGCGGATTCCCCGTGGAATCTCATTAACCCAACCAAGGAGTCAGAAATATGAAGAGAGTCTTGTTTTCAGCAGTGGCAATAGCGGCATTAATGGGCGCGTCGGTCACACGCGCACAGGATCCGGTCAAGGTGGACCCGAAGCATTACACCGTCGTATTTGAGAACGATGCGGTGCGTGTGTTGCACATCCATTACGCGGTGGGCGAAAAGTCTGTGATGCATTCGCATCCCGATTCGGTGGCGGTGTTCATGGAGGACCAAAAGGCGAAGATGACTCATCCCGATGGCAAGAGCGAAGAGATGTCTGGTAAGAAAGGAGAAGCAGTCTTCACCCCGGCTGGCACGCATCTGCCGGAAAACATCGGGACTGGTCCTCTCGATGTTATTTTGGTGGAGCTAAAGAAACCGGCCGTGAAATAGTCGTTTTAACGTCAGCGGCGATTTCCCGCGAATGGAGCGCGTGGGTCGCGCGACATAGAACACCTCGCGACCTGGGAATCGCGCAAGCAGATGGTAACGCAGCTAGGGTAACTGGCGCGAGTACGAGGTAGTGCGAGTGATCAATGTAAAGCTGCGAGGGTAGCAGCGAGCGAGTGCGGGCAACGAGCGAATGGAGCCGCGGGGGACGCGCGCGACATAGATGGGAAAACCGAGGGGTCGACATAGGCGACAGGACATGAGTCAATTTCAATGGCGGTGCGATACCATTAGATCTGTTGCAAGAGCGAGTAGAGGCTTGGACCAAACAGCAAGCACAAATTAAAACCAGCATCACCGCAATTTCCGATAACCAATAACCAACAAACAACTCGGAAATAAATTCAACATGAAAGCATTCCACGACGAATGGAGCCGCAGGGATGTGAGCGACATAGATGGGTCAAGCCGAGAGGCCGACATGAGTGGGAACGAGTAAGTCAAATCTTGAACGGCGGCGCGATGCCCTTGGATCTGCTGCAGGAACGCGTCGAAGCCTGGATCAAGACTCAATCCGTTCAAAGCCGACAAGCGAAAAACTGAAAGTGACTGGCAGCAGCTGTAGTGGCAGGCGTATCGCCTGCGAAACTGTAGCGGCAGTCTCCGACTGTCGACGTCACCACGAAGTATAGATATCTACGCAGGCATCATAAGCCGCTTATGATGCATGGATCAGCAACTGTAGCGGCGGCTGCCTGAGACTGAGCAATTCGGATGTCGCAGACCACGGATCGTGCAGTGGCTTCTCTCTAGAAGTGTATGGTACATGGAAATGGTCTATCGCTCGGCATTGGATCGGCCACAATGCTGCTCGCTGTAGTGCCGTTCAAGGCGCGACCAAGTTCCAACTCGCAGGAAGAACCGGGCCAGAGGCCCCGTTAACATGAAT
>Ga0306926_10003254_pt1 | contig 16771 bp, 15 predicted proteins | sample flu12Cox44000178_FD_203759 | JGI IMG/M metagenome (GOLD analysis project Ga0306926, IMG submission 203759) | Lab enrichment of tropical soil microbial communities from Luquillo Experimental Forest, Puerto Rico - flux8day.12C.oxic.44.000.178 (v2)... | ecosystem: Environmental > Terrestrial >... | reverse complement strand
AGCAGGATCGCGTGCAGTTCGAACGCGAGCCGGTCGGGATCCTCGCGGGCGGGAAGCTCGTGCTGCTCAAGCGCGGTGGCCGCGAAGGTGCGGAGCGTCGCCGAGAAACCCGACTGGATGGCGGCGACCCGGTCCCTGACCGGCCCGGGGCGCAGGCCCATCTCCAGCGCCGTGGCAGCGAAGAAGCAGCCGCCGGGGAAGACGCGGCGCTGCACATAGCCCAAGAACGCCTCGCACACCGCCACTAGCTGGGCCCGGCCGGGACGAGCCGCGAACGCGGGCTGCATGACTTCTCCGTTGAAGATCCGCTCCGCCTCGTCCACGGTGGCCAGCTGGAGTTCCAGTTTGGAGCCAAAGTGGGCGTAAAGGCCGCTCTTGCTCATGCCGATCGCTCCGGCAAGGTGCCCGATCGACAGGCCTTCCAGCCCCTCGACGGTGGCCAGCGACGCCGCAGTGCTGAGGATCGCGCTGCGGGTGCGTTCCCCGTCGGCGCGCGGGTGGCGCTGCCCGCGGCCGCGCTCGCGCTGATCCGTCGTGCCGTTATTCATGTTGACAAGATAGCACGATCGTTCGTACTGTTCAACAAGTTAGTACGAACGATCGTGCTATAACCACGAACGCGGGGAGAGGTCAGAGGCAGCCATGCTGACCACCACAGAGATCGCAGGCTTTGTCGGCGCCGGGCTGGCCGGAGCAGCCTACGTGCCACAGATTTCCCACCTCATCAGGGCCCGATGCTCGGCCGGCATCAGCCGGCTGGCGTTTGAGGTATGGCTCGTGGCATCCGTGCTGACCACCGCACGCGCCATCGCCATCCACGCCGGCGTCTTCATCGTGCTCGGCGGGATCCAGATCGTGGCCACGACGCTGATCATGCTCTACGCGACCCGGTACAAGGACACGCCCTGCCCCAGCCACCTTCCTGACCGGCCGACGGCCACCGAATTTCAAGCGACACACATGAAGGAGACGGCATGACTGCATCAGGGGGGGTTGCCGCCACGGCATACGAGGGGCCGGCTGCCGGCGTGCGCGGTGCAACCACGGGGGCACGGGCGGCCATCGTCATCGTCGGCCGTCACCCTGGCGCCCGGGAAATCCTCCATCGGGAAATGTCCAAGCGGTACGGCGCGGACTATCAGCTCGTCGTCTGCAGCCGGCCTGCGGAACTGGCGGCGCGGATGCGGGACCTGCTGGCCGCTGGCCTGCCGGTTGCGCTGGTGATCGGCGGGGTCGGTGCGCAGGACCCCGATGGCATCGACGTGCTTTCCGCCGTCCGCTCCATCGCCCCGACGGCCCTGCGGGTGGCGGCGGTTGGCTGGGGCGACTGGCAATCGGTGCGGTCGGCGTTCGACGCGGTCGCCCTGGGCACGGTCGATCATTGGGTGATCGGCCCGGCGACGGCCCCGGCGGAGGAGTTCCACCGCGCGATCACCGAGTTCCTCCGGGAGTGGGCCAGCCAGCGGGGCGGCGGGTTTGAGCCGGTGCGGGTGATTGGCAAGCGATGGTCGCCGCGGTCTCAGGAGCTGCGTGATCTTTTCTCCCGCTACCGGGTCCCGGCCGGCTTTTATGACGCCGCCTCCGAGCACGGCCGGCAGATGCTGCACGACCTGGGCCTGGAGTCGCCGGAACTGCCGGTAGTCGTGCTCCGGTTCGCGGCGCAGGCGCGCACCCTGGTCAACCCCTCCAACACCGAGATCGCCGACGCCTTCGGCCTGATGAGGCCGATCCCGCCCGGGGAGGTCTTCGATGTGGCGGTGGTCGGCGCGGGCCCGGCCGGGCTGGCTGCCGCGGTCGGCGCGTCCTCCGAGGGCCTTTCGACCGTGGTGGTCGAGCACGAGGCCGTCGGCGGGCAGGCGGGGACCAGTTCGATGATCCGCAACTACCCCGGCTTCTCCCAGGGCATCAGCGGCGCCAGTCTGGCGCAGGAGGCCTGGCAGCAGGCCTGGGCGTTTGGCACCACGTTCTTGTACATGCGCCAGGCCACGGGCCTGGCGAGAGACGGCGGCCATTACCGGCTGGGCCTGTCCGACGGGGGCGTCCTGGCCTCGCGCACCGTGATCATCGCGACCGGCGTCACCTACCGGCGGCTGGGCATCCCGGGCCTGGATAAGCTGCAAGGCCGGGGGGTGTTCTACGGCGCCGCGGCCAGCGAGGCACCCGCCATGCGCGGGCGGAACGTGTTCGTCGCCGGCGGCGGCAACTCCGCCGGGCAGGCCGCGCTGTACCTGGCCAAATGGGCCAAGAACGTGACCATCTTGGTACGCGGGCCCTCGCTGGCGGACAGCATGTCCGACTACCTCATCCGCCAGATCGGCGCCGCCCCGAACGTGGCGGTCCGCTACCGGGTGCAGGCCACCGGCGGCACCGGCGGCAGCACCGGCCATCTCGAATCGCTGATGATGGAGGACACCGCCTCCGGGGAGCGGCGCACCGTCGCGGCGGATGCCTTGTTCGTCCTCATCGGCGCCCTGCCGCGCACCGAATGGCTCGGCGAATCTGTCGCCCGCGACCGGCAGGGGTTCATCCGCACCGGCCCGGACCTGCCCGCCGGCCCCGGCCACCGCGGGCCCGCCGGCCGCCCGCCGCTGCCCCTGCCGCTGGAGACCAGCCTGCCCGGGGTGTTCGCAGCCGGTGACGTGCGCCGCGGCTCGGTCAAACGGGTCGCTTCGGCGGTCGGCGAAGGTGCGGCCACCATTCCCCTAGTCCACCGCTACCTGGCACGAGCCACCGCCGCACCAGCCGCCGCTGGCCAGCAACACCGCCGCCGGCAAGCACGCCCGCAACCGGGACTCACCCGGCGGCCTGATGACCTCGCTCACGCCCACCGAGCACAACGTGATCGCCAGCCCACAGGTTAGGAGCCCGGAAATGAAGCAGACCATGGCAAGCGTCTCCGCGCGGAAAACGTGGATTTCTGCGCGAGCGGTCACGGCCACCGTCGCAGACGTCATACGGCCACCGCTGACAACTGTCAGCCAGCACGACCACGTGGCCGCGGCCGCGTACCTGATGAAGCACATGGGCACGACAGCTCTGATGGTCGTGGATGCGCGGACCGGTAAGCCGGCCGGCATCATCACCGAGACAGACGTTGCCCACGCCATCGCGGACGGGAAAGACGTCAACGACGTCTGGGTCGATGCCGTGATGACCGCTCGACCCGCCGTCCTTACCACGACTAGCGTCCGTGATGCGGCCAGGATCATGACGACCAGGCGCTTCCGGCACCTGCCGGTCGCTGGCGGCACCGGCCTCCTCGGCTTGGTTGACCTCATCGACGTGTGCCGGGCGTTGATCAGCGCCAGCCAAGGATTACCAGAACCCGGTGGCAGATCCGGGCAAAGCAGCACGGCCAGGCCGCTCCGCTCACGACCGCCGTGCTGCCTCAGCCCAGAGCCAGGGCAATGGCGTGCAGGGCCAGCCCCACGCCCGCTCCCACCACGGTGCCGTTAATGCGGATGTACTGCAGATCGCGTCCGAGGAGCAGCTCCAGCTGACTCGACGTCTCCGCAGCATCCCACCGCTCGATGGTCCCGGTGACAAGGCCGGCGAGTTCGTCGTGGAACTGGTCGGCGAGGGCCCTGGCTCCCGATTCCACCATGCGCTCCAGGCCTTCTTGGAGGCGGCGGTCTGACCCCAGGCGCCGGCCGGCCGCTACCAGCGCCTCGGCCAGCCGGCGGCGCAGCTCAGATTCCGGGTCGGCTGCCTGGACCCGCAGGGTGTCCTTGGCCTGCTGCCACAGCGAGGAGGACCAGTCCCGCAGTACAGTGCTGCCGAGGACATCGCGCTTGAGGCGCTCGCCGCGCTCGCGCAACTCGGGGGATGTCTCGAGCCGATCGGGGAGGCCGGCGAACCATTGCTCGAACTGCTGCCGGGTCTCGTCGCCGGGATCGGCGGCCATCGCCGCCAGCCGCTGGCGCAGGCGGGTGTGCAGACGGTCGAAGACCATCCGGTAAACCGCGTCGGGCACCCAGCGGGGTGACTCGCCCTCGAACAGCTCGCGCAGCTCCGCGTAATGGTCGACCAGATAGCGGTCGGCGCCGGACACGATGGTGTTGAACAGCTCCGCGTGGTGACCTCCCGCGATGATGACCCTCAGGACCCGTCCGGCCAGCGGAGCTACCTCGACGGCATCCAGCGCCCGGGTCAGTTCGGCGGTGAGCACGCGCTGGACGTCCTCGTCGCGGACGGCCTCGGCCACGGTGACCACCAGATCGGCGGCATGACCGGCGAAGCGGGCGGCATTGGCCCGGCCAGCCAGCCAGGCGGCCAGGCGGGGAACGATGCGGGCGGAGCGGATCCGCTCGGCCAGGACGTCGGCGTTGAGGAAGTTCTCCTGCACGAACTGGCCCAGAGTGGCGGCGAACTGGTTCTTCCGCTCGACGATCAACGCGGTGTGCGGTATCGGCAGGCCCAGGGGACGGCGGAACAGGGCCGTCACCGCGAACCAGTCGGCCACGCCTCCGACCATGGCCGCCTCGGCACCGGCCTGCACGTAGCCGAGGAAGGTCCCGTGCACGCCGATCGCGGTCACCGCCACAAACAGCGCCGTCACCGCCGCGAGGAGCGCCGTGGCCCGGCGGCGCGCGGCGGCCAGCCTGCGCGTCCGCAGCGCCACCGGCTCATGCCCGGGCGCGGGTACCGGTGAAGCAGACATCGTCGCAGCAGGTTCCATTTGGCAGCCCCAGGTCAGTCCGATGGCGACCGTGTTTGACCGCCTCCAGCTTGCCTTGCAGCGGGCCCATGGTGGCGGTGGTGAAACACTTCGCCAGTGTCTGGTGGTGTATAGGCCGCCAGCTCGGTGCCGATCCTGGCTAGTTCTGCCTCACTCCGGTGACTAGGCGAGTACGTCTCGTACGGCACTGACCACTGTGTCGGGCCGGTCGATCGAGACGAATGTGGTGGCATCGGCGACCTCGTCAAGCTGGGCACGCTGGAAAGCGGCCGCCAGCCGCCGGCCAAGCTCGATGGTGAAGTGCTTGTCCCGGGTGCCCCACACGAGATGGACCGGGCCCTCGAACTGGCCTAGCCAGGTGGCGGCGTCGGCTAGTTCGGTGCGTCGCATGCCGCGAGCGAATCGGGTGACGTCGCGCCGGATAGCCGGGCTGTCGAGGAGCGGCTGGATCCAGCCCCGGGTCAGGCTGGCCGGGAGAGGACGGTTGAGCAAGGGCCCGAAGGCCAGCGGGGAGTGGCGTACGGCGCGCAGCCGGGTCTGCTGGGCGACCGTCCACACCGCGAGCCGGGAGCGGGCCAGGGTGAACAGCGGTACGAAGAACCGCGGCGGGAACTGCTCGAAGGCGTCGCAGTTGGTGAGGACGAGACCTCTCACTCGGTGGGTGTCGCCACGCAGCGCGAGCTGGCATAGGGCGCCGCCGGTGTCGTTGCCGACAAGTACGACGTCGTGGAGGCCGAGTGCGCCAAGCAGGTCGGTGACCGCGCTCGCCACGGCGATCGGCGACAGGCCGGCGTCTGGGTCCACCGGCCGGCGGTGGGCGCCGAGGGGCCAATCGGGCAGGATGCAGCGGACCCCGTCGGCCGCCAGCTTCTCAGCCACGGGATCCCACAGCGTGGAGTTGACGAGGAAGCCGTGAACAAACACGGCGACCGGCGTGTCGGCGGCCCTGGGCCCGACGACCCGGTAGTCGATGGGACCGATGGGAAGATCGATGGTGGGCACGGTAGCCTCCGGTAGTATCCAAACTTCCATACAAGGTGTATGTACTTTCATACAGTCTGTATGAAAGTTAGGAGCGGCGTCAATGGGCAAACTGGCCACGCGACGAACCCAGGGCGAGCGGACGGCGCAGACCCGGGCCGCGCTGATCACCGCAGCCCGGCGTCTGTTCGGCGCCGAGGGCTTTGCCGAGGTGGGCGCGGAGCGCATCGTCCGAGAAGCGGGCATGACCCGCGGCGCCCTTTACCATCAGTTCGCCGACAAGGCCGACCTGTTCGCCGCGGTACTCGACGAAGTCGAGGCCGAGATCGCCCAGCGGGTCGTCGGCGCCGTGGCGGGCTTCGACCCAGCCGACACCACCGGTATGCTCCTGGCCGGCGCCGGTGCCTGGCTCGACGCCAGTGCCGAACCCGATCTGCAGCGCATAGTCCTGCTCGACGGCCCATCGGTGCTGGGGTGGGACAGGTGGCGGGAGATCTGCCTGCGCCACACCGTGGGGCTCATCGCCACGCTTCTCCAAGATGGCATCGACCGCGGCTCCCTTGCGCCCCAGCCAGTTCAGGCCCTGACCCACGTCCTGGTCGGCGCGGTCGACGAGGCAGCCCTTTACATCGCCCAGGCCGGCGACGGAGCAGCGGCGCGGGCGGACATGGATCTCGTCCTGCGCCGCCTCACCCTTGCATTGACCGCGCCGGCCTGACCCGTCATCGCCCCGGCGGCTGCTCTTGGGCTGACGGCTTGGGTGCCGGCGAGGCGGCGGGCCTGCTTGCCGGGTAGGGCGTATGGGCCCGATTAGGTCCTCGGCTGAGGCGTGACGACGTCACCAATATGGATACGGCCGGGGCGGAGGATGTCGCACCAGACACCGAAGGTGAGGTCGTCCTTGCCGCGTAGCCGGGCCAGCGCGTGGAGTATGCGTGCATCAGTGGTGCCTGATTCCGGGTTGTGGGTCGTAATCACGCAGCGCGGGACGGGGGCAATGACGCGCAAGGTGGCCTCGCCGACGGCCACCTTCCGCTCGCGCCAGGCGTGTTCGGCCCACGCGTCGGTGCCGGTGATCGTGATGGTCATGCGGAACCGGCGCGGGTCCGGAGCGGTGCCGTTGAACTGCGGGGCGAGTGCTTGAAGCGATGCTTTGGACATCAGCGTCACGGGCTGGTCATCGTTACCGATGTGCTCCGGCGCCCGTTTGAATAGCTGCACGGGCCGGCCTAGGTAGCCGGACAGCGCGGCGCCGGCCGGCCCGGGGATGATCCACCCGGGTATCTCCCGCCCGTCATACATCCGGGTGGTCGCCGGAGCCCCTGGCTCGGGGGTGTCCTCGACAACATCCCCGTCGGGGAAGGCCAGCGTTAGCACGTTTCGTACCCGGTCCCAAGTGGGCTCGATTTGCAGCAGCGCCGGGGTCCGGCTGGTCTGCAACAGCTTGCCGTCCTCCCCGATGATCAGGAATTCACGGTCGCCGGTTACCCCGTCCTGCCCCAGCTGGACCTCGCTGGTGCGCTGCAACCGCATGCCCTTGACCGGTGCGATCGCTAGCTGGGAAACGCTGGCCGACACCCTTATACCTCCCGCCGCCGACGGTAACAGCCTGCGGCATCCACTGTCGTCTCAGGACGGGTAGGTCGGGTGTCGGTCCAGCGAGATCCCGCAGGGCGTGACGCATCGTGGTGCATGGGTCAGCGTGCGATACGCTTCCCGCAGCGTGCGGCCCGGCAGGCCCGGCGATTACGGCCGGAGTTCGAGGACGATGTTGACCGGGGTCTGGGTGACCTGCCGGAACCGGCTGAAGCCGGCGTCGTCGGCCAGTTGCCGTACCGCTGCGGGGCCGGCCTGGGCGCCGAGCGCGAACCCGCCGGGCTGGGCCAGGGCGGCCGGGGTGCACTGGAATGTGGACGCCGTGTAGCTGAGCGCGGCCAGCGGATTGGCCAGGTTCGCTGCGTAGTCGTCTGCCGCGTTCGGTTCCACGACCAAGACGGCGCCGTCGGGGGTGAGGGCCTTGCGGGCGTGAGCCAGCGCGGCGGCCGGGTCGCCGAGATCGTGGAGGGTGTCCAGCAGGCAGATCAGGTCGAAGCCGCCGGCCGGGTAGCTGGTCGCGTCGAGCGGCTCGAACTGGATGCGGCCGTCGAGGCCGGCCTGGCCGGCCCGCTGCCGGGCGACCTGGATGGAGCGGTCGTGGAAGTCGTAGCCGTGGACGCTCGCCTGCGGGTAGGCACGGGCTAGCAAGATGGAGGCCGCGCCGTGTCCGCAGCCGACGTCGGCGACCCGGCCGCCGGCGGCGAGCCTGCCGGCCACGCCGGGCAGGGCCGGGATCCACTCGGTGGTGAGGCTGGCGGTGTAGCCGGGGCGAAAGAACCGCTCGGTGCCCTCGAAGACAGCCGGGTCCTGCTCGTGCCAGGGGATGCCGGTGCCGGTACGGAACGCCTCGGCGAGACGGTCGATGCCCGCGAACCAGCCGCGGGTGATAGTGGCGCCGCCGGCCAGGAAGGCCGGCGATGCCTCATCGGCGAGCACCGCGGCGGCCTCGGCCGAGAGCGCGTACCGCCCGTCTTCCTCCCGGTAGGCGAGGAATCCGGCGGCGGCCTGCTGGGACAGCCACTCCCTCAGGTAGCGTGCCGCCGTGCCGGTGCGGGCGGCCAGTTCGTCCTGGGTAGCCGGCCCGCCGTCGGCGAGCGCCCGGTACAGCCCGAGCCGGTCGCCGACCGCCACCATGGCCGTGGTGGCCGCGCCGGTCATCGCGCCGAGCAGCCGGTGCGCGTTCTGCTCGATCAGTTCAGTGTTCATCGGAAGCCTCCGCAGCGTGGATGGATCAGGCCTGCCGCAGACGCTAGGCCGCGGGCGCCCGGCACGGGTGAGCCGAACATGAGGCGAAGCTGAGCTGCCCGGCTCAGCTTCGCCTCAGCGAGGGCTCACCGGCGCGGCCCTCGCCGTTCCTACGGTGATCACGTCAGCAGCGACGGGAGCACACGGCGCCCGTACCACGCACCGAAAGGAACACGACATGCACATACAGGTCATCACGTTCAAGCTGGACGGCGTCGACGACGCGGCGTATCAGGCGCACGCCGAGCAGAACGCGCCCGCGTTCGCCGCGCTGCCGGGTCTGCGCGCGAAGATCTGGCTGGCCAACCAGCAAGCCAACACCTACGGTGGTATCTACACGTGGGACGACGTCGCCGCGATGAGGGCCTACCAGGGCGGGAAGATCTTCCAGGGGTTGCAGGCGAACCCGCACCTGATCGACGTGACCGTCAGGGACTTCTCGGTCCTGGCCGGCCCCACGAAGGTGACCCGGGGTGACTACTGACAGATGACCGAAGCACGACCGGGCCGGCGATGAGCGGGACCCTGCGAACATTGCTGGGTGCCCGGGCGGCCGCTGTGGTCGGCCGTCAGGCGGAGCGGGCGCTACTGCTCGAACTAGCCGAGCGTGACCGTCCGCTGGTCGTGGCCGTGCACGGCATCGCGGGGATCGGGAAAACCGCGCTGCTCGCCGCGTTCGCCGAGGACGCGCGAGCGCACGGCGCCGCAGTCGTCAGCCTGGACTGCGGCGGCATCGAGCCGACCGAGCGCGGTTTCCTTGCCGCGCTCGACCGCGCGATCGGCGCGCTGCGGGCTGCACCACCCGGCCGAACCCGGCCGATGGCTACGGTCGCCGAGGCCGCCACCGCGCTTAGCGGCCTCGGCAACCGGGTGGTGCTGGTTCTGGATACCTACGAACAGCTCCTGTTGCTGGACACCTGGCTGCGGCAGGAACTTGTGCCGGGCCTGCGCGACAACACCAGGCTGGCGCTGGCCGGCCGCGAGCCGCCTGTCGCCGCCTGGATCAGTGATTTCGGGGACCTGCTGGCCGTGGTGCCGCTAGCGAACCTGGCAGCCGCGGACGCCGGCGCGCTGCTGCGCCGCGAAGGGCTCAGCGGCGCCGACGCCGCCCGGGTCACCCGCTTCACCCACGGCCACCCGCTGGCACTGCGGCTGGCCGCCTCCGCTCGGGGCGCCCGCCCGGACCTTACGGTCCCCGACGCCGCGGTCGCCACCGTCGTCACCGAACTCGCCCAGGTCTACCTTTCCGGCCTCGACCAACCGGCCCGGGCCGTGCTCGACGCAGCCTGCACGCTGCGCCGGCCGACCCTGTCGCTTCTCGGTGCCCTGCTGCCGGACGTACCCCCGAACGACGCCTACGACATGCTGCGCCCGCTGCCGTTCGTGGAATTCGGACCGGACGGCCTGGTCCTGCACGACACCGTGCGCGAAGTCGTCGCGGCGCTGCTGCGGGTCAACGATCCGCCGACCTACCGCGCCCACAGGATCGCGGCCTGGCGGCAACTGCGGCGCGAGCTGCGCAGCGCCCCGCCAGCAGACCTGTGGCGCTACACCGCCGACCTGCTCTACCTCATCGAGAACCCGGCCGTGCGGGAGGCATTCTTTCCTACTGCCAGCCACCGGTACGCGGTCGAGCCCGCGCGGCCGGCCGATGAAGCCCAGCTCACCGCCATCGCCCGCGCGCACCAGCCAGCCGCGGCGGTCACCATGATGCGGTCCTGGTGGGACACGATGCCGTCCGCGTTTCGCGTCGCGCGTGACCCCGACGGATCCGCCGCCGCGTTCCAGTGCCTGTGCGAGGCGACCTCCGTGCCGGCCCGGCTCCTCGCCGCGGACCCGGTGGTCGCCACATGGCGCGAGCACCTGCGCGCCAACCCGGTACCGCGCGGCCAGCAGGTGCTCTTCCTCCGCCACATGCTGGCGGCCGACGGCGGCGAAGCCACGACGCCGGCCCACGCCGCTCTGATCCTCGACCTCAAGCGGCGCTACCTGGAAATGCGGCCCAGGCTCCGGCGCATCTACTCGCAGGCCGCGGATCCCGCCGCGGCGCTGTCCCAGCTCGCGCCGCTCGGCTTCGCCCCCCTCCCGGACGGCACCGCCGAGATCGGGGGAACCACCTACCATGCCTTCTGCAACGACTTCGGACCGTCCTCCATCGACGGCTGGCTGACCGACCTCGCCGCGCGGGAAATGCTCATCGACAACCACGCCCTGCTCGATCCCGACCGCCGCGAGCTCATCCTCGACGGCACCCGCGCCAATCTCACCAAGCTCGAATTCGACGTCCTGCAGTACCTGCACGAACGCGAGGGCCGGATCGTCAGCCGGGCGGCGCTGCTGCGCGATGTATGGGGCTACAACTGGAGCGGCGGCAGCAACGTCGTCGAAGTCGTGATCAGCGCCCTCCGCCGCAAACTCGGCGACCGTGCCGGGAGCCTGCAAACAGTGCGCGGCGCCGGCTACCGCTTCACCGCCCCGCCCTGATGCCGCAGCACCTCGGCCAGCCCACGGGCGGCCGCACTGTGATGGCGAGGACCAGCAGTGTGATGGCGATCGCGAGCACCCCGTCGCTGAACGCCTCCAAACGGCCCGTGCTCAGTGTCCTGCGCCGGGAGCGCTCCGGTTTCTCCGCTCCAGCCACCGCTCCCCTCCCTGCCAGGCCCGGCGTCTTTAGGTCACCTGGGGCCTTCGTCTTCGAGGGCTTCGCCGCCGGCTGAGAGCGTTTGGAGGACTGTGACGCTGGCCTCGACTGCGGCGATGTGACCGTCAAGTTCGGCCAGCACCTGCCTGATCTGGTCCTCACGCGTGATCATGGCTTGCCTTCGCCGGGCTCGGGGTCGGGGAGCAGCGCCGACAGTTCCGCGAGCTTATCGGCGACCTTGTGCAGGTGGGCTATCGCCTCCGCGGCCAGGGCGCGGATCTCCGCGGGCGTCATGGTTTTTCTTGGCCTGGCCAGGGCACTGGCCTCCAGTGCCCTGATCTCGCCAGAGTCCGGCAGGCTGGCAGCGCGTGAGCGGACCTCGGCGAGCCGGATCGCGAAATCGGTGGCCAATCCCATGCCGTGCGACAGGTCGCCCAGCGAGTCTTTGAAGATCTTCAGGTACAGCAGCCGGTACCGCTCGCGGGGGACACGGTTGCCTCGTTCCCACTGCGAGATCATTTTCACCAGGCCATGATGGGCTGCTACGTCCTCGCCGGAAACCTTGGCGGCCTTGCGGAGCTCACGTGCCATCCGCGGCACGTCCCAGCCCTGGGATTCACGCCACCGGCGCAAAGTCTCGCTCGTCACATCGGTCAACGCACGCATCCTCGCGCACGAGGGGAGCAAGCCGGTCGTGTACACGCTCCCATTCGCTCCCGTTCGCTCCCTCGGTTTTACCATGCCGAGCCGTAAACCTGCACTTAACTGGCACAGGCGCTGGGGTGCACAGGTGGGCCGAGCCTCGGGGGGGCCTGTGTGCTCCGGCGTTCACGAACCACCCGCGCCCTTGTCCAGATCCAGCCAGCCATCCGAAGCTAGCTGGCTAGCGCAGGATGTGCCGGCCGCTGGCGGACCTGATCTACGAGCTCGCGGAACCGATCCGGGCCTGACGCTGATCACCGCCCAGAGGAAGCAGCATGAAGCCCCACCGTTACCGGATCATCGTGTCTGGCACGCTGGGTGAGCTCACCCGCCAAGTGTTCGACGATCTCCGCGTCGAATCCGACGGCGCGGACACCGGGCTGACCGGCGAACTGGACCAGGCAGGCCTGTTCGGAGTGCTGAACCGCATCAGGGACTTTGGCCTTGAGCTCATGGCTCTGAGCCGCGTCGACGGTGAACCCTGAAACCCGCAGGCCGCGTCCCGCCGCGGGACGCGACCGAGTTCTGGCCGTTAGGCCGCCGCAGGGAAGCGATGCGTTGTGGCCCACGATTGAGGCGGAACGGGTGGCAGGCCGCCGGTGCGGGTGCCGCGCACGCTGCAGCGGCGCGGTGGGTCGTGATGGCAAGCGGGGCCAGGGCTGAACTGACAGCCCTGTTGCGTCAAGGCCCTCCGAGGGCCCTGGCCCGCACGCCACAACTGTGCTGTCAATCGCAGCGTTGCCCGTGCCCTCTTTGCGATCATGCCCCGTAGCAGGGGTGTTCGCACCGTGGAGCCACCATGGTTATTTGGGCCCTGGCTTACCGGCCGGCGGGCTCACAGCCGCACTGGTCTCGGAGAAACCTGGCAAAGGCCCGTTCGGCGGGCCAGTGCCAGTCTCCGGGCGGGATCGAGTGCCAGGCCGGGTATCGGTCGGCGCGGGATACTGAACTGTGTCCACTCCCGCGCTGGAGGCCGCCGAGGCCCTGGGTCTTTCTCACCACGTGATCCGGCATGGCCCGGTACGCAGCTTGGCCGAGGCGGCCCGGGCCCGCGGCGTGGCGCCCGCCGATGTGGTCAAGACGCTGGTGGTGCGCCGCGGAGAGGATGACTTCCTGTTCGTGCTCGTGCCCGGCGACCGCGCCATCTCCTGGCCGAAGCTGCGGCGACTGCTGGGCGTGAGCCGCCTGTCCATGCCCGATGCGAAGGTGGCCAGGCAGGTGACCGGGTACGAGCGCGGCACGATCACGCCGTTCGGATCGGCCAAGCCTTGGCCGGTGATCGCCGATGAGCGCGTACGCGGCCGCACGATCACCCTCGGCGCGGGCGAGCACGGTCTGGCCCTGGCGGCGGATGCCGACGCGATCCTGCGGGCACTCGGCGCGTCCGTGGCAGACATCTCCGACCCCGAGCCCGCCACCTAGCCGACACGCCCCCTGGGCGCCGCCGTGTGGCTAGGGCAGCACAACGAGCTTGCCGGTGGCCGGACGCCATCGACACGGCCGCCATCCCCACCGACGAGGTCCCGCCGCGGATCAGCAGCCGCCCCTGGTCGCCCGGCATCACCCCCAGCGCGTCCAGCGATCCCTGTGCAGTCAAGTACGTCTCGGGTAGTGCGGCGAGGACGTCCCAGGGCAACGTGGTAGTGACCGGCATCAGCAGCGGGTTCGGCAGCAGGGCATACTCGGCGTAGCCGCCGTCGAACTGCCGGCCCATCTCGCCCATCACCGCCGCAACGGTCGTCCCGTCCGGCAGCACGGGATCGGTCGAGGCTGCCACGATTCCCACGCATTCGATCCCGAGCACGCGCGGGAACCTCACGTTCGGGGAATGCCCCTCACGAGTCATACCGCCGCGCCTAGCGGCGGATCCCCTGACAGCACCGGCCGCGTCCCGGACACGCTGACCGGGGGCGATGGGAGCTCGTGAAGTCACTGCGATCCCCCACCGGGCGCTCCTTCCGTCGCACAGCCAAGGTCCGCCAAGGTCTCGATCGGGCGGCTGTGGTCTGGCTGTTCGCCGGGGTGATGACGCGGAGGCGGGAGCTAGGGTGGCCGTCATGGCGAAGCCGGTGCTCGTGGTGGTGGATGATGAGGACGCCAGCTTGCAGGCGCTGACGCTTGAGCTGGAATCGCGGTACGGCGCGCACTACCGGGTGGTGTCTGGTTCGTCGGCGGAGGTGGCGCTGGCCCGGCTGGCGGAGCTGAATGCGGCAGGGGCTGATGTGCCGCTGGTGCTGGCCGATCAGCAGATGCCGGGGATGGGCGGGACGCAGTTGCTGGCGCGGGTGAGGCAATTCTTTCCCACCGCCCGGCGCGGGCTCTTGGTCACCTGGCGCGACATGGCGGCGCGCGCGCCTTTCCTGGAGGCGGCGGCGCTTGGCTGGCTGGAGTTTTACCTGATGAAGCCGACGTGGTCACCGGATGAGCAGTTCCACCGGGTGATCACCGGATCGCTGGAGGAGTGGTGGCGCGAGCAGGGCGGGCGGTCCGAGGGGGTAATGGTGACGGTGATCGGGGACGAGCCCTCGGCCCGGGTTCACGAGCTCCGGGATGTGCTGGCCCGCGGTAATGTCGCGTTCCGCTTTCATCCCAGCGAGTCCCCGGAGGGCCGGGCGGCGTTGCGGCGGCTGGGCGTGAGCGAGCCTGCGGGGCCGGTGGTGTCGCTGGACACCGGGGTGGTGCTGGTGGATCCGGCCAACGCTGAGATAGCCGAGGCGCTGGGGCTGGAGGTGCGGCCCGCCGGGCAGGTTTATGACGTGGTCATCGTCGGGGCCGGGCCGGCCGGCCTGGCCGCCGCGGTCTACGCGGCGTCGGAGGGCCTGCGCACCGCGCTGCTGGAGCGGGAGGCGTTCGGCGGCCAGGCCGGGACGAGTTCACGGATCAGGAACTATCTGGGTTTCCCCGATGGTGTCAGCGGTGCGGAGCTGGCGCAGCGCGCCTACCAGCAGGCGTGGGTGTTCGGCACCCATCTCGTGTACGGCAACCCGGCGACATCGCTGGCCCAAGACCGGGACCTGCTGGTGGTCGGGCTGGAGGATGGCAGCCAGGCCCAGGCCCGTGCGGTGGTGATCGCGAGCGGCGTGTCCTACCGGCGCCTGGGGGTCCCCGAACTGGAGGCGCTGGCCGGCGCGGGCGTCTTCTACGGCGCCGGCACCATCGAAGCGCAGGCCGTGGCCGGGAAACCTGCCTTCGTGGTGGGTGGCGGCAACTCGGCCGGGCAAGCCGCGCTGCACCTAGCGAAGTACGCACGGCAGGTCACGATCCTCGTCCGCTCGCAGTCCCTGGCGGCGAGCATGTCCGAGTACCTGATCCGCCAGATCGAAGCCGCGCCCAATGTGGACGTCCGCTACCGCTGCCAGGTCGCCGGCGGCGGTGGCAGCGGGCACCTCGATCAGCTGCTGCTGCGGGACCGCGACTCGGGCCAGACCGAGCTGGTGCCGGCCGCCGGCCTGTTCATCCTGATCGGTGCGCAGCCGTTCACCGGCTGGCTCCCCGAAGCGATCAAGCGCGACCAATGGGGATTCATCCTCACCGGGCCCGATACCGGTCAGGACTGGCCCCTGCCGCGGGCTCCCTTCTTGCTGGAGACCACCCTCCCGGGCGTGTTCGCCGTCGGCGACGTCCGGCACGCCTCGATGAAACGCGTGGCCGCCGCCGTGGGCGATGGCTCAACCGCCATTCGCCTCATCCACGACTACCTGGCCCTCGCGCCCCCCGTACGCGAAGGTCAATAAATCCGGTTACAAGCCAGGGGCGTTCGGCAGCATCGCCGCCTTGGTGTCCGGGCACGGTCTGGCCTGGGGAATCCTCACGGTCACGAACCCAGGGCGTCGTCGCCGTGTGCGAAAGATGCCCGCAGCGTATCGGTCAGCAACGCGACCAGTGCCTCGAGCTGCACGTCGGCCGACGAGGAGACCTCTTGGTCCGACCCGTCCAGCGCCCGGGCCGCGAGCCCTGCCTTACTATCGATCAGCCCGGCGATCCGGGCGTCGATGGTCTGCGCGGCGATGATGCGCCACGCGGTCACCGGTTCGGCCTGCCCGATGCGGTGGCTGCGGTCTATGGCCTGGGTCTGCTCCGCGTCGGTCCAGGACATCTCGGCCAGCACGATGTTCGAGGCAACCTGCAGATTTATGCCCACGCCAGCCGCGGTCAGCGAGCAAACCGCGACCGCGACGTCCGGGTCGTTCACGAAGGCTTCGACGTTCGCCCGCCGCGCTGTGGGCGTCTGGCCGCCACGGATCGACGAGAAGCGGATCCCCTGCCGGTTGAAGAACTCTTCGGCGGCATCCATCACGTCGACGTGCTTGGCGAAGAAGACGACCTTGCCGGCGCTGCGAGCCAGCTGAGCCGCGTAGTCTGCGGCCAGTTCGGCCTTCGCCTGGCCGATGCGCCGCATCATGGTGAACACGTTCTCGCCGGACTGCGCGGCCGCCGCCTCCTTCAGCTCCGACCGGGCCACCCGGCGGACGAGGTCATGGTCGATGCCCTCGGCGCCGACGTCGGAGGATCGGCTCGCGCGCGCGGTCTTGTACCGCGCCACCATCCGGCCAGCGAGGTCCCGCTCTGCCGCCCGGATCGACCGGCCGGCCCGTTCGTCCAGCTCAACGGGGAGGTCAGCGATACGGCGGGCGGGGATGTCGGCGGCCACGTCGAGCTTGCGCCGGCGCACGATGCCCAGGTCGATCACGCACTGGCGCGCCGCGGCGTAGAAGCTTCGGTCGGCGGGCGTCAGGCCGGTGTCCTCCAGCGCGTCCATTAGCTGCTCGAGGGGCTTGCTGTCGTCGATCCAGCCGAGGAACTGCCAGATGGCCCGGAAGTCCTCGATGTCGTTGATCAGCGGGGTGCCGGTCAGCGCCATCAGCAGGGGCCGGTCCGTACGGGACCGGATGCGGTCGGAGAGCGCCAGGACGTTCTGCGAGCGCTGC
>Ga0306926_10003253_pt1 | contig 16772 bp, 12 predicted proteins | sample flu12Cox44000178_FD_203759 | JGI IMG/M metagenome (GOLD analysis project Ga0306926, IMG submission 203759) | Lab enrichment of tropical soil microbial communities from Luquillo Experimental Forest, Puerto Rico - flux8day.12C.oxic.44.000.178 (v2)... | ecosystem: Environmental > Terrestrial >... | reverse complement strand
AGCCGACCGCCGCGCCGGATTATTCAGGGCATTCCTAGGCGCGCGTCAGTTTGGACTTTGTCACCCTTGACGTGTTTGACCACTGTCCCCCTGCCCAGCGCATCATCGTTGCTCCATGATGGAACAAAAGCGGCCTGACCGTCCGAGGACCTCTGACTTTTCGCCCCCGGACGGGTTATCGACCCTAGCATTACCCGCATGGCGACCTTCGCGTTGGTACACGGTGCGTGGCACGGCGCTTGGTGCTGGGAGTTGCTGTCACCGTTCCTGAGACGCCCAGGCCATGACGTGGTCGCGATGGATCTGCCTTGCGACGACGGGTCGGCGAGCTTTGACACCTACGCCGACGTGGTTTGTGATGCGCTCAAGGGGCGCGACGACGATGTAGTGCTCGTGGGGCACTCGTTGGCGGGCATGACGATTCCGTTAGTCGCGGTTCGCCGACCGGTACGGCATTTGGTGTACTTGTGCGCCACGATTCCTGACATCGGCAGGAGCATGTTCGATCAATTGCGCGACGAGCCCATCCTCAACCCGGCCTACGTGAAGGGGCTGAGTGAGCCTGACATGCAGAATCGAACAGTATGGGTCGATCTCAAACTTGCTTGCGAGCTGATCTTCGCCGACTGTGATGAATCGACTTCGGAGGCCGCAGTCAACCGGCTTCGACCGCAGTCAAGGTCCCCCTTTTCTGCGCCGTTCTCTCTGGCCCAGTTTCCGGCGGTGGCCTGCACTTCCGTTATCTGTGGCGAGGATCAATACGTCAGCCCGGAGTGGTCGAGGCGAGTCGCCCGGGACCGGCTGGGCATGGACCTTGTCGAACTTCCCGGCGGTCATTCACCGTTCCTTTCACGACCGTCAGCTCTTGCTGACGTGTTGCTTCACTTGGCCGAGACGTAATGCAGAACCAGTGCGCCGTCCGAACGGGATGCCTCCCGCGACTCCGACGCCGCGCAGACTCTGCGGCATTTGCATGACACCGAAACTCGACCCCATCCTCGGCTTACACTTCCGCAACGTTCTCGGAGACGCGCTATGCGCTGAATGGGGACTTGTGCGTCGCCTACCGCACGTCGCGCGAAGGTCCTCGCGACATCGTGTCCGTCCCGAACTGGGCCACGTGCTGCGAGGTTCTTCCGGAGCTACCGTCCATTCAGGGTTGGGTCGCGGCGATGACATCGCTCGGTCGGCTCATCTACTTTGACCAGCCGGGCACCGGAGCATCCGATCCCGTCACGCCCGGGGCACTGCCGACGTTGGAGCAGTGGGCCGACAGCATCACCGCGGTGCTCGACGATCTCGGGAGTCGCGAAGCGGTTCTCGTAGCGGGGAACTCCGCGTTCGCGCCCGCTGCGCTGTTCGCGGCGACACATCCGTCTCGCACCACCGCGCTGGTCGTGCTCGACGGTTTCGCAGATGCGGGCGGCACCCCAGTCGTTCGAGACGAAGTTCAAGCTGCGACGGTCCGGATGTGGGGGACGGGCGAACTTATACATGTGACGAATCCGGACATGCCGTGGAACGAGGAGATTCGGGCAGCGTGGGCCCGGATGGAACGCCTGGCGGCGAGCCCCGCGATCCGTGCTCTCCTGATGCCGCTCGTGACGGAAGTGGACGTGCGGGCGGTCCTTCCGACCGTCCGTGTGCCGACCCTCGTCCTCCAGCACGCCGACGGCGTGACCAACCCGCCCGCGAAGGGCAAGTACATCGCCGAGCACATACCCGGCGCGAAATATGTTGAGGTGCCGGGCCGCAACTGGCAACACATCGTTGAACCCGGATGGCGTGCGTCGTTTCAGGAGATCGCGCGGTTTCTCACCGGCGAGCAGGCTGATGTGGGCGATGATCGGGTTCTTGCCACGGTGCTGTTCACCGACATCGTGGACTCGACGCGCCGCGCGGCGGAGATGGGTGACCGCGACTGGCATGCGCTGCTCGATGCGCATGACGCCGTGGTGCGGTCGCAGCTCACCCGCTTTCGGGGCCGCGAGGTGAACACGTCGGGTGATGGTTTCCTCGCGATGTTCGACGGCCCGCAGCGAGCGATCCGCTGCGCGATGGCGATCCGCGACGTGGTGCAGGCGCTCGGCATCGAGGTGCGTGCGGGGTTGCACACCGGCGAGTGCGAGGTCCGCGGCGATGACATCGGCGGGATCGCGGTACATATCGGCGCGCGGGTGAGCGCACTGGCGGGGCCGAACGACGTGCTCGTGTCCAGGACGCTGCGCGACCTGGTTATCGGATCAGGACTCGAATTCGAAGACCGTGGCGCTCACCAACTCAAGGGCGTGCCCGGCGAGTGGCACCTCTTCGCAGTCGCCTCTCCGTAGCGGGGGGTTCCGGCGCACCGCCGCCGACCGGCTGTGGTCAGCCCGCAACTGAGGAATGAGCCGCCGCAGCCGTCCCGGTGTCGGGCTGGACCCGGCGGCGATGACCAGACACCGGGCATCGCGGATGTACTATTCCCACACTCGGGCCGTTTCACGGGAAGTACGCATCTGGCGCAGTGAGCTGATCGGGCCGTCGAGGCTGAGCGCTTCGCTGCCTCGTCTTTGTCTGCGGCACTTGGGAGGAGCCTCACGATGCCTGAGGTGTCAACTGGGACGCGGCAACCGGAGGAGACCTGGGACACCCACCCTTGGGTCGAGATAGGGCGTAGGGCAATCGGCTTCGGGATCGTAAATGGTCCGCGAGGTGACTTGCCCGCGCTCAAAGAGTTCGTGCTGCAGGTCGAAGAGCTCGGACTGGACGGATTCTGGGTCACCGACCATCCAGTGTGGTATCCGGATAGTTTGATCACCTTGGCCGCTGTTGCGGGGGTGACGACGCGCATCCGGCTGGGCACGCTCGTCGCCTGCGTCCCGTACCGCAACCCGCTGGTGCTGGCGCGGATGGCCGCCGACATCGATGCGCTGAGCAATGGCCGCCTGGTGGTCGGGCTCGGCATCGGCGATAACGAAGACGAATTCCAGCAGATGGGGATCGCGCTGCGCAGTATCCGCGAGCGCCAGGAGATGCTGGAGGAGACGGTCGGGATCCTCCGCTGGCTCTGGGGTGATGCCCCGTCGGCCCCGGCCAGCCGACACTGCAGCGTGAGCGCGGAGCCGCTGAACCCGGCGCCGGTCCAACGGCCGCGGATCCCGATCCTCATCGCCGGAGGCGGCGAGCGGGTCACGTTGCGACAGGTAGCCGAGCATGCCGACGCCTCCAACTTCGGCGAACACCACTGGGCGGGCGGAGTCCAGGGCGACGAAGGCGTACAGCGCCGATTCGCGGCACTGCAGGGCTGGTGCGAACGGCTGGGACGACCCTACGACTCGGTGCTGAAGACCAACACCACCCTTCCGCTGATCATTGCCGACACTCGATCTGCGGTGGCCGACAAACTCGACCGGTACGTGCCCCCCTTCATCCGTGAGATCACTACGGAGAGCATCGTGGCCGGGACCCCCGACGAGGTGATCGCCCACTATGCTCCCCTGGTGCGAGCGGGTCTCCAGCAATTCCTGGCGATGGTGTACGGCAGCGACATCGACACCGTCCGCCTGCTCGCTCAGCAGGTCATTCCGGAGCTACGGGACCTGCACGTAAGTCCGGTCGCCTAAACCTACGGCGCCGCAGATCCGGCCAGAGCCGCAGCAGGTAAGTCACGGAACGCCCCATCGCCAAGGTCGGGCGTCCACGGTTCGTTGTCGAGGCCGGCCCACCTGTCGGAAGCGGTCCCACATCGGCCGCCAGTGCTCACCACCGCCGTCTCGGTTGTGGGAGATTGCAGCTCGCGCATTGTCGTTCACGGGCTGAGTAGCCGATCCACTCATCTATGTTGCTAAACATGCCCGCAAGTACATTAGGAAAGGATCTGCGTCGCCTGATCGGATCGGACGCGGTTCTGACCGATGAGGCGACCCGCGTCCTGGCGGGAACCGACTTCATCACACAGCGCGGCGTCCCAGCGGCGGTAGCACGGCCGACCTCGATCGATCAGGTCGTGACACTGCTGGGCTATGCAGCGCAGCGAGGCATACCGATCGTCAGTCGTGGCGCGGCGACGAACCTCTCCGCGGCGATCGTGCCGGGTGATGATTCGCTGATGCTGGATCTGGCGGGCATGAATCGAATCCTTGAGATTGATGCGCGGGCGCGGCGCGCGACCGTCGAACCAGGTGTCATCAACGCGGACCTCAAGGCCGCCGCCTCGCGAGAAGGTCTGGTGTATGCGCCGGATCCGGCCTCTACCCCGATCTCGACGATCGGCGGCAACATTGCCGAGAACGCCGGTGGGCCTGGATGCATCAAGTACGGTGTCACGTTTCACCACGTGCTCGCGCTCGACGTCGCGCTCGCCGATGGGCGGCTGGTCACCTTGAGCGAAAGTGACGACGTCGATCTGCTGGGCGTGACAATCGGATCCGAAGGGATCCTCGGGGTGGTGACGCGTGCGGTACTGAACTTGGTGCCGATCCCGGTATCGCGCTGGACCGCGCTGGCTTCCTTCGAGCGAGTCGAGGACGCCGCCCTGACCGTTTCCGAGATCATTGCCGCCGGGATCCTGCCAGCCGCGCTGGAGATCTGCGACAAGCGGTTCATGGAGATCCTGGAAGCGCACCTTCCGTCCGGCTATCCGACGGACAAGGAGGCGATGCTGATCGTTGAGCTCGACGGCGAGGCCGATGACCTGGCTGGCGAGACGCCTGAGCTCGAAAAGGTTTTGCGGCGTTGGGATCCCGCGCTGCGCATTGCGGCCGACGAGCAAGAACGCGTCGCGCTGTGGGCCGGTCGTCTCGCTGCGGCGCATGCCCTACGAGCGACTGGAAAAGCGTTCTATATCTGCGATTCGACGGTGCCGCGGCAGCGAGTGCCCGAGATGATGGCGCACTGCCGCCAGATCGCCGCGAGCTATGGACTTGACGTCCCCATGCTGGGGCACGCCGGCGACGGCAACTTGCACCCGACCGTGCTCTATGAACCTGGCCAGTTGGCCACGGTCGACGCAGTCGCAAGGGAGATCACAGACAGGGCCCTGGCACTCGGTGGCACACTCACAGGCGAGCACGGCGTCGGCACCGCGAAGCGGGACCACATGCGACGGGCCTTCGGTCCAGTCGAACTGGCCGCCTTCCGCGCGATCAAGCGGGCTTTCGACCCGGACGGGCTTTTAAACCCGGGTGTGATGTTGCCTCCGCCGGAGCGCACGGAGCCGGACCTCAGACAGTTCGGCGAAGCCGTCAGGCAAGCACTCGTCGGCCAGACACGGGTTTTACCGCCACCCGCGGATGCTGTGCCACACGACACGACGATCGCCGTCGACGCCGAGAACATGAGCCTCACCGCCGGTGGCGCTGCTATGTGTCGCGATGTCGCCGCTGCGGCCACGGCGGCGGGCCTCTCTTGCCCCGCGATGGAGATCGATGGTGCGGTGGCCGACATCATCGAGGTCGCCGGACATCGCCAACCGGCGCGAAGCGCTCTGCTCGGCGTCAAAGCCATCCTGCCCGGCGGACATCACGCGACGTTCGGCAGCGCGGCGATGAAGGACGTTGCAGGACTGGATGCCAAGCGGCTCGTCGCAGGAGGTCGCGGAACGTTCGGCGGCGTGGAGCGCGTGACCTTACGAGCAGTCCCTCCTCGCAATTGAGCGCTGCGAGCCTGGGATGGGGCGTGTCTATCCGGGTGAGGCGAGGGCGAATGCCTGTCCGGTGGCCGCAGCGGCGAGTTTGACTTCAGGGGTCTTGGGTTCTTGCACGGATGGCCCACGCTGTGTTGTGAGCTGGCACGAGACGCAAAGACGCGAGTGCGAGCGGCGCATGCGTCAGTAAGGTCGACCGCGCTATATGTGTGCAGTCTGTGGAGCCCAGAAACCCTATGCCGGTCAATGTGATTGAGGTTTCGACGACAACCAGGTTGTTGTGCGCCCAGTCCCGCAGCCGGGTGGAGCGCTGCGACCACGCCTTAAGGCAGTGCTTGTCGACGGCGGCCATCGGGGCCATCCCCGTGAATGGGTCGACCGGACTCCATTCCGCGCCCAGCTCGGCGTGCAGCTCGTGGCGCAGGGTGGCTTGATAGACGATGCCGGCGGCTTTGGCTTCGTGATAAAGCGACTTGGAGTCGATCGATACCAGCGCACCATCGGTTCGGGCCTGGCGGTTGGGCACGATGACGTGGGTGTGCAGGTGCGGATCCCCACACCGCGAGGTCTCGTGCTGGTAGGCGATTCCCACCAACCCCGGCAACCGCTGCAGGTCCTTTTTCCCGGTCACCGGGTTATGCACCCGGGTGTAGCCGGCGTGTTCGTGCAGGTAGGTCATCGCCGCGTCGATGCCCTTCTGATACGCGGCCAGCATGGTCTTTTCGCCGATGTCGTCGGTCAGGGCGCGTAGCAGCGACACGCTCTTGGGCGCGGCGAACGTCAGATCGAAACCGTGCACGGAGCCCGTGGTGTATACCCGCCCGCTGGCCCCATTGGGGGCGATCCCGTCATCGAGCCAGCGGGACGCCACGGTGGTGTCAGCGAACCCGCCATGCAACGTGGCAGCGTCCAGCCCGGTCAGCTCACCCACCGCCGCGGTGTCCACGGCCACGATCCAGGTCGGCATCCGGGTATCGCGTTCGGAGTAGTACTCGCCCAGCCCGCCGCCGGCGGACTGGCGATCCATCGCCGCGGCCGGGGCCGCATTGGCGGTGTCGTTGTAGTAGTTGATGCTCCACCGCGATAGCCGGGAGATCGTCAACACCGGCGACCACCTCAGAACCTTACGGAGCGAAACTAGCTGTAGCGGCTGGGATTTGGGGCGCGCGCAGCGCGGCCCAAATCAGTATTGCACCACTTGTGCCAATGTGCCGTGCGGAAATCCTAGGCAAGGGCGATCGAGGGGCTGGCGATCAGAAGCCCTGTGGGACTGCTGTTTTAAATGCTACAGAGAGGAATGTGATGGAACGATTGGGGTTAGATTTTGTGAGAACGATTAGAAGTTAGGGGATTTGGGGTGGTGGAGACGGGAAGGCGGGGCGCGGCACGGCCGGCCGCTGTGGCGTCACAGCCGATTCGCGCGGGCTTAGGCGATACGTTCGATGGTCGCTAGTTGTGATCCGATGTGCTCACGCGCGATTTCGGCGTCGTAGTGAGCCTGCATGTTGATGAAGAACATGTCGCTTAATCCGAGCGCGCGTGAAAGCCGCAGTGCGGTGTCGGCGCTGATGCCGCGCTTGCCGTGCACGATCTCGTTGATGCGGCGCGGCGGCACGTCGATCGTTTTGGCGATCCGGTACTGCGAGATGCCCAGCGGGTCGAGGAATTCGGTCTTGAGGATCTCGCCAGGGTGGGTGGGCGCGAAGTCGGCCATGGTGTTTGTCCTTTCTAGTGATAATCGACGAGTTCTACGTTGCCGGCGCCGCTGGCACTCCAGGTGAAGCAGATGCGCCACTGGTCGTTGACGCGGATGCTGTATTGGCCGGCACGGCCGCCTGTCAGCTTCTCCAGTCTGTTGCCTGGGGGCACCCGCAGGTCGTTGATGCTCTCGGCGGCGTTGATGAGAACAAGCTTGTTGTATGCGAGCCTGCTAAGTTCCGGGCTGAGCTTCTTGACGTAGCGCCGATGCCAGATCGCCTCGGTGTCCTTGTCCCGGAATGAGCGGATCACTCGATCAATGATAACGTACGGCGTTATTAACGTAAAGCGTTATCATCTATCCGGTCGAAAGATTGTGCACGAAGTGGTCACCGCGGCGAATTACAGTAGTGCAATACGACTCACCACGAGGGCATCGCATGACTCACACACACTCCTCAAGCTCAACTGAGCGCAACTCCTTCACCGGTACCCGCATCAACGGCAGTTTGCTTCTCACTGTTTCCGAAGCTGCTGCGGCGCTGCGTATCTCACGCTCGTCGATCTATCGGCTCTTCGATGCCGGCGAGCTGGCGTGGGTCCAGATCGGGGCGTCTCGCCGGGTGAACTCGGCGGAGATTCATCGCTTCATCGTGGCGCACACCGGGGGCGCCCTTACGCCGCAAGACGATGGCTGAGCGTCGCCGGCTGGCGCCGCTGATGCGCATCGAGCGGGCACGGGGCTTCGGTAGCGGGTCGCGGCGAGCGGTCGTTCGCCCAGTCGCGAAGTGCTGAAGGTGCTCACGTTGATCGACGATGGAGAATTCATCACGGTGCAGGCTGCGGCCAGCCGGCTTGCCGTCAGCCGATGGATGATCTACCGGCTGATCTGGGAGCAACAGATCAAATCGGTGCAGATCGGCAGATGCCGGCGGATTGTCCGAAAGTCGTTAGATGAGTACATCGCTGGCCTTATCGACGGGGTCGCGTGATGGCTGCGCGGGAACGGGCGAAGCGCAATGCCAACGGCGAGGGCGGCGTGTATCGCCGCACCGACGGACGGTGGGAGGGCAAATTTTTGTTGACACACCGGATGGGCGGCGTAAGCGCGTCAGCGTGTACGGCGACACCGAGCGGGAAGCCCTGAACGAGCTGAACAAGCTACGCGATCAACAACGGCGCGGCATTCCGGTTGCCACCACGACGCTTACGGTCGCCGAGTACATGTCGTATTGGCTCGAGCACATCGCCGAGCCGGGCATTCGGCGGACAACCTACGCCACCTATGAGGGCGATGTCCGCCTTCACATCGTGCCCGGCATAGGTAAGCGGAAGTTGAAAACGCTGCAGGCGGCAGATATCCGCGCATGGCTGAGCGACCTTCGTACGAAATGTCAGTGCTGCGGCCAGGGAAGGGATGCCGCCAGGGATAAGCCCCGGTGCTGCGCGCTCGCCGATCCACGGTGCTGCCAGGCCGCTCTGTCGGCCAGCTCGATCCGCCACGTCCTGCGAGTGCTGCGGGCCGCGCTACAGGACGCCGTCGACGAGGAACTGCTCAGTCGAAACATGGCGCGGCTAGTTCAGCTGCGGGTGACCGACGATCGCAAGGTTCGAAGCTTCACTCGCGCTGAGGCGCTTCGCTTTCTCGGTGCTGCCGAACACCACAGGCTCTACGCGCTCTGGGCAGTGGCGCTCGCGATGGGACTGCGGCGCGGTGAGGCGCTCGGTCTCGCATGGGCCGACGTCGATCTCGACGGGGGCCGCATGACGGTCCGGCAGGCATTGCACCGGGTCGATGGGCAACTGCGGCTGGACCCAGTGAAGACCGACGCATCTGTCGCGGTGCTGCCGATACCGGACCCCTTGGTGAGCATCCTGCGGGCACACCGCAAGCGACAGCTCTAGGAACGGTTTGCCGCCGGCTCAAGCTGGCGCGAGACGGGACTGGTCTTCACCACTGCCCAGGGCGGCTTCATCGAACCGCGGAACGCAAATCGGATCTTCCATAATCTCTGCCGGAAGGCCAACGTGCCGCAGCTGCGGGTCCACGATCTTCGCCACTCGTGCACGACGCTGCTGTTCACCATGGGCGTACCGCCGGCGACCGTTCAGCGGATCCTGCGCCACAGTTCGATCACGGTGACCACCGGCACTTACGTCGAGGTGATCGAGGCGGTGCAGCGTGACGCGTTGGACTCGATGGGCACGCTGTTCGCACACATGGGCGACGATTCGCAACGACAATTGTCGTCAAAACTGTCGTCAAACGGCTCTGAGTAGCTTGGTGAGATCCGAGTTTTCCCTGGTGGAGCTAAGGGGACTCGAACCCCTGACCCCCACACTGCCAGGAGCGAGCGGGTGCCCTGACCAGGCACGATAGGTGCATTTTGGTGCTGTAGCGGTGGTCGTTGAGGGAGCGACTGTCGTCACGGTTGTCGTCAGAATTGTCGTCACTGTTAGGTGCCTGCGTAGGTTCATGCTGACGGATTTACAGTCCGCCTAGCGAAGTCCCAGTGTGTTGCCCATCGTCGCAGTGATGGGGTGACCTGGGATGACCGTCCATGGTTGGCGCAGTGTGTCCCCCAATGTATCACCCGGCATGTGACAACGCGGTGACAAGTTTTGCCGTCAAGAGCTCCCGAAATCACGCGATAAGAGCATTTGGCTGCCGCGCAAATGCAGTTGAGGACGCGAACAATTTTTGCGGCTCGTAGGCAGCGCCGCGACGGCCAGGCCCGCATGGACCTGACCGGCCGTTGCCGCGCTTGTCAGGCGGCGTCGTGGTCGCCGCGGGTGGGATCGTCTTGGTGCTTGCAGACCAACGCCGAAGGCCATGTAGGAACAAATTCCGGCGCATCCTGAGGACGATGGCCCTTCTTTGCGCGTCGCGTAACCGAAGGCTGTCGTGAACCCGCCAGCGTTGTCACTGAAGGTTTCCCCGTAGATCCGCCATTATGCACCCACGGCGCACCTTTTCCGGCGATGATGATGTTCGGTCCGCCCGGCCGCCGCGCGCGACCCGGGGATGAACGTTCTCCGGCAGGAGGCTCGCATGGTCGCGTCGAAAATCCCCGGCGGCGCATCTGCCGGGCCGCTTTGATGGTCACCGCCACGCCCACCAACATCGGCGAAGTGTTGCGCCAAATCCTCGATGAAGCCATGAAGCAGGCGGCGCAACAGCCCGAGCACCTGAGCGATGTCATTAAGCAGGTCGAGCAGGACGCCAACAAAATCGTGGACAACGCCGAACGGATTCCGCAGCAGATCCTCGACGAGCTTCAACAGCCGCCGTTTCGGCCGCCGGACTGGTGGTCGCTGATGGTCTTCCTGCTATTGCGAATCCGCGACCTGCTCAACGACCCCCGCCTGACCGTCGGTTACCGACATCCGGCCGGCTGGTCGCGGATGGTGACGTTGAACTACTCCGAAGATTCTGCCAATCCGGACACCACGATTATCGCGACCGTTGGCCTGGCTATCACGGATCCCGGTGCGACGCAGGGTGTCTGGCTGCAAGTGATCAAAGACTTTCAGTTCAGTCTCGGCTCCGGCCCGCTGCATGTGGACATGAAGGCGAGCGGACGCGCCGACTGGCAGTATGTGGTGGGCGCGGCGATGACCAAACCCGCACAGCAGGCGCAGGCCAGCATCGACATCCAGTGGACGCCATGGAGTGCCGGCCTACACCCGGCCGCCGGTGCCCTGGACTTTCAACTCGGCGCGATCCACCTGAGTGTGGCGCTCTCCGCCGCGCCTACGGACCCGCTGTACAGGGTCACCGTCGGCCTCGGCTCTGACAGCGCCAGCGGTGTCACTGCCGGTGTCGACGCGCACAAGTTCCTCGGGGACGCGCTGAGCAGTTTCATCAACATCGCCCCGGTAGACGAGAGCTACTCCCCGCAGCTGGTGCTGACCCAAGGCGGCAGCCCGCAGTTCACCCTCGGGCAACGCGGCATCGGCTGACCCGTCGACGAAAGAACAGGCAGATGAGCGACAGACCCGAGATCAGCGTTGATGTTGCCGTCGGCGGCATGCCCGCCGGCCCGGCCAGCTCAGTCAATCTCGACCTCAGCGTCACAGCCGTCGTGCCGCTGCCCGCCGTACGGGTGGAGGTCGACGAGATGCACGGTGGCCTGACGCTGCAGCTCGTGCACGGCGCGGATGGGTTCCAGCTCGTCCCCACCATGGACGGGCCGGACGGGCCCTCCGGGGCGGGTATCGCCCTAGAGCTGCCCGGCGTGGCCGGCGGCGGCCAGCTCGATCTCGACAACGGTGAGTGGCGCGGTGCGGTGACGCTGACGATCGGGCCGATCAAGGTAGGCGGTTATGCGCTACTCGGCCCGAACTCGTTCCTGATCGTGCTGAGTGGCCGGTTTCCGCAGCCCGGCATCCAAATCGGCTTAGGTTTTGCGGTGTCCGGTGTCGGCGGGATCTTCGGGGTCAACCGCCGCAGCGACACCGCGGCGCTCACCGCCGCAGTGCTCGACGGCAGCCTCGGCAACCTGCTGTTTCCAAACGATCCCGAACGCGACATGCCGCGGATGCTGGCCATCTTGCCGCGGATGTTCCCGACTCAGACCGGCCAGTCGCTGCTCGGACCGATGTTTGAGATCAACTGGGGCGGAGGCCTTTTCAAAGCACAGGCCGCGTTGATCTTGGAAGCGCCGGACCCGGTGCGGCTGACCTGCATCGGCCGATTGATCGTTGACCTGCCGCCCGATGTCGCTGTGGTGCACTTGCAAGCCACGTTCGCGGCCATCGCCGACTTCAGTGTGCCCGAGTTCCGCCTCGTCGCCAGCCTCACCGGTTCCTACATCGTGGGCCTCACTCTCACGGGCGACCTCTTAGTGCTGATCCGGGGCGGCCCCGACGCGACGTTTGTGCTCTCCGCCGGCGGGTTCCACCCTGCGGTGCACCCACCTGCCGGCGTGCCGGCTCTGCAACGCATCGGCATGGCGATCGGTTTCGCTATCGCCGAGCTGCGCTATGAAGCGTATTTTGCCGTCACCACCGTCAGCGTGCAGTTCGGTGCCAAGGCCGAACTGCACGCATCGGTGGCCGACTGCGAGGTGCACGGCTGGTTGGCATTCGACGCACTTGTCGAACAGGTGCCCCGGGTTCACTTCACCGTCGACATCTCTGCCGGCGTCGAGGTCCGGGCCTTCGGTGAATCGCTTCTGGGCGTGCGACTCTCCGGCACGCTGGAGGGCCCCGCCCCCTGGCACATCAACGCTCACGGCGAAATCGAGGTGCTCTTCGTGTCCGCCTCGATCACCATCGACCAGACGTTCGGCGACACGCCTTCGCCCATCACCTTCGTGCCCCACGTCGGCGACCAACTCGCCACCGCGCTCGCCGATGCCGGCTCGTGGGCCGTGCATCCACCAGCCGCTGACACCGACGGCGTCGTCCTCTCACCCGCCGCCGCAGCGTCCGTCGCGGCAGGCGCCGTGCTGCACCCGGCTGGCCGGCTTGAGCTTCGGCAGCGGCTGGTGCCGTTCGGACTGACCATCGACCGGTTCGGCGGTTACGCGGTACCCGAACAGCGTTGGCAGCTGGACGGGGTGCGCCTGCGCGCCGGCGGGGCGCTGCTGTCCCCTACCGAAATCGTCACCGACGCTTTTGCGCTGGGCATGTTCCGGGCCATGACGGCCGAGGAGCAGGTATCGACCACCTCGTTCAGCCTGCAGCCATGCGGCGGGGTATTCAGCCCGTCGGGTGTCACCGCCCTCGACCCCCGGACCGCCGACTTCGACTGGGACACCGTCGTGGTCGGGCCCGACCTGAGCACCGCCACCCTGGATCCCGGTCATCTCGCCGCACTGGCCAGCCTGGACCTGGTCCCGTTCGTCCCCAGCGCCGGCCGTCCCATCGACATTGCATGGCCGCCGGACAATCCGGTCAGCGTGCTGCCCGAAACTCCTGCCGTCGTCGTCGTTGATGCGCCGATCGTCGGTCTGGTGCCCAGCGCGCTCACCGCGCCGTTCGCCTCTAGCGCGGCCGCATTCGAGTCGGCGCGCCAGTTCGCTGCGGCGGGCACCGCGGCCGCCGTAGTCGAACAGTGGGAGCTGTCATGACGACCTTGACGTTCGCGTCGTGGGCTCAACCGGCCGCCGGCGCCGCCGAAGCCGATGTTGATCCCGTCGATACGACTATCGACAACCCCCCCGATCCGCCGCCGCGGCCCGGGCTGGATCCCGTCGCACAGGTCACCGACGCGGTCAACGCCGATACCCGCAATCCGGCCGGCCCCCACATCGAGATGCTCGGACCGGAAGGAATCATCGGACTGCTACCGGGTCAGATCATCAACCGATTCCCGGCCCCGGGGTCCACCGGCTCCGAGGCGATCAATCTCGCCGCGGTCGAGTTCAACACCAGTGACTTGCCGTGGCGGTTCTCTCCCGCCCGGGCCGGCACCGCCAATCGGCTCAGGCCCTGGCTCGTGCTGGTCGTCGCGCCAGCCGACATCGCCCTTATTTCGGGCACACCGCTGCCCACCATGACCATTCCGGTGCGCTACCTGCCTGACCTCGCCGAAAGCTGGGCCTGGGCGCACGTCCAGGCCGACGGCAGCATCCCGACCGTTGGCCGCTCTCGGCTACTGTGCCCGCTCAAGTTGCCACCCGACACCACCTTGCGTGCAGCGGTGGTGCCCGCCTTTCGCGGCGGCGTGCAAGCCGGGCTCGGCCAACGCGTCGACGCCGCGACCCCCCACGCGCCCGCCTGGACACTCGACCAGCCCGCCGACGCGGTGCTGCCGGTCTACGACTCCTGGCAGTTTGCCACCGGCAAGGACGCCGACTTCGAGTTCCTCGCTCGGCGTATCCGTCCCGCACACCGAGAAGACTTAGGGTCCTTCGGATACCGGCCCATCGATATCAACGACGCCTGGATCGGTGACCCGATCACCCCCGGCGGTTCGGCGGTCATCACGCTGGGCGGGGCGCTGCGTCCGCTCGGCGCCCCGCCTCCGCAACAGGCCACCACCGACCAGCTAGCGGCATTTGTGACCCGTATCGCCGGCGACGTCGCGGCCACCGCGGCCGGCGCGTTGGGCCCGCCGCTGCGCGGCGGACAGCACGTGCAACGCGCCACGATCACCACCAGCGGCGGCGACTGGGTCGACGAGGTGAACCGTGACCCCGCCCACCGGATGACCGCCGCGCGGGGCGCCGACTGGGTGATGGCAAACCGCGAGACGCTGATGGCGCAGGCGTGGAGCCAGGCCGGCCAGATCCGCGAAGCCGGCAAGCACCTGGCGAGATGCCGTGCCGCCGCGGCCATCGCCACATCGCTGCAGTCCCGTCACCTGGACACGCTGACAACCGATGAGTTTGTTACCGTCACCGCGCCCGCGGCGGCGCGGGCCCGGCTTGGGGCCGCGACCGATCAGCCGACGCTGAGCGCCGCAGTGGCGGCAACCGTCGCCCCAACCGGGCTGCACACCACCGCGTTGGCGCGCCTCATCCGCCCCGCCGGAGCCGTCGGCCGTGCGACCGGGGCGGCTGCGATGCTGACCCGGGCGATCGCCGGGGCGCTGAACGCCACCTCAACCACCGGCTACTCCGTATCGACCCTGGCCGCGGTTGCGCACCCGACCCCGTCACCCGCCGGCGACACCAACCCCGTCGCCGACCGGGTCGCTGCGGAAAACACCGCCACCGCGGCTGATGCCGCGACATCACTGTGGGTCGCCTCTCGAGTCGCCGCAGCGCAGGGCACGACCATCGCAACCACGTTCACCACGAAACTGGCCCCAACCGACTTCCTCAATGGACCGTCGAGCGTCGCCACTCAGTTGTCCTCAGCCACCGTCCGCTCGGCGCTTGCGCTGGCGATCACCCAAGATCAGCTCACCGTGAATGAGCTCACCAACCCGCCCGCGGCACCCACGATCGCAATCCACCCCGACGGTCTGCAGATCGCCCCACCCGCCGTCGACACACTGGTGCGCGCCTCGGTCAACTCCGCCGCAGCGGTCGGCCGACGGCTAGCGTCCGCCGTCGTCCGCGGCGGCGCCCCGGTCACCGACCTCGATCCGATCTTGCCCACACCGGACGTACCGATTCCGATGGCGTCAGCGATGATCGACCGGGACCCGGAATGGTTCTTGCCCGGTATCGGGCGTTTCCCGCTCGACCGCGCGAACCTGCTCACCAGCGACAGCGTCTTCGTCGAATCGGTGCTGCTCGGTGCCAACGTGCAGCTACTCGCCGAGTTCCTCTGGCGAGAATTTCCCACCGACCGGCGAGGGACCCCGATCGCGCGATTCTGGCCGCGACCCGACGGCAGCACCGACATCACACCGATTTACCAGTGGGCCGGCGCGCTGGGTACCCACATGCGACCGGACGAGACGGGCGCCATCGTGATCCTGATCAGAGCCGAGTTGTTCCGTCGCTATCCCGCAACCGTTGTGCTGGCGGCCCGGGCGGAAGTGGACCCAGATCATCCCGGCCGGCTGCGCCCGGCGGGCACTCTCGACAACTGGATGACACCGTTGTTCACGTTGCAAATCGACGCGGTGACCCGAGCGATCGCGTTCGCTGTCCCGCTCGAGGAGGTGCAGGCACCGGTCACCCCTGCCGCACCCGGGTGGTTCTTCGTGATGATCGAACCGCCGACCAGCATGCATTTCGGTTTCAAACTGCGCACCGACCCGCCATCGGCCGATCCCGCCCCGCCGGCGCCGGCGACGTGGAACGACCTCACGTGGGATCACGTCATCGACGCGCGCGGATTCGCCTCGGCTCGCAAACCGGTGTCTGTCAACCCTCCTCAACCGCCACCCGCGCCGCAGTGGGGCGGTGCGCAAGCCTGCGCGGGCGACGTTGCTCGCATCGCGCTGCAGCGCCCCGTCCGGGTCGCGCTGCACGCCTCGACGATGATTCCGACGGGGGGCTGAGCCGATGCCCGACATCCGCATCGATACCACCGGGCTCGCCATCACGACCTTTCAGATCACACCGGGTACGCAGCCGGTTATGGACGGCAATCACGGTGCGACTGTGTCGGTTCCGGCCGCCGGCCAGTACGAGTTCCGCCAACCGATTGGCTTCGATGCATCGTTTCCGTTCACTGTCGCCGACGACGGCACCGTCCATGTCGATTCGCCGTATGCCGGCTTTGTCCATGGTGACGGCACCACGCTAACCATCACCGGCATCCCGGTCACCATCGACGGACGCACCCTGGCCCAAGACCTCGACCCGCACAGCTGGTATGTCGCCGCCGACGGCACCACCACGCTGTCTCGCGCCAGCACCCACCAGATCAACCTGTTGCCGCTGCATTCGGGGTCGTATCAGTTCTATTCGCCGGCGGGGGCCTGGACCGAATTCGGCTTCAACCTCACCCCCGATGGGCAGCTGATCATCACTCCCCAACCGGTGCAGGGAGTCTCGGTCAGCGGCACCACCCTGACCATCACCGGCATCCCGGTCAC
>Ga0306926_10003252_pt1 | contig 16774 bp, 17 predicted proteins | sample flu12Cox44000178_FD_203759 | JGI IMG/M metagenome (GOLD analysis project Ga0306926, IMG submission 203759) | Lab enrichment of tropical soil microbial communities from Luquillo Experimental Forest, Puerto Rico - flux8day.12C.oxic.44.000.178 (v2)... | ecosystem: Environmental > Terrestrial >... | reverse complement strand
CCGAAAGCTCCGACGGCTTGGTTACCCTCGCCGCCGCTTCGATTGTTACCGGGTGGAGCGAACCAGTTCCCGGGCGGGAGTTTCACCCGCTGAAGTCCAGCGCCTTTCACGGCGCACTGTTACGTCAGTGACTCAATCATGGCTCTTTGTTCGCTTGGGCGTGAGTTGCCGACAACACCTGTGAACACCCGGTTACATACTGGAGTGATTTCCTACTTGGAGTCCCTAGAGGGCGACTTGGAAAGCGCCCATTCGGCTATCCGAGTGTGGCCGGACTCGTGGTACCCACCCTACCAAAAGATATTCCTTCGAAATTCCAGATTTTCGCGGAGCGATGTGGGATCATTTCTTGATTCCGCTCTTTTGCAGGGATTGGGCGAGATTCAAGACCTTGCTACGTAATTCCGGTGTAAGCGGGACTGGCACTGAGCAACTGGACTCGGTCGGAGATAAACAAGACTCGACTATTCTGATGGCGTTGCTCCGCATAGTACTATTCCAGCGTTCGGCTACGTCCTGAGCCATCGAGGCAAGCAGGTTGTCAGCCACGTCGTTGGCTGACTTAGAAGCGTACATGCCGCTACCCAAGGGAGTCTTAACAACCCCTCCGGCATAGTAGCTCGTGTAAAAGCATATGTACGCATCGTTGGATTTCTCACGGGATTTGCAATCCGCCTCAAACACCAGTCCTGTGGAATCATCGAGGTTGGTGACCAGAGAAAAGAGATTCGGATGTGAGGCGATCTCCTCACGAAAAGCGTCCATCATCTCAACCGATGATCGATTCGTGTTGTCCGTCACCGTAGAAATTTCGATAGGCTGACCGTTCGATCCGTCGGTTTCAGCACGTAGAAGGAGTGGGCAGACACTGATGCCCAGCAGAGCGACAAAGGCACATGGTCCAGACGTGATCCTCAAAACGCACATCAGAGTGTGCATGTTGCAATCGTGTGTCCATTCACCTGCCTACCTACCAAGCACGCTACCGATCAGCTTTAATCGGCGGACCATTCACTCTCCAGCAGTTTTCGGCTGTACCGAGACTGCAACCTTTTGCATATAATGAGCCTTGCTTCTGTGTCCCGACACCCAAGGGTCGGCCTGCTTATAACGCAAACATTTCCTTAACCAGAGTCTCTTTTTATGACAGTGTCCGCAGGATGAGGCATTCGAAGAAGCACCATTGAATTTCATATTTCTGGTTTGGCACCCCAAATACCCTTGCCCGGACGAACCTCATTGCGGCAATTCGGCTTCGGGGCGAGCCGATTCAGCCAAGCCCGAAGCTGAAAGCTACGATTTACGATTCTGTGCAACTGGCTGTCATGGTCTGGCGGGAAATTCAAAACCGCGACTCAACGTAATCGTTACGAAGAGCCTCCTAGGCAAAACTAAGTTTGAGTCTTTGGTCGCACTTACTGCTCGGCGGCTGCACATCCAGGTGTCATGGCAACACGGATACGTCCATGGTACGGCCCAATTCGTCGGCAATCTCCCTGTAGCTCTGACCTTCGCCCCGTAGTTGCCGGGTACGCTTTGCAGCAATGAAAGTACAGGAAGTCATTTTGCACGCCCTGGTCAAAAGAATCACCTAGTGGCAGGCGGCCGGAATTATCGGCATTAGCGACTGGCAAGATGCAGCGCTGGCTTGGAAACATCGTTACACGCGTGTACACCCAGCGACTCTGCCCAGTCAATGTGCGATCGGTGAAATAAATCCGCACACCTGATGACTTGTTTGGCACCGGTCCCTGACCTGGTGCAATTCAATACATAGTCGCCGAAACCAAGCGGGATGGCTGCTCGCCGAGCCCACGCGGACGTAACAGGTTGGTTTCGAGCCCTGTTTTGCCCATCCCGGTCACTCCATGGAACCGTTTCGAAAGCAGCACTTGCGGGAGGCGACTGAGGACGATGGGTGGTTTTGTCGGAGGTAACAATGGGAAGTTTCATTTAAAGTTCGTCCAGCCTGGAGATGGCAATTGCTCCGGATACCACCACCCGGCCAGTTGAGCAATTGAAGACTCCCGACAGCTCTTCGATGAGCCGGGAGCTACGTCCGATCGCAATTCACGGAATAGAACCCTTCATCGACGCTGGCAAAGCTGCCGAGTTCGTTCAGTTGAACCGGAAGACGCTTCTACGCTTTGCGCGAGAAGGATCCATTCCAGCTCATCCGTTGACCGGCAACAAGCGTCGCAAGTGGCGATTTTTGATCTCGGAGCTGGACGCCTGGGCGCGCGGGCCAAGGTAAATTCGACCAGCGACCGCTGCCAGAATTCAAGGAGTGAATGAATGCTGGCACGTTATCAGAACGGTTGTCTGCAAAATACAACCCGGAAGGACGGCGCGGAACGGTGGCATTTTCGCTGGCTGGAGAAGATTGCGGATGGAACCTCACGCGAGCGCAAGAAGACCATCGGCCTCGTCAAAGATTATCCCGAACACAGCAAAAAGCTGCAGGACCTGCTTGCTGAACTACGGCTACACATCAAAGCTGACTTCGGTCCATGGCGGCGGCGGTTGAGCACTATAGGATCCACGAGCTGGCTGACAATGGTGCCGAAAGCAAAGCATACTCGACCCGGAACCGAAAGACGCTGGTCCTGAAGCGATGGGTCTTACCTCAATGGGGAAAGCATGAATTGCGAGCCATCAAGACCGTCGCGGTCGAACAGCGGCTGAAGAGTCTTCTAACCAGCAAGTTTGGGAAACCCAAACCTTTGGCAGGAGGCACAAGAGAAAATCCGCGACGCTATGAGCGCTGTCTTTAACCACGCAATCCGCTGGGAATTCACCGACACAAATCCCATTACCGGCCCTCACAAAGGATCAGGCGTGCGCGTCTCGGGAAAGCGAGAGCGTGCACCAGAGATTCTTGATGTGGAGGAAATGCAACTTCTCCTTGCATCCCTTCGAGTGCGGGAGAAGGCGATGGTATTTCTCGACATGCCGGCGGGGCTGCGACGAGGCGAGTTGGCCGGCCTCAAATGGGAGGATGTAGACTGCAAGAATCTGCATCTTAATGTGAGCCGGTCACTGGTGGACCAGCACGTTGGCCCGGTCAAAACTGAAGTATCAAGAAAACTGATGCCGATCGACGAATACGTTGTCCGCGATCTGCTGGCCTGGTACGAGCAAACGCCTTATAAGCAACCGTCCGATTACCTGTGGGCGACTGACGCGAATCGCGCCGGTTCGAAGCAGGGAAAGCTGCCGGTTTGGCCGAGCACGGTAATGCGTGACCATATCCAGCCGATTGCGAAACAGCTCGGCATCAACAAAAGAATCGGCTGGCACACCTTTCGCCATACGTTCTCAACAATGCTCAAGAGCAACGGAGAGGACGTGAAAGTCGTTCAGGAGCTGTTGCGGCACTCTACGTCGCGAATGACGCTGGACACTTACACGCAGGCTTTAAGCCCGGATAAGAGGCGGCACAGAGGGGGTGGTGGGGATGATCCGGCCAAAAACAACTTGTACCGTCGTTGTACCGCAGGAAACTAACCAAATCAGCCGCAAGTCTCTGAAAAGATTTGGCGTCCCCGACGGGACTTGAACCCGTGCTACCGCCGTGAAAGTCCCAAAACATCGCGATGACAGGAATGACCTTGAGGTGACACGCGTAGCAGATTCAGTCGCTTATCAGATCGCAGATCCTACCAACGAGTGACATTGGGTGACGGCCATGGATAGCCTTCCTGCATCGTTCGTCACCGCTTTGTCACCGTGATCATCTGGCAATTTGTTCCGGTTGCAGTCTCGGTCACGGTTTCATCCTGGTCAGTACGTCAGCACACAATCTCGTTTCGAATAAAGAAAAGATACATCTGAGAAAATCTTCGGGCTTGGAGCTTGTCACACCACCTTTGCATTGAGCAGTTGGAAGGTATCTGACCTGGCAGAACGCCTAGCGGGGTCAAGTTCCGAGTTACGTTGGGGTGAGCGCCTGGACGCGCCTGGTTCTGCGTTGGTGCCGCTCACGGCAATTGATTCGCGTTACGTCCGCGCAAACAGGACGACTACCGATCGTTGCCCAACACAGTATATTTCCCCTGACACTGGCAATGCGCTTTGCCATTCCACGATGTCCTGTGGTGAGTCGAGGGACGTGTCAATCCATCGGCGCCATGGTTCTCGGGAGTCTTCCTCCATGAGAGGAAGCTCGAATTCCAGCGACTCCCAATAGGCATTCAAGATCAAGTAAACGAGCAGATTTTCTTTGCGAATCTCAGCACTGAATGCCAGGCAGTGCGAGTCATCGCTCCAGTCCGGTTGATTTCGTTTCACGCCATGCCAAGCCTTATTCGCCCCCTGGATCAGTTGGTTCAGGCTTTCGTGCTCGCGTTCAGGGGCCATCTCTCTCAACACACGCCTTTCGATCAGAAGCCTTGCGAACCGATAAATGTCCGCATGTTTGTCTATCAATTTCCAGTCCAACCAGCTGATTGTGTTGTCCTGACAGTATGCGTTGTTATTGCCGCGCTGCGTGCGGCGGACTTCATCCCCCATGACAATCATCGGTACGCCGAGCGAGAGCATCGTCACGGTCAAGAAATTCTTTATTTGCCGGTTCCTTAGCCTCTCAATCACCGGGTCATCAGTCGGGCCCTCAACACCACAATTCCAGCTCCGGTTATCATCTGTGCCGTCGCGATTGTCTTCTCCGTTGTCTTCGTTGTGCTTTTGGTTGTAGGACACAAGATCGTTGAGCGTGAAGCCATCGTGGCAGGTCACGAAGTTGATACTCTGCTCTGCCTCGCGCTCCTTGTGTCCGTAAATCTGCGGGCTGCCGATGATCCGGTCAGCTACGCGGCGCACCGAGCCGGGTTCACTGCGAAAGAAGTCGCGTACATCATCGCGAAACTTTCCATTCCACTCCCTCCAGCTGTCGCCTACGAAGCTGCCTACCTGGTAGAGTCCAGCCGCATCCCACGCTTCGGCAACGAGCTTAGTACCGGCGAGCGACGGTTCTGACTCGATGTCCCAAAGAACTGGGGGATTTGCCAGCGGATTCCCTGAGGAATCGCGAGAAAGGATCGATGCCAGATCGAATCGGAATCCATCCACGTGCATTTCCTCAACCCAGTAGCGCAGACTGTCCACGATCATTCGTCGGACGACCGGATGATTTGCATTGAGCGTATTGCCGGTGCCGGTGTAGTTGGCGTATCGGGAGCGGTCTTGTTCCAAAATGTAGTATGTGCTGTTATCCACTCCTTTAAAGCTCAGCGTCGGACCGGAGTGGTTGCCCTCCGCCGTGTGGTTGAAGACCACGTCGAGGATGACTTCGATGCCGGCACGGTGTAGCGCCTTAACCATGTCACGAAACTCATCCACAGGGCCTGATCCGTGCCGTCGCGAACTGTACGCCTGGTGAGGCGAGAAAAATGCGATTGGCGCATACCCCCAGTAGTTCACCAATCCTGGCGGGCAATCTTGAGCGTCGAATTGGAAGACCGGCAAGAGCTCAACCGCTGTAATTCCTAATTGCCGGAGGTATGGAATCTTCTCGACTACGCCAGCATAGGTGCCTTGTTTTTCTTCCGAAAGGCCCGAACTGGGATGACGAGTGAAACCCTTTACGTGCATTTCGTACACAATGGTTCGCGAACAGGGTCGGTCCAGAGGCGTGTCGCCTTCCCAGTCATACGCGTGCATGTCAATCACGACGCTCTTCATTGCAGTCGCTGCGTTGTTCCCGGGCCTGTAGGCAGCTTCACGGCTGTAATTCTTAGGAATGACGATGCTCCGTCCGTACGGGTCGAGGAGAACCTTGTCAGGGTCAAACCGCAGCCCAGCTCCGGGATCGAACGGTCCCGCCATTCGGTAGGCATAGATCTGGCCCGGTTGCACCTCCGGTACAAACCCGTGCCAGTAATAGTAGGTACGGTTAACGGAGGGATCGAGAGAGATCACACGCGTCGGCTGGCTGTCGTCCTCTCGGGCAAAGAACAAGAGGTCTACGCTCGAGGCATAACGAGAGTAAATGCTGAAGTTGACGCCACCACGAGTTAGTGTGGCTCCCAGAGGCGCGCTTTGGCCGGCCCTCACTTTACGATTCACTCTGTCTGCTCCGATCGAATGTGTCGTATGGGTACTCCAGTTGGAGTCGGGCGCCGCTACGCTCCCGGGCAAAGGCCATTCGAGCAATGTCATTGCTTCTGGACTTTGGAAATTCGCTCGGCGATACCAAGAGTCTTCAAGATTTCCGGTGAAGCCTCTTCCATCGCCAGGGGCTCATGGCACGTGCTGCAGTCTTGGGTAATCGACTTGCCATCGCCGGTGCTGTGTGAACCGTCGTGACATCGGAAACATCCTGGAAAATCCGTGTGGCCCAGATTGTTGGGGTAAGTGCCCTACGTGACTTTCAAATCAGGAAACACATTTCGGTTGTAAATCGCAAGAACGGCTTGAGCCGCCTGGCTAATATCTTGAGAGCGCTTGGCGTACAAATCCGGGTAACTTTTTCGATAAAAGCTGATGATGGATCCCGGCAATTTGTCATTTGCTTCATGATTTGAGTTGTAGTTTGCCTTTAGCGCTTCGACACCATTTTTCTTGATATAGGGCAATGTGACGGCAATATCGCCGAGAGCCATGGTATTGTCCATAGCACGATCCGGCAAGTCGAGGGTATGCGTCGGGCGGTTGTGGCAGTCCACGCACTGCATTTCATATTTTGCGAGTGCCTTGACGGAATCCGGGGTTGAGTCGGAGCTAACAAACGTCTGGACATTCCCAGTGGTTGTATCGCGGTATTCGACCCAGGGAATGGTTTGTCTTGACGAGTCGGCCGCCGCATAGCGGATGTGAATCCCTGGACCAACATGCGCTCCGTGGATGCTCATGATTTTCCCGCCGCCCACCAGCATCATCAGGACGGTTTGCGTACGCGTATTGGCTTCGTCTTCTGCGTATTTGCTGAATACACGCAGACGCACACCCCCGAATGCCTGCGGCCAATGGCAGTTCTCGCAGGTCTCCCTCGCAGGAACCAGGCGGTTGCTCTCCAGAGCGGAGGGAATCGGCCTTCGGTAAGTATTCATCATGGTCTCAATGAGCTGGCGGGTTCCTGCGGCTTTGCTGCTGACCCAACCTGCTGCCCCTGGTGCAACGTGACACTCCACACATTCCACTCGGGAGTGTGGGGAATTCCGATAAGCGGCGAATTCAGGGTGCATGGTGTGGCAGGTAGCGCCACAGAACTGGGGTGTCTCCGTGTGCTCAACGGCACGATAGGTGGCCTGTGTCCCGATAAAAATGTTCACAAGCGTGGTGATACCGAAAAACCAAGCCAAACGGTGCAGTGCGGCCCTGCGATCAAACGCAGGTTCAGCCAGTCCTCGCCGAATACGCCTCTTACTCAGGTAGATTCCGATTGGAATCAGTGCTAAACCAATAAAGAAAACGGTGGGAAGAATCAAAAAAACAATGTTTCCGATGTAAGGATTCGAGACGTGGCCGCGAATCTGCTGTGGCAACACAAACAGCCAGGAAATCCCGGCGGTCGTGACCAGCGCAACGCCAATCAGACTCAACCAATGGCGAGTTAGTACAAACCAAGCGGGCCTCTTTCTCGGTTCATTCATGAGACGGGATTATACGCACCACATGCGAACGTCATGGATAATAGAGGTTTGGGAGCGACATGTCAGCATTGCGTTAAAGGAGCCTTTGAGCCTCCCAGCGCCTCCTTTAATCCAAAACTCTGACCGCTGGCTACTTGGTCGGATCGACCGAATTCCCGTCGATAGCAACACGAAAAAGAGTTTTCAGCGGCGGCAGGCTTCCTCGCTCATTGAGAAGCCTTGGTCGACCTCTGAGTGTACTGGCGAACTTCAGGCCGTCGCAGGTGGCCTGATTCTCGCCCGAATTCAACCCACATCTGCCACGAGACTCACGTCCACGGTGACTGCTCCTGCGGCCAGGGGCGATTTACTCATCCACCGCATCCGGCATGCATGCCCACAGCCTCGCCGGTGCCGTGTGCGCCAGTGTATTCACGAAGCCTCCAAGCCTGATTGAATATCGGGGAATTTAACTTCGTGATATGCCCTTGGTAGTTTCGTGCTACCCCGTGCCAGAAAAAAGTAATTTCATATCATGAGCGCCTCTTTTGCGACTGGTTGAGATAACGGCCAACGCCGACCACCAGCCCGATCCACAAGAGCTAACAGATCAGCTTCATGAGCTAAACGTTATACGCCCATCAGTAGAGGGATGCGGCGCCTGCACATGTCATCGGAAGCAATGGAACTCGACTCAATTCTTGCGCAACCTCAGTTGCTCTACCCTTTCGCCAGCAGGCCACAACTTCTGCCACCCGACAAAAGCCAAGTAGAAGACTAGGTTTGTGGGCACCATGAGCGCGAGATAGACAATCGGGACCATAAATACGTGGGTGCCCGCAAAGCAGTACCGGGCCACATACAAGACGACAATGACGTTGCGCATGCCGGTGGTTGTCGCCAAGACCCGCCGCGACTCAGGGTCTGGGCCGCCGATATACCAACCTATCAGCATCGCGAGCAGCAACAACAGCACCATCGCTGCAATGGCTCCGCCACCACGGATTGCATTGAAGGCTTCTCGGCGTAGCATGCGCGTCTCCCACATAAGAAACAAAAAGGCGGCTGTGGCAATTAGGCCCAATGGCAATACCAGCATGGCAGCAACTTTCGGCGCGAGCCGCGCTACCCACACACCAGCGCCGAGTGGCACTGCGATGTACAGAACGATGTCAGTCAACAGGAGAAGGAGTGGTCGCTCGCTGCGTTGTGCAATCTCCGGCATAATTTGGACGACGAGCGGAGTCATGGCAAGACTCACCGCGGATAGCACGAATGTCACGGCAGCTGTGAAGGCCAGCCGCGTTTTTGCTTGCCGTGTGAACTGTAAGGCGATCGGTGTTCCAGGAATGGCGGCTAACAGCAAGATGCCAATCCTTGCCTCTGGGTTGAGCGGGAAGACGTGAACCAGGAGGAAACCCAGTGCGGGTATTAAGATGCAGTTTGCTAGCAGCATTCGCGCAAACAACCCGCGCCGGAGCCAGACGTTGAGCAACTCTCCGCCGCTGACGCGCAACCCGATGGAGAACATCACGACCGCAACGAAGTAGTCGAGCAATGACAATGGGCGAATCAGCATGCTTATCTCAACTGCGCTCGTAGCGGATCAGCATAGGGGCGTGTGACTCCCCACCACCCACGCCTCAGCCACGTTCGCCTGCCTGAGCCTCGGCCTTGATCTCTCCCTTTCTTATGCCCTTGACAAGTAGGCTGTGGTCGCGTTCCGTCTCGTCTCCGTATCGCTCGGCCCACTCTGCCAGGGCCTCATCCAGCACCGTTGACTTGCCGCAGTAACCAGCGATTCGGGCGGGGTCCCCCGTTCGGGAATGAGCTCGCGCCAGTATTGTGCCGCAGCACCACGCGTAGAAATCAAATGATGCACCAGTCAGCAATTCCACCGGGATCGATGCTTTCAAGTCTTTCATTTGGCGCACATAGTAGTTCCGTCCATCAATCGAGGTGTAGCCCAGCATGGGGTCAGAAGATGCTTGCAGCGCTCTTTGCCCCGCGACTACCCGCTTTCCGGCGTGCTGAAACTCTCTTGGTAGCGGAGGCAGGTATTGGGCGTGGGCAGCTACTCCCGCTTCCTTCACCTGGAGGAACAATGGGTCGTCATCTCCATTACCCAATAGCAACACCAGATAAGCCTTGGTGCCAACCGATCCGACTCCAACAACTCTGTGTGCCGCAGCAACCACGTTGTAACGCGACAGCATAAAACGCCGCTCTGGCGATAGGGATCCCGCATAACGTTTCAGCGCATCGATGATCTTTGCTTTGGACTCGTGCGCTGGTGTCAGTACAGGAGGATCTTCCTTAAACTTCCATCTGCCTCGAGCCGTACGCTCGGCAACTTTAGGCAGCAAGGCGCGATTGTCGGTATGCATCGCTTTCTCCACAGTCTCGGCGAACACTGACTTGATCTTCGGAGTCATCTTCGTCAACGGATTCGTCTGCCCGGGATAATAATGCAGGTACCAGACATCCAGCACACCCATGCTCTGCAAACGGTCGATATTGGATCGATAGCCTTCGACACAACGCTTGACTGCGGCATCACGCTCGCGACGATGCAAGCCGTTGGCGCGTCCCGCCACATTTACACTGGCCACGAGGCGTTTTAGGTCCCATTCCCACGGACCGATGATGGCCTCATCAAAATCGTTAAGATCAAAAACAACGTCACGCAGAGGAGTGCCGTACATGCCGAAGTTATTCAGATGAGCGTCACCGTCGATGATCACGGGAACGCCGCTGATCGGTGTCGTAGAAAGATCCGCCGCCATGACGCATGCTGAACCACGAAGGAAAGCAAATGGCGAGGCTGCCATGCGTCCCATACGTAATGGAACGAGGTGCTCCTGTCGGCCCTTGTTACTCTTGGCCAGCAACTTCAGGGGATTCGGCCTGTTGCTCTCTGGCTTCCAGTCGGCGTGCGATTCCCGTGGCACGGTGCGCCGTAGCCCCTTCCCCTCGGCACGGCGCTCTTTCCAGGGTTTGAGTTCTCGGTCCAAGTCGAATTCTGGTAGCGGTTGGATTCTTGCTATCGCCATCCGTACCCCCTGTGAGCTATCGGCCTGCTAAAACTCTTAGCGCCAGTCCCTGCAATAGGTAGTATCCTTCACCTTGACGGTCCACTCGGACGCATCTTATATCACACGCGCACGAAATAGTGAGGATATAGATGACGGTCAAAGCCGCATCAGACTCGCGCTCTAGGTTACTGCAGGGTGTACTGCCCATTAACCCTTCGCAGGTGCCGCACGAGATCATCGCCGGACTCACTTTGGCCGCGCTGGCGATCCCAGAGGTGATGGGTTACACGAAGATCTCCGGGACGCCCGTAATTACCGGGCTGTACACGATTCTTATTCCGACGGCCCTGTTTGCCATCTTTGGTTCCTCGCGACATCTGGTTGTCGGTGCCGATTCAGCAACGGCAGCCATTCTCGCCGCCGGATTGGTCGGACTGGCTGCCACCGGTTCGGCCCAGTATGTCGCACTGGCCTCGCTGCTCGCTATCATGGCCGCGGGTTTCGTCTTGCTGGCGCGAGTTCTCAGGCTAGGTTTCATGGCCGACTTCCTGTCACGCTCTGTGCTCGTCGGTTTCCTGACCGGCGTCGGTATCCAAGTGGCCCTGGGCGAGATCGCCGGAATGCTGGGTCTGCCGGGCGGTGGTCACGGTACCCTGGGAAAGCTCTGGAACGACTTTCGCCAGATCAGCCAGACTAATGCTTATGCGGCAATCATTGCGCTCTGTGTGCTCGCGGTTACCGTCGGAGCAAAGATGGTGTCAAAGAAAATACCCGGGTCGTTGATCGCCGTCATTGGCGCTATCACCCTTAGCCGAGCACTCGATTTAGGGAAGTACGTTCACGTACTCGGTACGGTACCGAGCGGTCTGCCGCACATAGCGTTGCCGCACGTCGCTTGGAGCTGGGATCTAATGGCGAAACTTGCTCCAACCGCATTCTCCATGTTCGTCGTGATATTGGCGCAGAGCGCTGCGACCTCGCGCGCGTATGCCGCGCGCTACAACGAAAGATTCAGTGAGAACACCGACCTGGTAGGGCTTGGGCTAGCCAACATCGGCGCTGGACTGTCGGGCACATTCGTGGTCAACGGGAGTCCCACCAAAACCCAGATGGTCGACAGTGCAGGCGGACGCACCCAGCTTTCGCTTCTCGTCACGGCGGCCATAGTGTTGATGGTGGTCTTGTTTCTCACCGCTCCATTGGCCTACATGCCGGAGGCAGTTTTGTCAGCCATCGTGTTCTCGATTGGAATCGACCTGATTGACCTCGAAGGAATGCATAAGATCTGGATCGAACGGAGGTCGGAGTTCTGGGTGGCCCTGATTACGACAGCGACGGTCGTGTTGGTTGGCGTGGAGCAGGGGATCTTGCTCGCAATTGTCTTGTCACTGATTGATCACACGCGAAGGGGCTACGCGCCAAAAAACGTTGTGCTCGTGCCAGGAGAAACGGGTGGGTGGCGTCCACACCCCTGGGGCTCAAAGGCGCAGGCTGCTCCTGGCTTGATTATCTACCACTTTACGCACGGCATGTACTACGCGAACGCCCAACGGCTAACAGAGGAGATCATGCACCTGGCTAACACCACTAACCCACCGTTGCGTTGGTTGTGCATCGACGCATCAGCAGTGGACGACGTGGACTACTCCGCGGCTGAGACAATACGTTCGCTTCATACAGTATTGAAGGACAAAGGAATACGATTGGTCATCGCACATGTTTTGCGAGATGTTGAGGCCGAGAGCCGTTACCACATGCTCGAGCTGTTTGGAGAGGAAGCGTTCTATGACACGGTGGGGGAAGTGGTGAAGGATTATCAGAGTCAAGAGCGACAGTAACAACACGTAGCTCAAGGTCGCTGTCTAAATGAGGACCGACATGAAGTCGCAAATCATTGCAGTTTGCTTGGTGGTTTTTGGAACGTTGCCAGGTCGAGTGGCTGCGCAGGACTGGTCATCCTGGATCACGTCTAATAATCACGACCTGCAATGTCGGTGGTTGGGCAGTTCTCCGGGCGGAAGCCCAACGTGTCAGTTACAAGTGCCTGACCTCAAACTGAACGTAGAAAGCGTTGTGAGCATGCGCGTCGACTACAAATTTGATGATGCGGCTCAATCAACAAGGGAGGTGGTCACCATCACAGAGTTTAAGGGCGAGAGCCTGGGAGAAAGCACCGTGGACCATTGCGTGTCGGTTGATGACCTTCATGTGAATGAGTTTGTTCGGCGGTAGGAGTCTGTTGTCTGCCTGAAGACTAATCGACAACTATCGAGTCCGGGTCAGATGATCGGCTGTGGGCGGCATTTCTTCCAGCGCAGATGCAAGTTCGCCCGGGCAAGAGTGTGATTGCCAGGCGACCGGCTATAATCGGCCCGCCACTCGGGTGCCCACGGTTAAAAGTGTTTCGTCAAATGCTCCTGTTCTAAAGTGACTCCCCTACCTCGCGATTGCTGGCGACCTGGTAACGGTTTTGGTCTGGCCTCAGCCTCAGCCTTTCGCCCGTCCGCCTATGGCACTTCCACGGCCCACGCCACAACCTTCCACTGGTCTTTTTCTCGTGTCCAAAGCAACAGCCGCGCCGGCGACTCCTCCTCGCCATAATTAAGCCGGCTGGCGGATAGGTAATAGGTCCCGTATTTCGCATCGCTCGGTTTTAGTGTTGGCGTCTTTTCCGGAAGATGGCGGCTCTGGCAAAGGAAACTATCAGCCATCTGGTCTGGCACCGCCATGATGGCAAACGCGTTCGAGTTTACCTGCTCCACTGGGCGCACGAGCTCATTGACTGGCTGAACACTCGACATCATGTCGGAGAGATTTGTCTCTTTCGGAACCCTCTCGAGCGGATTCGTCAGTGCCTTCTGTATCCGATCTGCGGGCTTCCGCTTACGGCAAACGATATAGCAAGATCATTCCCGACCAAGTTGACGAAGTGATCGCTGTACCTCCTCCCACGCAGTGTGACTGTGGGGGCTCTCTAGAACTGGAGCGAATCGAGTCCCAGTACCGGCAGGAAATCGTACGCAAGACCATCTGGCGGCGTTTCGACATTGCGATTTGCCGGTGCAAGCAGTGCAAGAAGCGCGTGCAAGGGCGCGATCGGCGGCAAACCTCGGATGCCTTGGGAGCGGCGGCGGTGCAATTAGGGCCGGAGGCTTTGGGCTTGGCGGTGAAGATGAATAAAGGGTTGGGCATGCCCCATGCGGATGTGGCTGCTGTGTTGCGGGATGCTTTTCACCTCGAGGCCAACCGTAGCACTATTTGCCGGGCAGTAGATCGGGTGGCACGACGCGGGGAAGCTACCTGGCATGTTCTGCGCGATGCCGCCCGGTGCAGCATGGTTAACGGCATTGATGAAACCGGCTGGAAGGTGGCGGCGCAATTGCGCTGGTTATGGGTGGTAGTCAGTGAGCAGGTGACCGTCTGCGACATTTTACCGGGACGAGGCTTCAAATAAGCCGGCTCGCTGTTGGGCAGGGACTACGATGGTTGGCTCAAGCACGACGGCTGGGCTGTTTATTACAAGTTTCTGCGGGCGGAACATCAGAGCTGCATCGCGCATCTGATTCGCCGCTGCGGCGACATGCTCGAGGTGTGCTCGTTGCTCCCCATTCCAGCCGATCCACTCATCGCGAGCCGCCATCTTCCAGTCGGGTGAAGACCATAATAAACAGGCCAGTACAAATCGCCTTTAACAGGCTTCCTTTAACGAAGCCAACTTGTAAATACAGGGGTTCAAACCGTTGCGTGTTGTCATTTCTATTCTGCTCGACCGATTCGCTCGATCACGGCGAATAGAAAGGCTGTGACAAGTTCCGCAAAGAAGAAGGCCCGCAAGAGCCGGGGCCGCCAGCCATGAGCTAACTCGACCCCAACTTGCGGGATAAAGCCCGCCAACCGTTCGATACGCCATGAGCGCAAGCGAGAGGCGGGAGACGAAGATAAACCATTATGCCTATTACAATAAGTGTCAGTGATTACCAGTCACATGACAAGCGCCAAGTGGCGTCACTATGTGCCACTTTTATGGTAGGTCTGCGAAGGATAATTCCGCTCTACTCGCGGAGCACTGTCGATACAGCCCTACTGATTTATCACAAGTAATGGCTTAACTTCGGCTTCATTCAACTTGTAGAAATATAAGCAGCCCGGGTTACCCCAGGCTGCGAGTCTGCCAGATTATTTAACTGGTTATTACAGGCCTGCCCCTATGCTTTGGCCCTTCTGCAAGACCAGAGTTGTGCCGTGAACCTGAATTTCATCCAAAATCCGGTCTCCATTCTGGCTCGTCACGGTAACCGAATCGTTGTTTTGATGTGCCGCTTCGACTCGAGCGGTCGCGGTTGCAACATTCTTACCCTGCGTCAGTGTGACCTGGGCTTTGTCGCCTGAACCGCTCCACGTAACTTTGTAATCGCCGGCAGGAAGTTCTATCGAACCGACCATTACAGAATTGGTCAGGTGGATTTTCCCGCTCCCGCTCTCCGCGGCAAATGCGGCAACCGAAACCAATATAGCCAGTATCAACAATGTCGAAAAACGCTTCATTTAGTAACTCCTGATTAATTGAATTGGGCCGAAGCTTCGGCCATGCTGAAACTCAGCACGGTTCCGCTCTCGGCGTTGTTCTCTTGATGCAAACTGCGAGGAACTCGAATGGCCTGTTTATTAGACGCTCGAAAACTCGGGAGAGAAGCACCCAAGGGTGTGCATGCGACCAAGAGTGAGTAGGCTCCATCTCGTTTTCTCGCAAGTACTTCTGCAATCAGTTACCGAAATCAAAGTGCGCTTTACAAATCGCAACGAAAATTTCTTGGGCAAGACGATCTGCAAGTCCACGAGGACCTGCTGGCGATAACGCGTTATAAAAGGGCGCCCCCTTTGGAGTAGGTTATGAGCGCTAGCATCATCGACCTACAAAAAGGAGCACCCTCGTGAACAGTGAAAAGTATATTGGCCTCGGTGTCCATCAAGCAACCATCTCAGTGGCAGTGTTAGATGAGACGGGCAAGTTGACCATGGAATGCATTCTGGAAACGAAAGCCGCCACCATCCTGGAGTTTTTCGCCGGATTGCGCGGAACGCTGGCGGTTACCTTCGAGGAAGGAACCTCGGCCGGCTGGCTCTACGATCTGCTGAGACCGCATGGGGCCCGCCTGGTGGTATGCAATCCACGGAAGAATGCCCTGCTGAAGGCAGGGAGCAAGAGTGACCGCATCGATGCGCGCAAGCTGGCCGAGTTGCTCCGCGGCAACTATCTCGAGTCCGTCTACCATGGAGAGACCGGCGTGCGTACGCTGCGCGAACTGGCGCGCAGTTATCTGACGACCAGCAAAGATCTGACGCGGGTGATGACGTGCGTTACACAAATCGAAATTGGTTGACACTTTTTCTTCCCTCGATGCGGCAGGTCGGGAAAGCGGGATGTTGTAGTGCACATCAACTCGCCAGTCCTTGACCACGACCTTGTCCAGCACGATGCGCATGAGCTTCTGTTTGTCCTCGAAGGAAGAGTGTTGAGCACGATCCGACACCAAAGCTCGAAACTCCTCGAGATCACGCCGGACATCGCCTTCCTGCTTTTGCTCGCGAGCCATCTTTTCCAGAAGCTCCTTTTCTCGATTGAGCGTATCGAGCTTTGCGTCCACCAGCCGTCGGCGCTTCTGCAACTCCGGGAGTTCAATGGCACCAGCCTGGTAGGCATCCAGAAGCCGCGTCATCTCTGTGTTTGCCAACTTGATCTGCATCGCCAGCTTTTGCCCTTGTTCGCTCAGGTCAGCCTCTTCTCCATCCTTCCGGTGAATCCTGCACTCCCGATACGCTTCTAACACCAAGTCTGGATCTTGCAGCCTGGTGCTCACTTCTTTCCAAACCAGTTCGTCCAAAATATCGGCACCGATACATCTCTGTGAGCATCGCTTCTCAATCAGGAAGGGGTTCTTCGTTCCCGGACAAACATAATAATGACTGCAATTGGGATTTGCCGTATTACTGCTGACACGGCAACTTAACCCGCAGTGCCCACAGCGGACGAGCCGTCGTAAAAGATAAGCATCCTCCTGCAGATTCCGCGGAGAGAATCTCTGATTATCTTTGACCCGGATCCCGGCTTGATGAAAGGTCTCCAAGTCGATGATGGGAGGAATCGAAATCGGGATCCACTCCTCTCTG
>Ga0306926_10003250_pt1 | contig 16777 bp, 16 predicted proteins | sample flu12Cox44000178_FD_203759 | JGI IMG/M metagenome (GOLD analysis project Ga0306926, IMG submission 203759) | Lab enrichment of tropical soil microbial communities from Luquillo Experimental Forest, Puerto Rico - flux8day.12C.oxic.44.000.178 (v2)... | ecosystem: Environmental > Terrestrial >... | reverse complement strand
CGGTCATCGCGGAACCTGGCGAGCAGGCGGGGCGGATCATCGGCAGAATCAGCGCCGACGACCTGATAGTCCGACCCGTACCGCTTGCGAAGCTCTCCCTCGACCACGCCTCGCGTCCGCGGATCGTCATCGACGACCAGCAGGAGCGGAGCATCTCGCACAGGCGGCACCATTACCAGGGCGTGGAACTGGTACTCCCACGTCTGACTGTGTAGCAGCCAGGTATGCGTGAGAACGACCGGCTCGCCACGACTCCAGTCCTGGTAGCGCAACCGCGTGCGTCAGTTGCTGCGAAGAATCCCATCCTCGACTCCCTGGTTGAGCCGGGGCGCGTTCCGTACCCGCTAGGGTGGGTGAGGAGCTGACCGCGCACCGCCTGGTTCATACAGAAGTTTGAGAGGCATACGGTTGGCGCACCAGGCAGTTTCCCGGCAGCTCCCCGGCAATCCAGTGGCGGTTATCCGGGCGGTGCGATGCTCAGCGTTCGGGTATGACGGATGACAGCGACCCCGACGCCGACTGGTCCGAGGCCGCCAAACCGGACCACTGATTCGCGCGCGAATTGGAGCTTATGACTGATCCGGCTCGCCCCTAGAGTCCGAATCATGAGTAGTCACCGAGGGATGTCATGAGCCGCCGCGGCTGGGCTCTGTTCGCCGTCATGGGCGTGATCTGGGGTCTGCCCTACCTGCTGATCAAGATCGCGGACGGCGGGGTCAGCGTGCCCGTGCTGGTGTTCGCGCGGGTGGCCACCGGGACGCTGCTGCTGCTCCCGGTCGCGCTGCGCGGCGGCCGGCTGCGCGCGCTGCGGCCCTACCTGAAGTGGCTGGTCGCCTTCGCGGCCGTCGAGGTCATCCTGCCCTGGCTGCTGCTGTCCACCGCCGAACAGCACCTGTCCAGCTCGCTGAGCGGGCTGCTGATCGCGGCCGTGCCGGTCATCGGGGTCGGCGTGGCCCGGATTGCCGGGGACCGCGAGCGGCTGTCCGCCACCCGCTGGGCCGGCCTGGCCCTGGGCCTGGCCGGGGTGGCGCTGCTCGGCGGCGGGGTCTCCGGCCGCGGCGCCGTCGTACCGGTGCTCGAGGTGCTCGGCACCGCGCTGTGCTACGCGATCGGCCCGGTCATCGCCGACCGCAAGCTGGCCGGCGCCGACGACCTGGCGGTGACCGCGGTGAGCCTGACCCTGGCCACCCTCGTCTACGCCCCGGCCGCTGCGCTGACCTGGCCGCACGTCATGCCGTCGGCCCGGGTGCTCGGAGCCGTGGCCGTGCTCGCGGTGGTGTGCACCGCGCTGGCGTTCGTGCTCTACTTCAGGCTGATCGCCGAGGCCGGCGCGGTGCGGGCCACCGTGATTACCTACATCAACCCGGCGGTGGCGGTCGTCCTGGGTGCGGCCGTGCTCGGCGAGCGCGTCACCCCCGCCGTGATGATCTCGTTCGCGCTGATCCTGGCGGGCTCGGTGCTGGCCACCCGCGCACCGCGGCCCCGCCGGCCGGTACGGTCAGGGCAGCCGCGGGGCGGGCGGGGACACGTTCGCGATGCCCAGGGTGGACTGGCCGGGGAGCAGGCCGGATTCGAACGCGGCGACCAGGAGGGGCCCGGTCAGTTCGGTGAGACGCTGGGCGCGGGCGGGGCCCAGCGCCTGCCATGGGGCGTCGGCCAGCCGGTCGGTGCGCCATTCGATCTCATCGCGGCCGTCCCGGCCGCGCTCGGTAGCGTTGCCGTCGGCATCTACCCACCCGCGGGCCGCGAGCCGGTCCCGTGCCGCGGACCATTCGGCTGCGGTCCAGCCCCGGCTGGCGAACACCTCGTGCGGTGCGGCGCCGATGGCGGCGAAGGACACCAGCGCCTCGCACGGGTCCAGGTCGGCCGCCAGCAGCGCCGTGATGTGCCCGTCCCCGCGATGCTCGCGCAGCAGGCTGATGGCGTGCCACAGCACCAAATGCGGCTCGCCAGGCCAGGGCAGGTCCGCGTTGGCGGCCGCCAGCGTGCGCCCGGCAGTCCCGGCCGCCAGCGCCGCCTCGCGGGCCAGTTCCGCCGCCTCCGCCAGCCCGGGTGAGCCGATCTGCTCCCCGAGCAGCGCCTTGTACATCCGGTCGACCGCCCGCTCCCGGGTGGCGAGAACCTGCTGCGGTGTGGCCACCGCCCAGGCGGCGGGCACATGCTCGGCCACCATGTCCGGACTGAAGCTGTAGCAGGCCGACGCCGCGAGCCCCGGGCCGGCCGCGCCAAGCGGCGCGAGCCGCCACGCGAAGTAGCTCGGCCAGCGCGTCGCCACGTCGTATCCCAGTCCCGCCGCCTCCTTGAACACCTCCGGCGCGTACCAGAACACCGCGTGCACGGGCTCCAGCTGATGCCACATCCGCCGCGCTAGCCCGTAATCCGCTGTCGTCGTCATGGGTTGCTCGTGCATGGTTCTCCATTCGGTCCGTGGCCCTGGTCCGGCTCGTCGGCCGGGGTTCAGGGCGTGGATTCGTTGCCGGGCCTGCGGCGTGTCTGCCCGGGCCGGTCTGGCTGAAGCTGCGTCCTGCCGCGTGAGGGAGCCAGATCAGCAGGTGCGGTCTCACCTTCACGGGGCAGGCGGTCGAGGAAGCGGATGATTTCGGTGTTGAAGGCGTCCGGCCGCTCGAGCATGACCATGTGCCCGGTCCCTTCCAGCACAACGGTCTGCGCGGCCGGAACGGCCTGGGCAAACGCCGCAAGGTCGGGCAGCGGAGAGATCGCGTCGTGGTCGGCGCCGATGGCCATGACCGGGCACCGGAGCTGTCTGAGGCCTTCGCCGGGGCGCAGTCGGCCGACGGCCCGGGCGGTGGGAAGCACGCCCCGGGCACCCGCGCCGTTCAGGAGCACGGCGATGCTGTCGGCGGGCAGCGCGGCCGGCCGGTACAAGTAGGGCCACAACAGCAGCCGCCGCAGCGTCGGCCGCCGGCTGACTTGCCTCCGCAAGACAGTCGGGGCGGGCAGCGCGGCAGTGAGCACCTCGAAATAGGTTGAAGCTACCGTCCTGGGGTGATGTCGCAGGTTGCGGCCGAGGTAGCGTCCGCCAAGCGCCTCGGCGAAGACGTCCACGGTGCCGGCCACCAGCACGATCGCTTTGGTCAGGGTGGGGTGCCGGGTGGCGAACCGCACCGCCAGTGGCCCGCCGAGTGAGTGGCCGAGGAACACCGCCGGGGGCAGGCGGAGCTTCCGGCACAGCTCGGCGATCGCGTCCGCGAACGCCTCGATCGAGTACCGGCCGGGCAGCGGCCGGGACCGGCCAAAGCCGGGCAGGTCTACCGCGATCACCCGGCCTCGTTCGCCGAGCGCGGGGATGCTCTGCGACCAGTGCTGCCACCGGCCGCCGAGCCCGTGCGCCAGGACGAACACGTCCTCGCCGTGGTGAGGCCCGGCGGTGTAGTCCAGATAGTGCAGCCGGGAACCGGCCACCGCCAGGTCGTGCTCGTGCCCGGCCCAGCCGGCCTCCCGCCAGGTCGCCCGCGCCGGCCGGCCGTAGTCACCAGCCAGCGGCACGATCTGCCAGGGCGTGCGATCTCCGCGCATCGGCTTCCATCTCCCTCGTGCTGGACGGCCAGTCTGCGGTACATGTCGAGGCAAGGCGTAGAGCCTGCCGGGCTGTCGTCGGTGAACCGGTCGATCCAGCCGACGTTTGCCTCTGGTCATCCGGAACAGCCGCCGTGTCGGATGTGGACGTTTGCGGCGGGCAACCCGCTGCCCGGTTCATTGGGGCACGGTGCGGGCGAACCTGCGCAGATCGTGCACGAACATATCAGCAGCCACCCAATCGAACAGCCAGGCAGAACATCGGCAGTTTCCAGGCAACTTCCATCCCGCGAGACGCAACGCGCTGTCTGAGCTAGGAGTGCATCTTCTTCCTCAGCCACAGCCATCGTGCGCGCCGTACCGCGTGACCACGGCCCACGCCCGGCCTGGACCCTGAACGCCGCCGCAGCCGCGGCGTGCCGGTAAAACTGCCGGTATTCTGCCTGGCGGCCTGCGTGCGGATGCGCTACTTTACTTGCGCGCATCAACCAACGCTGACCGGGGCGGTGATGTGGTGGAGCCCTTTGTCACCGAATTACTGGCACCTGCGAATTCGAGAGGAGTGGGGCCGGAATCACCGGGAGCGACTGAGCCGGTGTCACGGAAGACATCAGTCTGGATGGCACAGGTCGTTTGACCCCGTTAGGTGAGGTCACCAGGGATCATCCTGGTGTTATTAGTAAGGACGCAGCGATGTTCGGCCAAATTGTCCAACGCATGACCGCTCCGTTCCGCCGGAAGCGTTGCCCGGAATGCGGGCACAAGCTGCGAGAGAGTTACTGCGATGTTTGCGGATACGACCTCATCGAACAGACCCGTGACAAGCTGCTTCACCGACGGGGACCGGCCTAGTCGTCGCGACGGCTTAAGCCTCGAGCATGCAAACGTTGGCTGATGCGGCACACCAAAAGGCGCCGATCCATAAGTTCTGCGTAAGCCGCTTCCCGTGGCACATTCCCCGTCTGACCAGCGCCTGTAGCCGCGACTCGGGCCTGATGAGCTATACGGCGAGGTGGCCGGCCTGGCGTGGGGTGAGCTGCCCGGCTTCGGCCAGCCAGTGGACGGTGTCGGCGAACGTCTCCCGCAGCGGGCGGGGTTCGACCTGCAGCTCGTCGCGGGTCTTGGAGTCGTCGCACCGGGCATCGCAGTTGACGATCCAGATGCTCTCGCCACTCCAGGGTAGCCGTGTCCGCAGCCGGCGCTGCGCGAGGTCTGCCGTCCGGCCGAACGCGGCCAGGAACCCCGCCGGGAGGGTCACGAACCGGATGCGGCGGCCGGTGAGGTCGCCGAGCGTGCCGATGATGCCGGGCATCGTCACGTAGTGCCCGGTGACCAGGTAGCGGCGCGGTCCGCGGCCCGGCTGCATCACCGCGGCCAGCACCGCCGCGACGTCGCGGACGTCGGCGATGTGCATCCCGCCCGCCATGACGATGGGATACCGGTGGCGCAGTACGTTGGCGGCCAGGGTCACTCCCTCGCCCAGGTGCGGGTCGTGGGGGCCCCACAGCCCGGCCGGCAGGACGCTCACCACCGGCGCGCCCTGCGCCTGGAACCTCCGGGCCACCAGCTCGGAATCGGCCTTGGACCGGCAATAGGGCCAGGGGGGCCGCTTCACCGGCGAGTCCGGGGTGAGAACCTCCCTAGTGGCCGGCGGGAGCAGCGCGAGCTCGCTCGATACGTGCACGATCGGGTCAAGCCCCAGCCGCTCCGCGGTGCCGAGCACGACCTCGGTGCCGCGAACGTTCACCGCGCTCATTTCGCCGGCTTGCCGGGCGTCCAGGGAGAACACCGAGGCGGCGTGCACCACCGCGTCGCACCCGGCGAGCGCGCGTTCGACCGCGGCGGGCTCGGTCACGTCGCCGATGGCGGTCTCGACCCCGTCGACGCCGAGCGGACCGAGCGCGGCGGGGACCTTCTCCGCCGATCTGGCCAGGACCCGGATCCGGTGCCCGGCTCCCGCCAGCGCCGCGACCGCGTGTGAGCCGAGATATCCCGTCCCGCCGGTAACCAGCACGAGCAACGCTCTTCACCCCCCAGACGTTCTGCCAGTGGGTCGCGTCAGATTCATCCGCACCAGCACCAGCCTGCCCCGGTCGACCGCGGCCGGCCAGGCAGATAACCGGCAGGATCGCGGCAGTTCCCGGCGTCGGTCAGCCATACCGGCACCGGCCAGCGGCTACCGTTACCGCCGCTGGCACGACCACGCCGCACGGCGAACAAGAACAAGAAGGAGGCAACGAAATGGGCGCGGAACACGACTGGACCTGGCCGCCGTCGATGGACGCGGTGGTGGCGGCGCCCGGGTCACACCGGGTGCTGTTCGATAATGACGACGTGCGCGTCCTTGAGGTGACCATAGCCGCGGGGCATCGCGAACCCGAGCACACCCACCGGGACCCCAGCGTCATGATCGTCGACGTCCCGGCGCGAATCCGCTATTACCAGGGCGACACGCTCACATTCTCCTCGCCCGCGGACCCCGTGCCGGCCGGGACGCGGGCGAGCTGGATGGCCCCCGAGGGTCCGCATTCGGTCGAGAATGTCGATGATCATCCGTACCACGCGATACGCGTCGAGCTGAAAACGCATGGCCGCGCACGACCGTCGCAGTAATGCGGCTGCCACCGGTAAGAAGTTCAGAGGACGCGCTCTCACGCAGGAAAAGCACCTCCGCTTTTCCTGCGCGAGCGACGCGGGCGGAGCGAACGTGGGGACAGACCCGGAAAGAGTGCTCCCTCAGCAGCCAATCGGAGCGGACACGCGGCCGGATTGGTCGCGCGTCACCAGGGTTCAGCGCCACGGGCCGAGGGCCGCCGATACGGCCCGGGGACGCGCGCGTCTCAGGTACGTTCCGACCGCGACCGCGGCCCCGGCCGCCGCCAGCAGGGTGAGGGTGTAGCCCGCGAAGCTGCCCCTGTCCCCCTGGAGATAGGCCCCTGCCGTGATCGCCGCCGCGGTCGCGGCCACCGTGCGGGGACCGCGGACCGCCGCCACCGTCAGCAGCGCGAACAGCATCGGCGGCAGGGTCAGCCAGGGCAGGTCGAAGATCAGGTACGCGGCCAGGATGCCCGCGAGCGCACCGGCCGGCTTGCGCCCCCGCAGCAGCAAGGCGACGGTGATCTCGGCGAGGGTCAGGCTCTGCCACAGCGGGTGTGTGGCCGCGCGTCCGCCTCCGGCATGAGCCGCGATCCACCACGCGCCGTAGGCCGCAAAGGCCATGACCGGGGCCAGGTACAGCACCCGGGAAACGGTGATTTTCATGGTGCTCCCTTGCGAGTGAATCAGGCGTCCCGGCGGGTGATCATGAACGCCGCCGCCGCGATCGCGGCCGCCGCGTACCCGGCCACGATGAGGAACGACGGCCCGGCGGAGAAGTAGCCGGGGTGCGGGTGCTGGTAGATCGTCTGCTGCGCCGCGAGGTTCACGGTGAACCGGCCGATATCCGTGTTCCATGGCGCGGGCAGCGCCCCGATGATCGTGGGCAGCAGGAAGACCACCCCGGTCATGGCGGTGATCGCGCCGGCCGTGTGCCGGATGACCGCGCCGAGCCCGAGCCCGAGCCAGGCCATCACGGCCAGGTAGAACCCGGCGGCCAGTACGCCGCGCAGCGCCCCCGGGTGGGCGAGGGTCACGTTCAGGTGCTGGGCGGACAGCGCCTGCTGGCCGGTGAAGAAGGTGGCGAAGGCGATCAGCTCCCCGGCCAGCAGGCTGACCACGCCGACCACCGCGGCCTTGGCCGCGATGACCGCGCGCCGCCGCGGAACCGAGGCGATAGTGGTGCGGATAAGGCCCGTGGTGTACTCGGAGCTGATCGCGAGCACGCCCAGCGCGCCGAACGCCAGCTGCGCGATCCCCAGCCCGGTGAAGCTGTCGCCCACCGCATCGAAGCCCGCCCGGGCCTGCGCGGTCATGGTGGGCCAGTGGGTGGCGTCGGAGTGGGTCACCAGGTACCCGATGCTCACGGCCGCCAGGGCCGCCAGCAGCAGGGTCAGGTAAGTGGAGCGGACGGAGCGGAATTTGATCCATTCGGAGGCGAGCACGTCGCGGGCCCGCGCCGGGATCGGAACGATGGCGGTGGTGGTCATGGTCAGGCAGCCTTCCGTGTATCTGCGGGCCCGGCGGCGCGGTAGTCCACGCTGTCCTGGGTGAGTTCCATGAACGCCTCCTCCAGGGAGGCGTGCCGGGGGGTGAGCTCGTGCAGGGTGATGCCGTGCGCGCGGGCCAGGTCGCCGATTGCGGCGGCGTCCAGGCCGGTCACGGCGAGTCCGCCGTCGGTTTCCGCGGTGACCGCCCCGCCTTGCCGGCTCAGCAGGCCGGCCAGGGCACCGCCCGCCGGCGAGCGCACCAGGACGTCGCGCCGGGAGCTTTGCCGGACGAACTCCTCGATGGCGGCGTCGGCGACGAGCCGGCCGCGCCCGATCACGATCAGGTGCTCGGCGGTCAGCGCCATCTCGCTCATCAGGTGGCTGGAGACGAAGATGGTCCGGCCCTCGGCGGCCAGCGACTTGAACAGGCCGCGGATCCAGTGGATGCCCTCCGGGTCCAGGCCGTTGACCGGCTCGTCGAACATCAGCACCGGCGGGTCGCCGAGCAGCGCCGCCGCGATGCCGAGCCGTTGCTTCATCCCCAGGGAGAAACCGCGGACTCGCCGTCCGGCCACGCCATCCAGGCCCACCAGGCCGAGCACCTCCCCGACGCGGCGGGCGCCGATCCCGTTGCTGGCCGCGATGGCCAGCAGGTGATCACGGGCGGTGCGGCCGCCGTGCACGGCGCCGGCGTCCAGCAGCGCCCCGGCCTGGCGCAGCGGGCGGGGCAGCCGCTGGTAGGGCCGCCCGCTGACGGTCGCCCACCCGGAGGTGGGGGCGTCCAGGCCGAGGATGACCCGCATGGTGGTGGACTTGCCGGCGCCGTTGGGGCCCAGGAAGCCGGTGACCCGGCCCGGCCGGACGGCGAAGCTGAGCCCGTCGACCGCCACGGCGCCGCCGTAGCGTTTGGTCAGCTCGTGAACCTCGATCATGTCGAACGCCTTTCGGTGCTGGTAGCAGTGCTATTCAGGCTGCCTGGGCGGGCCGGAATCCGCGTCGGGCCACGGACTGGACTTTCTTGCCGCGCCGCGGCCGCACGGCGCGGCCTTCGGTCAGCCCCGGGGATGACACGGACCGGTCGGCCAGCAGGCTGACGCGCGATCGTGGCCGGCGAGTTACGGTCATGGCGTGACCAACCGCACGCCAGACGCCGCCGGCGTCACCGGTCAGGTGACGCTGCGCCCGCCGCTGACCACGCGGCTGCGGCCCTGGCACTGGGTCGCGATCGACGCCGTGGTCGCCGTGCTGCTCGCCGTCGCGTTCCTGGTGGGCTCCACGCGCCCGGCCTACGGCGTCCCCCTGTGGGTGGCGTACCTGCTGGCGCTGATCAGCACGCTGCCGGTCGCCGTCCGCAGGCTCTGGCCGCTGCCGGTCCTGGGCGTCGTGCTGGCCGGATCGGTCGCCGCGATGGCCATCGGGACCGGGAAGGACCCGTACGTCGCGGTCGCGTACGTGCTCTACCTGGTCGCGTTGCGGTATCCGCGGCGCACCGCGGCGGCCGTCCTGGCGGGCGTGCTGGTGCTGACCGCGGCGGGTACGGCGGCGGGCGGGGCGGCGCTGGGCCACAACGAGGCCAGCACGGTGGCGGCGCGTTTCGTCGGCTCGGCCGTGGTGATCATCGCGGCCTGGATGATCGGGGTCGCGGTGCGCGAGCAGCGCGCCTACACCGCCGGCCTGCGCGAGCAGGCCGAACGGCGCGTCCAGGCCCAGCTGGCCGAGGGCCGCCGCGCGGCCACCGAGGAACGGCTGCGGATCGCCCGCGAGCTCCACGACGTGGTGGCGCACAGCCTGAGCCTGATCGCCGTCCAGGCCGGCGTGGGCAGCTACGTGGCCGGCGCCCGCCCCGAGGAGGCGGCCCGGGCCCTGGCCTCGATCGAGACCACCAGCCGCGAGGCGCTGCGCGAGATGCGCTGGCTCCTCGGCGTCTTGCGCGACGACAGCGCCGGGACGGATCTGGCGCCCGCGCACGGCCTGGCCGACGTGGGCCAGCTCGTCGCCGGCACCGCGGAGGCCGGGGTCCGGGTCCAGCTGGAGATCCGCGGCACCCAGCGTCCCGTCCCCCCCGGCGTCGGCCTGGCCGCCTACCGGATCATCCAGGAGGCGCTGACCAACGTGGTCAAGCACGCCCAGACCACCGCGAGCCGGGTCCTGGTGACCTACACCGACGACGCGCTCTGTCTGGAGATCACCGACGACGGCCGCGGCGCCCGCGCCGACGCCGTGGCCGCCAGCGGGGGACACGGCATCGCCGGGATGCGGGAGCGGGCCAGCCTGTTCGGCGGGGAGCTGCACGCCGGGCCGCTGCCCGGGCGCGGGTTCCGGGTGGGCGTGCGGCTGCCGCTGGACCGCGCGCCAGACCAGCCGCCCGGCCGGGCCGTCGCATGATCCGCGTGCTCGTCGCCGACGACCAGGCCCTGGTCCGGGGCAGCTTCCGGCTGCTGGTCGACACCGCACCGGATCTGGAGGTGGTCGGTGAGGCGGCGACCGGGGCCGAGGCCGTCGAGATCGCCGCCCGGGAGAAGCCCGACGTGCTGCTGATGGACATCCGGATGCCGGAGATGGACGGCATCGAGGCCACCCGGCGGATCACGGCGTCCGGGCCGACCGCCGACGTGCGGGTGCTCATCCTCACCACCTTCGACCTGGACGAATACGTCTACGCCGCGCTGCGGGCCGGGGCCAGCGGGTTCCTGCTGAAGGACACTCCGCCCGCCGATCTGCTCGCCGCGATCCGGGTCATCGCCGCCGGCGACGCGCTGCTCGCCCCGGCCATCACCCGGCGGCTCATCGCCGAATTCGCCCGCCGCCCGGAACCCGGCCGGCCGCCCGCCGCGACCCTGGAGGGCGTCACCGACCGGGAGCGCGAGGTCTTGACCCTGATCGCCCGGGGGCTGTCCAACGCCGAGATCGCGCAGGCCCTGCACGTCACGATGGCCACCGCCAAGACTCACGTCGGGCGGCTGCTGGCCAAGCTCGGCGCCCGCGACCGGGCCCAGCTGGTCATGGTGGCCTACGAAACCGGCCTGGTGCAGCCGGGGTAGGTCTTGACTTCCGAACGGACCGGGTATCCGTCACCGCCACCGGCTCGGGGCCGGCCTGGTATCAGGTATCAGGTCCGGGGGACGAGGGCGAGCTGACGCGACTGGCCCACCAGGCGCCCGGTGCCATCCCAGACTTCGCCGTCCTCTTCGAGGAAACCGGCGGTGACGAATCGGGTCGAAAAGCGGCAGCGGAGCCAGCCGGGCGTCGGCCTGGCCCGGATATGGGCGGTGAGCTCGACCGTCGGCGTCCACGCGACCGGCAGCCGGGCGTTGAAGGCGGTGGGCGGGAAGGCGTCGACCGCGCACAGCAGGGCGAGGCTGTCGACGCGCTCGGCGTCGGGGAGCCGGAACCAGCCCCGCATCAGCGGCCGTCCGGATCGGTTCCCGGAGGCGAAGGCGGCGTCGTCGGGATGCAGCCGCAGATCGACCCGGCCCATGAACGGGGGCGGGAAGGTATCGGTCGGATACAGGCGGACGCACCGCTCGGGCGGGGGTAGCTCGGGGGGCGCGCCCTCGACGAGCTCAGGACCCTGGGCTTGTGACAGGTCACCGAGCGTGCCCAGCACGGCCAGGAGCGGGCGGCTGCCGGAGAACATCGTCGCGGTGCCGGTGGCGAAGCGCTTTCCCTGTTTGAGGATCTGGGTGGTGATGCGGACGCCGCCGGGCTGGCCGGGGGACAGGTAGTGGCCGGTGACCGTCACCGGGTCCGGGCGTCCGATGGCGTCGGCCAGGGCCCGGGTAGCCACGGCGAGCAGATAACCGCCGTTGGCGTTACCCGCGATGTCCCAGCCTGGATGGATGGAGGCCGACCACTGGCCGGCCCCAGCGGGCTGGACAGCTGTCGCGGTGGCGAATGGGCCGGGCAGGGGGCACCTCACTGGCAGGAGTTCCGGGCGGATCATCTGGCGACAGGCCTATCACCGAACCGGGTTGATGTCGACCGGAGACGGGCCTCGGCGGGGGTGATGCCGTAGCGCGCGTGGAAGGCGCGGGTGAAGTGCGCGGCGCTGCGGAAGCCCCAGCGGGCGGCGATTTCGGAGATGGCGTGGTGGGTGAGTTGCCGGTTGGTGAGATCGTCCCGGCAGCGGCGCAGACGTTGCTCGCGCAGCCAGGCGCCGAAGCTGACCCCCTCGCGCGCGAAGAGACGGTGGAGCTGGCGGACTGAGATGTAGCTGGCCCGGGCGGCGGCCGCGGGCGAGAGAGCGGGATCGCCCAGGTGCGCGAGCGCGTACCGCTTCAGTTCCGCGATGAGCGGGCGGCCGCGCGGGTCCGGGTGGCTGCCGGTGCCGGCGGTAGCCCGCAGCGCGCTGACGGCGAGGTCGAGGGCGGCGTCCGTGAACGCCTGCGCGGGCAGGTCACCGGGAGGATCGGCAGGCTCGGCCAGTGTCTGCAGGTACGGGGAGACGAGCCGCCCGGCGCTGCTGGCCGCGGGCACGCCGAACGCGGTCAGGCGGCCGGCCTGCCCGCGGGCGTCGAGGCTGGCCCGGGGCACCTGGTAGATCACGTGCTCGAAGGTGCCCGCGCCCCGGAACGCGATGGAGTAGGGGCGGGTGGGGTCGAACAGCGCGAAGTCTCCTGGATCCAGGCTCACCTGCCGGCCGTCCTGGGCCCCGGCGGCGGTACCACTGATGTGCAGGGCCAGCAGGTAGTCGTCGCGGGCCGCGAGTCGGATGTGCCGCACGGTGCGCTGTGCCGACATCGGGGTTGCCTTCACCCGCCAGACCCGCAGCCCGCCCCGGTCGCTGCCGGTGACCGAGGCGCCGAACTCGGCCGCCTGGCCCGTGGCCCGCAGCGGCGTGATGGCCAGCGGGAGAAAGACCCGGTTGACCAGCTCCCGCCAGGCGGCCAGCCGTTCGGCCGGATCCACCTGCGTAGTCGCGAACGCGATGTCCACCACGATCACCTCGCGTTTGACCCGTAGCGCCACCGAATTGCCCGCCAGCGACCGCCGGCCCGCCAGCGGGATAACCGCCGCGGACGCGGCCGTTGTCCGCTGTGAGCGTCATCTGACGACAACACCAGGAAGGCACGGTCAATGCCGGAACTCCAGGATGCGGGCGAGAACGGTCCGGTCGATGTGCTCGAGGCGCACCGGCGGGCCGGACGGCGGTTCCAGGCCGCGGGGGTGAACAGCTTCGTGCGTGAGCAGGGAAGCGGCCCGGCGGTGCTCTGCCTGCACGGCATGATCGGCTCGTCGTTCTTGTACCGCAAGGTGCTCGCCGAACTGGCCGCGCGCGGGATGCGCGGCGTGGCGTTCGACCTGCCGGGCTTCGGCCTGGCCGACCGCCCAGCCGGCTACGACTACAGCTGGACCGGCCTGGGACGGTTCTGCGTGGCCGCGGTCGACGAGCTCGGCCTGGGCCGCTTCCACCTGGTCGTGCACGACATCGGCGGCCCGGTCGGCTTCGAGCTGGCCACCGCCATGCCCGGCAGGATCGCCTCACTGACGCTCCTCAACACCACCATCGACGTCACGGACTTCAGGTCCCCGTGGACCATGGAGCCGTTCCGCCACCGCGGCATCGGCGAACTGTGGATGAGATCCCTGACCGCGCCGGCGTTCCGGTTCCTGATGCGGCTGCAGGGCATCGGCGACCCGGCCGCGGTCTCCCGCGCTGAACTCGACACCTACCTCGCCCTGATCAAGGGGCCCGATCACGGGCGCGCCTTCCTGCGGATCATGCGCAGTACCGAGCGCACCCCGGCCAAGCAGGCCCGTTACCGCGCTGCCGTGCGCGACGTCCCCTACCCGGTGCAGGCCATCTGGGCCGCCGACGACCCGGCCATGACCCTGGCCGAATACGGGCAGAAAGCGCGGGCCGCCGCCAGGCTGCCGCACCTGTACACCGTGCCAGGTAAGCATTTCCCCCAAGAGGACCAAGCGCCGGCCATCGCCAGCCAGATCGCCGAATTCGTCCGGTCCGGGCAGCTGCACTAGACCGTCGCGGGCTGGCCGCATTCCGGGCATCGGAACGGCCGCCGCCTGGCCATGGCGCGGGCTACGGCGAAGTAGATGAACGGGAACCCCATTTCGGGGACCTCCCTGGTCGCGTCGATGGTTCCGTGCGCCGCGCAGCGTCCGGTCCGCGTCTCAACCTCGTTAGCCATGACCACCTTCCCTTGTCGAGTCTGTTCGCTGCCTGCTCAGCGGCTGAGCGGCACCCAGCCGAACCTCCACAGCGCGATCGCTAGCCCCCCGGCACCCCACAACGCGACCACGAGCAGGTCGGTGCCGGCCAGGCCGGCGCCGGTCGTGTGCGGGTTGTAGGCCGTCAGCAGCGCTGCGGCCAGGTGCCGGACGGGGAAAACGTCGGCGACGTCGACCAGCCAGCGCGGCAGCGTCGAAACCGCGATGAACACGCCGGAAATGAAGTAGAGGGGCAACATCGTCGCCTGGGTGACGGGCTGGGCGGAATCGGAGTTGCGGATCACCGAGGCCAGGGCGAAACCCAGGCAGCAGAACGCGAGCGCCCCGACGATGACGGTAACCGCCAGGGCCGGGGCGGTGCGGCCGGGAACGGCCGCCCGGTAGAACAGCCAGCCGATGGCCAGCAGCAGCGCGGTGATGCCCAGCGCGACGACGACGGAGGTCAGGGCTCGCCCGGCGATGATGGCCGCGGCTGGCACCGGGGTGGCCCTTCTGCGCTTCAGCGCGCCGGTTTCCCGTTGCGCGGTCACCGAGATCACCAGGTTCGCGAACGCGGCGGCGATGATCCCGAGGGTGATGATGCCCGGGACGTAATAGACCGAGGTGTTGATCGTCCCGCCGGCGACCTTGACGGTGCTGCCGTGAAACACGGAAGCGAAGATCACCAGGAACAGCACCGGCAGGACCAGGGTGAAGAACCGGGACTGGCGGTTGCGGAAGAACGCGCGCAGATCGAAGCGGAACTGGTGCAGGGACAGACGGACCAGCAGGCCGGCCCCGGGTCTTCTGGCGGCGCGGAGGGAACCAGCGCGGGCGGTCATCGGCTGCCGTCCGTCGTGGTGCCGGTGAGCGACAGGTAGATGTCTTCGAGGCTGGGCCGGCGCACGTCGAGGTCGGCCAGGTCGCTGCCCCGGGCTTCGGCCCACCGGATCAGCGGCCCCAGCACCGGGACGATGGAGCTGGCGCGTACCAGCATCCGGTCTCCATCGGTACCCGCCAGGGCGCACCGGACCGGTTCAGGCAACTCACCGGCCGTGCTGCCCGGCGGCAGGCTGAACCGAATCCCGGCGGCGGCGTGCTGGCGGCCGGCCAGGGTAGCCGGAGTGCCCTCCGCCACGATCCGGCCCTCGGCGATCACCGCCACGCGGTCGGCCAGGTGCTCAGCCTCGTCCATATAGTGCGTGGTCAGGAAGACCGTCACGCCGAGCGCGCGGAGCCCGGAGATCATGTCCCAGGCCGCCCGTCGCGCTGAGGGGTCAAAGCCGGTCGTGGGCTCGTCGAGGAACAGCAGTTCCGGGTCCCCGATCAGGGCCAGCGCCACGTCCAGACGGCGACGCTGGCCACCGGAGAGCCGGCTGGCGATGGAATCGGCCTTGTCCGACAGCCCCACCAGCTCCAATGTCTCGCCGACGTCCCTGGGGGCCGGGTAATAGCCCGCGTACAGGTGCAGGCACTCGGCCGCCGTCAGGTCCCGCTCGGGCTCGGACTCCTGCAAGACCACCCCGATGCGGGCCCGCCACGACGGCCCGCCGTGCCGGGGATCCTCGCCGAGGACGGTGACGGTGCCTCCGGTGGGCAGCCGGTAGCCCTCCAGGATCTCCACCGTCGTGGTCTTCCCGGCCCCGTTGGGACCGAGGAACGCGAACACCTCACCGCGCGTGACGTGCAGGTCTATGCCGTGGACCGCCTCAAGCGCGCCGTACCGCATCCGCAGGTCGCAGACATCGATCACTGTCTCGTCACTGGTTGCCGTCATCACCGCCCTCCCACACCGGCGGCTGTCGCTTGGTGAATGGCTACGCTGTCCTGGCTCGATCGCTGGCCGAGCACCTTCAGCGCATAGAAGTGGGCGACCAGCAGCAGCGGCACGTACACGGTCGGGATGATGTAAGAAAGGCCGAAGTCTCCAGGATCACGGATGAGCGCGGGCCCCAGGACCATCGCCAGAAGCAAGTCGGCTGCGCCGACAATGTTGAAGATCCACACGGGGAACAGCAATGGCTTTCCGGCCGCGGAGCGCTGCAGCCCGATGAAGGCAATATACGCGAGCGCCAGGCTGATAAGGTCGCCGAATGCCGCGGGATCCGCAAATCCCGCGGGCAGCTTGCGTGATACGAGCCCGGTGATCAGAAGCGTCGTGGCGAAGTAGCGGAAGAAGCTGATCGCCGTGAGGGTCTTCAATTGTTGTACCCTCGGTTGCTGTTTCATCTTCGGCCAGATTATTGTGGCGAAAATCGTTGCCCAGCCTACAATCCCTGCGGCTGCGCCAAAGCCGAGGTAGATCAGGTCCATCGTTGCTCCTTTTCTTGGCCAGCCACGCCATCTCGACCCGGCTCTTCGGGCAAAGGTACGAACTCCGGCCGCCGTGGGGCGTCACTAAAAGGTGCCTGCCGGGTGGAATGTCGCTGCGCGGCGATCCCCTCACCCGAAGGTGGTACCGGGCAGGCTGGGGCGCGGTGTCAGGGGATCAGGCCGAGTTGCCGGGCCCGCGCGGCGGCCTCGGTCCGGTTGGCGGCGCCGAGCTTGCCCAGGACGTGGGTCACGTGCTTCTTGACCGTGTCGAGCGCCACCACCAGGTCGTGGGCGATGCGCTGGTTTGACCTGCCCGCGGCGATGAGCCGCAGCACCTCCAGCTCGCGGTCGGTCAGCGGCTCGGCCAGGCCCGGCGGCGTGTCGGCTCGCCTCGGCGGCGTGGCGTCCGCCTGGCCACAGGCGCGCAGGAGCGCGGCCAGGTAGCCGGGGTCGATGCGACGAGCCGCGGACAGCCGGGCGAGCAGGGCGCGCATCGGTGCGCCCTCGTCGGCCAGGACCCGGACGTAGCCGTGTCTGCGGGCGAGCGTGAGCGCCTCGGCCAGCGCGCCGAGGGCGCTGGCGTGGTCACCGCGCGCGGCCAGCGCGAGCGCCCGCAGCGCCTGGATCTCGATGATGCTGCCGGCCCGGCCCTGGCTGGACGCGGCGCCGAGCAG
>Ga0306926_10003248_pt1 | contig 16779 bp, 16 predicted proteins | sample flu12Cox44000178_FD_203759 | JGI IMG/M metagenome (GOLD analysis project Ga0306926, IMG submission 203759) | Lab enrichment of tropical soil microbial communities from Luquillo Experimental Forest, Puerto Rico - flux8day.12C.oxic.44.000.178 (v2)... | ecosystem: Environmental > Terrestrial >... | reverse complement strand
CCACTTTGAGCGACCGCGGTCCCTTCCCCTGCAGTGCCCACATTGCGAGAGTCTTCGGCTGATGGCCGAGATAGAGCGCAGCATCGGCTCGCGCCATCCGCCCATCCGGCAGGATGCGAACCCTTACTCGCTCGATCGCGGGAGGCTCGTTCGTTGCCTCGTTTATTCCGCCCGCCAGCGCGGCGGGTGAGGTTTCCATCTCGCTCTCAATTATGCCATTTAACACGTTGGCAGTTTATAAGGAACTGCGATTATCCTTGTAAGGATAATTTCGCCAACCATGTCATTGGCATTATCGAGACCAATCGAGAATGAGTGTGTGCTGTGGCAGCGACAAGTTCGAAACCGGCCCGCCGAGGTCGGCCACCGCTAAAATCCGGGGAGGCAAAGAGGGCCTCCTTCAATACCAGGTTCCGAAACACGCTGAAGGAACAACTAGAGATATACGCCCGGTCCGCCGGTCGCTCGTTAAGCGAGGAAATCGAGTTCCGACTGGAGCGGTCAGTTGACCGCACCCGATCACAGGGCGGCGTAGAATACGAAGCCCTCTTTCGAATGATGGCCGCCGCGGCCCAGGTGATCGAGGTGCGACTCGGCAAATCGCCGTTTTCCGATCCCGCGGCGGCCGGTTCTGCCCGATATGCGTGGCGGCAGATCATTTACAGCCTCACGCCTGATCCTAATGAGATAGAAATTGTGAAAGAACAACGCAGGCTTATTGACGAGATCTCGGATCTGAAACCACCTCAGTTACCGAAGTTAATAGAATACAGTGGCATCGAACGAGACGATCAACTTGCTCGTGATCAAAACGAGTTTAGAAAACAACTATCGGATATTGTTCAGAAAATGAATGAGTATGGCAAACAACTAAGAGAGCTTGGCGAAGTAGGGAAGGAGGCGTTCCACAACGCCCTGTCACTTCCAAAGCATCGATAGGAGCGACAACCATGGCTCTGCGCTTCTCTCGCCTCGATCGTCCCGCCATCCGTCGACTGAAGCTGGGCGAGAAGATCATCGAGCACGGTATTATCGCGGAACGGCTTGCCGATGGCGATCTCCGCTATTCCGTCAACGTCATGGTCGACGGCAAGCGAATCCATCGTGTGATCGGGAAGGAGACGGATGGGGTTACCAGGACCCAGGCCGAGGAGTTCATCGAGCAAGTCCGAACAGATGCGCGGTCGGATCGTCTGTCGCTGCCGAAGCGTCGTAAGCTTCAGCTCACATTTACCGCAGCGGCGGATCTATACCTCAAGAAACTCAAGGAAATTGATGGTAAAGACTATACGAATAACGAGCAACATATTCGGATACACTTGAAACCCTACCTAGGATCAATACGGATTGATCAGATTTCTGCCTTCACGCTGCAGAAACTCCAAGCACATTGCGTAAAGAGGGGCATAACCGAATCGACGGTGAACCGCATCCTGGCGACATATCGCCGGATGGGACGGAAGCTGGTCAAATGGAAGGTAATCTCTTCCCCGTTTCCCGCTATCGAACTCCGGAAGGAGCACAATACCCGAGATTACGTAATCTCAGAAGACGAGGAGCAGCTTCTTCTGGAGGCTGCGTTGCGTGACGGCAACCCGTATATCTGGCTCTTTATCAAACTAGGGTTGGCCACTTCATTGCGACATTCCGAGATCCTCCGGGCTCGATTCGACAATTTTGATCCAGAACGCCGACGATTGCGCGTTCACGTCAAGGGCGGACGATGGCGAAGGCAGCCTTTGACCCGGAGCATTACCGAGATCCTGGTCAGGGAAGAGAAGATGGCGAAAGACCCGAAAGGTTGGATATTCCCGAGCCTGAGGGCGGAAAGCGGGCACATCGAGAGTATGAACGGAGCGTTCGGCCGCTGCGTGAAGGCTGCGCGCATGAACCCTGTTGTGGTAGTGCCGCACATAATGCGGCACACCGCCATAACCCGATTGGCCACAACGGGTGCCGATATAAAGACTATCCAGGAGTTTTCCGGGCACGAGAGCTTGACCATGGTGCTACGATACGCTCACGCGCAGGACCGGGCGGTCGATAGCGCGCTCGATCGGCTTGAGCAGGGAACGGTTGTCGAACATCCTCGCGCACGCTTTGGCGAGAAATCCTGACGCGAATACACCGGAATTACACCGGGGACGCTATCGCAGATAAGGCGTGTTGCGGCGAAAGCTGCATAAACCCATGAAATCGTTGGTGCGGACGGCGGGACTCGAACCCGCACTCCCTTTCGAGAAGCAGATTTTAAGTCTGCTGCGTCTACCTTTTCGCCACGTCCGCCTTTGCGCTCAGCCCTCGCTCAGCCCCTCTTGCGGATCGCCCCCGAGAGAGCGGATCAGCGCTTTGAGCTCCTCGGCCGCTGTCGCGAGCCGCTCCCGGTCGATGCCGCGCAACACCAGCGTGACGCCGAAATCACCCCTTCGGAAATAGGGATAGGAGCCGATCTCGAGATCGGGATAGCGTTCCTGCAATGCGCCGAGATCCTGCGCCAAGGTGCCTTCGGCGAGATGGCAGCTTACGCTGCGGCTCAATACCTTTTCGCCGCCGACGAGGCGGTATTTGAGCTGCTCGAAGATCCCCTGCATGATGCTCGGCACGCCGGGCAGGACAAACACGTTGCCGATCTGAAAACCCGGCGCGCGTGAGATAGGGTTCGGCAACAATACGGCGCCTTCCGGAACCATCGCCATGCGCAACCGCGCCTCGTTCAGATGGCCCGGCGGGTAATGGGTTTGGAGCAGGCGCCTCGCCTCGGGATGTACGATCAGCGCCACCCCAAAGGCGTCAGCCATGCATTGAGCAGTGATGTCGTCATGGGTCGGGCCGATGCCGCCGGTTGTGAAGACGTAGTCAAAGGCGTGCCGCACTTCGTTGACCGTCTTGACGATCACGTCGACATCGTCCGGGATGACCCGCGCTTCGCGTAGCCTAATGCCGGCCTCGTTGAGACCCTGGGCGAGAAAAGCGAGGTTGGCGTCCTGCGTGCGACCCGACAGGATCTCGTTGCCGATGATCAGGACGCAGGCGGTGACGATCCTGGCTTCTGCGGGGCTTGACGTCATACTCTCCTCGGTATTCTCGTGTTGAGCGAGGCTTTTCATAGGCAGTTGCGCACTCGGGCACAATCACCAGCGATCTGCGAGGATTGTCGGGAGGCGGGCGAATCCCTACGTTCGATTCCCAGCATCGAGCCTTTGACGGTTATTGCTGGACCCTGACTAACCGATTATCAGAAAGAGAGCCGGAGCTTCCTCCGAGAGACGATGCGAACAGTACTCGGCAGACAACAGGACGTGATGATGGGTCTCGCGCCGAGCGATGCGCGCGACGGCCGGATCAAGATTCACGGGTTGGAAGCATTTGCAGGGATGAGGCGCGCCGGGATCCTCGCGGCCGAGACGCTCGACTTCATCACCCCCTCCATCCGGCCAGGGGTCACCACGGGCGAACTCGACCGCCTGTGTCATGGGTTCATTGTCGACCATGACGCGATCCCCGCGCCGCTCAATTACCGCGGGTTCCCGAAGTCGATCTGCACCTCGATCAACCACGTCGTTTGCCACGGCATCCCGGGCGACCGGCACCTGATGGAGGGGGACATCCTTAACATCGACGTCACCGTAATCGTCGATGGCTGGCACGGCGACACGAGCCGCATGTTCTTTGTCGGCGAACGGATCTCGGTCAAAGCGAGGCGGCTGGTCGATGTTACTTATGAGGCGATGATGCGCGGCATCGCGGTCGTCCGCCCAGGCATTCACATCGGCGCCATCGGTGACGCAATCCAGCGTTACGCCGAAAGTCATCGCTATTCGGTCGTGCGGGACTTTTGCGGCCACGGCGTCGGGCGCATCTTTCACGATGCCCCGTCGATCCTGCATTACGGCCATCCCGATGACGGACCGGAGCTGCGCGAAGGAATGTTCTTCACGGTCGAGCCGATGATCAACGCCGGCCGCTACGAAGTGAAAATTCTCAGCGACGGCTGGACCGCGGTCACCAAGGACCGCTCACTATCGGCGCAGTTCGAACACACGATCGGGGTGACCGCGACCGGCTACGAGATCTTCACGATTTCACCAGCCGGACTGAACCGGCCGCCTTACGACGTCAGCGCGCCAGCATAAACGACCGCGACAACGGGGCTGGGGTGAGTGGTCTGGGGCCTCCCTCAGTCAGGGCGAAAGCCGCACCGCGCTGCGAGCGCTGCGGCCTTCGGCGTCGATAATGGTGAGCTGCGCAAATCCAATTCCTTCAGGCTGCCAATAAACCGGGCGGCGCGGAGGCCCGGGTGGCAGAGGTTTGCCGTCGACGAGCCAGTGAAACGGGCGCTTGCCGCCGATCGCTTCGAGCGGCAGTTCCTCGCCGCGCCATTCGATCAGCGCACCATCCGGCGGATAGATGATTTTCGGACCGCCGCTTTGTGACCCCGCTCGCGCGAGCGGGCGCGGATCGAGCCGCTGCAGACGCGGCGGCAGATCGCTCGGGCCAACCAGGAGGACGCTTTTGGGCGGCGGTGTGTCTTCTCGTGACAGAGGCGGCCCCAGGAGATCGGCAATTTTAAACATGACCGGGGCCGCGGTCAGCCTGCCGCTGCCGCCTGGGATCGGCGTGCCGTCCGGACGTCCGGCCCAGACGCCGATCGTCACTTCGGGGTCATAGCCCACCGCCCAGAAATCACGGTAGCCGTAAGAGGTGCCAGTCTTGAAGGCGAGCCGGCGGCCGCGGCGTACCTCGGCCGGCAAGACGCCAGGCGGTGGTGGGGCACCCGCGAGGATATCGTTTACATACCACGCTGCGGCCGGTCCGAAGATCGGTGGACCCCGTGTTGCGGAGTCGGCGTCACGATAGTGGAGTGGCGCTACCTCTCCGGCATTGGACAGAGCCGCATAGAGCCGCACCAAATCGGCGAGGTCGATACCGGCGCCACCCAGCGCCACCGCCAAACCGGGCTCGGCCGCGGGCTCGGGCAAATGGAGCCGGACACCCGCAGCGGCAAGTGCCGCGATGAACCGGCCGGGGCCCAATCTTTCGAGCACGGCAACAGCCGGGACGTTGAGCGAATATTGCAGCGCCTGGCGTGCGGTCACCTCGCCCTGGAAACGCCCGTCGAAATCGACCGGCGCATAATCTCCGAAATGCCGAGGGCGATCCTCCAGTACGGTTTCTGGATGAATGATCAGCCGGTCGAACGCCATCGCGTAGATGAAGGGCTTGAGCGCCGATCCTGGAGACCTTATCGCGCGCGCCATGTCGAGTGTCCCGCGGCGTGGCGCGGTATTGAAGTCTGCGCTGCCGGCATAGGCGAGCACCCGCCCCCCGCGGTTGGCGACAACCAGTGCGGCAAGTGTAGCCTCGGGGTCGAGCGTCAGGACTTCATGCTTGAGGAGCACCTCGATCTGCTGCTGCAGGAGCGGATCGATCGTCGTAGCGTGGACCAGCGCCGCCGGGTTCTCGTTGCGCAGCGCCCGGGCGAGATGCGGTGCCCGAAAGGGCATTGCGAGCCGAATCCCCAGGATCTGCTCATCCAGCGTTTCAGCGAGAGCCGCGGACGAGATCACGCCCGCTTGCGCCATGCGCCGGAGAACGCGGTCGCGGGCGGCGCGCGCCGCCTCCGGGTGCCGGTCCGGGCGGAGCCGCTCGGGCGAGCGCGGGATAGCGACGAGCAGCGCGCACTCCGCGGCCGAGAGGTGCGTCGGCTCCTTGCCGAAATAGGCAAGACTCGCCGCACGTACCCCTTCGAGATTGCCGCCGAACGGCGCCAAGGTCATGTAAAGGCCCAGCACTTGCTCTTTCGTCAGCTGGCGTTCGAGCGCCAGCGCTTTCCCCATTTCGCCGATCTTTGCCGCGAGCGATCGCCGGTGGCGTTCGAGCAGGCGCGCAACCTGCATCGTCAGGGTCGAGGCGCCCGATACGATATGCCCGCTGATCGCAAATTGGCCTGCTGCGCGCAGCACCGCGATCGGATCGACGCCGGGATGCGATGTGAAACGTCCGTCCTCGCCGGCGATCAGCATCCGGCGATAGAGCGGGTCGACCTTGTCGGGCTCGACCGGCAGCCGCCATTTGCCGTCCGCGGTCAAAAAGCCGCGCAGGATCGACCCGTCGGCGGCGAGAACGAGAACCGAAGCGCTGCGGCTGCGATCGAGAGACGGCGGCGGGAGGGTGAGATAAACCACCACTGCCGCCGCGGCGAGGAAAATGGCGGCCGCCGCAATTACCCGGATTCGGGCTCGGAGGCCCACGGCCTTGTCGGTTCGATCGGGCAACATTCCCGATTATTCCCGTTGAGCCGGGAATTTTCGCCAGTTCGCATCAGAATCGCCGTTTTGCCAGGAAAAAGCGTAAGCGTAATCAGTGGGTTGCGGGTGAATTCCCGTAGCAGACCGAAACGGGAATTTACGCGGGCCTAATCGGGAATTAAATCCGCCTAATCGGGAATTACCGGAATTGAGAAACAGCCGCATCTCACCGCCCCGGGAAATTCGATAAAATACTCCTGATCGAAGGGCGCGACCCTACTGCGAAACTTGGCCTTTTATAGGGCGGACCACCTGCATCGGCGGAGCGAGCGGCCCCGTATGGAGCATCAGAAACCGCGCTCGCCTCAGAGGACTGCGGCGCCCCACGATGCGAGGGTTTGCGGATGACGCCGGCCGCGCCCTTCGCGTAAGGTGCGGGTCGGGATACCGCTCGTGCCGGAGCGCAAGCAATGCCCGGCAAGGTGCAATTCGTCGCCAGAAGGGAGGCCGCATGTTGGCAATGTGGGTGAAGGTCCGGGTAAAGCCGGAGGAGCGCGAGCGTTTCCTCAAGGCGATCGAGGTAGACGCCGAGGGCTCGGAGCGCGACGAGCCGGGCTGCGCGCGCTTCAACGTTCTCCAGGATGAGCAGGACCACAACGTCTACTACTTCTTCGAAGTCTACAGTGACGAGGCGGCGCTGGAGGCGCATCGGGCAGCACCCCACTATGCCGTCTGGCGCGCGGCCGCCGACACCTTGGACGGCGCCCCGCAGGCGACCCGCTGCCGCACAGTCTTCCCCGCGGCGGCGGGGTACTGGGCGAAAAAATAGCGCGTACCCTGGGGAAACGCGGCAGGCCCGACGAGCGGCTTGTTCGCGCAAAGCCGATATTGAGTGATTGACGGCCTGCTCGGCTCGCGCTTGCTGAAAGCAAAGCGGGTCGAACGCCGCCTCAACGGTGATACAAAGCGGAATAGCCCCTCTCGACCCTATAACGGCCACTGGCTCATTCGTTAGAGATGGTCGGTTATGCCCCCGAAGCGGCCCTCCAGAGCCACGCCGCACAGCGCCCAAATCGGGTGATCAAAACGGACCTTCAGTAGTTGATCTAACCCGGCTCTCAGCGGCCTTCCCGCGCCAGAGCAGGCGCGGTCGGCTCTTTACCGGGCCGCCGCTTTAATGGGCATCGGCCGGGCGAGCGCGGCGTCGAGTTCCTCGATCGTCCGGCCGCGCGTTTCGATGCCGATGAAGAGAAAACCGACAACGGCGAGCAGATACCAGGCGGCAAAGTAGGTGAAAGCGGGCACAAGCGCGTCAAGCGTCGCCTGCGGAGCGACATAGTTGGAGGCGCCAGCGATGACCGCCAGGCCGGCCGGGCCGATGAATTTGGCGATGTTCGAGCAACCATAGACGAGACCGAAGCCGCTGGCTCGCAACTTTGCCGGCCATAACTCGGCCATATATGGAAAGACGACCGAAAAGCTGGCGTTCGAGAAAAAGCTGGCCACGAGCAGCAGTAAGAAGAACGCCGATGCAGCGCCGATAAAGGCGTCGTGCAGGTAGCCGGCAAGCATCGTCCCGGAGCCCGCCGCAACAGACAGAAGAAACCCGGCCCAACGGCGGCCGAGCGCATCCGAGAGCCAGGCGCCGAGGGCCCGTCCGGGAATGCCGATCAGCGCGATCCATACCGATAGATAAGCGGCCTCGGCGGGAGTCACCTTCAGCACCAGCACTAGCAGGGTGGCGCCCCACAGCGCCACGCCGACCGCGCCCGTCGAACTGAGCCCGGTAAGAATCGCCGCTGCGATGCTGCGCGGATATTTGAACAATTCCAGCCACGAGACGGGCGGCTGCTCGGGCAGCGACGCCGGCAGCTGGATTTCGCTAGGATCTAATTTGAGCGCCCAGGCGAGCGAGCGGCGCGCCTCCTCGAAGCGCCCCTGACCGAACAGCCAGCGCGGCGATTCCGGGACCCAGAGGCGGATCACGAAGGCGAACGTCGCCGGCACCAGCCCAATGGCGAACAGGCCGCGCCAGCCAATTACCGCGCCGAGCGAGGCGCTCAACAATGCGGCCAGCAGCGGACCCAAAGGTAACAAGCCGATCGATAGGCCGCTGACCCAGCCGCGTTTCGAGGCCGGCACGAATTCCTGCAGCAATGGCAAATCAACGGCGGCGAGGCCGCCAACCCCCAAACCGACGATGAACCGCATCGCCGCGATGAAAATCCACCCGTTCTCCGGCGCCAACGCCGTCACGCCAGTGGCGAACGAGAGGGTGAGGATCATCATCATGAAGACTTTGCGTCGGCCGATCTTGTCGCCCAGCCAGCCGAAGAATATCCCGCCCGGTATCGCCGCCACCCCCGAGGCGAACAGGATTGCCCCCGATTGACCGAACGTTAGGTGCCAATCTTTGACGAAGAACGCCAGGACAAAACCGATCAAGGCGAAATCAAAGAAGTCAATAACGATGGAAAACAAACAGGCTGTAAAAATTTTCCATTGATTTACGGTCAGCGAATTCTGCTGCTCGAGAAGATCCAGCATTGCACTCCTCCTGTTCGCTTTGTCGGCCCGTTGGCCGCTCTCGGGCGAAAGGGGCATGGGCATGTTTGCTAATTTCGGCTCAGACTAGGGTAATAGCGCGCTGTCGGCAACCGGCGCGGCGAGTGGCCGGCGCATCTTATGCAACCTAATACCGCGCGGCATTCCGATTGGCTTAGATGGGTTTGTCATCTGGCGGTTGCGGCGCCGAGCTGGCCGACGGTAGCGGTCGCTGCCATGCCTCGGTGACGGACTAGTCTGTGACCGTGCCTTTGGCTTGACGCCCGGACCGCCGTCGCGAAGGACCGTTGTCGGCGCGTACGCGTCATCGGGAACCCTGCCGGTTTCGTCTGCTTCCCACCCCATAGCCGACTTCGATCGGGCGTAGCGAGCTGGCGTTACCATTCACCTGTCGCATTCGCTCGTCGTCGTGGTTGCAGGGGGATGCTGGGTCCACGCTGGCGAGACGTCTTGCTGGGCTTCCTTCTTTATTGTCTTATAGGGCGCGATTGTCTTATAGGGCGCGGAGAAAGTTCAGAATGCCTTGCTGTTGCTGAGCAGTTAACGCGTTGAAGTTGCGAATAACATCGCGGGCTTCCGATTGGGGATCGTCGTGCGCCTTGATCGCGGCAAGCAGATCGCTCGTGCGTCCATCGTGCAAGAAGAAAATCCGTTGGCCAGTGCCCCACAGCGGCGCCGTACGAAATTCGCTGCCGCTCGCCTCTCCCTGCGCAATGCCATCCGCCAGGTTTTTGCCCATATCGTGGAGCTGGAAGTCGCTGTAAGGAGTGAATGTCACGCTGTTCAAACCGGTGATGTTTGATGGTGCCGTGGTGTGCTGCGCTATGTGGCAGGCGGTGCATCCGACGCTGTTGAACAACTGACGACCATTTATAATCGATGGGTTATCAGCTTTCGGTGTGGGTGCGGCGAGCAGCGTCATGAAAACTCCAAAGGCGGTGACATCCGACATCGCTGCGGTCAGTTGAGTGCCGCTAGTATCGGTGAAATCCTCAGGCAATGTATTGTATTGGCAGTTGGGGTCGCGCTATTGGGGAATAGTTCGTTCGTCACCCCCATCTCGACGTTGTAGGCCTCCCCTGCGAAGATGGTCGGGGACTTGTTCTGGGCCTTCCAGCCGAACCTCGTGATCGTCCCGTCATTTCCGGAGTGATTGAAATCACTGGCTTCGAGGCCGCCACGTTCGTGTGCAAAGTGCCCCGCTATATGTAGGGCTGAGCGCTGCTCGCTGAGTGCGGCTACATCAGCTTCGAGGGTCGCATCCGGCGTGTTCGAGATAAGCCCCAGGCCAAAGGTTGGCGTCGGGATGCGAAAAGAGATGTTGTCGAGGTCGGAAAAGTCCGGCTGGGCGATATTGCAACCGTGAGCGTCATTGCGACCTGTTATGACGAAGAGGTCATGCACTCCGCCATCGCTTTTGAATCGCGCTTCGCGCGCCGGGCCGTTGGCGGTGATGAATGACGGGATATTGTTCTGCGCACCGGCGGCGTTCGCGGCAACGATCTGAGGATTGTTCGCCGGGCTGGTGCCGCCGACAGCTGGTTGACTGTGACAGCTTGAGCAGCTGTCCGAATTGAAGCGCGGGCCGAGGCCATCAGCTACGCCATCCGTCTTGCTAAAGCGGCCTTTGGTTTCTGCGAAAAAGGCTTGCTGCTGTGCGTTGAGCCCCGCGACGGGTTGCCCGGCACCCGGTGTGCCACCGCGAACGCCGGGGTCTACCTGGGCCATTGCGGCACCACTAAATAGAATGAGTGATGCTCCCAAGACGTGCTTCATGATCGCGTCCCCAACAAGCTCAAAAATAGGCCTGATCGCTAAACAATTTTTGGTCGACTAATAATTAATCCTGTATCCGTCAAAATAACGTCAGATTTTGTCGGCTTTTAGCTATAATTCGTTTCTTCAATGCTCGATGTCCCTCGACACTGTGTCAAGCGGGTCGACGAAGGTCCGAGCTAGTGCCGAAAGATTGACACAGCAAATGCAATTTTCGAGAGCCTCCCTCACCTCATCGAAAGACCCTTGGCCCGAGTGTTTAGGTCATTAGAGATTGAAAGAGCTACGCTCCACATTCCTTAATAGTTGGCAAATGCTATCGCCCGCTCCGATCGCTCCAACCTGGAGCTGCTCCACCGGTCTGAAGCAACCATTCGGATCGCCCAGCGTTGAAAAATTGCGTTAGCGTGACAGCGCACCTTTTGAAAAATCAAAGGGGGTTGCACAATGCCGTATTGCATCACGTTGCGAGCTAGAACCGGCAAGAATATCACCGGCTGGTACGACGGGAGCAACTGCCGATGGTCAACCGATCAGGAGCGTCGGAAGCTGTTCGACAACAAACGCGACGCCAAACCAGTACGACATGAGCTGCGCGAGCTGTGCCCGCGCAATGCCGACATCATCAATATCGAACCCGCCGATATCGGGTTTGGACCTCGCAGGTCGGACTTGGCTTCCGCCCGCCGCTGATCGACGAGGCGGCTCTGCTACTCGGAAAGCGGAGCAGAGCTAAACAGCCCGCTCTCTCTTTTTGAGCGGCCAGCGGCACCGGCTCGAGGTATGTCCTGCCGCGTCATCGGCATCCCAACCCGAGCCAGCTGTACGCCGTCGCCAATGCCTTGAGGTCGGTTACTGCGTCGCGCCCGGGTAGTCGGGCGGCAACGCCCCGTACGAAATCGGCGGAGGAGCCGAGTAGGCCGAAGGGGCTGAATACGGGCTTGGCGCGGTAGAAGGATAGGCCGCAACTGGAGGACCCGGCGGGTAGGTCGCAACAGGCGGCGGCGCGGTCGACGCCAAACCGAGCGTGCCCCCCGAAGCGCCGCCAACAATGGCGCCCAATGCCGCACCAGGCGCGCAGCCGACGGGGATCGTCACAACACACCCGATGGCAGCGCCTACCGCAGCGCCACCAGCCCCGCCCGATACCGTATTGTAAGCCGGATCTGGAGTTGCGGCGCACGAAGTCAGCGCTAGCAGTGCTGTAGCGGGCAATATCGTTCTCATTTCTCGCTCCTTTCCAGATTTCAACGACCCGCGGTCACGAGATGCCGCGTTCGCGTGCTCCTAGTGTTTACAGTCTCTGGACTGATCGGGTTCCTATAGAGCCCGGCCGGCACTTCACTTTTTGCGTGCAGCGGTAATCGATTTTGAGGGAAGCCGGACCGTGACGAGGCTTCCTATCGACATCATCCGTAACTCAGCCGCGCCTGGAGGGCCGGAGCCGCAGCGCGCGCAGAAAGAGGCCCCACAGCCAGCAGCGGGGCGCGAAGCTCAGCAATCGTATCGCCGGAGTTTGGCACGAAGGACGACCGTCTTTCGGCGACAGCTTGACCGGTCACAGATGATCCGGCGCATACCGGCTTGTTGGACGCCGTTACGGTGATCACAAGGGCGTGCAAGCGTCTCGCCCCTGCCCGCACCGCGCGATAAAAAAACGATCCGAGCCTGATGGAGCCGATCGCGGCGGCGTAGGTTGCCTAAACGGTGCCGACACCGGAAGCTACTCGTGCAGCAGTGCGGAAAAGGCTGCGGTCAATGAACCGCAGGTATCCAAGCAGGAACGGTTTCCGCCCGTTGGCGTTGGAATTTTAAACACCATGCGCGGAGGATCGGCATGTCCACCTCCGAAGAGCGCGCTCGTAACCCAGATTGAGGATCGCCTCATCGAACTCTATGCGCAGCAGGACGAGGCGAGGAGAGCAGAAAATCGGGACCGAGCGCGCGAGCTGGAAATCGAGATCGATCAGGCCAGAGCGCAGCGGGAGGAGATCCGCGGCTGAAGCGCTTAGGATCATTGTAAACAGCGGGAGGATCGAAAATGGCCAACGCACGCGGACGCACGCAAAGACGACACGTGCGCGAGAAAGCCACCATCGACCACCTTGTCCAGAATGTCTTTGAGCCGAAGGCTTCTGATGAGGAACACACTAGTCGCAGCCCCACCACTTCCACCGGCTTGCCGGTCGAGGATCAGGTTCGCAAGGAATGGGATCCTCGCCAGGGTGGCCTTCCCACTTTTTGCCGCACGGAATGATGAACCTTTCGCAACTTCGCAAGCGACCACTGGCAGCCAGTGCGCCGGCGAATACCGGTGCTACGGGCGAGATCGACATCGTCGGCTGCGCGACGATCGCTTACTCGTCGGAAGCGCCGGACCACCCGGTCGAGCATCTGCTGGACGGTAACTCCGGCCCTAAAGCCACGCGTTGGATCGCTGCGCGTCCCGATATCATCGAGCATATCCTCGTGGAATTCGACCGGCCGCAGACGATCTCGCGGCTCGTCTACGAGGTTGAGGAGGCGGAGCGAGAACGCACCCAGGAAGTGCGCGTGGAGGTCTCGGAGGACGGAGGCCGCACCTATCGCCAAATCTTGGTTCAAGAATATAATTTCAGTCCCGGGGGAGCGACTTACCAGCGCGAGGAACAGCGCTTCAACCTCCGCCAGGTCAGCCACCTCCGTCTCACGATCGTTCCAAACAAGAACGGCTCCGGCGCAGCGACGCTCACGGCATTCCGCCTCTACGCGTAAACGTCCTAATTTACACGCCGTAGCTACTCCCATCACTTTTCCACTCGGCGCACCCTCCCGCGCTCAGCTGTCCCGTGCGAAAGCGGTCCGACCAGTATCGGGAAAGCGGCGTTAAGGCTTTGCTCACAATCTTGTCACCGATCTTTAAATTTTGCTGAAATGACGGAGCGGTAAAATGCTTGGCTAAAATTGTCCACAATTGAGATCAGGTGCATCGCTTATCCCTAGAGTTTTCTCGGTTCGCGCCCGCGTGGAACCCGATTCGCGCCGCGGTGTTTTGATTAGCAGCTACAAGATCCGCAACTACACGGATCGGGAGATGAACTATGAGAAAATTGATCCTCGGCACGGTTTCGATTTTGGCACTGGGCATCGGCGGCGCGGCTCTTGATCATGTGGCGGATGCCGATGACGCTGTTCCGAGTGCAGAAGGGAACATGCCCGCCACGCCCGGAACTTCGCCGCATTGGATAAACGCCACGAATCTATCGAAAGACGATGTCAGGTGGGCACAAGTCGAACTTCGCAATCTGGGCCTCTACAATGACTCCCTCGATGGCCTCATAGGCCCCGAGATGAAGCGGGGCCTTGCGGAGTTCCAAAAAGCCAATGGCCTCAAGCAGACGGCGATGCTTGATCAACAAACCGCCGATGCACTCATCGGCAATACCCGCATTGGCCAAGGATCCAGCGTGCCACCCAAGGCGCCAGGAGCTAGACCTATGACGAATTCGTCTGGCATAAGCGATTTTGGCGATCACAACGGCCCAAATTAGGCCGCGGCCGGTGTGCAGGCACCACAATGGCGCAGGATCGCGCTCGCTCCTAAGGATCGCGACCAGCTAACGACTGCTGTCGGCGCAGAGGAGACCGCGGGCGCTCAGAGGGCGATGGACCGGTTCCCCCCCCCGTAGCGGCCACTGGCTCACGGCGAATGGATTTATGGCGGCTTCGCCGGCTGCATCGACTTGCCGGTATTGCTATGCAAAAATGCCGTGCGCATTGAAAGTCTGCAGGGAGCGCAGCTCGATGATTGAGAAGACCACGCAATCCGTCGCGAACCTGGGCTATCACGCCCACATCTATTACGACCCGACACGGACGCGCGCCGTCGCTGAGCGAGTGTGCGCCACGATCAGCGAGAAATTCCCGGTCGAGATCGACGGCTTCCGCGACACGCCGGTCGGACCACACCCGATCGCCAATGTTCTGGTCATTTTCAAGCCCGACCAGTTCGAGCACGTCGTGCCTCATCTGATGCTGAACCGCGACGGGCTCGACGTACTGGTACACCCGCTGACCCGAGACGCGGTGGAGGACCACAGCAGTTTTGCGATCTGGCTCGGCAACCCGGTCGAGTTAAAGCTGCATACCTTGCCGCACGGCCGCGGCGGGCGGCTGCCGAGCGGGGTAACCGCGTAGGCGCCGGGGCGTCCCGCCCGCGAGTGGGCGTGCGCTGACGCCTGCGCCGAAAGGCCTCGCCGGCGACCGAGCTCTAGGCTGCAGGGTGTCGCGCCAGAGAGTCACGTCCGCCGAATTGACCCCGACGGACGAGCCTTAGCCTGTCACGAGCGGGATGACCTTTGTCGCGAACCACTGCAGGCGCTCGATGCTCTCTGCAACAGACTGGCCGCGGCAATCGAAGATCAGCTCGTGCACGCCGATCGCCGCGAAATTTCGAATGTCGCCGGCGATCTCTTCCGGCGCGCCGGAGAAGGGCCGGCGGGACCCGTCCGGCGATGGAATGCCGCTGTCATAGAGCGGCGCCTTGTAGGAGATCGTCAGCGCCGAGAAATCGCGTCCCTCGGCCTCGGTAAGCCGCTTCAGCACGTCGAGATGCGCGCGCATTTCTTGCGGCGGCAACGGAGAGGCGGCGACGGCGCCGACCGGGTGCCAGCCGTCGCCATGCCGGGCGGTACGGCGAAGGGCCGCGCGGGAATGCCCTCCGACCCAGATCGGCGGGTGCGGCTTCTGCACCGGGAAGGGTTCGCAGCGGATATCGCTGTATCGGTAGAAACGGCCATTGAAGCTGGCGGGCGACTGAGACCAGAGCTGCTTGAAGATCGCGATCCACTCATCGGTCACCGCGCCGCGCGCATTGAAGGCGGGGCTGTTCAGCGCTTCGAATTCTTCCTTCAGCCAGCCGGCGCCGACGCCTAGCGTGACTCGACCGCCGGACAACACATCCAGCGAGGCCGCCATTTTAGCGGTCAGCACCGGATTGCGGTAGGGCAACACCAGCACGGAGGTGACGAGCCGCAGCCGCTCCGTTGCACCGGCCACCACCCCGAGGATCGAGAACGTCTCCAACGCATCACCGACGCTCGGGTGCTTGCCGTCCACCGTGTATGGGTAGATGGACTGGCTCTCGACCGGCAAGACGATGTGGTCCGCGATCATCGCCGAGTGCAAGCCCAGCCGCTCGCCTTCGCGTGCCAGGGCGAGAATACCGCCGCGCGTCGCGGTCGGACCGCGGGTCGGCAGATAAAAGCCGTAGCGCATTAGTGCACCGCCGCCAACCCGGCAACGGAAAGCCTCGAAGAACCGCGGTGACGCCCGCTCAGCATCCGGCGCGCATCATTCGGGCGGGCGGCCTGCACATAGGCCCGCAGCAGCGTGAACTCCACCAGGTCGAGCTGGGCGCGGCTGCCGCCGATGCGTTCGAGTTCGGCGGCAATCGGTTCGAGCGCATCGATCGCGGCGGAGAAGTCACGCCGTTCGAAAGCGGCGAAGGCGCGCGACACCGCCGGAACGAGGGGGCCGGACGGATAACGGCATTCGCGCGCGAGGTCGCCCATCTGCCGTGTGCGCGCCTCCAGCGCTGCGTCATTGCCAGCCACGGCCTGTGCGAGCGCGATGTGCATGTCGCAAAAGGCCACGCCGGCACGCGGAAAGGCGCCGTTCGCAAAGTCGTGCATCATGCACCACGCATCGACGTCGCGCGGGTGCCCGGCGAGTTCCCAGCGCCACAAAAAAGAGACCGGATCGGTCACCTTCCCGCGCGGCGGCCCGCTGTGCACATCGGGTGCGAAGGCTTCCTTAAAAAGCCGGTAGGCCGCTGCTGCATCGCCGGCCTCGAGGTGGCCGAGCGCGAGATGCCAGCTCAGGTGGCTATATAACGAGCCGTTGCGTGGATAGGTCGTTAGCCAAGACGCCAGGAAGGCGCGGGCCGCGTTTGCGTCGCCCTCCTCATAGCACAAATGCCCCAGGGCGTGCGCCGCCCAGGGGTTCTTGGAGTTTTGCGAGAGGGAGCGTTCGATTTTTGGGCCGGCGGCATCTCGCTGTCCGTTCTCCGAGAGCGCCATCCCATGATGGGCCGTGAACCACCAATCGTCACCCCAGCTCGGGGCAAGCCTCTCCAGCAGGTCCAGCAGCATGCGCTTCTGCCCAGCGCGGCCGGAACTGCCGATCAGGACAACCGCGTCGCGCGGCCAGG